>Ga0310696_10004744_pt1 | contig 16604 bp, 19 predicted proteins | sample AusTroGonzalo_MG_4_FD_203885 | JGI IMG/M metagenome (GOLD analysis project Ga0310696, IMG submission 203885) | Bovine rumen microbial communities from tropical cattle in Woodstock, Queensland, Australia - Gonzalo_02 (v2) (version 2) | ecosystem: Host-associated > Mammals > Digestive system >...
CGTCAGTCTGCCTGCACCACTTCGTTGCGCATCCACTCAATTTTAACGCTCATCGTCTTGTTGTTCTGGGCGCTGCTGCTCACGTTGCGCACGCACACCACGTTTCCGCTGGTCGTCGGTGACCAAAGATATGGCACCACATGCTGGTTTCCCGTGGTAAGGTACTTGATCGCCGTCGGCGTGTATCCGTCGATGGCCGTCACGCCCAGGTTAGACGCCGTAATGGACGCGTTGGTGCTCGCTCCAACGCTGTAAGTGCAGCTGTAGCTTTTGATGATCACCAGCGGATCCAGCAGGCTCGCCTCCGCCGCGGCGATATTCGCCCGGGCCGTGGCCTTCTGCGCGTCCGTCAGCTCCTGGGAACTGATGGTCAGCGTGTCCCGCTCCAGCTTGTTCTTCAGGTTGTTGCCGTAGATCTGCAGGGCGTACACACCGATATCCGTGCCGGTGAAATACTCCGTGCCGTGGTCGTTCACGGCGTAGCTGTTGCCGGTGGTGATGGTGTACTCGTCCGCGCTGGCCTTTCCGTACCAGATGTAGTCCTCGTCGTATTCGTAGTCCGTGCCCAGCGCGATCACCGTGGCCAGGTTCTCCGCGCTGTACGCCAACCGCGCCACCCGGCTGTACGCCTTGCCGGTGCTCAGGTTGATCTCGTCCTGGTACCCGCCGGCCTTCATCAGGCCGTTGCTGAAGTAGAGGCCCATCACGCCGGAGAGGTCGATCACCGTCTCGCTGTAAGCTTCCCAGGTGCCGCCGTTCGGCTCGTTCAGCCAGTCCTCCCAGGTGATCCAGATGGCAGTGTCCGTGTTGTTGCCGCCAGTCAGCCAGATGTATCCGTCCGCGCTGATCTGGAACTTCCCGGCCGTCACCGTCACCGCGGTCTTTTCGCCCGTCAGCGTGGCGCTGTAGTAGATGCTGGTGTAGGTCCCGCTGATGCCGTAGCCCCTGTCCGCGCTGTACTTCTTCACCTTCGCCAGGTTTGTGTAGCCGCTGTATGCGGTGGTGTACTTCGCCAGGTTCCACCCGGTGGCCACAAAGCTCTGCGGATTGCTCTGGGTAATGGTGCCGCGCACTTCTTTCGCGTACGTCACTGTAATGGTGTCGCTGTTTTCCGGCGTGCCGCTAACCGTGATGCCGTAGGTTGCCAGGTCCACCGCGGATCCGTTCAGCTTCCAGCTGCCGTCGTAGGTGAACTCCGCCTCGCCGCTGGCGCTGGTCATCTGGCCCAGGAACGTATTCACGTTGATGCTCACCGTCAGCTCGTCGTTGGAGCTCACAGCATCCGCCACAGGCGCGCTGTACCCGGTATGCACGTTGCTGCCCTTGATGGTGCTCACGCTGGCCTCGCCTGTCTTTACCGACGTGTTGCCGCCGGACGTGCGGAACATGTAGGTGTCCGCGGTTGACTGGTTCACCGTGCTGTTCAGGTTGTCCGCCGTGGGCACGCTGTTCAGCGTCACGTTGCCGGTGCTGTTCGGCGTGATGCCGTTCACGCTCTTGACCCGTTCCTCCACCGCCGCCTTGATGGTGGTCGCAGTGCCGTCGCCCAGCAGGATCGCGTTGCCGGTCTTCGCCTGCAGCGCCGCGATGTCCACCGTGGCGGAGCCGACCGTCGCCGACAGGGTGCCGATGGTCTCGCCGATGGTGGCGCTGGAGGTGTCCGCGGTCATGGGAATCGTGGCGGCCGTCTGGGCCGTCACGCCGCTGAGCACATCCGCGATGGTCTGGGCGCTGGGATCGGAGCTCATGGGGATGTCCGCCGCCGTCCGGGCCGCTGCCGCTGCGATGGCCGCGTTCAGCTTCGTGGTGTCGGATGAGCTCATGGGGATGTGCTCGCCCGTCAGGATGATGTGCCCCTGGTTGTCCGCTTCCTCGCCGTTGACGTCGATGGTGTTTACGTCGTCAATGTTGGCCTTCTGCGCCAGCGCGTCGCCCACGGCCTTCGCGTCCGCCGCCTCGCCGCTCACCGTCAGCGTGTCGTCGATATTGACGGTCATCACGGTCGCGTCCTGCACGACCTCCTCCACCGCTTCGTTCAGGTTGATCTCGCTCATGTCTCTGCCCTCCTTAAATATCGCCGTACACGCCGCTGATGGTCAGCGTACCCTGCACCACGGTCCGCACCACGTTGCCCTCGATCATCTTCACGCCCGCCGTCAGCGCGTTCACGCACATGCCCTCCGGCGGCGTTCCGTCCCAGTATGCGTGCACATCGTACCGGCGCTCCATCTCATAGGTGCCCGGCGCCCATTTGTCCGTGTCGTTGTTGTGGAACTGGATGACCACCATTCCGTTCCCCAGGCCTTCATCGTCATCCAGCCGGTAGAACCGCTGCATCACGATCTCGCCGTTCTTCCGGATCGTGAACAGCATCCGGTCGTCCTCGGTCCAGGCCGCGCCGGTCTTCCGGGTGGCGTGCACCGTGAACGCGCCGGTGTCCCCGGCGTGCATCCTGATCTCCGTTCCGCTTGCATTCACGTCAAACATCTTTCGGTTCCTCCTTCCCGGGCTGCAGGTTGTCCCGTACCTCCGCCAGCGTCCGGAAAACCCCCGTCAGCCGGCTCACGTTCTCAAACGTTGCCGGGATCTGCAGGGACTCCAGCGTGTTGATCACCGCCTGGATCTTTTCATAGTCGTTCATGTCGTCCTCCTTACCAGCTGGTCCGGTACATGGTGTAGTTGCTGCCGGAGGAGAAGCTGTAGTTCCCTTCCAGCGTGAAGGTGTAGATCTTTGTCGTGCTTCCCGGGTAGGTGGGTTCCGCACTGGTGCACCGCAGCGTCCTCCCTGTGTAGGAGCTGCCGACGTTCACGCTCACGCTCAGCGTGGTTCCGCTGATTTCGTGGTCCTCGCCGTCGTCGCCGGTGTAGTAAACCTTGTAGCTGTATGTCCCGTTTTGGGAGATGCTCGGATTGCCGGAAACGCCCACCGGCACCTCGCAGACCTGGTCCTGGGGCCTCGCGGTCACCTTTACCTTGCCATTACTGCCACCGCGCACCCACTCGGTAATGGCCCGGTTAAAATTTATGATGGCCCCGCCGAAGGTGGTCAGCTTCAGCGTGTTCCCGCTGACCTCCGCCTTCTGGATCGCCGTCCCGACCTTGTTTGTGTTGATGTCGATGGAGCTGCTGCCGTTCCGGAACGTCACGTCGTCCAGCATGATGTTCTGGTTCGCCCGGACCGGCACATTGAAGTACACCGTCCGGCCGGTGACCGTCATCACGTCGTTGATCGTGGTGGTGCCGCTCAGGATGATCCGGTCCGCGTTGATCTGCGCGCTGCTGCTGCCGTTGTTGATGGCCAGGCAGATGCTCGCCGCCGTGACCTTCCCGTCCTTGCCCACGGCCGTCACGACCTGGTTGATCTCGTTCTCTGTCTGGGTGATCCGGCTGTTGGCGTATTCCAGGCCGGTCTGTACGCCCTTCACCTCGCTGCTGATGCCGCCGTCGTCCACCTGCAGCCGGCTCAGCCGCTCCCAGTTCGGATTCCCTTCCGCGTCCACGCCGATGATCCCCCGGGCGCACAGGGCGACGTGGTCGTTGGTGTCCTCCATCCAGGCGTTGTCGTTCTTGTTCTTCCGCCCGGCAGCCCTCCCGGCCCGTCCGCTCCTCTTCGCACTGTCCCCCAGGATCCGCGTGGCGTCCGTCTTTTTGTTCGCCAGGGTCACCCGGGCCACGTCCGGCTGATGGATCTTGTCGCCGTAGCTGATGGCCGTGACCGTCTCCAGGATCTCCGTGTCGAACTCCGCCAGCGGCATCATGCACTTACGGCCCAGCACGATCCTGTCCAGGGGCTCGCCGGTCTCCCGGCTCAGCTCCAGCGCGTCCACGTCCACCGTCACCACCGGCTCCGCGTGCCGCTTCAGCTTTCCGTTGGCCCACTTCTTCAGCGCAGCCTTGTCGTCGATGCTGCTGTCCGTCTCGGTCTTGCTGATCACCCCGTAGGTGCCGGTGTTCCGCTCCACATAGTTCCCGTCGATGTGCAGGTCGTCTTTCCCGATGGGGTAAAACCGGGTGTACATCCCGGTCCGGTCCACGGTCTTTGTCACCGCCGTCAGGTTCCGGCCCGGCCGAAGCACCGTGCCCAGGAGCGAGCTCTTTTTCTTCAGGCTGATTTTGAACGGGTAACTGCTGAAGTCGTAGTCCCACCAGCAGTCCTCCAGGCTGTCGCTGACGCTCTCCAGGGCGTCGTACAGCGTGTCCCCGTCAAACGTGTATGGGTTGGAGTCCGTAAACTCGCAGGTGCCCAGCGTCCAGGCGCTCTGCTTGCTGAGAATGTACCGGATCGCCTGGGCCGCGGTGCATTCCTTGTCCTTTTTGTTACCTGTGATGTCGGAGGGCTTCACCTCGCCGAACAGGATCCTGTCCTTCAGCGTGGTGATGGCGTGCTCCAGCTGCACCGTGGGCGTCCGTGTAGCATAGGCCTGGCGGATGCTCTTCACCCGCCACACGATGCCCTTCCCCGGCTCCGTGTCATCCTGCAGCCAGCTGTTCATGCCGATCCCGGTCATGTCCGCCGGCTGGATCGCCGCGCTGGAGTCCCGCTCCGTCAGCTGAAGGCTCATGCTCTCCAGCGGCACCTTCCGCGCCGGCTCCAGGCTGTGTCCTTTCAGAAGAAGCATTTACTTGTACCTCCCCGTAGCGGAAACGGTCAGTTTCCCTGCGCGGGTCGCCGTAAAGCTCACCGTCACGCTCCCCGGGCCGCACACCAGGTCGTCCGACCCGGTGATCTTCCCGTACACGCTGGTCTCCCCCACCGTGGCCCGCAGCAGGCCGTCCGTCCCGTGGCTGATCCTCAGCACGCCGTCCGCCGGGATGTTCACCCCCGCCAGGTTCAGCGTCTTGCCTCCTGCGCTGATGCTGAAGTCCTGGATCACCTTGCCGCTGATGTTCTCAAACACCGCGTCCACCGGCGTCTCCATCTGCCCCGGCACGTCCAGCGCGATGCTGCCGGAGGCCGCTCCGTCCATCGTGGCGGAGGAGGGCGCCTCATCCTGCCAGAATGGCACGTTGTACGCCCGGAACGTGATTGTGTATTCCGCGTCCCACTCCCACAGGTCGCCGCTGGCCGGCGGGATCACCTTGTCCACGTATACCCGCCGCCCGGGGATGTAGTTCACCGTCAGCCAGCCCTTGCGGTCCGCCCAGTCCATCACCAGGTCGAACAGCGCCTTCCGCGCCGCCAGCTCCCGCTTCCGGATGTCCATGGCGAAGCTCACCGTCACGTCCAGCGTCTCCCAGTGCTGGGCCGTCACCCGCTGCCCGACGCCGCCCATCCGGTTCACCGCGCTGACGGATTCCTTCGGCAGGCCCGGGTCAATGGACCGGATCACAATCCGGCTGTCCAGCTCATCCAGCTGCACGCCGTCCAGCGCAATTCGTCTCGACAGGATCATCTTGTCCCTCCGTTACTGTCCCTGCAGTTTGTCTCCCAGGTAGGCGTCCACCGCCGCGTAGATCGGCTGGCCGTCAATGTAGATCTTGAACCCGACCCTGGCCACGGCCTCCGCCACCGCCAGGGGCATCCCGGTCAGCTTGCTGATGTCTGCCGGCGTCAGGGTGTTCACTTTTTCGCTTCCGCCGGTGCTTCCTCCGGTCTCCTCCGCCACCTTTTCCATCTTGTCCGCGGCGTCTGACATGGACTGTACGAAGGCCATGGCCTCCTCAGCGGTCACGTCGTCCCCGAGGGTCCACTCGGAGGCCTTCCCGGAGTTCTCTGCTCCCTGCCGGAAGAACTTGATCACCGGGTTGTTCTCAAACACGTCGTTCCAGTCGTCCTCGAACGTTTCCGCGTTCTTTTTGATCTCTTCAGCCTTATCGCTCAGGTCCTTGGAGATGCCCTCAAGAATATCCGTGCCGTCCCGGAGCGCCCGACCTGCATTCGTTTCGTTCATGAACCGGTCAACACCGAAAGCAACCGGGGTAAACTGCGCGGCGTGCCGTGTGATGGCTGCGCCTGCCTTCGCCGCTGCTCCTGTGACCGCATTGCTCGCTCCGGCCACAGCCCCGCCGGATGCGGCTCCGGTTGCGGCACCTGTCCCTGTTCCGCCAGCTCCGCCGCCGCCTCCGCCCGTCAGGCCCTTCAGGCCGTTGATCAGCTGCAGGGCACTCAGGGCTCCACCGGTCAGCTTCAGCAGGCCCCACCCGGCCATGATCCCCTTCAGTGCGTCAATTGCGCCCTGGATATTCTCCGGTTTGGAAATCCACTCCAGCGCTTCCTTGACCTTCCCGACCACGCTGTCCACCACGGCCTTGCCGTCGTCGCTCTTCAGCCACTCGGAAAACTCCGCCACCTTTTCATTGATGGTGGTCATCAGGCTGTCCATGGGCTCAGCGAACTCTGACAGAAGAGACAGCTTCAGGGTCTCCACATTCGCCTGCAGCTTCTGGTATTCGTCGTCCATCTTGCCCAGGTTGTTAACCTGTTCCTCGCTCAGCACGGTCCACGAGGCGTTCATCTCCTCGTATTCCTTGCGCCCTGCCTGGAACAGCGGGATCAGTTCCTTCCAGCTCTTGCCGAACAGTTTCTGGGCGTATACTTCCTTCTCTTCCTCGTTGGTGAACTTCATCAGGGCTTCGCCGGCATCCCAGAAGGCGGTCTCCCAACCCTTGTCCTTCGGGTTGTAGCCTTTGCCCATCAGCACGGCAAACGCGCCCATCACGCCCTTGTCCGCGGATCCGACGCCCTTCTTCAGTTTTGCCTGGGCGGTGATGATGGTGTCCACGTCCGTGTCGATCTGGCTCGCGGTCTTGTCCATCCGCTGGAGGTCTTCCGTGCTCAGTTCGTACTTCGCCGCCCTGGTCTTCAGGTCGTCCGCGTACGATCCGGCGCTCAGCATGGCATCCACCATCTTGCGGCCCAGCTGGATCGCCTTCTTCGCGGCGTTCTCCAGTCCGCTGGTGATGGATCCGATCCCGCTGGTCACGTTCTGGAAGTCAATGCCCTTCCCGATGTGCTCCAGCTGGTGGTTCATCCCGGACACTTCGTTCGCGGCGTACTCACCGGCGCTGGCCACGCCGTTCATGGCTGTCTGGGTGTCCAGCAGTTCGCCCTTGGCCTTGATCATTTCCCGGTACAGATCCTGGTATGCCTTGCTGGACCGGTCCACGCCGTTTTTCGCCATGTCGTCCAGCGCCTTCTCAGCGTTGGCAACGACACTCTTCTGCTGCTCCAGTTTGGTCTTGAGCAGCTCGGCCTTCATGGTCATGTAGCTCTCGGCGTCGCCGGAAGCCTTGTACTGCTTTTCATTCAGGGCAAGCTGGGCGTCCAGGGTCTTCACGGACTGCTGCGCCTGCTTCATGCTCTGTTTGAACTGCGAGACCCCGCTGACCCCCATCTTGACGTTTACGCCGTTTGCCATTTGCTCACCCTCTCGTTATTTGTGCGCCCTGTCATAGTTGCGCCTGTATAGAAAGAGGTCCATCACCGCCCCGGGCCGCATCCGGTGGATCTCCTCCAGCCGAAGCCCGGCGATCAGTCCCCAGCTGACCACCATCAGGTATGTCAGCCGTCCCTCTCTTTTTTTTTGTTCATTTCCTCCAGGGTCACGTCCACCGGGCCCTGTTCCTCTTCCGTCTGGTATTCGCTTTCCATGCCCTCCCGCATCGCTTCCAGGCATGTGTCAATGGCCCGGTTGAAGTCCCCCGGCCGGATGGCCCGCAGAACCCACTTCTCCGTTAGGTCCGCCGTCTCTCCGCTTTCCTCCAGTCCTGCGTTCCCCAGGATTGTCAGCAGCTTCGCCAGTTCATCAATGTGTTCCGCGTCGCCGTACAATTCCGGATCTTTCTTCCCGTCCTCGCCCATGCAGACAATCCGGTCGATCACTTTCCCGATCCGTCCGAGCTCCGTCTGCACCAGTTTCAGTTCGTACGTCGTGTACAGCAGCGGGATCTCCCGCCCCTTCAGGGTAATCTTCACCATGTGTCAGCACTCCTTTTCAATAAAAGCGGGGACGCCCCGGACCGGGGCGCCCCCTGTCCGTCAGACAATACCGGCCTTGCCGTTCAGGTAGGACTTCGCGTCGTTCAGCGAGCTGTAGGTTTTGTGAATGGCAAAGGACAGATTGCCGCTGCTGTCCAGCGACACGCCGGATCCCACGCCGTTCAGGGTGGGTACGCGCCATTCGATGTCCCGCTCCTTCGTCCTCGTCTCCTCGGAGCTCACGCCGAACTTCAGCTTCCGGAACCACCAGGCCTCGTAGCTGACCACGCCCTTGTTCCGCATCACGCGGATGTAGCCGAAGCCCACGTCCGGGGCGGCCTTGTCCGTGATCTCATACTCGCCGCTGGTGGCGGTCTCGCCCAGCAGGAGCCCACGGGCCGCGTCGCTCAGTCCGCTGAGGTCAAAGTCGATCGTGTAGCCCAGGATGCCGTTCTCGCTGTCCAGCTCCACGTTGTCGCCGTAGAAGTGCCCGTCCGCCCGGTCCCAGTTCACCGTAGCGGCCACCGCTTCGGCAAAGTTGGATCCGCCGGTGTAGGTCAGGGTGCTTCCCGGCGTGTAGGTGGCAACCGTCGCCGCCACCGGGTAAACCATACCGACATTCGCATTCATTTCGTTTTACCTCCGGTCATTTTTCTTTGGTCATGGCCGTGAAGGCTTCCTCAATCTTCGCCTTCATGGCCGTCATAGCTCTGGGGCCTCCGTTTTTCGCGGCCTTGCGGATGAACGGCTGCTTCTTCATGAAGCTCGTGCCGCTGTTGATGGCGTTCACGATCAGCGGCACAGGTTTCTGTTTTCCGTTCAGCTCCGCGTACCCGCTGGCGCGGTATCCGACAGAGGTGTCCACCTCGGTCCCGTTCTTGTCGAACTTCGCGATACCAGCGCCGGCAGCGGTCACGATGGCCTTTTCTTCCGGGGATGGCAGCCGCGTCGCTCCGTCGTGCACATACCGGAAAGGCTCGGTCCTGATGAACTGGGCCTCCTTCCGGATCTCCTCCGCCATGATGTGCGCTCCGTCATACAGCGCCTGGGCGGCCACTGCCGGGGCCCGTTCCTCCATGCGGCTCAGCAGCTCGCTGATCTCCGTCATACCGTCAACTTTCATCTGGAACGCCATCGTCCTGCTCCTCCGTCGGCGGATCCGGCGGGTCCGGTTCCGGCCCGTCCAGCGCCTCAAACACCCACTCCGCGTGGAACATCCCCGTGGCGTGTTCGTACTGGGTGCTGTTCAGGTACCAGCTGCTCCCGAAGATCTCCGTCAGGATCTCTTCCGCCTCTTCCACCAGGTCGTCCCGGTCTGTCAGCTTCGTGTAGAACAGGTCCAGCGAGCCTTCCCAGCTCCGGTCCTGCTTCGCGTCGTCCGCGTTCAGGCTTCCGCCTTCCATGTCCAGCTGCACCACGTAATAGGCGCCCTCCGGCCGGGTCTTCCAGGCGTATTCCGCCACCGGCGTGCCGGTCAGCTTCAGGGCGGCCACCAGCGCCTCGTATTCCTTAGGCATTGGTCGTCACCTCCGGCTTCAGGTACGCCGCGTTCCCGGTCACCCGCTGCAGCGTCAGCTCTATGCCGTCCTCCACGGTGATGTAGGTCCGCAGGATCCGGTACCGCACCCCGCAGATCTCGCACAGGCTCTCACCGGCGTACTCAAAGTCGTGCGCCAGCACGATCTTCAGCTCCGGGTTCAGCCCGATGCCCATCGCCTGGTAGGCTTCCTGGATGCCGATGCTCCTGATGGTGCAGTACACCGTGCGCTTGGTTTCCGTGGGTTCCGTGCCGACTCCGGCCGCCGCCGGGCTCACCGTGATCAGGTCCGCCACGTTCGCTTTCATCATCTGCCATCACCGCCGTAATCCGTGTAGCTGCCGGCGTGCATCAGCTGCACCTTCTGCAGGTCGTAGGAATCCCGCAGCCGGTCGTAGTTCGGCGGGTTGCCGAACATCATCGCCGCATAGGTGATAACCGCACGCATCACCAGGGGATCCTTCAGGGTGCTGCAGTCATTCACAGCGCCGGCCGTGCCGACGGTGTATCTGATGGTTCCCGGCAGCATCACCCCGGCGACCTCCAGGTCCTTCGCGCCGGCGCGCATCAGGTCCATGATCTCGCTGTCGAAGTTGTCCACCGTGATCCGCAGCGCCTTTTTCGCTTCCTTCAGCATCGTTATCACCTCAAAATCTGAATAAGGGCGGGCGAGTGCCGTCTCCCGCCCGGCAAAACAGGCCGAAGCCCGCAGTGCCCGTGTTTCACTGGCCCGCGAATAACTGATCCCGGAACTTTTCGTCCACGCTGATCCGCATGATGTGGCCGATCTTCAGCCGGCTGTCGCAGTGGAACCTGATGTCCAGCTTCCGGGCCCGCCAGCAGAAGGTGAGGTCCTCACCCAGGCCGGCCACCGGGAAAAACGGGACGCCGTAGATTCCCATCGCTTCCAGCACTTCCACCCGCATCAGCAGGCACGCAAACCCGCATCCCTCCACCTCAAAGAGGGTGTCCCGCGGGTAGTCGAACCAGTTGTCCGCGTGGGGCAGGATCATCTTGCCGTTCTGCTCCACCTCCAGCCGGTTGTAGATGCACGGCTTGAACGGCGGCCTCCTGCCGAAGCAGAGCCCCGTCACCGCCTGGCGGCCGTCGATGTCCTCGATCAGACGGTCCAGCAGGTCCGGCTCAAAGGTCATGTCGCTGTCCAGCCACAGGACGAAGTCGTACCCGCCCTCTTTCAGCACGTAGCTAGCAATCTGGTTCCTGGCGTCATAGACCAGGGACGCCTTCAGGTACATGACTTCCACTTCTTCCGGACTGTACCGGGATACCAGCGGCGTCAGGCACTCCTGGAAGGCCGTCTCCATCACGTCCATGCACGGTATGGCGATCAGTGTTTTCATCAGGTCAGCACTCCTTTTGAAAAAGTCCGGGCGGAGGATTGCTCCCCCGCCCGAAGGTATTCGGTTATTGTCAGGTGGTGGCCACGTAGCGCACGATGGCGTTCACGTTGGCCAGTTTGCCGTCCGCCAGGGTCATGGCGCGGTACACGGCGGAACCGGTCCGGAAAGCGGCTTCCTCGCTCTTCTTGATCTCGATGCCCTTCGCCAGGTTCAGCTTGTAGGCCTTCAGGTCGCCGAAGAGGATGTCCTCGGTGTTGCAGTTGCCGTCGATGATCACCGGGTAGCCAAGCAGGTTGAACTTCCGGGCCGCCTGGGGCTCATTCACGACCACGCGCTGGCCGGCGGTGTCCACCATGCCCAGGATCTTCCCGAAGAAGAAGCTCGGGTGCATGACGAAGGACGCGTTGTTGTGATATTCGCCGGGCAGGGCGCCCATGATGGTGCACACATCGCCCCACTTGATGCCGGAACGCTTGAAGGTGCCGTCAGCGGTTTCCTTCGTGGTGGCGATACCGGTGGCCTGGGTGGTGCCGGAGCCGACAAGGATGCCGGCGTCCAGGGCCTTCTCGATCTTGTTCGCCAGGCGGGCAACCAGCCAGGTCTCGAACGCGTCAATGCTCATCGCTTCCACGTCGGCGGTGATCTCAACGGTCTTGATCAGCTTGTAGGCGCCCAGGGTCACAGCCGCGAGAGCGTCAGCGCTGTCGGTGCTGGCGGCGTCCATATCCAGCCAGGAAGCGCTCGCCACGGAGCTCTCGGCGGGATAGGTCACATAGCCGGGGATCTGGGTCATGTCTACCGCGGCGATCAGGGGATTCAGCTCCAGGGCGCCGACGATCTGGTTCATGGTCTGGGTGGGGATGGCGGCGCTGGCCGTCACGGCACCGCGCTCTTCCGCGGTCAGTTCCTTGCCCTGAAGGTGCTTCAGGAACGCTTCACGGAACTCAGGGGAATTGATGGCAAAACGATCTTCCATTTTTTTGTCCTCCATTTTGAATTCTTTTTCGACAGGGTCGTTGCCTCCGGCAACCTTCTGCCGTTCTTCCTCGGCCTTCGCGGCCGCTTCTTCGCGGGCTTTCAGTTCGGCCCTGATGGCCTCCAGCTCGTCCGCCCGCTCTTCGATCTCCTCCACGGTCATCGCCTCACGCTCTTCCGCGGGGATCTCCGCGCTGAGCAGCTGCTGCCTTTCCAGCAGTTCCTCCACGCTCTTTTCGGTAAGATCAAACTTCACGTTCTCTTACCTCCTTACTCAGATTTTCCAGCCGCTCCAGGGCCGCCCTCCGGCGCTCCTGCTCGGCTTCCTGGGCACGTTCCTGCTCCAGCTGCTCCCTGGCGCTCTCCAGCGAGGCTTTGACGCTCTCCAGCGCATCGCCTTCGGAAGCCGCCTGGATGGATGTGCCCTCATACGCGGGGAAGGCCACGGCGCTCACCTCAAACACCCGGTCAATGCTGCGGATGTGCCGCAGCGGGCTCTCGGTGTCCAGTCCTTCCCAGCTATCTTTATCCACCGTGAACGCAAAGGACATTCCGGAAATGTCCCCGCGCCTGATGGCGGAATAAAGCTCTGCCGCCCGGGGATTGCCCTCCGTGTCCAGGTTGACCCGGATGCCCATCCCCTCTTCGTTCACCGTCAGCTGCATGGTGGAATTCGCATTGTTTCTCCGGCTCCTGGCCAGCGGCACCATGCTGAAGTCGTGGCCCACCAGGAACCGCACGTCCCGCAGGTCCGTGGTGTCCAGGGCGCCCGCGTCGATGGTTTCCCGGCACACGCCCAGGTCCGTCTCCTGGTTGAACACGATCGGCTGCCCGGTGATCACGGAGCCCTGCTCTTCGGTCCGCTCCGCGCGGATCTCGAACTCCATGTATCTGGTCTCCTTATTCATCGGTCTTTCCCTCCTCGTCAGGATCTTTCACGTTCTTGTACTCGCCGCGGATCGGCGTATACTCGCCGGCGCCGTCAGGCAGCGGCGCGTAGTTGAACAGCTCGCGGATCTCGTCGATCGTCAGCACGCCCCGGTCGCCCAGCTGCTGAGCCATCGAGATCTTGCTGCCGATGTTCATGTACTGCAGCCGGTTCGCGGTGAACGTGACCGCGTTCCCGCCGTTCCGCTCCCGCTCCGTGAAAACCATCTTCGTCAGCCCGTCGCTGAGCTTGATGGCGAACGGTTCGATGGATCCATTGAAAAAGGCGTCCAGCTCGTCGCCGGTCGCCTCGTTCCGGATCACCTTTTCCGATACGCCGAAGTAGTTGCACACGTTCTCCCGGATCAGCTTCTGCTGTTCACCGTTCACCTCGTAGGTGTGCTGGCTCAGCTCCTTGATGTTCTGCATCTGGTTGCCGAACAGCAGAAGGCCGCCGCCGCCGGTCTGGAAGTTGTTCCGGTCGAACCGCTCCCGCTCTTTCCGCAGGTCCTCGTCGAAGGCCTTGCCCGTCAGCTGCGCCATGAACCGGTAGGTGGCGGAGTTCTTCACGCCCTCGATAATGCCCTGCTCCACCATGTGGATCAGCCGCATGGTGCCGTCCAGTGCGGTATTCTTCTCCCCGAAGAAGTCGTCCTTCAGCTGGTGCTTCGTGATGATCGCACACCGGCTCAGCTCAATGGCCCGCTTCTGGCCGTTCAGGAACGTGTACCGCAGGTACGGGATGCCGCCGTGACTCACCACCTCGCAGATGCTGGGCAGCACCGGGAAGTACCCCGTGATCTCCCCGTAGCGGTCCAGCACCGGCACGATGAACAGGTTGTTCTCGATGTCGTAGATATTGCTGCACCGCTCCAGGAACTGCGGCCAGGTGTACCACGGGTTCGGCTCCGTCTTCGTCGCCGTCCACAGCGTCCTCCTCGCCTGGCCCTCCATGTGGTACTTCAGTTTGCCCACATGCCGCGCCCGGGCGTCCACCGCGGCCCGCACCAGTTCGCTCTCGTAGATCTGCCCGCCCCAGCTGGTGAACACCGGCGAGTACGCCGTGATCGTTTCAAACCTGCTGTCGCTGACGGCCCCCGCGGCCTTCGGCTTCCCGAACAGCCGGTCAATCAGTCCCATCGTCTTCACCTCTCATTACTCAGCTGGGCACTCATCTCTTCGTAGTAGTTGTGCCGCATACAGATGGCGTCCGACAGGGCCGCCATGCCGTCAATGTGTTGTTTGGCGCTCATTTTGATCAGCCTGCGCCGGTTCGTGCCCTCTTCAAACTTTAGGGCGCTGTCCAGCATGTGCACCTTCATCAGGTCGTTGTCATTGATGCACCGCAGCCGGCCGTCCTTGACCATGCCCTCCATGTCGATCAGCACGCCCGTCAGGTTGCTCCCCTGGCTGACACTCTCCATGTCGAACCCGTCGGCCTGCATATCCTGCACCAGGTACGCCGCGCTGTACCGGTCATAGCCGACCTTCAGCGGCAGGATCTCGTACTCCCGCTCCAGCCGGTTGAACCAGGCGTGCACATCATGGTAGTCCACCGTGTTCTCCCCGGAGACGGTCAGCAGGCCCCGCTGCGCGTAGATGCGATACGGCAGCCCGTCCCTGGCCGTGGCTTCCTCCACCTTGTTCGCCGGCATGAAGAACTGGGTGTCGAACCAGCTCACGCCGTCTTTTTCGATCACTACCACCGCGGCCGTCAGGTCCACCGCCAGGCTCAGGTCAATCCCGCCCAGCGCGTAGGAGTGCCGGAAGTCCTCCAGCGTCCTGTCGTACCCGAAGCACTTCTTCACGTCCTGGGCTGTCAGCCACGCCATGGAGCTGTTCTGCTTGATGTTGCAGTACTTTGTCAGGAACTCTGTTTTCTTGCTCAGCGATCCCTCCGCCACGGAGATCTCCTCCAGCATGTAGTCCACGCTGACAGAGACGCCCAGATTTGGGTTCGCCTTTTTCAGTTCGTTGATGTCGTTCCATTTGTTGACATCATCGATCTGGTATAAAAAAGGCGCGAGCCGTGTTTCCTTGCTCGTGCCCATGATCACCGCAGTGCATCTGCGGATAATCTCGTCATAGATGCCGTCGTTCACATATCCGGCGGTGCTGATCGACAGCAGCAGCGGCTGCCGGCGGGCGCCCAAGGCGCTCTTCAGCACCTCGTACTGCTTCAGGCCGCCTTCGCCAGGCCAGCTGGAGATCTCGTCGCATACCGTCAGCGATGGGTTCAGGCCGTCTGACTTCTGATAGCTGAAGGCCAGCGGCTGCGCGGAGGAGTTGCTGGACGCCACATAGATGTCCGTCCTGCGCTTCTTCGCCTCGTCGCTCAGCTCCGGTTCCTTCATGATCATCTGCGTGAAGGCATTAAAGCACAGCCGGCTCTGGTCCAGCTTCGGCGCTACGAAATAGATCCGTGCGCCATACTCCCCGGACATGAACATCTCATAGGCAGAAATACAGGCGGCCAGCAGCGTCTTGCCGTTCTTTCTGCCGATCTGAAGGCATACCTCCCGAAACTGGTGGTCACCGTTCGCATCCTTGATCCCGTAGATCACGGACAGGAACGCTTTCTGCCATGTCTCCAGGCGGATCAGCCCGGGTGCAAGCGGTCCTTCATGGTGCCGGCAGAAGGTCTCACAGAACCGGATCACCTTGCCGGCGGCTTTCTGGTCGAAAGTGTAGCGCTTTTCCTGCAGACCGTCGATGATCTGCGTGTACCATTCGCGGATCCAGTGCCCGACGGTGACCTTGCCGTTCTGGATCTCCTGGTAGTAAGTCAGGATCCAGTCCTGCTCCGTCTTACTCATCGCGCAGCGCCGCCAGTCTGGACTGCTTGATCTCCTTCGGCAGTTTCGCGCTCAGTTTGTCCATCAGCGCGTTGTACACTTTCGCCAGGCTGTTGTATGCCTGCAGATCCGCGGAGGCTTTCGTCCCGCTCTGGTTCCTGCCGTTCTTGTACACGTCCGTCATGCCGTTCTCATTGATGGCCGCCTGCAGGTCCTGCAGCGTCACGCACATGAAAGCGGCGTTCTGCAGAAGAGGGTCGCAGAATTTCAGCTCGTTCTCCGGCAGAGTCGCGAACATTTTCTTCATCCGGGCATACTCCCGCTTTATCCGCTTCTCTTTGGATAACTCCGCCAAAATCACACCCCCTTCTAAACTCATAATCGGTCACGGAAAAGTTCAACCCAGCCCTGCGCCGTTTTTGAAAATTTCGTTTTGCAAGGGGGGGGAGGTGCCCCGGCTCAGATCTCGACGTGTCCGTTCGGTTCGCACCGCCATCGCTTCGTCCGGTGCTGCTCTGCGTGGCAATCTTCGCAAAGCGCCATCAGGTTGCTGATGTCCAGTGTGATCCTCGGGTCGTTTACATTGTCAGCTGTCAGCGGAACCTTGTGATGAACATGCACGGCCGGATTTATAAGACCCCTCCCCATGCAGACCTGGCACAGTCCGCCATGCTCCTCCAGGACTGCGGCCCGGCATTTCCTCCAGGCTGTCGTCGTGTAGAAGCGTTCGACCGCTGCATCATGATGCACCCCTGGACCCTCCTCGCCATCAGTGGAGTGCGACCCCAGGCCGGCGAGGAGTGACGCCAGCCGGCCCCCTGAATTGAGAACAAAAGGAAAGGCGGCCAGCTGTCCCAGCTGGTCGCCCTCGGAAAGGAAACGTGAAAGAAGTCTCTGCATACTTTTTCACGGTAGCATTGTTTCATATAACAAATGCACATTCAATAACATTTGTCACATGAATTTATTTTTCACTTTATTTACACCCCCTCAACACGTTTATTGCCGCCTTTTAGTCAGTTACAAATCATCCCATGGATCAGCATCCGGTACATCTTTTACAGGTGTAATACCGTTGATTCTTTTTTTGA
>Ga0310696_10004745_pt1 | contig 16596 bp, 9 predicted proteins | sample AusTroGonzalo_MG_4_FD_203885 | JGI IMG/M metagenome (GOLD analysis project Ga0310696, IMG submission 203885) | Bovine rumen microbial communities from tropical cattle in Woodstock, Queensland, Australia - Gonzalo_02 (v2) (version 2) | ecosystem: Host-associated > Mammals > Digestive system >...
GAATATGGCTACCATCAAATGTTCTTGAATTGTTCGCAACTGACCACGGGACCGTCTTCTCTCCCGGCAGAGACAATGGAACAGTATGGTTATTTTCAAATGTTTAAGGGATGCTCTTTGCTGGAAGACGCTCCCACCATATCTGCCACCACCCTTTCGGATTACTGTTTCAAGGAGATGTTTTCCGGTTGCAGCATGCTTCGTACGGCCCAGGAAACATTTAATTTTTCCAGCATCCCTACACAGGCTTGCTACCAAATGTTCTTTAACTGCCTGGCACTGAATGGCGCGCCGAATATGCCTTATGTGAGTTCTGTTGATTCAAATGGTTGTTACCAGATGTTCTATGGTTGCGGCGAGATGCGTACGGCGCCTGCCGCGCTCACGGCCACCACAGTTGGAGAGTCCGGTTATAAGGAGATGTTTGTCAACTGTGCGCGCCTTCTTCAGGCGCCTGTTCTTTCGGCAACAACGATTGGCAACAGTGGTTATCAGGGAATGTTCAAGAATTGCACCCGCCTGCTGACCGCATCGGCCCTTCCTGCCACATCACTGGGCACCGCAGCCTATGCAGAGATGTTTTACGGTTGCACTGCCTTGGAGACGCCTCCGCCATCCCTGCCGGCCAGTACTCTCCCGTTCAAGGTTTACTATCGTATGTTCTATGGATGCTCACATCTTTTATCCATCCCTGAATTTCCTCATGATCCTGTGGTGGATTATGTAATAACACCTGGGACCAGCGCTGAAAAAGGTAGTGAGAGTGGCATTTGTTTCCAGATGTTCTACCATTGTATTGCACTCGAAACACTGGATGGGAGGCAATTATTCAATAGTAAATCCCCCCTGGGCCTCGGTTGTTTTCAAGACATGTTCTCGACCTGCGATAATCTGGCTACGGTTCCGGAAAACTTCCTTCCTGCCACCACACTTGCAAAAAGCTGTTACCGTGGTATGTTCCAGGCCACGGCCATCACAAGAGCTCCCGACCTGAAGGCGCCAGCACTTGAAGACTTTTGCTATCGTTATATGTTCTATGGCTGCAAGAGTCTGTCTTATATCAAATGCTACTCCACCACCTCGGGTAATGATAACTATACGCAGAACTGGTTGAAGGATGCAAAGAATGTCAGTGGTGCGGGTGCAGAATTCCACTATCGTTCGGGTGTTGATTGGCTAATAGACAATAACCATGGCATTCCCGAGAACTGGACTCCAGTGTCTGATACGGTAGAATAGTCTAAGCCGAACACCCTCTTACAACGAACAACGCACCAACCCCCGGGCTGGTGCGTTGTCGCTTGCATGGTGCGCTAATCAGTCGGCGGCGGCTTTTGCGATAACCTCCTCCAATGACATATTTGTCGTACTCGTTCACCATGGTCATGATGTATTTTTTCAGTTCGTCTCCAGACAACTCCCTGGTTTTTGCGAGGTTGAACACATCTGCAAAGTTAGTTTCCACTCACCGGAGCAGGCTCAAAAATGTTGTCGGAGCCTGCGCCGCATTTCTGCATTCTGTGCGTTCTGGTGGTACTAGCTCCCGGCATGGAATTGAACCTGCGCCGTTCATGGGGTAAACCTGTACCAGTGATAAGGGGAGCCTGCGCCATCCATATCCATTCGCGATTATTTTTATGCGACGCGCTAGTTTTTTAATATAATGGGTGAGGACGGAATCCCTGCCTGCAGGTCTGTCTTTCCGTGAGCAATAGAGGCCCTCAGTGCTCACGGACGGGGCTCACGGACGGGGATTCCGGACGGAACCATTTGCAAAGCACACGGCTTTTCCGTAACTTTGTAAGGATATCATGAAACTATGACCAACAGACTTCTCTTATTCCTGGCCGTGCTGCTAACCCTACTGGGGGGGCAGCAGGCGAGGGCCCAATCCGGGGGGAAGGCGGTAACCCTCAAGGTTACAGTGCTTTCGGACACGGACGGGCAACCGGTGGCGGGTGCATCGGCCCTGCTCACAGACTACGGAATCTATGACATCTCAGACGCCGACGGCCATCTCACCCTGGCCAAGGTGCCCGTGGGCAAGGCTACGCTGCAGGTGCAGATGCTGGGTTTCGAGGATTTCGAAAAGCAATTCCGTTTCCAGAAGGACAGCACCTTCACCATCCGCATCAGCGAGTCCACGCTGGCGCTGGAAGAGGTGGTGGTGACGGCCAAGCCCAGTTCTACGGGCGCGTCTACGGCTTCCAGCATCGGCCGCATGGCCATCGACCACCTGCAAGCCACCAGCCTCAAGGACATCATGCAGCTGCTGCCCGGCCAGCTGATGACCTCGTCGGACATGACCAGTGAGGAAAAGCTCACCATCCGCACGCTCAACCAGTCCACCGCCAACAACGCCTTCGGTACCTCCATCATGATGGACGGCGTGCCCATGAGCGACAACACGTCCCTCTCCGACAAAGTGGGTGGCAGCACCGGCGGTACCGGCGTGGACCTGCGCCAGATCAGTGCCGACAACATCGAGTCCGTGGAAGTCATCCGCGGCATCCCGTCGGCCGAATACGGAGACCTCACCTCGGGCGCCGTGGTGGTGAACACCAAGGCCGGCTACACCCCCTGGGAAGTGCGCGCCAAGGTGAACCCCACCACCCTCAACGCCTCCTTCGGCAAGGGCTGGAAGTTCTCCGAGAAGGCCGGCAGCCTTAATGTGAATGCCGATTACGCCCGCGCCTCCGGCGACCCCCGCGTGAAGAACCGCTCCTTCGACCGCGTCAGCGGCGGCATCACCTATTCCAAGACCATCGGCCGCATCTGGTCCACCACCACCAAGATCAACTACAGCGGCATCATCGACCTCCGTACCGCCGACCCCGACCTGTTGGTAGAAGGCACGGAGACCTCCCAGAAGCAGCATTCCATCCGCTTCACCCACAAGGGACGCGTGTCCTTCAACAAGAAGTTCTCCCGCTCCCTTAATTACGCCCTGGGCCTTAGCTATGCCGACAATGAAACCCGCACCTCCAGCATCGTGTCGGCCGGCGGCGGCATGCCCGTGATCACCTCGCTCACCGACGGCTATTACCAGGTGCCTTACATCACCGATTCCTACCGCGCCGGCGGCGGCACCGTTTCCCGCCCCTTCAGCTTCTACGCCAAGGTGGGTAACGTGTTCAACCTGAACGCAGGACCGGTGAACCAGCGCTTCAACATGGGTGCCGAGTACCGCCTGGAGAGCAACAAGGCCCGCGGCTTTTACAACGACGACGCCTTCATGCCCCTGCGGCCCAACAGCAACGGCCGCCCGCGCCCGTACTACGATATTCCCGCCCTCAACCAGGTATCGGCCTATCTGGAGGACAACCTCACCTGGACCATCGCCCGCGATGTGGAATTCAAGCTGCAGGCGGGCGTGCGCATGGATATGCTGCAGCCGGGCCTGCCGGAGCAGGTGCAGAGCATATCGCCCCGTTTCAACGCTTCCCTCAAGCTGGCGCCCTGGATTACTATCCGCGGCGGCTGGGGGCAGAGCAACAAGACGCCCGGCCTGGCCCACCTGTATCCGGAACCCAAGTACATGGACCGGGAAGCCGCTTCCTATCTGCCCTCTGAGACCAGCCGCCAGATGGTGGTGTACAACACCCACATAACGGAGGTGGAGCGCAACAACAGCCTCAAGAACGCCACCAACAGCAAGACGGAGATCGGTTTCGACCTCAGCTTCAAGAACGGCATGACGGCCTCCGTGGTGGCCTACCGGGATTACATGGCCAACGGCTTCGGCAACTATACGGAGTACAGCCTGTATACGGCCAATTACTACACCGCCGCGCAGGGTATCCTCCTGGACGGCGCCGGCAATCCCTATGTGGACTGGCAGCATCCGGCCCGCGTGGACACCGTCTGGACCACCAGCGGCCGCATCGGCAACACCCAGGCCAGCCTGGACCGCGGTATCGAGTTTGACGTGAACCTGGGACAGATCAAGCCCATCCGTACCAGCGTCATCATCAGCGGCGCCTACATGGAAACCCAGACCTGGACCACCGGCCCCAACTATTCCAGCCCCACCGGCATCCCGGCCAACAGCGTCTATGCCATGGGCGGCGCCAACACGCCACCCTTCAAGCTGCTGTATCCCAGCGGCCTGTCCCGCGACATCAACCGCCGTTTCAGCATGAACCTGCGCCTGGTGTGCAATATCCCGCGCATGAAGATGGTCATTTCCCTGGCCAACCAGGTCATCTTATACCAGTATCGGCACACCACCAACCAGAAGAGCGACCCGTATGCCTGGATCGACACGGACCTGAGCTACCACGAGATTACTCCCGCCATGCTGGAGGATCCTACCTACATGATCAAAGGCGTGCTCCTGAGTGCCCAGCGCAAGAACCCGTCCGACAGCAATCCGGTTACCCAGCCGCCCATCTGGCTCATGAACATGCGACTCACCAAGGACGTTTCCAAGAACTTCGGCTTCTCGTTTTTTGTGAACAACGCCCTCTTCTACATGCCTTACCAGGCCAGTTCCTATTCCGGGACGCTCACGGAGCGCAATACCGGCACCTTCTCCTTCGGCGTAGAAATGTATGTAAAGATTTAGGGGTATGAAAAAACGCTATATATATATTATAGGTATGGCCGCGCTGCTGCTGGCTGCCTGCCAGCGGGTGGCGCCCAAGGGTACCGAGCCTTTCCTCCTGGAGTTCGAGATGCCGGATGAATTCGGCACCGGTACTTACTATGCCGACCAAAAGGTGTTCCTGAAGGGCAGCCTGGACTATGAATACCGCACCGACATCACCGGCCGCGTGACGGTGGAGAGCGTGGTGCCCGGCATCTACGACATCATCACGGGCATGGAAGTCTCCGGCGCCCGGTATAAGGAGCTGGTGCCCGGCGCCGTCATCGAGGACAACGCCCGCGTCAACGTGGGGGTGTCGCTCATGAACCAGCGCATCTTCAAGGCCGAAGACTTGCACATCAAGCTCACATCGGCCGTGCTAAAGGACCTCCTCATCTCCAAGATCTACTACTCCGGTACCAAGGACAACATGGACCGCAACTACACCACCGACGCCTATATAGAGATCTTCAACAACTCCGACGAAGTGGCGTATCTGGACGGTAAGTACCTGGGCCTGGCCGAATCCGTCTCGCCGGCCGCCTATCCCGCCAAGGACAACCCGGACTCCATCTATCTGCGCCAGGTGTGCCAGTTCCCCGGAACGGGGCAGGACTGGCCCGTGCAGCCCGGCGGCAGCGTAGTGATTGCTGCCAGGAGCGCGCGCAACCACATCGAGAGCGCCGCTACGTCCGTAGACCTTTCCGGGGCCGATTTTGAAGTAAAGGCCATGGACGGACAGGGCAACCCCGACGTCCCCATGCTGCCCATCATTTCCAACTCTACCAGCATCCTCACGCTGAACCTCCTGAGCGGCGGGCCCAACGCCGTGGTGCTCATCGAGACCACCGAGGACTTGCTGTCCTGGCCCGAAGTGTACCAGCGGGGCAAAACCTCCGGAGAACGCTTCCGCCGCATGCACAAGAGATGGGTGACCGACGGCGTGGAATGCCTCAAGAAACCCTCGCAGACAGACCCTGACGTCAATACCAAACGCCTGCAGACGGAGATTGACGCCGGCTATGCCGTCATCTCTTCGGTGAACGGTTACAACCACGAATCCCTGGAAAGGAAGGTTTCCAAGCAGGCCGATGGCCGTTTCTACCTCACAGACACCAACAACAGCAGCGCCGATTTCGTGATTTGCACGGATCCCACGCCGCGTAAATACGACAAGGAGGGCCTGCTATGAGAAAGATAATGACTCTTCTGGCTCTCGGCCTTTGCCTGTCTGTCTATGCACAGCGGCCTGCCGACACCCATCGGCAGGAACTGGAGATGGTTCGGCAGAGCTATTCCCTCACCAATAATGCGGCCGGCATGGGCCTGGCCCAGCCGTCGGCTGGCAGCAAGACGCAGCTGGCGGTCTTCGACCAGTTTGGAGATTACCACCTGGCGCAGCAGGGAGACGGAGACCTGGGCTTCCGCTTCAGCACCCTCCGCTACGACACCTTCAACGACAAACTGTTTATGCGCGGGTCCTTCTACTACCAGCTGGACCGCGAGAAGAACCGCCCGTGGTCCGACGTCATGGACCCCTGGTTCTCCATCCCTTACATATACGGAAGTTCGGTAGCCAAGGATTATGACAGCCACGACTGCGGCCTGGCCTTCGACCTGTACACCGCCCCGCTGGGAGACTGGATTTCCGTGGGCGTGAAGACGGATTACCGCGTGGCCGATATCTCCGGCAAGCGGGACCCCCGCCCCCGTACCGGCTTCCTGGACCTCCAGGTGGTGCCGTCGGCCCTGGTTACCCTGGGCGCGCATCACATCGGCCTGGACGTGGGCTACGGTTATGCCAAGGAGAAACTGTCCGGCCTCACCACCATCCAGTCCTATCCCAACCTGTACTACTACAAGATGACGGGCCTGGACCACGTGGACGGAGCTTTGTCGGCCTACACCGGCTTCAAACGCCAGTTCAGCGGCAACCGCTTCCTGGGAGACCTGCAGTATTCCTTCGACGGCCGCGTGGTGGGCCTGCTGGTATCGGCCGGTATGGAATATCGCCGGCTGGATGCCTACGGGGACAAGATGCAGAGCCCCGGCTCCTTTAACCGCATCACCTACAATGCGCTGGCCAACCTTACCTTGAAGCCGGGCCGCGGCCTGCTGCACCGCTTCTTCCTGAAAGCGGAATACGGGGATGCCGGCGCCGACGAATACCTGCAGGAGCTCACCGCGGTGAAGGATCCCGTGACGGGTGCCACCACCGAGACCTGGGAAACCCTTTACACTTATAAGGACCGTTACCAGCTCAAGACCCTGGACGCCAGCATTACCTATAAATTGTACGGGACCGACGGCTATTCCGACTACCGCTGGAGCGTGGGCGCCGGGGCGGCGCTGAACAGCTTCCGCAAAGAGTATTACCTGCCTTATTCCGGTTTCCAGAACCGCGCCCTGACCTTCTCCCTGGATGGCTCTTACCGCCTTATTGAGCTGAAGGGCCACAAGCTGGACCTGCGTGCATCGGGCGCTTTCCGCAAGGCGCTCCGGACGGCCCTGTCCGTTGAGGAAGACAACCTGTACGTGCAGGAAGTCCTGATGCCGGACCGTGCCTATTATGCAAAAGATGCTTTCAGCGTGCAAGGATGCATCCTGTGGGAATTCCCGCTGAACCTGGGCAAGGCGGGCCTTGCCAGCGGCTATGTGCGCCTGGACGGCGGCTTTACCAAGGCCCTGCCGCAGGGCAGCCTTTCCCGTGTAGAACTGAGTGTGGGACTCTTTACCTTCTGACGCCTATGAAAAGATTAAGCATATTGTTGCTGTGGGCACTGGTCCTTTTCTCCTGCAAAGAGGCCGAGGATACTCGCTATTTTGCACCGGAGCTCCGTTTTGAGGCCGATGCCTGCACCGTCTCCTCGTCGGAGGGCGGTGCCGATGTGTGCATCCTCTTCTCCCGTCCCGCCACCGTGGCATTCCAGGTACGGCTCATCGTTTCCGCTTCCCTTCAGGAGGGCGTGCAGTTCTCGCTGCCGTCCCACACGCTGGAAGTGCCTGCCGGCGCCAGTGAAGCCTGGCTGCACCTGACCCTGGTGGACGATGAAATTTGGGACCGGGAAAGCTATATAGACCTGATGCTCACCCCCGGAGACCGCTATACCGTAGATCCCGCAAAGAACTGCACCGTGCGCGTGAACGTGACCAAGAATGTGGTCATTCCCGTGCTAAAACTCTCGGTGGAGTCCGCAGACGCGGAAATCAATCCTTACATCCCCGTGCCGATTACCCTTAAGGTGAGTGCCGACAATGCCCCCCTCGTGGATACGCCCGTGCAGATGACGCACGAAGGCCTCACGATAGGGGAGGTGATCCTTCCTGCCGGAGCCACGTCCGTGAGTTTTGATGTGACGGTGCCGCAGATGGACCGCAGCGGTTACGATGTCACGGTTCCCGTAACCCTGCTGCCGCAGAAGGGAAAATATGGCGTGGGCAGCGAAGGCGCCTCCGTCGATGTGCATCTGTACGACCCTGTGCCGGTCTTCAAACCTGTTTTCAAGACCGCCGCCGCCCAGGACGGGCAGGGATATGTCATCCGCCAGGCCATCAAAAAGGCCGACGGAAGCTGGGACGGCAACACCACCGTGGACCTTGGCGTTTCCTCCGAGGGCTCCTGCTACCTGCGCAATTTCCGCAATATGTACGACCATCCCAGCTTCGGCTGCCGGGCCAATGCCTCGGTCTCCCAGTTCCTGCGGATGAGTGACTTCTTCCCCACGCTGCTCTATCCTAACGCCACCGCCATCTTGGACTACGGCAACGACCAGGGACACCGGGAATTCTCCCCGGCCGATTCCCTGATGCGTTTTGTCCTGGACAAAGGTGAAACCGGGAAGGGCCGCATCTATCTGAACCAGCCCCGCAGCTTCAAGGCCTATATCGGCAGCTATGCCGCCTGGCAGGACAAAGGCAGCGGCACAACCGCCTGGGTAAAGGATTCCAAGGCCACTGGCGGAGACATCGACGCATCTACCCATGCGGCCATTACCGGTAGCATTTCCGTCACTCTGGTCAAGCTGGAGGGCACTTTTGACTTCTCCAACGCCAGCGAGCCCATCCTGGTCACCGCGTGGCTGCAGAGCGATTCGGATGCTTTTATGAAGCCCGACGAGGTCAACGGAAAAGACCCTGTAACCACGTACGGCCTGGTTCAGGAAGACGGCCTTTGGAAAGTGGAATACAAACTGTGGCCCCGCTAATTTGAAACGGTTTTTGCTCATAGCGCTGTTGCTGCTCCCGCTGATGACGGAGGCACAGACGCTGTTGCGCCTTCCGGCCGAAAAGCTGGGCAAGCCCGTGCTTTTCGGCTCCCGCATCGCCGACGTGAACCGTCCCAGGGGCAAGGTTTTTGCCCCCGGCCAGCGCAATCCCCTGCCGGTGCTGATGCACTTCGAGCTTACGCCCGACAGCCTGGTGATGCTGGTCCCGGCGGGCCCGCGCCCCGGCAAGAAAGCCAGGGGGTTGCAAAAGCGGGTTCATCCGGTGCGCTTCCCGCTGGTGGAAGTGACGGACGACGGCAGCCTGGTCATCGATGTTACACACTATTTCTCCGAGTACCCGCACCAGATAGCGGCCATCCCGCCTAAAGAACTGGAAAAGGAGATAGAAGTATCCTATGCGCTTAGTGCCTTAGAAAGCAATGATTATCTGCAGGTTACCGGGGATTATCGCTATGCGTCCGGTTTGGAGGTGACGGCGGTCTGCTACCTGCTCTTTTTGCCGGAGACTCCCATGCCCGGAAAACAGCTGCAGGGATACAACGGAGATGACTTTTCCCACCGCTGGGACCTCTCCCGCCAGCCGGAGATCACGTTCTATGTAGACAAGGCTTTCCCGCAGGAGTGGTATCCATATATCAAAGAGGGCCTGGAGGACTGGAACAAGGCGTTTGAGGCTATCGGCCTGGGAACCCCCGTATCCGTGTTGCCGGAACCCGACGGCCTGGACCGCTATTCGCCCCTGGTGAACATGGTGCGCTACATGGACGTGGAGGAGGCCAATGCCAAGGGAGACGTGCTGGTGGATCCGCGCAGCGGGGAAGTGCTGCAGGGAGATATCCTGTGGTGGAAGAATGTGAAGCAGCTCATCATGGACTGGCGTTATGTGCAGACGGGAGCGGCCCAGCCTGCCGCGCGTTTGCAGGATTATCCCATGGACATTTTGGGCCCCATGATCCGCTATTCCGTGTGCCACGAGATGGGCCACGTACTGGGCCTGAACCACAATATGGGCGGCTCCTGGAGTTATCCGGCCGATTCCCTGCGCAGCCCTTCCTTTACGCAGAAGTACGGCACCACGGCTTCCGTGATGGACTATGCCCGCTACAACCACCTTGCCACATCGGCCGATATCGCCAAAGGCGTGAGCCTGCTGCCGCCCCGGCTGGGGCCCTATGACTACTATGCCATCGGCCTGGGATATGCCGCCGAAGCGCCCGAGGCAGGGGAGTACTGCTATTATGCCCCTTTTTCCAGTGCCGCCATTTCTCCGGATCCGTCGGCCCAGGCCGAGACCTTGGGGAATGACCTGCTGGCTTCGTCGGCCGCCGGCCTTCGCAACTGCCGGGCCCTGCTGGCGCTGGACGGGATGGACGAACATCGGCAGGAATTTGTAAGAAAGCAATATTATCGTTACCTTTGGCTTTGCCTTTCCAACATAGGCGGCAGCGTACAAGGTGTGCCGGTGAAGGAGAAGGAGCAGACGAGAACGCTGAAATTTGTGCTGCAGAACCTGTCTTCCGTGCCGGAAGATTTGTATGACGCATTCCAGGAAAAACGCATCCTGGACGAGCTGGACGGCAATTTCCTGCCGGTTCGCATCCGGGAGACCCTGGGGGACAAAGCGTTGAACAGATACCGCAGTCGCCTTAAAAGGCAACTGAAAAAATATGGATATAACAATTAAAAACGTATAGATCCTATGAAGAAAATTCTCAATCTTACTGCCATCCTGGCCACTTTGGTCCTGGCTTTCGCCTGCAAAAAGACCGAGGTGATTGAACTGACCGTTTCTCCCCTGAGCGTCAGTTTCGAGGCTGCCGGAGGAGACCAGTCGGTGGCTATTTCCTGCAACGACGCCTGGACTGTTTCCAAGAACGCAGACTGGCTTAGCGTGTCGGCTGACAAGGGCAACGGCAATGCCGCCCTTAAAATTACCGCCACCGAAAACAAAGGTCTGGAAACCCGTGAGGCCGATGTTACCGTCGCTGCCGGTGAAATTAAGCGGGTGGTAAGGGTGACCCAGCTGGGCAAGAAGCCCGTGCTGACGGTTTCTCCCGACGCGCTGAATGCCACCGACGAAGGCGGAGAACTGGAGCTGACGGTCACTTCCAACGTGGAATGGACGCTCACCATTCCCGAGGATGCTGCCTGGGTATCGGCCGATAAGAAGTCCGGCGAAGGCAATGGGACGGTGAAATTCACCGTGGCCGCCAATGAGAGTCTGGAAGCCCGCGAGACCGAGCTTGTGTTTGCCTCCGGCAACATGGTTCCCGTCAAGGTGAAACTGACCCAGATGGGCCAGGAGCCTTTCTTTGCCATTGATATGGAAAAGGTGGAAGCTACTTACGGCGGCGGAACGTATGCCATAGCCGTTACTACTAACCTGCCCTGGAACTTGGCCATCCCTGAGGAAGCCACCTGGATTACCGTCGACGTAGCCGAAGGGGAGAAAGACGCCACCGTTACCCTTTCCGTTGACGAGAACATCACGCTGGCCACCCGTGAGGCCATTGTGATCTTCACGGCCGGAGAAGGAATTGAGGTGCAACTGCCCGTGTCCCAGCAGGCCGGCGTTCCTTCCCACGCCTCCGACTCCCTGGCTTTGGTTGCCCTTTACAATGCCTGGGGCGGTGCTGCCAATATGAAGGAAGACCGCGCCTGGGATATCACCAAGGCCATGGATGACGCCGAGGCCAAGTGGTATGGTGTTACCCTGACCAATGGCCGTGTCACGGCCCTCAAGCTCCTGAAGGGCACCATTACGGCTGACTGGACCATTCCCGCCGAGATCGGCACCCTGACGGAGCTCACCGACCTCCGCTTCGTCGACTGCAAGGTGAACGGAGCCATTCCCGACGCCATTTATTCCCTGGAGAAACTGGAGTCCCTGTACCTGACCAACAACAAGGTAACCGGCACCCTGTCCTCCAGCATTGCCAACCTGAAGAACCTGACCAATGTTTACATCGACCAGAACGCTGACCTGGGCGGTGCCCTGCCGGCCGAAATCGGCCAGCTGTCCAAACTGGTGAACCTGAACATTGCTAAGACTTCCTTCTCCGGTACCATCCCCAGCACCGTTGCCAACCTGGATGCCCTGAAGAACTTCATGGCCTACAGCACCAAATTCAGCGGTGAAGCCCCCGACTGGTGGGATCAAATGGATGCCCTGGAACTGGTTCAGCTGTACGATATCCCCACGCTCACCGGTGCGCTGCCCGCTTCCTTTGGCAAATGCGCCAAGCTGAAGAACATCTACATGTACGAGTGCAACTTCGAGGGCAATATTCCCGAGTCCTGGGCCAACCTGCCTTCCACCATGGTGAACGTACGTGTCTATGGCAATAAGCTCAAGGGTGTTGTTCCCGCCGCAGTCCAGGCCCATCCCAAGTGGTCTAACTGGAAGCCGGAACAGTATATCCTTCCTCAGCAGGACGGTTACGGCCTGACCGTGGGTTATTCCCGCGAGAGCGACTCCCTGGCCCTGGTAGCCCTGTACAATGCCTGGGGCGGCGCTGCCAACATGAAGGATGACCGTGCATGGGATCTTACCAAGGCTATGGATGACGCCGAGGCCAAGTGGTATGGTGTTACTATGGCGGAAGGCCGTGTCACGGCCCTCAAGCTCCTGAAGGGCACCATTACGGCCGACTGGACCATCCCTGCCGAGATCGGCACCCTGACGGAACTCACCGACCTCCGCTTCATCGACTGCAAGGTGAATGGTGAAATTCCCGATGCCATCTATTCCCTGGAGAACCTGCAGTCCTTCTATCTTACCAATAATAAGGTAAGCGGCGGCTTGTCCTCCAAGGTTGCCAACCTAAAGAACCTGACCAATCTCTATATCGACCAGAACGCCGACCTGGGTGGCTCCCTGCCGGAAGAAATCGGCCAGCTGTCCAAGCTGGTGAACCTGAATATCGCCAAGACTTCCTTCTCCGGCACCATCCCCAGCACCGTTGCCAACCTGGATGCCTTGAAGAACTTCATGGCCTATAGCACCAAGTTCAGCGGGGAGGCCCCCGACTGGTGGGATCAGATGGATGCGCTGGAGCTGGTTCAGCTGTACGACATCCCCACGCTCTCCGGCCCGCTGCCCGCCTCCTTCGGCAATTGCGCCAAGCTGAAGAACATCTACATGTACGAGTGCAACTTCGAGGGTAATATCCCCGAATCCTGGGCTAACCTGCCTTCCACCATGGTGAACGTGCGTGTCTATGGTAATAAGCTTCAGGGTGTGGTTCCCGCCGCAGTCCAGGAGCATCCCAAATGGTCTGCCTGGAAACCCGAACAGTACATCCTGCCCCAGCAGGACGGTTACGGACTCACCATAGAATAGACTCGTATGAAAGCATTGAAGACCATTGCCATAATGGCCGTCCTGGCGGCGTTTGCCGTTTCCTGTGACGATAAACCCATTGCCCCGGAGCAGCTCCCAGTGGCGGCACAGACCTACCTGCAGGAGAACTATCCCGGCAGCCGTATCCTCATTGCCAAAAAGGACTACGAGTTCCTCCGATATACCTATGATGTGAAGCTGGACAACGGCCTGGAGTTCAGTTTTAATAAGAATGGCTTGCTGGTAGACGTTGATGACTAGGATTTTCCGGTAATCAGCAATCTATAGAAGGAGGGTGGCCTTCAGGTCACCTTCCTTTTTAAATGAAATGCTATGAAGAAGACTGTTTTCATTATCTTTACTGCCTTGGCCCTCTGGGCCCTGCCGACGGGCTGCAACAAGCCCGATGCTCCTTCTCCGGAACCTGAGGAGCAGGAGGAACAGAAGGAACCGGAGGTTCTTCAGGACTTGAAACTCACCGTGGTGGTGGAAGGGGATTGTATTTTCTCCGGAAAGCCCACGTACATCATGCAGGTGGAGAACCCGAATGGCAAGGAGGTGGAAGCTTCCATCCTGGTGCGTATCAGTTCCGATCTGAAGAAGACGGTGGCCACCATGGAACGCAAGGAAATGATTCCGGCCCATGGTACCAAGGATGTGACCATCACCACCCAGGAGAATCTGGATCCCGGCTTTTACCGGGCCAGTTCCTTCGTGGACTCGAAGGCATTCTATCATTTTAACTTCGGCATCGATCCGTTCCAAATTGTATCGGCCCCCGACAAACAGCCGGACTTCGACGAGTTCTGGGAAACTGCCAAGGCGCAGCTTCCCGCCATTGTGCCGGGAGAGGTTTATATGTACGAGATTGCCAGTAAGAGCAATGCCAACTGCAAGGTCTATTTTGTTGAGCTGCAGTCGGTTCCGGACGGACCGGATGGAGACCCTGTCCTGGTGCACGGCTATTACCTGGAGCCGCAGGACGGCCAGAAGCATCCGGTCCTGATGCACTTCTTCGGTTACGATACCTTGGGCAGCACAGCCAAGGTTTCCTGCCCCTCGGGAGACGGCAAGTATGCCGAGTTTTACCTCTCCCACCGCGGCCAGTACCTGAACCGTACCACCGCCGACAAACGGGAACCGGACGGCAAGGGAGACTTCCAGAATATCTACGGAGACTGGTTCGCCTTTAACTTCGGCAATAAGGACGGGTATTATTACCGCGGCGCTTTCATGGATTGTGTGCAGGCTGTGCGCTTCATGGCCACGCAGACGCCCTGTGATATGGGAAACCTCTTTGCCGAGGGCTCCAGCCAGGGCGGCGCCCTGTCCTATGCCTGCGCTGCGCTCAGTGACTATCCCTTCACGGCCATCGCCCCCTGCGTGGCCTTCCTGGGAGACTATCCGGACTATTTCCAGATTGTCTCCTGGCCCGGGGATGTGGCCAAAAATGCCGCCAAGAAAATCGGCATGAGCGATGCCGATATGTACGCGTTCCTCAGCTATTTCGACACCAAGAACCTGGTCACTCGCATCCCTGCTACCACAGCGGTGATGGGCTGCAGCGGCCTGATGGACGGCACTTGCCCGCCGCACACCAATATCGCCCCGTTCAATAATCTCTCCACAACGGACAAGGAGTACTATTTCTATCCCAAAATGCAGCACGAGATTCCCAGGGACTGGAACAGCAAGATGTCCAAGTTCTTCAAGGATCACATTAAATAATACATGAATATGGATAACAGACACGCCGCCATGCGCGCCGACTTTGTGGGCAGTTTCCTTCGCCCGGCTGCCGTTAAAAAGGCGCGGCAGGACTGCGCCGCCGGAATCATCGGCGCCGATGCACTCAAATCGGTGGAAGACGAGGCTATCCGCTCCCTGGTGGCCAAGCAGAAAGAATTGGGTTTCAAGGTAGTTACTGACGGTGAATTCCGCCGGCAGGCCTGGCACCTGGACTTCATGTGGGGCTTCGACGGTGTGGGGCACGCTCCCACCCGTACGGGGCTTCCTTTTCATGGCGAGCAAGCTATGATTGACGACACTTTCCTCGTGGGCAAGGTGTCCCTGAAGGAGCATCATCCCTTCATCGACCATTTCAAGTTCGTCAAGGAGCTGGCCGGTGACGAGGCCGAAGCCAAGCTCACCATTCCGGCTCCGGCCCAGTTCCTGGCCCAGATGGTGATGCCCTTCGCTCTGGACAATACCAGAAAGTATTATGCCCGTAATGAGGAACTTATAGAGGATCTGGCCTCGGCGTACCGTCAGTTTATCCGGGAGTTGTATGACGCCGGCTGCCGCCGCCTTCAGTTTGACGACTGTACCTGGGGCATGCTGGTAGATCCCGCCGCCGTGCACATGTGGGGAACGGACGAAGCCGGCCTCAGGGCCGTGCAGGAGATGAACCTTGGCATCAACAACATGGCCCTGGAAGGGAAGCCCGCCGACATGTTTATCAACACGCACGTATGCCGTGGTAACTACCATTCCACCTATGCCAATTCCGGCGCCTACGACAAGGTGGCCGAAATTCTTTTTGAACGGGAGAATGTGAATGCCTATTATCTGGAATTCGACGACAACCGTTCCGGTGGCTTCGAACCGCTTTCCCATGTGACCGGCGACAAGATGGTTGTGCTGGGATTAATCACCACCAAGTCCCCGGCCCTGGAATTCAAGTCGGTAGTGGCTGGCCGCATCCGCCAGGCAGCGCAGTACATTCCCCTGGACCGGCTATGTGTGAGCCCGCAATGCGGTTTCGCCTCCTGCGAGATCGGCAACAAACTCACCGAGCAAGAGCAGTGGGCCAAACTTCGCCTGGTCCAGGAAGTCGCCGCCGAGGTTTGGGGGTAACCTGGCGCTGGCTCCCGTCCTGTTTGGTGCGGATTCCCGTCCTGTTTGGTGCAGGTTCCCCCTCTGACCGGTGCTGGTTCCAAAACAAGGCCAGTGCCTGCCACGGTTTTCTGCATTCTGTGGCCTCCAGCGGCGCCAGCTCTGCCCCTAAAATGGAACCTGCTCCGTACACTTCTGTACTTAAAGCACAGTGACCAGGGTTCAGAGGCTGAAAGTGTGCTTTAGACGTGGTTTTGGGTGCCGCTAAAGCACGCTGATGACGTTCAATAACCGATTCGATGCTTTAACCGCTTGGGAGATCAACAAATAATCCCACGGCTAAAACCGCGGGATTATTTGTAACTATTTGATCGTTAAATCAATATTCCTCCTCGTTCCAAACAAAGTGTATCAGGGGGTATTGTCTTTATTATCAATCAGTTACAATTGTATTCAAAAACTTGGGATAGTCACGGGGGAAGCCCGAAGCAGGCTAATTGCCTCCAACTGACATGATACTATCCATTTTCACTATCCCTGTCACAAACTGTTGTAAAAGCGAAAAAGTGGTGAAGTTAGTTCAAGGTCCTTCTGCTTCTTCCCAA
>Ga0310696_10004746_pt1 | contig 16591 bp, 17 predicted proteins | sample AusTroGonzalo_MG_4_FD_203885 | JGI IMG/M metagenome (GOLD analysis project Ga0310696, IMG submission 203885) | Bovine rumen microbial communities from tropical cattle in Woodstock, Queensland, Australia - Gonzalo_02 (v2) (version 2) | ecosystem: Host-associated > Mammals > Digestive system >...
GGTGCTTGTTGACGCGGGGGTGCCTCTTTGGAGCGCAATCGTGACTGTGAGCGGGTATATGAAAGAAAACGACGGTGCCCTTGGCGATGAGCTCAGACATACCGTGAATGACTTCGTGACCCAGTCCGGCTACTATTACGAACCTGAGACGGCAATGGAAAACCTCGCCAAAAGGTGCGGCGACGCAAAAGTCAGCACGTTCGTATCGCTTATCATCCAGAACTCAAGGAAGGGTGCCGATGAGCTTGCTCCGCTGCTCAGAATGCACGCGGCAAACCAGAGGGAGGAGCGAAAGGCGATATCAAAACAGATGGCTGACGAGGCGTCAACCCTGATGGTGATACCGTCTGTCATGATACTTATTGCGGTGCTCGTCCTGACCGCAGCACCGGCAATGATAAGACTTTTTTCGGCATAAAACGCCGGGCATTAAAAACAAATTCCGGGGAGGGGTATATTTGAGAATTTTAACGCAAAAAATCGGGAAAATCGTAAGCAGAGGCGCATTTTTACTGCAGCAGAAGCTTTGCAGATTCAGGGATGACATTCGCGGCTTGGGTACTGTAGAGATCGTCTTGCTCGTTGCCGTTCTTGTCGCATTGGCGCTTTTGTTTAAGACCTTCATCACAAGGTACGCAAACAATATGTTTGAAAACATCGAGTCTAAAACTGAGGGGGCGCTTTCGGATTGGTAAACGGTTTCGCTGAAGAGAATAACAGCCCGGATGGCTTTGAAGAGGACCTTGGCGGGAACGGCAGTGTCATGATCAGCAACGACAGGTCAGTCACCACCGTGAGGCTTATCGGCAACGACTGCTACCTAAGCTACAAGAGGGCTCTGCAGGAGAGGGATTTTTTGAACGCATGCGACCAGGCGGAGTTTCTTCCCGCAACCGTGACGTCAGACGGATACTCATGTACGTTAAGAGGCAGGGTGACTTTGAAGGAGATTGTATTCGGGGATGATGTGCCGGGCCTGAGACCGATCAGGGCGATTGTGTCGTGCCTGACGGAGCTCATAAAGTGCGCGAAGGAATACGGGGTTGACGCGAGGGAGTTTGTGTATGACTACAGCGCGGTCATCGTGAGAAACATAGACTCCGACTACAAATTTCTCTACATGCCGGGGCTTAAGAAGGTTGCCGAGAGGACGACTGTGAACGATCTCGTGAAGATTCTTTTTCTCAACACTGACACCGATAGTATTCCCGCATCCGATTACGAGCGCCTGCGAGACGACGTGAGAAGAATACGTCCGGAGGAGAACCCGGACGAGGTGATTGAAGACCTTGAGCGGCTGATTGAAAGAATCGACAGCCTGACAACGGACGTGACGCTGAAGGATAAGCTCTTTGGCTTTTTCAGGCAAAAGAACGCCAGGTCTCCGGAACAGGAGAAGGAACAGCTGTTTTCATGCAGTATAAGGGGCGTTGGCGATATTGAGCCGCTTCAGATGGAGAGACAGATTGCAAAGGAGAGACGGATTTACCTAAGAATAGGACGGGACGGCGATTGGGCGGATATTCTTGTGCCGAGCCTTTTTGCGAGCAGAAGACACGCAACGCTCGTGATATCGGGCGACGGGAGAATTGAGCTTGAGAATTTTTCGATGAACGGGCTTGCCGTCGACGGCGAGGAGGTAAAGGACGTATACGAGAGAGATATCAGAGGTCAGGAGGTGACTGTAAAAATCACGGAAAACTGCGGCATTGTGCTGTCCGCGGCATGAAGCTGCAACATCGTACTTTGACTCAAACGAATACTATTTGCTGTCCAAAAATGTTTTGGAAAGGGGTTTCCGGTTCTTTCCGTTTTTCACAAAAAATCATTGACACGAAATCACGATTGTGCTACAATCGGCTCCGTGCCTTTGGATGACACGGAAAGATGGTCGAGTTGGTTTAAGGCACCGGTCTTGAAAACCGGCGATGGTTTTGCCATCCGTGGGTTCGAATCCCACTCTTTCCGCCATCCTGGATATGCGCCCATAGCTCAATTGGATAGAGCGTCTGGCTACGGACCAGAAGGTTGTGGATTCGAGCTCTGCTGGGCGCGCCATTTAGGACAGCTGTTTTTGCGGCTGTCTTTTTTTATGGTTTTTTCGGTGGTTTCGGGGTGAGAAAAGGGTTCTTTCGGGCGCTCATTTTCTTGATATACAGGCGGATTTTGTGATAGAATACGTTAGTCGAAAGACACCTTATTCTGTCAGTGGGAGAAGCAGAAATGCACCGGTTCAGGACGTTCCATCCTATAACAAAACTGGCTTTCTTTGCAGTGATTTTCGCGATTTCGATGTTCACCGAGAATCCGGCTGTGAGAGTTATGTCGCTTGCCGGTGCGATAACTGCGCTTGCCGTGAGCGGCACTCCGTTTAAGAGAATTTTAAAGTTTGTCGGAATCGGAATGATATCTGTCCTGCTCATCGGCGTTATGAACTGTTTTATAGCTCATGACGGTAAGACTATATTGTTCGATCTGCTGAAGCTGCACATAACGCTTGAAGCATTCTACTACGGACTCTCGGCAGGAGTCATGATCGTCGGCGTGGCAATGTGGTGCGTATTCATAACGGACGAAACGGACACGGATGACCTTGTCATGACGCTCGGAAAGATACTTCCGTTCGTTTCGGTTGTGATAACGGTGACGCTGAGATACATTCCCGAGATTATAAAAAAGTTCAGAGAGACTTTATCTGCGCAGAAAATGCTCGGCATCTTTGAAAAGAAGGGCTACTTTAAAAGGGCGCTTATCATCTCTAAAGTGTTTATGTCTGTGACGGAGCGGTCCGTTGAAAATGCAATGGATACCGCCTCAACGATGAGAGCAAGGGGCTACGGGCTTGTCAAAAGGAGCTCGGCAAGGCAGAAAAAATGGCGCGAATCCGACACGGATCTTACGCTCGTCACCGCTTTTTGCGCCGCCTTTATAGCCATAGGAGAGAGAACCGGGGATTTCGGCTTTGCGTATTACCCGTCGCCCGCATTCGTACGGTTCGGATTGTATGCAATCCCTATGATAATTGCGTGCGCGCTCCTGTTTTTTCTTCCTGCGGGGCAGGTTATTGATTGGAGGATCAGATGGCAAAAAAGCTTCAGATTGAAGGGCTGAGCTACAGGTATGCCCTTGGCGGCAGAAATGTTCTCGCCAATGTTAATCTTGAACTTGAGGCAGGGGAGAAGGTTCTCCTTGCGGGCAGCTCGGGATCGGGAAAGTCGACGCTTCTTAGGGTTATATCTCCCGTGACTATGCCGAGAGGTGAGATTTCGGGAAAGGTGCTGCTTGACGGGACTGACGTCAAAACACTTTCAAGAGTTGAGTGCATCTCAAAAATCGCCTACGTTTCGCAGAATCCTGAGACTCAGATCGTTGTCGATACCGTTTTCGGGGAACTTGCTTTTTCCTGCGAAAACATCGGTGTTGCGAAAAAAGAAGTCCGGAGAAGAATTGCGTGGACCGCGACATATTTCGGAATCGAGCATCTTTTGAAACGCAGAGTTTCGGAACTTTCGGGCGGCCAAAAGCAGATTGTGAGCCTTGCTGCCGCAATCATGCTGAAGCCTGAGGTGCTGCTGCTTGACGAGCCTACCACGTATCTTGACCCGGTTGCGGCGGTGAGGTTTCTTGACCTTGTCGACAGAATCAACAGGGACTTTGGGATAACTGTTGTTGTTGCCGAGCACAGGGTTTCGGAGTTTGCAAACAGGTTTGACCGCGTTGTAAAGGTTGAAAACGGGAGCGTTTCGGACGTTGCAAACGATTCTGCCGGAGGCGGTGCGGATATTTTCTACGAGAGAGTTTTTTCGCTGAACGACAGGAAAAAGAGTGATTCGGAGCCTGCCGTAACGGTTAAAAACCTGATGTTCAGATACGACAGGAACGGACAGAATGTGCTTGACGGTGTCGATATCGTGATACCGAAGGGGAGCGTTTTTGCGCTGCTCGGAGGAAACGGCTGCGGGAAGACAACGTTTTTGAGGTGCCTCACGGGAGAACTGAAACCCCAGCAGGGAAAGATAAAGATTGACGGGAAGCTGTCGGCAATGACACAGAATCCTCTTTCGATGTTCATCGAGGAGACGGTCAGAAAAGACCTCAGGTTCTTCATGAAGAAGAAAGGCGCTTCGGGAAAGGACGCGGATGAGAAAATCGGCGAAATAGCAAAGAAACTTGAACTTACGGACGCCATTCTCGATTCGCATATACTTGACTTGAGCGGCGGAGAGGTTGAACGGTCTGCGATTGCCAAGCTTATACTTGCCGGTGCGGATGTGATGCTCTTCGACGAGCCGACAAAAGGCCTTGACCTTGAAACGAAAAAGAAACTGGCGGAACTTATGCAGGCGCTTGCTTCAGACGGAATAACGTCGGTATTTGTGACGCACGACATCAACTTTGCGCTCTCCGCTGCAGATTGCGCGGGCGTGCTCTCGAGCGGAGCAATCCTTGAGTAAAATGGCTGAGAAGACTTCGTTGAGAAGAATATTTGCTTATGCAGCGGTTGTCCTGGTCATACCGGCAATGATAGTGACCTTTGCGGTTTATCTGCCGAAAAGAGCTTTTATGCCTGTTGCCTACGGCATAGCATTCGTCGCGGTCGCGGCGTTTATGCTCGGATTTGAAAGAGGTGCCGACAATGCAGCAAAAGCGGTGCTTGCAGCCGTGTTTACGGCCCTTTCGGTAGCGGGAAGAGTTCTGTTTGCCGCGACGCCGGGGTTTAAACCGGTGTTTGCGATGACGATATTGGCGGGTGCCTACCTTGGCGGTGAGACAGGTTTTATGGTCGGCGCTTTTTCGGCGCTGCTGTCAAACTTTTTCTTCGGGCAGGGCGGATGGACCATATTCCAGATGTTTACGTGGGGGTTTATCGGGCTTGTCGCGGGACTGCTCGGACCGCTTATGCGCAAACATACGACAGTGCTCTGCACCCTGGGATTTCTCGCAGGACCGCTTTTCTCGTTCGTTATCGACATATGGTCGACGGTATGGATCTTCGGAAAGTTTTCGTGGAAGGCATATCTTGCGACTACGCTTAACGCGCTTCCGTTTACAATCATGTATGCGGTTTCAAATGTGTTTTTCCTGCTGATTCTGGCAAGGCCGATGAGGCGGACCATGAAGAGGGTTACGGTGAAATACGGGCTTTTGCATCAAAAGCCGAGTCTTGCCCGGAGGTGATCTGATTGAGAATTGCAGTTGTTGCCGGAGCGTCTTCCGGAATCGGAAGATCGATTGCCGTTGAGCTTTGTAAAAACTATGCAGATACGTTTGACGAGCTTTGGCTCATAGCAAGGAGACTTCCGGGACTCAGGGAGACTGCGGAGCTTTGCGGAACGGACAGAATAAAGCTTGTGGAGGCTGATATAAGAGACAGGGAGTCGCTTGAAAAAGCTGCTTGCGTTGCCGACAGTGACTGTGTGAGCTGGCTCGTTGTGAGCGCCGGTACGGGCTTCTACGGCGATTTTAAGGACAGTGACGGGAAACTTGCGGAGGACGTGATTGACCTTAACTGCAGAGCAAATGCGTCCGTGATTTCGGCTTTCCTGCCGCACTGCAGGAAGGGCACCAAAATCATTAATATCGCAAGCGCGGCGGCTTTTTCGCCTCAGCCGGGATTCGCAGTTTATGCGGCTTCAAAGGCTTTCGTGTACAGCTTTTCAAGAGCGCTTTCGAAGGAGCTTAAAAAGGACGGCATAAGCGTTACGGCGGTTTGTCCGGGCCCGTGCGACACGGATTTTCTGAACAGGGCAAGGGACGGCAGAGCGCTTCCCGCATACAAGCAAAAGAGCGTTACTACACCGGAGATTGTCGCAAGGAAAGCTCTTAAAACCGCAAGGAAAGGAAAATCCGTATGCATACCCACTTTTTCAATGAAGCTTGCGTATGCAGCGGGGAAAATACTGCCTGCAAATCTCGTGATGAATTTCCTCTACAAGGGGAACAAAAAGTAATCCGGAATAATCGGATGGAAAAGCATGGAAACAAGCATCGGAAGGGCGCCTGCGTGTCGGCGCAAAGGTGCTAAAAATAGGGAAATATTGGCGATAGTACCGTTTTGGCGGAGCAATAATGTCAATTGACTGGCAACGCCGGAAATGGTAAAATATTCCGGATAAAACCGGAAAGGTTTAACAACCGTGGAGGGATTTAAAAACATGGATGAGAAAAAGATGATGGACAAGAAAGCTGCCCTTGACGCCGCGATTGCAGGAATTGAAAAACAGTACGGACAGGGCTCGGTAATGAAGCTTGGCGAGAACAAACACATGGCTGTTGAAGCTATTTCAACCGGTTGCATCGGACTCGATGCCGCACTCGGTGTCGGAGGTCTTCCCCGCGGAAGAATAGTGGAGATTTACGGGCCTGAATCATCAGGTAAGACAACAGTTGCACTTCATGTTATTGCCGAGGCGCAGAAGGCCGGAGGCGCAGCCGCGTTTATTGACGCAGAGCACGCGCTCGATCCGATTTATGCGCAGAACCTTGGCGTTGACATTGACAATCTGCTCGTATCACAGCCGGACACCGGTGAGCAGGCGCTTGAAATCACAGAGGCTCTCGTGAGAAGCGGCGCCATTGACGTTATAGTCATTGACTCGGTTGCGGCTCTCGTTCCTAAGGCTGAGATTAACGGCGAAATGGGCGAGTCGTTCATGGGAATGCAGGCGAGACTTATGTCGCAGGCTCTGAGAAAGCTGTCGGGCGTTATAAACAAGTCGAATACGGTTGCTATTTTCATCAACCAGCTCAGAGAAAAAATTGGCGTTATGTTCGGAAACCCCGAGACCACGACGGGCGGAAGAGCGCTTAAGTTCTATTCGTCGGTGAGAATCGATATCAGAAAGACAGACGTCATCAAAGAGGGCGGCGAGGTCGTAGGAAACAAGACCAAGGCTAAAATCGTTAAGAACAAAGTTGCTCCGCCTTTCAAGAACGTCGAGTTCGATATCATCTACGGCAAGGGTATTTCAAAGTCCGGATCGCTTCTTGATTTTGCGGTGCTTAACGATATCGTTGTAAAGAGCGGCTCGTGGTTCTCGTACGACGGAAAGCGCATCGGACAGGGCAGAGAAAACGCAAAAGTGTTCCTCGAGGACAACCCGGAGGTTGCACTCGAGATTGAGGAGAAGCTTCGTTCTGTGATGCTCTCGTCTTCGGCTAACGTTCCTATGTCGATCGAGGAGACTGAGAACGAAGAGGAGTAATTCCTTGACGGGGGCGTGCGATGGTAAGGGAACCTCTCTCCAGGAGCTTTTGTGAAAGCGATGACAGGTATGTTGCCGTAAGCCATGAAAAGAATGACGACGGAACGTATACGGTGACTTTCGCGAACGGTTCTTCCGGTGTGTTCGGCGCGGAGGAATACTTCAAGTATGACCTTTTTGCGACCGAGGAAGAGAACAGACGGACCTATTCGGAACTCATCCACGAGGTGAACTACAACAGGTGCAGAGCGATGTCGCTCTCGCTTGTAAAAGCTTCCCCGAAGCCTTCGGCGCTTGTCAGAATGAAAATGCTCTCAAAAGGCTTTTCGGAGAATATTGTTGACGAAGCAATAGAGGAACTGACTTCGGAGGGCGAAATCGACGACAGGCTTTATGCCGAAAAGTATGCCCGCGAAAAGGCCGATAAGGGTAAGTCTTCGAGAAACCTTGTCGTGCGCGAGCTTGCGGCGAAAGGCATTGGCGATGAGATCGCGTGCGAGGCGGTTGAAAAGTTCTTCACGGACGATGAGCCGATTGCGAGAGAAATTGCCGAAAAGAAGGCAAAAAACGGAGACGGATACGAGAAAATCGCAAGGTATCTCCTTGGCAAGGGTTTCAGACAGGGACTCGTGATGGATGTGCTTGGCGATATTTTCGGAGAGAATTAAAATGTGCGCCCGGATGAAAATGCCGGGCGCGAACCGGATTTATGACTAAAGAAATCAAAAAAAGCAGTAACGGCGAAAAGAATAAGATGCCCCTTAAAGTAGGGATGATCTCACTTGGATGCGCAAAAAACAGGGTGGATTCGGAGATTATGCTCGGGCTTATCAAAAATGCCGGCTATGAGGTGACGGGCGACAGCGGAGACGCGGATATTGTCGTTGTGAACACCTGCGGATTTATTGAGAGCTCTAAACAGGAGGCCATCAATACGATCCTTGAGGTTGCGGAGCTTAAGAAGACCGGAAAGCTTAGGGGTATTGTTGTTGCGGGGTGCCTTGCCCAGAGATACGGCAAGGATATTGCCGAGTTCATTCCGGAAGCTGATGCAGTTGTCGGCTCGTACGGTTATTCAAACGTCTGCGAGGCGATAAAGAGCATTGAGACTAAGGGAAAAGTTGTGAAGAGCGACAACCCGGAGAACAGAAAAGCCGCGGAAAACAGCAGAACGCTTTGTTACTACGATGACAGCGAGGTCACGGACCTTTCCTACCTTGACGGGGAGAGAGTGCTTACGACGCCAAAGAGCTATGCGTATCTGAAGATTGCCGAGGGGTGCTCGAATAGGTGCACGTACTGCGCGATTCCGGCGATTAGAGGTGTTTACAGGAGCAGGCCGGTCGAAAAGCTTGTTGATGAGGCAAAGAGACTTGCCGGTCAGGGTGTTAAAGAGATTGTGGTCGTGGCGCAGGATACGACCATGTACGGAACGGATATTTCGGGAAGACCGCTCCTTCCGGATCTTCTGGCGGAGCTTGACAAAATCGAAGGCATCAGGTTCATCAGGATACTTTACCTTTACCCCGACGAGATAACGGAAGAGATTCTGGATGCGATAAGCGGGTGCAGCAAGGTTGTACCGTATTTTGACATACCGCTCCAGCACATAAGCGACGGAGTTCTCAAACGCATGAACAGGCGCGGGAACGGAAAGCTCTACAGGGATGTTATAAAGGAGCTAAGAAGAAGAATACCCGGATGCGTTATAAGAACGTCTCTCATTACGGGTTTTCCGGGAGAGACTGAGGACGAGCACAGTGAACTTCTCGAGTTCCTGAAGGAAGCAAAACTTGAGCGCGTTGGCGTGTTCATGTACTCAAGAGAGGACGGGACCCCTGCCGCCAAAATGAAAAACCAGGTTCATGCGGCGACAAAGAAAAGACGCTTCAAGGAGCTCATGGCGGTGCAGCAGAACGTGTCGCGCGAGTTCAACAACAGCAGGGTCGGAAAGGTGTTTCCGGTGATAATCGACTCGGTTTCGGACGACGGAATCTTCTATGTCGGAAGGTCATATATGGAGGCTCCGGAAGAGGACGGAAACGTCTATTTCGTCGCGAAAGATGAACATTCCATTGGCGATGTGTTAAATGTGAAGGTGCTTCTTGCCGAGGAATACGATGTGACGGGTGAGGAATGTGCCGATTCCGATTGACATAAGCACAGATTTGTTTTATATTACAAGCTGTGTCTTTTTGGAGGCACGCTGTTTGCAGACAAAAAAGGGGGTGTCTTTTTGACTCTTTCTAATAAGTTGACGCTTTCAAGAATATTCTTGATACCGTTTTTTATGATCGCTGCGTTCCCGCTTCCGTATCAGGAAACGTTCCCGACGTGGCTTCATTATGTCAGAATCATAGCTGCCCTCGTGTTTTTCGTTGTGGCTGAGCTGACAGATATCTGGGACGGCAAGCTTGCAAGAAAACGCAACGAGGTGACGGACCTTGGCAAGTTCCTTGATCCGATTGCCGATAAGCTGCTCGTTACGGCGGCGCTCCTTTGCTTCTGCGCAGAATGGACGTTCTACGTTTGGCCTTCGATGATTATACTCATCCGTGAGTTTGCGGTTTCGGGTCTCAGGCAGATTGCGGCCGTAAAAGGAAAAGTTATTGCCGCAGGAAAACTCGGAAAGATCAAGACCACTCTTCAGACAACATCGCTTACGACTCTTCTTTCGGCAAAGGTTCTGGGACTTATCTGGTCCCCGCTCAATTATTGGATCACAATTGCAGGTCATGTTGTGATGTGCCTTGCAGTTGTAATGACGATTGTTTCCGGAATTGAGTACTTCGTTAAGAATGCTGAAGTTTTCAAGTAAACTTGAGGCACACAGGAGATTTTTATGATCATTGCTCTTGACGCCATGGGCGGAGATGAAGCTCCGGTTGAAATAGTTAAAGGTGCAATTCTTGCCGTACGCGAAGCAGAAGGCTTTGACGTGCTTCTTATTGGCGACGAAAAAGCAATTAAGGACGTGCTCGAAAAAGAGGGGTATGACGGGAACCGCATATCCATCAGACATACAACTGAGATAATTGACAATGACGACGTGCCGACAAGGGCGGTTAAGCAGAAGAAGGATTCGTCGATGGTGGTCGGCTTTGAGCTTTTGCGCGACAAACAGGTCGACTGCTTTGTGTCTGCCGGAAACAGCGGCGCTCTTCTTGCCGGTGCAGTCATGATTTTGAAGAAACTTCCGGGCGTGGACAGGCCTGCGGTTGCAAGCGCCGTTCCCACCAAGAGGGGTCACGTGCTTCTCCTGGATTCCGGATTCAATACAAATATCAAACCGATAAACTACGTTCAGTTTGCTTACCTTGGCAGTGCCTATGTGAAGGCCGCGGACGGAATTGAAAATCCGAGGGTAGGGCTTGTTAACATCGGTGTTGAGGAGAAAAAAGGAAGCGTTGACGTGAAAGAAGCCAATGCGCTTCTCAAGCAGACGTCGCTCAATTACATTGGCAATGTCGAGACGAGAGACTTTTTCAACGACATCACCGACATACTCGTGACTGACGGGTTTACCGGCAACGTTATGCTGAAGCTTATCGAGGGCTCTTCGGACTTTTTCTTCGGTGAGATTAAGAGCGTTATGAGAGGGACGACAATGTCGAAACTCGGCGCGCTTTTCATGAGAAAGAGACTGATGGGGCTTAAGAGAAAGCTTGACACGGATGTTCTTGGCGGTGCTCCGCTCCTTGGCGTTGACGGACTTCTCATTAAGAGCCACGGAAGTTCCAAGGCGAGAACCATTAAATTTGTACTTTTGAAGGCAAAAAAGATTGCCGAAGCTAAAATGATAGATCAACTGAAGGTGGAAATGGCGACGTTTCAGACTTCTGATTGATTAAACGGAGGAAACAAAGATGTTTGAACAGATAAAAGCAATTATAGCAGACCAGCTTTCCGCTGAACCCGAGAAGATCACACCCGAGACTTCGATCATTGACGACCTCGGAGCTGATTCGCTTGACGTTGTTGAACTGGTTATGGCTCTTGAGGAGAAGTTCGGCATTGAGATTCCTGACGAGGATGCTGAGAAAATCAACACAGTCAGCGATATTGTCAGCTATGTCGAGGCCCACAAGAGCAACGATTAATCTTTAAAAATGTCTTTTAGGGCAGAAGAGCTCCAAGAGAAACTTGGATATATATTTAAAGACATCGGATTGCTGAAAAACGCTCTCAGACACACGTCCTATGCTCACGAAAAGTATACCGCCAATGCGCATCTCCGCAGCAACGAGAGACTCGAATTTGTAGGCGATGCCGTTGTGGGACTGATTGTCGCATCCTACCTTTACGAGCGTTTTCCGGAACTGCCTGAGGGAAAAATGTCAAGAATCCGCGCCTCGGTCGTTTGCGAGGAGACTCTTTCGGAGCTTGCGGTTAATCTTGGCGTTCCCGACGCGATAAAACTTGGTGTCGGCGAGTTTAAGTCGGGAGGCAGACTGAAGCCTTCGATCCTTGCGGACGCAATGGAAAGTATTGCGGCGGCCGTCTTCGTTGACGGGGGATACGAGGCCGCAAAACGGGTCATGCTTCCTTTCTTTATAAAGCTGATTTCGGAAAGAAGCAGCGATATCATCGTGCATGACTACAAGTCGAGTCTGCAGGAGCTCCTTGCCGAAAAAGGCGACAGGGCCTGCTACGAAATCATCGGCGAGGACGGCCCGGATCATCTGCGCGTCTACACCGCCAAGGTGACTTCCGAAAAGCTTGGCGATACCTTCTTTGCCACCGGAAAGGGCGGCAGCAAGAAAGAGGCCGAACAGGCCGCGGCAGGCGCCTTTATCGAAATACTGAAAGAAAAAACCTGATTAAAACGGGTTTTTGCATAAAAAAGGAAACTGTTTTAGGGCGGTTTCCGAACAAAATATGAGTTTTGAATCATTTTGTCGATAGGGGCACTGTGCCTGTTTCAGGCGGAGAAAATGAGGAGGTTTCGACATGCTTAGAGTTACGGTTTGGAACGAGTTTTTCCATGAGACAATCAACCGGGAAGTCAGAAAAATCTATCCTGACGGCATCCACGGAGCAATCGCCAAGTTCCTTTCAGAGGAAAAAGACATCGAGGTTAGAACGGTTACGATGACCGACCCGGAATTCGGTCTCTCCGATGAAATACTGAATTCAACCGACGTCCTTATCTGGTGGGCGCACGTTAAGCACCACGAGATCCCCGATGAAGTTGCCGCTAAGGTTAAGGAGCGCGTGCTCAAGGGAATGGGATTCATAGCTCTCCACTCGGCACACCTCAGCAAGCCGTTCACAATGCTCATGGGCACTTCGTGCGGTTTGAGATGGCGCGACAACGACCGCGAGAGAGTCTGGAATGTGAACCCCTCACATCCTATCGCCAAGGGCATCGGCCCGTACTTCGAACTCGAACATGAAGAAATGTACGGCGAGTACTTTGACATACCGATTCCGGAAGATATCATTTTCCTCGGCTGGTTCAAAGGCGGAGAGGTTTTCCGCAGCGGCTGCACGTTCAGAAGAGGCTACGGCAAGATCTTCTACTTCCAGCCCGGCCACGAAGAGCATCCCACGTATTACAACCCGAACATTCAGACAATCCTCAAGAACGCGGTCAGATGGGCGGCTCCCTGCAACACAAGAGACTCCCTCGATTCACCCTGGTGTGAGTCCCCCGAGAAGCTCAGGCAGGAATGACGCAGAGATGACGCGTGGATAAACGCGGAAAAGTTGCCGAAAGGCATATATCAGTTTGATTGACGGCGCAGGGCGCCCGGCAGGAGCCCGGGCGCCCTGCTTCCCAAATTCGCAGAAATGATTTTAGTTATACCGGTTTTCGTGCCTCACGCGGGGTGCCCTCACGATTGCTGCTTTTGCAATCAGAAGATAATAAGCGGGAGCAAAACTCTTCCCGGAGAAAGCGAGATTGCGTCCAAAATCGAGGGCTTCAAAGACGAAGCGCCAAGGTATGACGAGGTCGAAATCGCATTCTTCGGAGGCAGTTTCACGGCAATCAAACCTGAGGACCAGGAGCATTACCTCAAAGCCGCCGCGCCATTCCTTAAGAAAAACGGCGGGTTTGTTGACGTCATACGCATATCGACAAGGCCGGATGCAATCGACAATGAAACCGTCGAAAGGCTCAAAAAGTACTCGGTTAAGATTGTCGAGCTCGGCGCCCAATCGATGGACGAAAACGTATTGGCGATGTCCGAAAGAGGGCACACCGCAAACGACACCAAACCCGCGTCAAAACTTCTCAAAGAAAACGGCTTCGTGCTCGGCCTTCAGACCATGACAGGTCTTCCGGGCGCGACAGAGGAGAGCGATATCCGCACCGCACGCGAAATCGCAAAACTCGGCCCAGACTTTGTAAGAATCTACCCGACAATAGTCGTTAAAAACACAAAGCTCTGCAGAGATTTTGAGGCGGGCACGTACACGCCAATGTCAACCGAAGCCGCAGTCAGACTCTGTTCAAAGCTTTGCGAGATTTATGCCGAAAACGGTATTTCGGTTGCAAGAATAGGCCTTCAATCCACGGACTCAATCACAAGAGACGGAAGCGAAAGCGAAGTGAGGGGCGGCCCCTACCACGAAGCTTTCGGCCAGCTTGTGAGGTCATATGACGCGGCCTGCGCCATGAAGGACTCTCTTAAAGAAGTCACAGACAAAAGCGGCAGGCCGCTCTCAGCCCTGACAATCCTGACGGATCCTATATACTTTTCCGACGCGCTCGGGCAAAACCGCGCGAACGCAAAAAGCCTTAAAGAAGAATTCGGCTTTGCAAGAGTAAACGTCCTCCCGCAGGGGATTGCTACGGAAGATGTCTTCAGGAAACGGGCGGGAAAACTGTCAAACGTAAAAACCGTGAGCATCCCGACCGAAAGGTATGCAAACCGCCTCGCAAAAGTCATCCGCGCCGACGTATGCACACTCTCCGAACCGACAGGAAAAGAGACATCAAGAGAAATATCCGAAGTGATACTTGAGCTTGAGTTTAAAAGCCTGAGATAAAACCCAAAAGCAACCAAACCCGGCCGCCAAATCAACCGACAGTAATATACCCCTTAATCTCGTTAAACCTGGCGCTCTTTATACCCCCGACCTTCATAATATCCGTAATGTCGGAAAAAGCCCCGTTCTCGGTCCTGTAGCTGATGATCTTAAGCGCCGTACTCTCGCCGACACCGGGCAGCGTGCAAAGCTCCGCGACCCCCGCCGTATTAATGTTCACAAGTCCGCCATTAGCAATACTCTGCGATGAACCCCCAGTACCTTCATCCATAATCCAACGCTTGTCCTTATCGCCAATAAACGGAATCCGGACCATCATACCATTCGAAAGCTCAGACGCGAGATTTATCGCCTCCCTGTCCGCATCCTCCGAAAACCCGCCGGCAATCCGCACCAGATCATTCAAAATACTTCCCGCAGGAATATCGTAAACATCTGACTTTTCAATCGCACCGACAATATATACCGTTATCATCAAAGGCTCCGGAGTCTCAGTCGGCACAGGCACAGGCGACTGCGTAAAGGTCTCCCTCACCGCAGGCCCATTCTGCTCCGAATCAGCGCTCTTGCTGACAACACCCGACTTCGCCTGCTTCGTAATGAGAAAACCCGTAACCGAAAGCGCAACGAAGACAACGCCAATGAAGGTGTACTTAAGCCAAGGAGGGATTATGATGATCCTCCCGAAAAAGCGAATTTTCACTGTAAAACGATCTCCCCGCACTGTATTCCCAAAGACACTTCGTAGCGTTCTAATTGAACAATATTTTCAATAATCCGTCAACGGTCGGAAATAAAATAATTCGAAAAAATCGAGAAATTTTCAAAAAAAGTGCAGGCGGCAAAAAAGTGCAGTCGGCAAAAAAAGCGGCCGGCAGGGACGCCGGCCGCGGGGGTTGCAGCTTGGAGCATTGGTTAGTTCTGCGTGAGGAAGTCGAGCGCAGCGATCATTTGCGTGTCCCGGTCCTCGGGGACAAGGGCGAGGTTGACGTTGCGGTATTCCTCGGGGAGCTGGACCTCGATGTCGGGGATGATGCCGATGCCGTCGTAGTTGTCGGAGACGGGGGGCGCGTAGTAGAAGGTGGTGAACTTGACGTAGCCGCCGTCGATGAGCGCGTAGGGGGTCTGGCCGCAGCCCTTGCCGTATGTGGTGACGCCAATGATCTTGGCGCGTTCAAAGTCGCGGATGCAGGCTGTGAAGAGCTCGCCGGCGCTTGCCGTGTGCTGATCGGCAAGGATGACGAAGGGGAGGTCGGTGATGTAGGCGGCGTCGGAGGTTTGGATTTGCTCTTCGGTGCTGCCCTTGGTGGTGATGCGGATGACCGGGCCTTCGGGGAGAAGGACGTCAAGCGAGCCGCAGACGGAATCGAGCAGGCCGCCGGGGTTTCCGCGCATGTCGAAAATGATGCCCGTGCAGTTCTCGCTCATGCAGTAGTTGACCGCTTCCCTGATCTCGTTGGGGGTGGGGTAGATGAACTGGGTTATTTCGATGACGCCGATTTTGGTGCCGTTGTACTCCTTGACGGATGCAAAAACGCTGTCGACCGTGTAGTCGTCGCAGATGACGGAAATGTTGATTGTTTCGCCTTGGCGGTCGATGACAAAATTCCTTTCGTCGCCCTTTTTGCCGCGGCAGATTGCGAGCGCTTCGTCGTAGGTCAACCCGTCAAAATCTGTTCCGTTGACGCCTGTCATAATATCGCCGATCTTGATGCCAGCTCTGGCCGCCGGTGAGTCGCTCATGACGCGGGAGATGACGATACTGTTGCCGGTCCAGCCGACGATGACGCCAATGCCATAGCTGTTGCCCTGGTCCTCAGCGGTCTCTTTCTTCCACTCCTCGGGGGTGTAGTAGTACGCATAGGGGTCGCCGGTGCCGGCAAGGTACGCGTTGATGACGTTGGCTTTGTAGTCCTCGCCGCGCTCGATTACGCTTGCCGAGTCCTTCAGTGCCTCGATGTAGTTGATGATGTCGGCAATGCTTTTCTCCTCAATCGTGATGGATTTCGAAGGCATGTTGCGCTGGGTCTGAATGCGGTGCAACTCGCCGAAAAGCATCCCGCAGGCAATTCCGAGTAAGACGGAAAGCGTGATGAAAAACGTCAGCGCAAGGATGACGACGGTCCGTTTATCAAATTTCGGTTTTCCAAATTCCATTTTAAGTCTCCGATATTGCAAAGCGCAGCCGCCAATGGACCGCGCGTTCTTCTATTGTCCCGCGGAGCCGCAGCGGGCCCCTTTAAAGCCAATAACCTGAACCCGATTCTATCCCCAAAAGCCCCTTTTGTCAATGGACAAGGCCCTGCCGCCAAGGCAATTTCAAGCCTCAGCCAAGCCGCCGCCATGCCTCAGCCAAGCCGCCGCCGAACCCGCAGTCAAGCTGCGGGTTC
>Ga0310696_10004747_pt1 | contig 16591 bp, 15 predicted proteins | sample AusTroGonzalo_MG_4_FD_203885 | JGI IMG/M metagenome (GOLD analysis project Ga0310696, IMG submission 203885) | Bovine rumen microbial communities from tropical cattle in Woodstock, Queensland, Australia - Gonzalo_02 (v2) (version 2) | ecosystem: Host-associated > Mammals > Digestive system >...
TGTCTGCGCTAATGTAAATAATCTTAGTTAGTTATTATTACAAAAATGGTCCCCAATTTCTTCCTGAATTTCTTGGGCTTTGTAACATGTCCTGAAGAGACAATAGAGTCGAAACGTAGTTTCCTTGACCTTTTCTTAATATACATTCTTTTTTTTGTATTTAACATAGTAGTAGGACTACTGACTCTTTTTGTTTTTGGTTTTCTTTTGCGTAGTCCAACGCCACTTCGATCGGAAACACTCTCGGATTATTCTCGCTTTTTCTTTATAATCCCATGCGTGCTAGAGGAAATCACTTTCAGGCTCCCATTAGTGAGGAAAAAAATGACCATTTGGATTGCCTTAATCGCTTTTTCCTATTATATAGCATCATTTATTACTGATACAGCTTTCTTCTCATCAGATCATCTAATCAAAAAGATTATAATGGCCTGTATACTGGGAACGCTTCTTTTCTATGTTCTTAAAGATATACTATTAAGAGCTGACTATTCATTATATTTTTATATGATATGTTCTTTATACGCTGCAATGCATTTATTTAATATTACATCATTTGACTCGCCATTCGTTTGGTTTTTTGCATCTTTATATTTTGTCAGTATACAATTTGGAGGGGTAATACTTGGCTATTTGCGAATAAAATATGGTATTGTAAGTTCTATTGTCCTTCATGTCGTATATGATGGCGTTCTTATGCTTTGACCCAAATAATGACAGGTTTCTCTATGACATAGAATACAAGACATAATGTGTAACGCTTTGATTATCTTGTACTGCGTTGCCAATGTGGATAGATTGAAAGGAATAAGCAATTATCCCCAAAAGAAGAATCGACGCGATTAAAAAGGACAACAGGCGGTTTAGGATTGAGATAAATATAGAGAATGCTGTTTAAAAAGCTGTAGTGAATAGAGCGAAGCTAGGTATTTATAAATTAAATATAACATGGAAGAGAAATCACTTATTTCAGGAGCCTTATGGCAGGAGTATAACTATCAATTAAAAGGCAGATACCCTGTTTGGGACATTGGGCAAGAAATAGTTTTGGTACATTTTGACCTTCCACGTAATAAGGATAATTATTGGTTCACCGCAGATGGGGATGAAGTGTATAGCGCCTTGCTGCTATTTGTCGCTCGCTCTATTACTGATGAGAACATTCGATATGCAGTTGAACTATCTCTCACACTAACTTCTTATGATGAAGTTTTGAAGGTTTCGACGCTTGAAAAAGGGAAACATAGTTTGAGAATTGTTGGGTGGGATGAGAGATTTGAAAGGTGGTTAGAATTTGATGAATCAGAGCCAAGGCATTTGTCTATTGAGTGTCACCTTGGTATGTCTATTTATAAAGTTTAGCTGACACCAACTAGAGGTAGATACAATAATTTATGCGTTTGGGTATCAGAAAAAAGGGAGGAACGTCGAAAAAACGAGTCTCGTGCAGCAAATGTGCAGCAAAAAGCCCTCCCAGATACCTGGAAGGGCGTTTCTCGTGACTCCTACAGGCCCCCAACTTCGCAAGCATTTGCAATCTTGCTAAAATCTATTATATTTGCAAATCAGATAGTTGCGATAGTGAGTTCTTTTTATATTGCGACTTGATTTTACTGAATTGCAAATCGGTGGTACATTTTTCTGGAAAATGTACCACCGATTTACGAATGAATTTCATATAAAATATAGACCGAATACAACTTAGAAATCAACTCTCCAACTGAAATTCGGCAGAATCGGCATCAAGGCTATCTCCTTCCAGGACTCCGTGCGAGTGTCGAAGTAAAGCATAAACGGGTTGAAGTGATTCGTCACGTTGAAGATTCCCAGGTTCAGTGTGTGCTCCAGACGACCCGTCCGAAATGCGATCTCATATCCAAGATCGAGGCGGAAAACTGTCGGCATATGGTACTTATTGACACCCGAGTAGTAGTCCTCAATCCAGATCATTCCAGGTAAGCTCATCGGATAAGTCTCTGCCGCACCGTTTTCCCAGTGACCGCTCTGAACAGTCAACGTAGCACTGACCCCCTTCCACTGAGCCGTTGCATTCATCACATGACGACGATCGAAGCGGGCATGGAAGGGACGGCCCCCGTTTGTCTCCGCAAAGCCATGACGAGTCGTTTTAGATAGTGTATAGGCCAAGCTGGAGAATCCGCACTAAATTGACCCCCTCAATCCGCGCCTAATTGACCCCCTTTATCTTTTTCTTTCATCAAAATTTGAAATGCAGGCTGTAGGGATGAAAAACCGCACTAGCCTGCATTCTATTTGGGATTTCTCTTTTAAGACCAGGGGGTCACTTCGCAGTGGAATTGCCAAAAGATGTTTCATTCTTCAATGGTAATAATCTTTTCAGATTATTCATTATATTTGCATTGCATAATAGCGAACACATACTTAGACATATAAGTCTTACCGTCAATTGTCTCCGAATTGCGAAACTTGATTGAACAGATTGACGGGAAAGGCCGTGCTTGTGGCGCGGCCCGTTTCCCGTAAATGTTCGAGGCCTTCGCAAGCCTGGAGACTGGGGAAAGGGCCTCGCCACTCTATTTCCCGGTAAGCGTCGGCCTAACTGCCGGAGCGTGGTTTTTGATACAATTGTAATCTTCGGTGATTATTTTTCGTGCTACGGCAGTTATTTCCCCGATTATCCGTATCTTGTTCTCGAGAAATCAAACAAATGAAAACCATACCTATACTTTTGGCTCTTTTTGTGTGTGGGTGTTCTTCTTCATTGGATCGCCAGCTGGATCAAATCGACCTGATGATGAATGATCATCCTGCAGAAGCCCTTTCGTCCCTTGATTCCATTGACCACACTAAAATAAGGTCATCGCGGCTTCGTGCTCGATATGCGCTATTACATTCCATCGCCCTGGATAAGAACTACATTGATCTAAAGTCCGACAGTGTCATCTCGCCCGCAGTCCAATGGTTTAGCCGTCACGGTAGCCCATACGAAAAGGCCAGGACATACTACTATAAAGGACGGATTGATTACCATTCCAAGGATTATGCATCTGCAACTATCAATTACATAAAAGCAGAGTCGTTGTTCCCGAAGTTTGATGATGACTACCTGAAGAGGCTTATCTTGTTAGCGTTGGTCATCACGAATAATGACAACTTCTTCTATGAGGAAAACATCGATCTTTTACGACGAGCTACGGAGTATCTTCCTCCCAATGATTCTTCCGAACAACGATACTATATTGATTTATCGTTGGCTACATATTATAACAACACCCATCATTGTGCACAGGCAGACTCTGTCTACTCAGCAATAGAGGCGTCCATTGATCAAAACAGTACATTATATCGTCTTTGTTTGCGCAATCACGCACGGTTACTGATAAACGGTGATAATGTTGATCCTGGTCGTTCATATTTGTTGTTCCAAGCAGCACTATCTAGGGGTGCAAAGTTATATCCGGAGGATGCCCTGGCCTATGCAGTCGCAGCATATAGCCAGGGTCATAAGGATGAAGCATTATCCATCGTCGATCAAGTCGATGCTGCCGGGGGATATGAAGCCCAGGTCGCAAATACACGTTACCGAATCGCGATAAGGGAAGGCAACTTACCTGATGCCCTGGAATACCAACGACAAACAAGCATTCTGCAGGATTCCATCATTTCTTCAACTTTGAAACAATCCGTTGTAAAGGCCCAGAGGGATTACTTTGAGGAATCATCTGCCAGGGCATTGGAACGATCCCGATATCAGCGCAACATAATATGGCTTCTCGTCGCTCTCTTCTCGTTAGTCTTTCTTGCAGGATATGCTCTTGTTTCCAGGCGTAAAACCAAGCACGAAGCTGAAATCTCTCGCCTGAGTGATATCCTTCTACAGACGGAAGCCCTTCTAAAGCAGACAGAAGAAGAGAAAGAGGACTACAAGGCCAAGTTTATCACAAAGTTTAAGGGGCAATTTGTCACACTACGAAAAATGGTCGAAGACTACTTAAAGACTCAAGGGCGTTCGGACCAGAAAGACTACGTGTTCCGGAAAGTGGAGGGAATGGCAAAACTCGTCAGTGATGACAAGGAAGGGAACCGTATGTTCGAAAAACAGCTTAACGAAGAATTAGGCAACATTATGGCTCATTTCCGCGAGGATATCCCCGGCAAGGATGAATCGACATATCGCTTTGTCAGTTATCTTATTGCCGGCTTTGATCCTCCTGTTATCTCCCTACTGATGGGCTATTCCATTGGATTCATATACAAGAAGAAGTCACGTCTGGTTACAGAAGTGTCGCAAATACAATCTGCATACAAAGGCCAGTATCTCGATTTCTTAGGATAAGTCATTGGTTATGAGCCTATTGTGGTAAAGCTCTAATAATTAGATACTTAACCATGGTGGTAAGATACTTCCTCAGCATTTATTCGGCGCGCCTATATAACCACCTGATTATAAGCATAATATGCCAGTCACTTCTTTCTTGACTGGTAAGACATTTTTGATAAAAACTGTAAGATTGTCTGGGCTCATCATGGTAACTTTGTATATATCAAAAACCAGTTACCATGAAAAAAATCACCATTATCCTTGTGTCATTAATGGCACTTCTCCCTATGGTCAGCAAGGCTGACCCAGGTGATGCAACCTATGTTGAATTCAACAAGGAGTATGATCCAGAAGAGCATCCTCGTTCTTCCACGCAAGACATCGGAGGTTGCTATTGGCCCTCTTCTGGTATTCTCGAACTATCGTTCAATTTATATGTGGGAAGCGTAACGGTTGAGGTTTCCGACCAATCATCCATTGTTGTCGGATTTACGAACTTATCGACTACTCCAGGTTCTCTCTTTATGCCTCTCGTGCTTGGAAGCGGGACTTATACGGTCCTAATTGAGACTTCCACAGGAGATCAATACACTGGACGTTTTGCTATTTAGTGTTTATGTATACTTTCTCCCTGCGTTGGGCGTTATCAAAACGAGTTTGTGCGGGGAGACAGTATACTGGTTTTATAATCTAATTTTTTTATATTTGTATATTTCTTAATTAGTAACACTATGAAAAAGATTATATTTCTATTTTGTTTCATTACTCTTTTCGCATGCTCCAAGAGTGAGGATATCACTCTCGTTCCCGATAACCGTATAAAGGTTTCTCATATCACAAATGACGACTTGGTTCTTGTTGAGGGACTAGTTCAGTTGAATATTTGTAAAGAAGAGGCTATCAACCGTGGTGTATCTGCCTCAGAATATGATCTCGTGGAAGAGACATTAAGCAGATTCAATACAGAGAAAGTCCAAACACGGTCCATGAATACTCCTTGGTCATATGGTATTCTTGAATATCCGGCAAATAGCACCCATAGCAATAGTGCTGGTCCAATCAATATATACCAGTCACTCTCAGGAAACGGTGTTTCTCTTAGTTATATGATGGGGTCCGGGAACGAGGGGTCTAACACTTTGTGTTATCACTTATATGGGATAACGGACCCTATTCATGATGATGTATATAGCTATGGACAATCTAGCGGGGTTATTCCTTTCCCATCATTTGAGTTTGGCTGGATGACACTTGATTATTCATATGAAGGCTCTGGCCAAGGAATATGCTATTATGAAATCTTTAACTAATTAAGTCTTTTTTTTTGTGAACTATGTTACGTCTCTGTTTTCATTTGCCGTTGCTTCTTATCACAGGGTGTTTTATTTCACTGACGCTCCAAGGACAAGATCAAGCTAAAGGTCCCACGTCGTCCATTGTCGGCGATGTATTCACCCTTTATGAAATAAGAAATACTCTTGATCACGATCTGGTTATGGGATACACTACCAGCGCGAGACAAAGACATGACGTTGTTTTATGTACTGATAGGGATACGCTTCGTACGAAAACAGATAATGATGGGAAATTCGCTTTTTCAGGTATTGCCTCAAAGCAGGTTACTCTTTCCATTTTGCCTCCTGAAGGAGTAAAACACGATCCCTTTATCGGGACATTCGAATTGATGCCCGGGGATAATATCATTATCGTCCCCTGGCAGCAACCTGTTCCGACAGAAGGGTGGGCATTACAGTTTCCTGATGAGCCAATAGTTACAATGGAAGGGGATTCCTGGGTCTATCATTATCCCCAAATGATAGTCGCCGGATATAGTGGTACTATTCCTAAGGACGAGAGTTATCTTATTAGTAAGCTGATGGGGGTGCCCGGAGTCGAATACGACAAGAAGAAGCATCTGCTCTATATTCCAGTTGATGCTGTACACTGCACCTATGTCAACGGAGCTTATGTTTTCGGATTGAAACCAACGGCAACCGGGCAACAATAGCTTTAGACAAAGCATTTATGAGAAGGTCTCTGATTCTGTCCCTGTCCCTTGTCTCCGGACTCTTCCTGCCCCTGACGCTTCAGGGACAGAATCAGCCTGCTGACACCCTCTCTTCCATTGTCGGCAAGACCTTCTACCGTTGGGAGATAGGAGCGGTAGGGCAGGCGGCTGGAATAGAGACTCTCGATGTCCCCGTTTCCCGGATTGATGTCGTTTTGGTCGCAGCCGGGGACACATTGAGGACAAAGACGGATGACCAGGGCAGGTTTTCCTTCTCGGGCATTGCCGCCAAGAGCGTCACCCTATCGATGGTCAATGACGACTATGCCCCCTTCTCCGAATCGTTCATGCTGATGCCGGGAGAGAATGTCGTCATCGTCCCCCGGCAGCGTAAAGTCGAGACGTTGGATGCCGCTTCGGTCACTGCTGAGGCTCCGGTAATGACGATGAAGGGCGACACCCTTGTATATCACGCCGCTGCCCTTAGGGTTAACGAAGGTGATTACGCCATAGACCTTCTTAAACAGATGCCGGGCGTCGAAGTAGACGAGCGGACGGGACAGATCCGCATATCTGGGAAGGATGTCGCGCGGTCGTATGTGAACGGAGCCCTGGTCTTCGGTCTCAATCCTATGGACCCTATGGAGAACCTGCGCGCCGAACAGGTGGTGACGATGGAGGTGTATGATGAGAAGAACCCTGAGGAAATCATCGACGGAGTGTTGCGGGAAAAGCAGCGTGTCGTCAACATCAACACGAAGGATCCTATCTTCAACACGGTGGATCTCCAGTTCCGTGCGATTGCCGGCGCGGACGAGACACGTCAGGAGAACGGAGACCGCCAATACCGCTATGCCGCCGGCGCCAACGCCCACTTCTTCTCTGAGTTGATCCAGTTTTCGACAGATGTCGTTACCAACAATGTTGGTATGAGTTCCAGCAATATCAAAGCGATACCAGGTCCCCAGTCTGTCTATCGTGGGACGACTGACCTCGAACTGGGATTCAACCGCTATTGGGAGAGTCCTCTTTTTGGTAATGGACTGAATACGCGTTATACGTATACCCGTATGCGGTCTCACAGCCGTAGCCGCGCGCTGCAGGAATATTTCGAGACGGCCGGGATACCGGGTCATACCCAGGAAGAAGAAAGCGCCTCATCCAGTCTAGGTGAACAGCACCGGTTCGAGATGAACTTCGCCTACCGTACCGGGAAGCTCGCCGTGGTAATATGGCGTCAGCTGTTCGGCCTGATGCGCAATAATATAGACGGCCGTACCGCCGGCTCCACCGTCTATGGTGGTATGAACCCGATGCTGAGGGAAGAGACCTCATTCAATGGGAGCAAGAACTGGAACCTTTCCGAATCCGTCAACGTGAGATTCAAAGCAGGAGAGAACAACAAGCCTCGGCCGGACATTGGTTTCGGCGTGATGCTCAGGCAAAACGACATTGACTCCTGGAACCTGGACACACTTGCATCATCCTATACGAAGCGATACCTTACGAAAGAGGGAAACGATTTGCAACAGAGTTGGTTTGGGCAGTTGTCACAGGTTCTTTACGAGTACCGGCAGGATCAACGCCACATACAGTTGACGGGAAGATATACCGTCAACTACAACTTACAGACCCGTGTCCAAGAGGCTTATGATCTGTATGGGGTCGTCGAGCCTATGATGAATACGACGAACACTTACGATTATACATATTCCGACCTTGATCAAGAATTTAATGTCAGGTCTCAATTTAATACAGGGAACAAAAAGTTCACGGCGGTGAGCCTTGACGTCACTTTCCATATAGACAAGGTCATAGACCGTGAGCGTTTCCCGGAGGCTTATTCCGGTAACAAAACTTACTATTTCATTACGCCTTTATTCAGTTTTTCTACAGGAGGGATTCATTGGCGCCTCGGGTCTTCATATCATATTCCATCTGTGGAGCAGCTCCGCAGACGTATAAACGACGCCCGTCCTCTCGCCTTAACTGCCGGCAATCCAGACTTGAAGAAGAGCCAGACTTACTCGTTTGGTTTGAGCAAGGGAAGCAATATGCAGGCGAAGAAATGGACTACGACCTGGAATGCAAACTTTAGTTATGAAACGACTCCTTTGGTACAGCGTACGATATTCTATCGTGAAGAGAAAGTGCTGGACGAGTATGACGGCTATGTCGTGCCCGCTGGGGCGACGCTCAACCGCACCGAGAATGCAGATTATGCATTGACCGCCTATATTTATATGAACTCTTCGTCCCGGCTGAATCTTCTGAAAGGAAAACTTAAGCCGACCGTCACGTTCCAGCCGAGGTTGGATTACCGGCTGATGCCTCAGTATTTCGGCGAAGTGCTGGACCGTACGACGGAGTGGACTCCGTCAGTAAACACCAAGGTGACGGCTCCTTTGTGGAAGGGTGCCCAGGCATCGCTGGTCGGGAATATGGCGTATATCAGGGCAACAAGCAAGGAGGGTTCGATGGACCGCAAGGCTATTCGGGGACAACTCGATATGGACTTCTCAACAGATTTCCTGAAGCACGCTTTCTTTTCAGGTACTTACTCCTGGCGTCCTGTCCGTGACCTGTCAATGCCGAAGATGGGCAAGAATCTCCAGCAATTGGATCTCGCGTTAGGCTTGAACTTCCTGCAGAAAGACTTGAAGATATGCATACGTGGCATCGATTTGCTCCGCAGAGGTTCGATCTATACCCTGACTATGGGCCCGTCCTCGGTCACGCATTCCTGGACTCCGGTCTACGGCCGTTATTTCGTACTGGACATCTCCTACCGCTTCAACAACTCCGGCGGCCGCTCAATGCCACGCTATGGGTTATAGGCTGGTCAGCGACGGGACGATGACTTGCCTATACCTTGGCGACATGGTGTTCAACAAGGCGTCGAACGGCACGGTCACCCTCGAGAGCGCAGGATGGGAGGGAGGCCGCCTGCTGCCCGGATCTGGCAGCGACAAGGTCCTATACGTCGTCAAGGACCACCTCGGCAGCGTCAGGGTTGTCAAGGACGGATCCGGAAACATCCGTCAGAGGTTCGACTACTATCCGTACGGAACGGCTTCGTACGCTTGGACCAACAGCAACGCGACCGACAACTCCGAGAAGCGCTACCGCTTCGGCGGCAAGGAAATTGCAGGCTCCTCGCTGATAGACCTCGCTGGTTACGGCGGTGCCCCTGGTGCCCCCTACCTGGACTTCGGTGCGCGGCTTTACAGTCCTCGGACCGCCACTTGGATGAGCCCGGATCCATTGATGGAGAAGTATTATGGGGTGAGTCCGTTTGTGTATTGTGACGAGAATCCGATTAACTTCATTGATCCGAAAGGTAAGGATTGGTTCCAAAACACGCGAACAGGAGAATTGTACTTTAATCCAAGTTATACTGAATCCGATCTTGGCCATGGATATATGGAAGGAGATTTATACTGGATGTTTCTTGCAAAGAATGAGGGGTTCTCCGTCGCTGACAATATACTGATTAACGATAATGCAATCTCTCTTCCTGATGGCGGATACTCTTTCGATAGAGAAGCGGGCCAAAAGGCAATGACTAAGGTTGGATATGCATTAAGGCCACTAGAAGAATTGGTTGAAGTAACTATGCGCACGGAGTTTTTTTCCGAAGGACAACTTGAAATTAATATCCCACATGAGAATGTAAGAGTCATAAGAACAGATAGAGTTGCTTATCTACCAAAAGAGTACTATCAATCATTTAGTAGAGAACAGATTGGAGCAACGAAGCATGATATTAATATGGTTTTTCCACTAAGGGAGACAATAGATAAATGGGAAGAAAAGAGGAGTTATTCCTATTCTCCTAAGAAGAATAAGGCTTCCAGTTTATTAGGCTCATTTTTTATTGAGTTACTTAAGGGATTACCTAGTTTCTTTTAAACAAAACTTCTTTCATTATCATTATGAAACGTCTTATTATTCTTATATTGTGTACTATAAGTGTCCTCTGTTGTGATAGGGCTAGTAAAGAGACTCGTCACTATTCCCTTAGAGGAACCTTTGATAAAGGAGTGATGCGTATCCGTTTATATACAAGAGAGATTCTACCCGACTCGCTTATGCGTTTTTTCCCCACAATAGATAAGGATTCTGCTCTGATGCTTATTTCATGTCGTCATACTATTTTTAAATCATTCCCGAAGGTTAAGAAGACTGAAACACATCCCCTCCCATGGTGGTTTTCAGAACAGTATCTTATTAATGATGCTAGTACCTACGAAGCAATTATAGAAAGGATACGAAATAAAGGTGCAAAAGAAATAAACGAGAATTGTGTTATTTGTTCTTTTGATCAATTATATAAGCACATACATAACAATAAAACTCTTACTGTGGATAAAGCAGATACAGTCATATTTGTCCCAGATGATGCCCTAGAAAAGAATCACACATGCACACTGGTTTTTAATTACAATTTAGGAGAAACGGTGAATAACTTTCTATTAAATGCTGACGCCAACAGTGATTATTCAAATAAAACTCGACATTATTATTCCTCTGGGATTACTTTTAGAGAACTTGAACAAAGTATAGATTATTGGATAATAATCTGGTAGAGATGATCAGAGGCCAGCTTCCCCCCGAAAGGTCTATCTCTCCGACGGTTCGCTGGCACAGGTCAGCGACGGGACGACGACCCGCCTCTACCTCGGCGACATGGTGTTCGACAAAGCGTCGAACGGCACGGTCACACTGGAGAGCGCCGGCTGGGAGGGCGGACGCCTGCTTCCCGGCTCGGGCAGTGACAAGGTCCTATACGTGGTCAAGGACCACCTGGGCAGCGTCATGGTCGTTAAGGACGGAGCCGGAAACATCCGCCAGCGGTTCGACTACTATCCGTACGGAACGGTTTCGTACGCTTGGACCAACAGCAGCAGTACCGACAACTCCGAGAAGCGCTACCGCTTCGGCGGCAAGGAAATTGCAGGCTCCTCGCTGATAGACCTCGCTGGTTACGGCGGTGCCCCTGGTGCCCCCTACCTGGACTTCGGTGCGCGGCTTTACAGTCCTCGGACCGCTACTTGGATGAGCCCGGATCCATTGATGGAGAAGTATTATGGGATAAGCCCATATGGTTATTGTGCCGGAAATCCGATAGGTTTCATTGACCCGAATGGACAAAGGAGGTGGCCGGTTAATGAGACATATAAGAACTATACAAGGCGTCATGAGAATAATTTTGGCGCGCCTCGTGGATCATCTAGAACACACAACGGACTAGATATTAATTTCAGTGGTGGAGGGAACACTGATCTTGGAGCTCCAGTTTTTGCTACACACGATGGTGTGGTTTCACGTGTGGCAACCATTGACTCCGGCGACAAGAATGCAGGTGGTAATAGAGTTTTGATTACTTCAGATGACGGAGTTGTCTCTACATACTATATGCATCTTGATAGTATTGATGAAAGTATTATTGTTGGGACCATAATAACTGAAGGACAAAGAATTGGAACAATGGGCGGGTCTGGATCCGGCAGAAGCGATGCTTATACCTCTCATCTCCATTATGAATTGCGTGTCAATGGAGAATTGGTTAACCCAGTAGAAAGAGGGGACTTAATTGATCCGCAACTGTTTATAGCTCCCATTATTAATGGTGGAATACTTGAAGGAGCAAGTATTATAGCAGAAGCTCCGATACTACCATTAATTGAAGACCATTTACAATACCCTTTTCCCTTAACACTTTTATCAAATAACGGCAATAACTAAATAATCGCTTGCGATATGCAGATAATGAAAAAATGGTTTATTCTGAGAATCTCTTTTGTTGTGTTTTTGTTCATTATGGTTAGTTGTTTCCGGAATAGAACAAGGGAAGTGTCTGCCCTCTCGACAAATGATACTCTTTCAAACGTTATTTATGTAGAACAAGATATAAGGATCATTGAGAACGAAACCGTTACTGTTGATACAACAATTAACACGTGTAGCATAAGATATATTATACGTGATAATAATGAATTAGCTGGATATGAGAATGGATATCGTTTCAAATGTCGCGAAGTGACGTTGATAATTGCTCGCGAGGGAGTGAGGTTTGAGTATTTGATAAATCGTGATTTGTTTGAAAAATGGATTAGTAGCGATGATATGTCAAAGGTGTCCGTTCAGTCATTTGAGTTTGTTGGGGTGGAAGGCTCAGGAGCTCTTCTATTTGAGACAATGCTTTGTATTCCAGATACGGACGAAGGCTATCTATTCAGTGTCTCTATCCTCAATCAAGACGTCGTGATTACTGAAATCCCTATCCAATGGGTAGAATGAAGCTGAATTCTGTAAAGCAGGAGGTGCAAAGCGTCGAATGGCACGGTTACCCTCGAAAGCGCCGGTTGGGAGGGTGGACGCCTGCTGCCCGGCTCGGGCAGTGACAAGGTCCTATACGTCGTCAAGGACCACCTCGGTAGCGTAAGGGTTGTCAAGGATGGAGCCGGAAACATCCGCCAGCGGTTCGACTACTATCCGTACGGAACGGTTTCGTACGCTTGGACCAACAGCAGCAGTACCGACAACTCCGAGAAGCGTTACCGCTTTGGCGGCAAGGAAATTGCAGGCTCATCCTTGACGGATCTCGCCGGCTACGGCGCAGTCCCCGGTGCCCCATACCTAGATTTCGGCGCAAGACTTTATAGTCCCAGGACTGCCACTTGGCTGAGCCCGGATCCGTTGATGGAGAAGTATTATGGGGTGAGCTCGTTTGTATATTGCATCGGAAACCCAATAGTCTTGATAGATCCCATAGGAAGGGTAATAAAGGTTATTGGTTCAGAAGAGTTTATCGCAAAATACAATGCAGCGAAGGCTTTCCTTGAGAATAGAGGTGTTGCGAATTCTTTATCTGTGCTTGATGAAGCTAGTGATATCACTATTGTGATTAAAGAATCTTGTAGTAGTACTTTCGATGCCAATACTAATACTATAAATTGGTCTTCTAGCATTATGTCTTTAAGCGATGATAAAACAATAATGCGTTCTCCAACACTTTCCCTTGCCCATGAAATTGAGCATGCCGTTGAGTTTTAGCAAATAGAGAAGTGTTTCTATCTAATGTTATGGAATACGATTTAGAATTTGACAATAAAGAAGAGAGGAGGGTTATTACTGGACCTGAACAGACTATTGCAAGAGCTTTAGGAGAAATTAACCAAGATCAAGTAACAAGAAAGTCTCATCGAGGTTATTCATCTAGGAATGCTGACGGCCTTTCTCCTGAGCGCCAGTCGAGAATTGCATTTTTGTACAATAATCCTCTGAACAAACTTGATGATTCTGTTTTTCAACTAACCCTTAATTTATATGAATAGGTTTGTCAACATCCTGTTTTGTTATTGTTTTAGTATGTTCACGCTTTTAGGGCAAAATGCGCCAAGTAAGGTAACAATGTATTATATTGGTAATGAGAATCCTTGGACAACGCTACGCGAAATGTCTTTAACACCAGAACAAGTGATATCTTCAAATGAGACTCGCTCTATACGTATTAAAAAAAATCGATCCTTGCGTTATTTCTCACAGGTCAACTTGGAACTTCTTAAAGATGAGATGATTCAGAAAGCGTCACACGATTCTCGTATTGTTATAGTAATAGAACACCATAATCAACTAGATACTCTTAGTCTCCCTATGGCAGAGAGTCATTTCTGTTTGTATAATTCACACTACTTTAGAAATGAGGTTATTTACAATCAAATCATTAAGCACCTTATTAAAGAAGATCATAAACTCAAGAGAATGTACCAAGCGTATGAGAGACTGCGATTTAGTCGGTGAATTAATGTAGATAAATATGGGAACGAAGAAAACGAAAAAGAAAATGTTAAGTGGGAAGGTTTGCCCGATGATAAATTAGCTATAGCGATGAAGATTGCGGACTGGATAGATTCAACCGTAGACTATACCGACGAACTCCTTTCAGAAAAGTATAAAGTCGAATATTTCCTGTAAAAAAGCGCTATTATTATTCAGTCCCTATTTGGGACAATTTTGGGACAAATGTATATGAAAAACCCCTCCAGAGTGCTTCTAGAGGGGTTTTAGCGTGACTCCTACAGGATTCAAACCTGTAACCTTCTGATCCGTAGTCAGATGCTCTATTCAGTTGAGCTAAGGAGCCATTTCGGGGACACGTGGTCCCGTATTTTAAGCTTCGGCCTTCTTGACGAACTTCTTCTCCTTGATCCTGGCCTTCTTACCGGCGAGGTTGCGGAGGTAGAAGATACGGGCTCTGCGGACCTTACCGACCTTGTTGAGCTCGATGGACTCGATGGAAGGAAGCTCGTAAGGGAAAATCCTCTCGACGCCGATACCGCCGGAAACCTTGCGGATGGTGAAAGTCCTCGTGAACGGGGTGGCACCGCAAATCTGGATGACGACGCCCTTGAACTTCTGAAGCCTTTCCTTGTCGCCTTCCTTGATCCTGTAGGTCACGGTGATGGTGTCACCGGCCTTGAACTCGGGGTAGGAAGCGCTCTTGTTCTGAGAGAATGCCTGCTCTACAATCTTGATGTAATCCATAACAGTCAAAAATCTATTTCAAGTGCAACGTTACTTAACTAACTAAACCCAAATACAGTAAGAGGTTGCTTTTTGTGGACTGCAAAGGTAGATATTTTTTTCTATTCACCAAACTTTTTTCCGAGTTTTTCGAAAAGATTCTTGTCGTCACGGCTCAGATTGGGCCTGAAACTGTCGCTGCCCTTCATTTCTTCCATGGCTTTGCGCTCGTCGCGGCTGAGCCGCTTGGGGATCCAGACCATTATCTGCACGTAGAGGTCACCCTTGCCGGAGCCGTATCCGCTGACGGCGGGCAGGCCCTTGCCGCGGAGCTTGACGGTGGTGCCGGACTGGGTGCCGGGCTCGACCTTGAGCCTGTAGGTGCCGTCGAGGCAGGGGACCGAGATCTCGCAGCCGAGCATGGCGTCCATCACGCTGATAACCTGGGTGTAGTAGAGGTTCATCCCTTCGCGCTGGAGCTGCGGGTGCTTGGTCTCCTTAATGACGACGAGAAGGTCGCCGTTGGTGCCGTTGTGCGGCGCGGAGTGGCCCTCGGTGCGGACGGTGAGCTGCATGCCCTCCTCGACGCCGGCCGGGATCTTGACGCGAACCGTCTCACGCTTGCGAACGAGGCCGGTGCCGCCGCAGGTGCGGCAGGGATTGGTCACTACCTTGCCTTCTCCCTGGCACTGCGGACAGGTCGAGTAGGCCACCGTGCGCCCGAAGAGGGAATTGGTGATGTTCTGCACCTGGCCCGAGCCCTTGCAGGTAGGGCAGGTCTTGACGTCGGAAGCATTGCGCGTGCCCTTGCCCTGACAGTCGGGGCAGGGACGGTTGCGCTCGATGGTGACTTCCTTCTCGACGCCTGCGGCAATCTCCTCGAGCGTGAGCGTCACGCTCGTGCGGATGTCGCGCCCGCGGAAAACCCGCTGCTGCGCGCTCTGGCCCCCGCCGAAGCCGAAGCCTCCGAATCCGCCGCTGCCGAAGCCGCTGAACCCGCCGAAACGCCCCCCGAAGAGGTCGTTGAGGATGTCGTTGAGGTTGCCGAAGCCCTGGCTCCAGTCCGGAGCGCCGCCGGCGCCGTCGGTGCCGGCAAATCCGAACTGGTCGTAGCGGGCCTTCTTGTCAGGGTCGCTGAGCACGGAATAAGCCTCGGAGGCCTCCTTGAACTTCTCCTCGGCGGTCTTCTTCTCCTGGTCCGTGCCGCTGACCCAGCGGTCGGGATGCCATTTGAGCGCGGCCTTCCTGTAGGCGGCCTTTATGTCGTCCGGCGAGGCGTTCTTGTCGACGCCCAGCACCTCGTAATAATCTCTTCTCTCTGCCATACCGTTATGCTCCCACTACAACTTTGGCGTAGCGCAGTACCTTCCCGTTCAGGAGATATCCAGTCTGCACGACGTCGATCACCATGCCCTTCTGCGACTCGTCCGGGGCGGGGAACTGCGCCGCCGCCTCGTGGAAGTCCACGTCGAACTTCTCTCCCTTGGCCTCGATGACGCTCAGTCCCTTGGTCTTGAGATAATTCATCAATTTATTGTAAATCAAGCTAGTACCTTCCTTGGCGGCCTCGTCGCTGGACTCGGCGAGCATAGTCATCGCGCGCTCGAAGTCGTCCAGGACCGGAAGCAGCCCCTTGATGGTATCGGCCGATGCGGTGCCGACAAGGTTCAGCCTGTCCTCGGCGCTCCTGCGGCGGAAGGTCTCGAACTCGGCCATGAGACGAAGATAGTCGTCCTTGGCGTCCTTGTAAC
>Ga0310696_10004748_pt1 | contig 16590 bp, 14 predicted proteins | sample AusTroGonzalo_MG_4_FD_203885 | JGI IMG/M metagenome (GOLD analysis project Ga0310696, IMG submission 203885) | Bovine rumen microbial communities from tropical cattle in Woodstock, Queensland, Australia - Gonzalo_02 (v2) (version 2) | ecosystem: Host-associated > Mammals > Digestive system >...
CTCCTTCTCCGAATACACATGTTTCTCTATCTGGTGTACGTTCTTGTGTATCAGCGAATTGGCGGCACTCACGATGTTGCGTGTCGAGCGGTAGTTACGCTCCAGTTTGTATATCTGTGCGTCGGGATACTGCTGCTTGAAATTGAGTATGTTGCGTATGTCCGCACCGCGGAAGGAGTAGATGGACTGTGCGTCATCGCCTACCACGCAGATGTTGTGCCGCGGTTCGGCCAGACGGCTCACCAGCAGGTATTGCACATAGTTGGTGTCCTGGTACTCGTCCACGAGTATATGACGGAACCGGCCTGCAATCGAATCCAGGGCAAGCTGGCTGCGTTTGAGAAGGACATTCAGATAAAGGAGGATGTCGTCAAAATCCATCACCCCCGACTGCTTGCACATTTGGCAGTAAAGGGCATATATGCGGTAAATCTCCGGCTTTTTGTGATGGTTGTCGTCTTCCCTGTAGCCACCGGCGCCCTGCATGTACGGCGTAGGGGTTACAAGGTCGTTCTTTGCCTTGGAAATCCTTGACAGAACTTCCTTGGGCTTATACACTTTATCGTCCAGCTGGAGCTGCTTGATGCAGGTTTTGACGGCGCTCACCGAATCCTGAGTGTCGTATATGGTGAAGTTGGAGGGGAATTCTATTACATCGGCAAACTCCCTTAGGAAGCGGATGAACACCGAATGGAAGGTTCCCATCCACAGGCGGCGGGCCTGGCGTTCCCCCACCATAAGGGCTATTCTCTCTTTCATCTCCCCTGCCGCCTTCTTGGTAAAAGTAAGCGCCAGGATGCGCTCCGGAGGCACCCCATTTTCTATAAGATAGGCTATTCGGGAGGTAAGAACACGGGTTTTTCCAGACCCTGCTCCCGCTACAATCAGCATCGGCCCTTCTACACACTGGACGGCGGCCTTCTGTTCCTCGTTTAACGCAGTTAAAATCTCACTCATGTCGTCCAAAATTAGTATGCGAAATTAGCGAAATTTTTCGTAACTTCGCAAGGTATTTTAGGAAATACACAAAACTGTATCAATAATGTCAAACAATCTCGATTTGAAAAAGGGCCTGGACGTCCCCGTAAAGGGCGCCGCAGCCCCGCAGGTCATCAAAACGGTTGTGCCGGACATTGTTGCCGTTAAGCCCACGGATTTCAAGGGTCTGGTTCCCAGGCTGCTTGTAAAGGAAGGCGATACGGTAAAAGCCGGCTCCCCCGTAATGGCCGACAAAATGCGCCCCGAGATCCTGTTCACCTCGCCCGTCAGCGGCACGGTGCAGCAGGTAGTAAGGGGTGAAAAGAGAAAATTGCTTGCAGTTCTTGTAAAGGCCGATTCCAAACAGGAGTTCGTAGATTTCGGAACCAAAGCTCCCGCAGCGGATGCCGACGTCAAGGAACTTCTGCTTAAGTCGGGCCTTTGGGGCACCCTGGTGCAGCGCCCTTACGGCGTCATGGCCAATCCCCAGGACAAGCCCAAGGCAATTTTCGTATCCTCTTTCTGCACGGCGCCTCTTGCCGCCGATACCGAATTCACCCTTGGTGACTCCGTAAAGGATATCCAGGCCGGTATCGACGCCCTGGCAAAGATTGCACCGGTTTATGTTGGCGTAAAGAAAGGTGCAAAAGCATTTGCCCAGCTGCAGAATGCAACTCTCTACACCGTAAGCGGTCCCCATCCCGCAGGCAACGTAGGTGTACAGATCAGCCACGTAGCCCCCATCCAAAAGGGCGAAACTGTGTGGACCCTGTCCCTCCTGAGCCTTGCCGCTATCGGCCATGTCATTAACACCGGCAAACTGGAACTTGCACGCAAAGTGGCCGTCACCGGCCCTGCAACCCAGGAAACCGGCTATGTGGTGGCCCTTCCCGGCACTCCCGTCAAGGAGCTTGCAAATGTGGCCGATGGCGTACGCGTAATCGGCGGAAACGTCCTCACCGGCGAAATCCTTGGTGCCGATGGTTACCTTGGCTTCTTCCAGAACCAGATCACCCTTATCCGCGAAGGATACGACAGGGAGTGGTTCGGCTGGGCCAAGCCTTTCCGTCCCAAGGTTCACTCCAGTTCCTGGTGCTACTTCTCCTGGCTCACCCCCAAGAAGAAGTACGACATGGACACCAACCTGCACGGCGGTCCCCGCGCCTTCGTGGAAACCAAATGCTTCGAGGATGTCACCCCCATGGACATCTTCCCCATCTATCTTATCAAGGCCTGCCTTGCGGGAGACATTGAGAAGATGGAAAAATTCGGCATCTACGAGGTTCTTCCGGAAGACCTTGCCCTGTGCGACTATGTAGATCCTTCCAAGAACGAGATCCAGGCCATTATCCAAAAGGGTATAGACCTCATGATCAAAGAAATGGCATAAGCTATGGCAGACGAGAAAAAACCTGGCCTTTTTGAGAAAGGCGGCAAGCTGTACTGGCTTCATTCTTCCATCGACGCTTTCGACACCTTCCTGCGTGTTCCCGGCACCGTAACGGCTAAGGGTGCCCACGTACGCGACGGTATCGACCTAAAGCGCGTGATGATCATGGTGGTCATCGCACTGGTTCCGGCGGCCCTGTTCGGCATGTACAACGTGGGTCTCCAGACTTCTACCCTCTATGGACTGGAGTGGGGTTTCTGGCGCATGTTCTTCTACGGACTGCTGCGCATGCTCCCTCTGTTCGTTGTTTCTTATGTGGTTGGTCTTGCAATTGAGTTCGGCAGCGCCCAAATTCGCGGCGAAGAAGTGAACGAAGGTTACCTTGTAACCGGCTTCCTCATCCCGCTCATCGTCCCCGTGGACGTTCCCCTATGGATGCTTGCCCTTGCAACGGCCTTCTCCGTTATCTTTGTAAAGGAAGTTTTCGGCGGCACCGGAATGAACATCTGGAACCCTGCCCTTGTGGCTCGTGCCTTCCTGTTCTTCTCCTATCCGTCCAGCATGTCCGGCTCCAGCGTCTGGGTTTCCAAAACCTGGGCAGGCCTTGACGGCGTAGATGCCATATCGGCCGCTACTCCCCTGGCAATCGCCCACGACGGCGGCGTAGCCACTCTCACTTCCCAGTATTCATTCATGGACATGTTCTGGGGCTTCATCCCCGGAAGTACCGGTGAAACAAGCGTGGTGGCCATCCTCATCGGCGCCCTCATCCTGGTTTGGACCGGCGTAGCATCATGGAAGATTATGGTAAGCTCCATCGCCGGCGGCCTCCTGGTAGGCTGGCTCGGTCAGATTGGCGCCACGGATCTCCCCTGCTACTTCCAGCTTGTCATGGGCGGCTTCCTCTTCGGTTCCGTCTTCATGGCAACGGATCCCGTAACTGCAGCTCAAACCGAGTGCGGCAAGTGGATTTACGGTTTCCTCATCGGCGCCCTTGCAGTTGTAGTGCGCCTGTGGAACCCCGGCTACATGGAAGGCATGATGCTGGCCATCCTGTTCATGAACACCATGGCACCTCTTATCGACCATTGCGTTGTGACCGCTCACACCAACCGTCGTGCTAAGAAAGCCCTCAACGCTTAAAGGAATTGCGCTATGAATACTAATAATAATGTATATACCATTGTCTACACAACCCTAATTGTGGTTGTAGTAGCCGCAATTCTTGCTTTCGTTTCCCAAAGCCTTAAGGCAAAGCAGGAAGCCAACGAAAAAGCGGAAACCATTTCCCAGATGCTCACCAGCGCCCAGTACGGCACAAAGGCCGATCTGGACAAGCTGTCAAACACCCAGAAACTGGACAAGTACGCTCAGGAAATTGAGGAAGCTTTTGTAATTAACCTGGACGGCGAACGTCTGAGAGACCTGGACATCACCCGCGAGGGATTGGTTGTTTACGGTCCCAAAGACCTCAAACGCCAGAACTACAACATCAAGGGCGGTCCCAACAAAACCGGCGAAGCCGAACTTCCCGTCTTCTGCTTCAAGAACGGCCGTACGGTGGTTCCCATCTACGGCGCGGGCCTGTGGGGTCCCATCTGGGGCTTCATCGCCTTCCAGCCGGACAATGTAACCATGGCCGGTGCATACTTCGACCATGAATCCGAAACCGCCGGCCTTGGTGCCAAGATTAAGGACGACCCGTCCTTCCAGGCCGAATTCGTAGGAGAAAAGGCCGATTTCAATTCGCCCAACGTCTTTGAGATCGTCAAAGGCGGCGCCCCTAAGGATGCAAACGGCAAGTCCGTAGTTGACAACGAGATCGACGCCATCTCCGGCGCAACCATGACCTCCCAGGGTCTGGATGCCGCCATCGATACCTGGCTGGCAGCCTATGCCAAATACTTCCTGGCAAAAGAAGCCCCGGCCTGCGAGCAGCCCTGCTGCGGAGAATGCGAAGAGAAAAAATGCGAGGAGGAATAAGCCATGGATGCAAAACTGAAAGAAACCATTCTGAACCCTATCTTCAAGGGTAATCCCATTACCGTACTGGTTCTGGGTATCTGCTCTTCCCTGGCGGTCACTGTGACCCTGAAGGGCGCGCTGGTCATGGCCCTCTCCGTAATCGTTGTCTGCGGCATCTCCAGCCTTATCCTCTCGCTCCTGAGAAAGACCATCCCCGGCCGCGTACGTATCATCGTACAGCTGGTTGTGGTTGCCATGATGGTAATCCTGGTGGACCAGATTCTCAAGAGCTTCGAAGCCACCTACGCCATTGACAAGCAGCTGTCCGTATATATCGGCCTCATCATTACCAACTGTATCGTAATGGGCCGAATCGAGGCTTTCGCCCTGGGCAACAAGCCCTGGCCCAGCTTCCTTGACGGCGTTGCCAACGGTGCCGGCTATGGCCTCATCCTCATCATCGTTGCCTTCTTCAGGGAGCTGCTCGGTAGCGGAACCCTGTTCGGCATCGATATCCTCAACCGCTTCGGCTATGTACCCAACAACCTGGTAATCCTGCCTCCTTTCGCACTCATCCTTCTGGGATGCATCGTCTGGGTGCAGCGCAGTATCCAGAAAGACCTTCAGGAAAAATAATCGCGCCCTATGGAATATCTTAGCTTATTCGTAAAGTCCATCTTTGTGGACAACATGATTTTCGCTTACTTCCTGGGAATGTGCTCATTCCTGGCGGTATCGAAAAGTGTGAAGACAGCTGCAGGCCTTGGACTGGCGGTTATCTTCGTTCTTCTGGTTACTCTCCCTATCAACTATCTTCTCAATACATACGTGCTGGCTCCGGACGCTCTTATAAAGGGTGTAGACCTTAGCTTCTTAAGCTTTATCGTCTTCATCGCGGTTATCGCAGCCATAGTACAGATTGTAGAGATGGTGGTAGAGAAATTCTCACCGGAGCTCTACTCTTCCCTGGGTATCTTCCTGCCCCTTATCGCAGTTAACTGCGCCATCCTTGGCGGCAGCCTGTTCATGCAGCAGAAAGACTTCCTGAACATTGGCGAAGCAACGGTTTACTCCCTTGGTTCCGGCTTCGGCTGGTTCCTGGCCATCGTTTCCCTTGCCGCCATCCGCGAGAAGATGAGCTACTCCAACGTTCCCGATGCCCTCAAGGGCCTTGGCATTACATTCATCACCGTAGGTCTCATGGGCATAGCCTTCATGACCTTCATGGGTATTTCACTGTAGGAGGGCCACGATATGACAAACACAATTCTTGCTTCTATCGCGGTCATCGTAGTAGTGACCCTTGTACTGGTAGCCCTGCTGCTGGTTATCAAGGCCGCAGTTACCCCTTCCGGCACCGTCAAGATCAATATCAACAACGGCACCAAAGAGCTTGAGGTAACTCCCGGCGGCGACGTAATGCACACCCTGGCCGATCACGGCATCTTCCTCCCCTCGGCTTGCGGCGGTAAGGCCAACTGCGGCCAGTGCAAACTGCAGGTACTGGAAGGCGGCGGCACCATCCTCCCCACCGAAACGGGCTTCTTCTCCCGCAAGCAGATCAAGGAAGGCTGGCGTCTTGGCTGCCAGGTGAAGGTTAAGGACAACATCCAGATTGCCGTTCCGGAGAGCGCTCTCAGCGTCAAGAAACTTGAATGCGAGGTTATCTCCAACGAGAACGTAGCCACCTTCATCAAGGAATTCACCGTCCGTCTGCCGGAAGGCGAGCATATAGACTTCAAGTCCGGTGAATACATCCAGATTGACATTCCCGAATATGAGGCCGATTTTGCCGATATGGGCGTAGCCGATATCTACAAAGGCGACTGGGAGAAATACGGTATCACTTCACTCAAGTTCAAGAACACCGTACCTACCATCCGCGCATACTCCATGGCCTCGTATCCTGCCGAAAAGGATCTTATCAAACTCAACGTACGTATCGCAACTCCTCCGTTCGACCGTACCCAGCCCAAGGGCGTGTTCAAGTTCGTGCCCGGCGTTCCTCCGGGAATTGCCTCCACCTACGTGTTCTCCCGCAAGCCCGGGGACAAGGTTTGGATCAGCGGCCCTTACGGCGAGTTCCTCCTTCCCAAGGACGATCCCGACAGCCAGGAATACATCTTCGTTGGCGGCGGCGCCGGTATGGCACCTCTGCGCAGCCACATCATGCACCTGTTCAAGACCCTCAAGACCAAGAAGGAAGTTCACTTCTTCTACGGCGCCCGCGCCCTGGTGGAAGCCTTCTATCTGGAAGACTTTGCCGAAATCGAAAAAGATTTCCCCAACTTCCACTTCCATCTTGCCCTTGACCGTCCGGATCCCACAGCCGATGCTGCAGGTGTGAAGTACACCCCCGGTTTCGTACACAACGTGATGAACGAAACCTACCTCAAGAACCACGAGGCTCCCGAGGACATCAAGTATTTCATGTGCGGTCCGCCCATGATGACCAAGTGCGTGTGCGACCTTCTGGACAGCCTGGGAGTTGCTCCGGAGAGCATCCTCTTCGATAACTTCGGCGGTTAACAGAATCTTCGCCAATCAACATCGGCCACGGGTTTTTCAAGCCCGTGGCCTTTTTTATGCCCGGTTTTGGCATATAAAAAAAGATATTTTTCTACCGGTTTTTATAGCGAAACACAATAAAATCGTAAGAAACGTGAAAATCTTCAGTTTTTTTCTTACGATGCTTGGAATTTAGATTCGGCCTTGTGTAGATTTGCCACAGAACAAAACGCTTGCAAACCTATGAAAACAGGCCGGATTCGCACCAACACACTGCTATTTCTACCCGCGCTAACCGCGCGCCGCATCTCTGTGGCAAAAATTACTGCGATCTTGCAGCTACTTCCGGCCTTTTTTTCGTGCACACCATCTTTGGCCGTGAAGCCCGCACAAGCGGACGAGCCCACGCACGTATATATACAATGGACCAAGAATCCCTCGCCCGAAGCAATTAACCTGTTCTTTTTCGATACCCTGGGTATCCGGAGGCTTGACTCTTACCAGCAAATTGTTACTGCCCAAAACGACTCTCCCGTTTACGGCCTTTCATGCACCGGTCCCAAGCATCTGGTGGTTTTCTCAGGCAAATCCGGGGAGAAAGAAAGCTGGGCCGATATCTGCACCTATAACCATTTAAAAAGTCGTTCTTTCATTTTACAGCAGGAATCGGCCCTCTCTCCCCTTCTGTTCGGCCAGGTGTCGCTGCCCGACGGGGCATCGCGCTTTGCCGCCATAAAACTTAAACCTCTTCTTTGCTCTATCCGTCTTCAATCCGTCTCCTGCGACTTCAGCGGCCGTCCTTACCACGATTATGCCTTTCATCTGCATAAAATCTATTTGACTTATGCAGCCTCCGAATATCGGCCTATGGAGGAAGGAGACGGACAAGCGGTCTCGTGGATTAATCCCGGCAGCCTTGACAGCCTGGAGGTAATGACTCTGCCTTACCCCGAAATGATACTCCAGGAGGGTCCAGGGGCTGTCGGGACCACGAGAATTTACCCGGAACAGACTTTCTATTGCTACCCCGGCGCACCAACCCGCCTGGTTCTTGAAGCCAGCGTTGGCGGCATCACCTGCTATTACCCTGTTCCGCTAACACTTGAACGGGGGTCCTGCACAGAGCTTAACCTTACCATCTTACGTATGGGCTCGCCAGACCCGGACACACCTACCGTTAGCGGTGCCTATTCACTTGAAACCAGAACAATCCCATGGGAAGAATACCAAGCATACTCTGTAGTTTACTGATCCTGGCCTCATGCACGCGTGAGCCGGCATCACTCTTTCACGATGTTCGCATTAGTTTGGTCATTTCTACACAGCAGGCCACGCGTGCAATAGAGCCGGACCAGGACCGGATTACAGACTATAATCTACTAATATTCAACTCTTTCGGTTTGCTGGAAGAGAAAGTATTTGTTTCTGGTAGGGAAATAGTGACAGAAGGCGGCACCGTAACTCACAACACCAGGCTTCTGCAGGATGTTCCCTACACCATACTTGCCGCCGCTAATCTTGGATATGCTCTGCCCTGCAACACATTGGAGCAGGCCCTCAGCTATCGTTATTACATGGCATATCCCGACGAGTTCACCCCCGGTATGCCAATGGCCGCTTTTATTGATGGCATGATTCCGGGGGGCGGCGGCATTATAGAGATTCCCCTTAAACGCCTTATGGCAAGGATAGATTTAAGCATAGACAGGCGTGCGCTGGACCCGGATGTCCGGTTTACCGTAAACGAAGTAACGGTTGGCGGCTGTCCGTCGTCGGTGCAGCTTTTTTCCGGAAGCAAAGCAAATGGTGCCGATCAGATATTCCTTAAAGGATACCATATAGAAGGCGCCCAGGTTTCCCCGCTTAACAGCGACATGAGCCTTGGAATAAGCAAAACCGTTAGCGTCTTTTTGCTGGAAAACTGCCAGGGGGACCTTCTGGAGCATGTGACCACCGACAGCGGCAAAGTATTCACCGACAGCCGCTACGGAGAGGTGTGCTCGTACATAGAGATAAAGGCCGATTACCACTCGCCTTCCTGGCACAGCCGTCCCGGCGAGCATCTAATTTACCGCTTTTACCTTGGAGAGAATCTTAACAACTTTGACGTGCGGCGAAACGTATTATATAAGGTTACGGTGCGTCCGGAGGGTGACGGTCTTAAAGAAGACAGCTGGAGGGTGGACAAAAGTGCCCTGGAGGCCACCAAGGGCTTCAATTTGCATCCGGCGGCCTACAACGAATGCCTCTCGGGCGAAGACTTCCACATCTGGTGCGACGTGCTGCCTGAGGGAACGCCGGTTGAGATAGAGCCCGTTGGCTATGCCGAAGACCAGCGCGTGCGGGACCATTATACCTATACCATCGACCCGGACGGAAACGGACTCACCATCCACACATGGAAAGGAGGATCGGCAGTGGTGTACTTCAAAGCCGGCGAACCTGTGAACCGTGATACTCTGGCCGTGCTTGTAATTGACCCTTGAAAATATCGCATAAAAGAAGTACATTTGCGCCCATGGAAAGGAAAATTCGCATAGCGCTGGTCTCCCACGGCTTCCCGGAGGGTGGAATAACGCGTGCCAACCAGTCCATAGCCGCCAGAGTTGGCGCCGCCGCTCCCCAGATGGAATTCCATATCCTCCCGGACCAGAAAAGCTACCTTGAAACCGTAAAAGAGCTTGGCATCGACATATTTGTTGAATGTTCCAGGCTGGAAAAAGAGACGGACGCCATCAGGCGCGAAGGAGTAAAGATAGTGTATGCCGACCATGGACAGCCCTTTGGAGAGCAGTACGCCATAATAGACCGCCGCATGGGCGGCAGAAAAAAGCGCCCTCTCAAAAGGCTCCTTTGGCATCTGTTCGTTAAAAAACAGTTCGAAGGCACCGGCAAGGCCAGGCAAATGGCCATAGAGCGCACCGCCAGGGCATACAGCAAGGCCGATGCATACGTTTGCCTTTGCCAGGGCTATGCCGATGAAATCCGTCAGGAACTGGGGCTTCCCATAAACAATAAATTATGGGCCATAGAGAATCCCCAGACTCCGGTTGACAATCCGGTTCTTGAAAAGCAGAATCGCATACTTTTCTGCGGCCGCCTTTCCCGCTACGATAAAAGGGTGGACAGGCTTTTTAGGATTTGGGCAAAAGTGCAGGATAAGATTCCTGAATACTGCCTGGATATTGTGGGCGACGGGCCGGAGCGTAAAACCCTTGAAAAGCTTTCCCGCAAACTGGGCCTGCAGCGAATCACTTTTTACGGTAACCGTACCGACACAGATACTTTCTACAAGCGTTCAAGCATACTTTGCCTAACTTCCCAGACGGAAGGCTGGCCGCTGGTTCTGATGGAAGGTCAGGCGCATGGGGTAATCCCTGTAGCCTTCGACTGCTCGGCCGGCGTAAGAGAGGTGCTTTCGGGCGGCGCCGGAGTGCTTATTCCCCATGCCGATGAAGATCTTTTTGCCCAGGAACTTCTGGCCCTTTGCCACACGGAAGACCTGCTCCCAATGCGGCAGCGATGCATAGAAAAGTCAAAGGAGTATTCCCCGGAGCGCAATACAGCCAACTGGCTTAAACTCTTCCAAGAACTAGCTTAAGGATAATCTGCCTGTGAAACTTGACGCCAAGTCCTGCATTTAGCGGGACCTTGCGCGCCATATCGGCCAAATACGGATATTCATTGAATATGCTGCGGTCGTTCTTCCAGGCAAGCCAGGCGCAGCGTACGACTATGTACGGGATGTCGTCCTTTATGGGAGAATCGGCTTTACCTTGCCAGAATTCGTACATTTGGAGGAAATTCCTTGCCGAATCGGCATCCCTTGAAGCCTTTTTCCGCTGTGACAGTGACGCCGAGTCTGTCTTCCTGTAATGATATAAAGGATTGTCAACTTCCACGCACTTTCCGCCGGCGTAGAGCGCCTGACAGTTGAGCACCAGGTCTTCGTGCATGCTTATTACCGGATAGAACAGTTCCGGGGTAAAGAGGCTGCGGCGGATTAGCTTGTTGCAAAGATAGCCGTGCATCCGGAAGTACAATATGGCTTTGGCGGCGGTTTGACAGCTTTCTATGGAAGGGTCACGGCTTATGTAGGTGCCCCGCGAGGTCTCGTTTATAACTCTGGCGTATGCCATATCGGCATTGGAGGCGCTTACGGCCTTTACCAGCTGCTCTACCATGTCCGGCTCTATCCAGTCGTCGGAATCTACAAACAGGACATATTCTCCGGAGGCATGCTGAAGACCGGTGAGGCGTGCCTGAGGAAGACCGGCGTTCTCTTTATTGATAATCTTAACCGTGCGCTGCGGGTCAATTACGCCGGAAAGAATCTCCATGGAGCGGTCCTTTGTGCCGTCGTTCACAAAGATGAATTCCACTTCCCTGTATGTCTGCGCCATAAGGGAACGGGCGCAGGTTTCTATATATTTTTCTACGCCGTAAACGGGAACTATTACAGAGACTGTCATAGGGAGAATTCAAGGAAAGGATACTCTTTGAAAAGGCTGCGGTCGTAGCGCAGAGCCCTCCAGAAACACTTGTTCAGCAGTTGTCGGCGCACAACCGCAATCTCCGGTCCGCCATTGGCGTAGAAATCCAGCAGGTTGCGGGTGCTCTGGATGCGACGTTTAGCGTGCGCCAGACGGGTGGCCGATGAGCCGTTGGTGCGTATGTAATGCACCAGGGGGACGCTTAGCTGGGCAAAGGATTGGGCACGATACAAGAGCTGAGTAGAGAAGACTATGTCCTCGTGCATGTTGTATTTGGGAGCATAGATATCCTTGTACAGCTCACGTTTTGCAAACTTGCACCATACGTAACCGTAGGCCCTGTTGTTGTACAGGCGCCTCATCCATTTTTTCTTATCGGCAATTGTGTAGGTGCGCTCGTGGTCCAGTTTACTGCGGGTGCGGTACTCTTTCCAGAAGTCGTAATATATAAGATCGGCGCCTGTTTCCTCGGCCTTTTCTACCAGAAGTTCTACTGCATTTGGCTCTATCCAATCGTCTGAGTCCAAGTGCATTATATACTTGCCTGTTGCGGCTTTAAGGCCTGTCAGGCGCGCACGCGGAAGGCCGCCGTTTTCCTTGTTGATTATCTTGATGTTCCTGGTGGGGTCCAGTACGGTGTCCAGGATCTCCATCGAGCGGTCTTTAGTGCCGTCGTTCACAAAGATAAACTCCACATCCTTGTAGGTCTGGGCCATCAGAGATCTGGCGCATTTGGCGATATAATCCTCTACACCATAAATTGGAACGATGACGGAAACTGCGGGCATGTTACACTATGTTTTGAAACCAGTCCGGGATACGGACAATAATTTTCAGGCCGAACATAGCCGGCTTGTTAAGGGCGTACGGAGGGCGCACCAGAGTTTGGCAAACGCGGGCAAAACAGGTCCAGGGCTCGAAATTACGGGCCTTAAGCTCTGTTACCAGACGGCAGGTGCGGGAGCGCTTTTTAAGGTGTCGCTCCCAGCCCTGTTCCAGGCGCGATTTGTCGGCAAAACGGGCGTTTATGCGGTCCATATCGGCATAACCGAAGTGGAACAGGTATAAGTCCTTGGCTATATGGAAGTTCTGTCCTTTCACGCGGTGGAAGCCGCTGCCCCACTGCAGGGGTTTTGATATGACGGAGCACTTGGTGTAGCGCGTGCCAAGCTGCGCATAACTGCGCTGGGAAAGGAAGGGTTTATCGGCCGTAAGAGCGGCCTCCTCCCCTATTTTCTGGCCCACATCCAGTCCAAGGCCGGAGGTGCAGCCGTTGACGTTTATCCTGGACAGGAAGGCCTGCAGGGACAGCCCAAGCTTTGGATCGGCTGCCAGATATTCATCGGCATCGGTGCCTATTACAAGGTCATATCCGTTGGAGAAGAGTTCGGCGGCTTTGGCCGACATTACCGCTACGCGGCCTTTGTCGTTGGACACTACGTCGGTGCCTATTTTTTCCAGTTTTATGACGTTTGTACCCTCGCAGAAAGGCGGTATCTCCTGGTCCAGGCCGTCGAAGAATATGTACAGGTGCTCTTTGCCGCCAAGCTCACGGCCGTAGTATTCCACCCACTTTTGGAGGAAGAAATCGTCGTTTCGGACCATGGTTATGGCAGCTATCTTTTTCATTTGCTCAAATACTTGGCTGTGAATGTATTACCTTTTTTAATAAGGTCCTCCGGAGTGCCGGCGAACACAACTTCTCCGCCTTTGTCGCCGGCATCTGGGCCAAGGTCTATCACCCAGTCGGCATTGCGTATCACATCCAGATTGTGCTCTACCACAATTACCGTATGGCCTTTGCCGATAAGGACGTCAAATGCCTTGAGTAGCTTTTCTACGTCGTAAAAATGCAGGCCGGTTGTGGGCTCGTCGAAGATGAACATTATCTTTTCCCTTCCGCCGCCGGCGAGCGACAGGAAATAGGCCAGTTTAATGCGCTGGCTTTCACCGCCGGAAAGCGTGCTGGAAGGCTGTCCAAGCTTGATATAACCCAGGCCAACATCCACCAGGGGCTGAAGTTTTGCGGCAATGGTTTTGGCGGCCTCTTCCTTCTGCGATCCAAAGAACTCTATGGCCTGGTCCACGCTCATGTTAAGTATGTCGTCCACGTTCATGCCCTGGTATTTCACCTCCAGGATTTCCGGCTTGAATCGTTTGCCGCCGCAGCTTTCGCAAACCATGGTAACATCGGCCATGAACTGCATGCCGATTTTTACGAATCCGTCGCCCTGACATTCGGGGCAGCGGCCGCCCTCCTGGTTAAAGGAGAAATATGAAGGAGTGAATCCGTTGATGCGCGCAAACTGCTGATCGCTCAGTAGTTTACGTATATCGTCATATACTTTCAGATAAGTAACGGCGTTGGAACGCGAACTTTTGCCTATGGGGTTCTGGTCCACGTACTCTACGCGCGTAATGCGGTTCAGGTCTCCCGCCAGGCCCTTGAAGGTGCCGGGAATGTCGCCGGTCTCGTTCAGGCGCCTGTGCATGGCCGGGTACAGTATGTCCCCCACCAGCGAGCTCTTGCCGCTGCCGGAAACACCGCTAACCACCGTAAAAGCATTAAGCGGGAACTGCACATCAATGTCCTTAAGATTGTTCTGCATAGCCCCCTGCACAGTAATAGAATACCGCCAGGGGTTCTTTGTGCGCACGTAAGGCTTGCGAATGCCGTTCAGGTACTGCAGGGTAAGGGAACGTTCCGGAGGAACTATCTCTCCCCCGTTAATGCCTGCTCCAGGGCCCAGGTCAATAAGATAATCGGCCGACCTTATTATCTCGGGGTCGTGCTCCACCACCACAACGGTATTTCCTATGTCCCTGAGGCGTTTAAGCACGCTTATCAGACGGTCCGTATCCCTTGGATGCAGGCCGATGGACGGCTCGTCAAGTATGTACATTGAGCCCACCAGCGAGCTTCCCAGGGCGGTTACCAGATTCACCCTCTGGCTTTCGCCGCCAGAAAGGGTATTCATGGTTCTGCTTAATGTCAGATACCCAAGTCCCACATCCTGTATGCACTGCAGCCGGTACTGTATCTCTTCTATCACCTTGCCTGCAACCGCCGTTTCGCGCTCTGTAAGAGATACTTCCTTGAACCAGAGCAGCAGCTGGTCCACTGTCATGGACATAAGCTCGTGGATGGTTTTGCCGGCCACTCTTACGTACAGGGCCTCCTGACGCAGGCGGCTTCCGCCGCAGGCGTGGCAGGTAGTGCGGCCGCTGTATCGGCTTAGCATGTACTTGTACTGAATCTTGTAGCGGTTGCTCTCTACCCATTCAAAGAACTGGTCCAGGCCGCAGAAGGCGTTGGGATCCTCGTAATCCCCCCTGTGGGTCCAGATTATGCGCTTTTGTTCATCGGTGAGCTTGCAGTAAGGCTCGAAGATAGGAATACCCAGCTGCTCGGCATTCTTTATGAGCTGATCCTTGAACCAGCCCATCTTGTCGCCTCGCCAGCAGGCTATGGCACCGTCGTATATGCTCTTGGTCTTGTCCGGCACCACCAGGTCTTCGCTAATTCCCACTATCTTTCCCAGTCCGCCGCAAACGGGGCAAGCCCCCAGCGGACTGTTGAAGCTGAACAGATACTCGTCCGGCTTCCGGAACACAATCCCGTCCCGCTCAAACCGTGAACAGAAATGCGTCAGGCCGGAGGAAGGTGCACCTCCCGTAGCATCGGCCTTAATATTAGCGGAGGGAGGTGCATCTCCCTCCGGCCTTTCCCACAAGTACATATCGCCACCGCCCATGTCGAAGGCGGCCTGGATGGAGGAATGCAGGCGGGTGCGGAGGTCATCGTCCAGCGGGCCGGAAACTTTTACGCGGTCCACAAGCAGAAGCAGATTGGCGGGATAGTCGCCGTTCATCTGTAGCACCTGCTCTATGCTTAGGATGCTGTTATCGGCCGTATTAAAAAGGCGGCTGTAGCCTTCCTCTTTCAAGGATAGCAGATATTCAACTTTATCCTGGCGGGCCTGCCAGCCGGTTTCGGCAAGGATATATACCGCGTGAGCGGCGCCATCGGCCAGATATGCCATTACGTCGCCAACGCCCTGCGCCTTTACCTCTTCCCCGCTTACGGGCGAATATGTTCGGCCGATACGGGCATACAGAATGCGCAGATAATCATATATTTCCGTGGTGGTGGCAACGGTAGAGCGGGGATTGCGGATGTTGACTTTTTGCTCTATGGCAATTGCCGGAGGAATGCCCTCTATAACGTCCACGTCCGGCTTTACCATTCGGCCAAGGAACTGACGGGCGTATGACGAGAGGCTCTCGGCAAAGCGGCGCTGGCCCTCGGCAAAAAGGGTGTCAAAAGCAAGGGAGCTTTTGCCGCTGCCGGAAACGCCGGTCACAACCACCAGGCGGTTACGGGGAATCTCTACCGTAATGTCTTTGAGGTTGTTAACCCTGGCTTTCCTTATTATGATATTTCCTTCGGCCGGCATGCTACGATACTATTTCCAGATTCTCCGGCGGAATGAACGAAGTTGCAACGGCTATTACGCCATCTATGCTCACCAGTAGCCGGCGGTCTTTCTTTATGCGCTTGATATAGCCCTCGGCCCCTTTTAGCGGTCCTTCCTTCACGCGGACTTTGCTGCCCTGCCTGAAGCGGGTTATGTCGTCATCGGCAAAGAACTCCAGACCGCTTACGCCCGATTCCACCACCAGGCGGAAAGCCTCCATCTGAGCCGGCGGAATGGCGGCAGGCTCCTTACTTTCGGCCTTATTATATACAAAGCCCTCGTACTGGAGCCTGTGCCAATGAAGATCGTCCCACAGTTCTTTAATGGCTTTTTCATCGGCCTTCACAAAAATGAGCGATGTTACAAGCGGCTTTCTCTTAAAGATTTTGGGGCCATCCACAATGAAACGGCTGTCCCTGGGGGCCGATATATCGGCCAGCTTTTTCCTGGCAGCGATGTGCTCCTGTCCCTTGAGCAGGACCTTCTCTGTGGGAATGTACGTCTCAAGATCCATGTTGTCCAAAAGGACTTCCATCTCGAAGACCTTGTTGTAAAACACTTTTATGGCGTACCAGTTCTGCTCCATATAGATTACAAAAATACTCTTTTTTCCGCTACCATACAATTTTTCAAAAAATTTCTGAAAACCCCTTGCAGATTCAAAATTTGTTTGTACCTTTGCAATCCCGAAAGGGAAGTTCACTGAAAACTTGGTGCGGTAGTTCAGTCGGTTTAGAATACCGGCCTGTCACGCCGGGGGTCGCGAGTTCGAGCCTCG
>Ga0310696_10004750_pt1 | contig 16584 bp, 31 predicted proteins | sample AusTroGonzalo_MG_4_FD_203885 | JGI IMG/M metagenome (GOLD analysis project Ga0310696, IMG submission 203885) | Bovine rumen microbial communities from tropical cattle in Woodstock, Queensland, Australia - Gonzalo_02 (v2) (version 2) | ecosystem: Host-associated > Mammals > Digestive system >...
CCAACTCAATTAAGTGCTTGCTCTGCTCTAAATTTGTTGCTATCATATTCGTTAGTGTATTCCCTATATAATACAATAATTACATTATTATTTCCTTATTAATACCACATAATTTAAGTGCGTGTTGCAGTTCGTGAACATAGTTAAGCCAACCAACCTCAACAAAAGGCATCTTTGTGCTACCTGCTGGACCTATATCCGCGAACCAATGATACTTCATCTTTACAATAATTATCGGAGGTTCACTATGCATATATGTGATATCTCCAGAAGGTTCGGTAATCAGCCATTTAAAGCCATTCTTCTCCAATATTTCTTTGGTAAGCGGTATGTCCTCTATCTTATCTTCTGAATGTACTCTATCTTCAACAAGGCAATATAACTCATCACCTGCCATAATCTCACCATCAATATCATTGATAGCCTGTATCTGCATTGGTTTGCCATTTATAAGCACCCAATCCCCAATCATTAGTTGTTTTGTTTCCATAATCAGTTAGTGTATTCTCCAATATATTAACAAGTACGTTATATCATAATATATTAACTACCTTGTAATACCACATTATAATACTGGTCGGCAAGCCATCCTATTAAATAAGCATAAGCCTCACCATCATTATCAAGAGTGACACCTCTATCCAAAAGGATATTGTGCGCAAGATGGAATAGTCCGCGAATGTAATACACAGGCTTACTTTTATCTTTCAATAGGACTATATAACCGCCTTTTGAAAGCCTACTTGTAAAACCTTGATACTCGCTATCCATTTCCTTGAAGATGCTATGCAATTCTTCATCTGTCAGTTTACTCCTATTGACTTCATTAGACAATAATTCATCAAATTCCTCTTTTGTCGGCTCTACAAGCAAAAGTACATTTGCATTGTAAATGGGAATGTCTAATTGATAAATCATACTCACTCCTTTTCTTTATTGTCGCACAATGCCATAAAGTCATTATAGAGAGAACGGAGAACTGCGCGTCCTTCTGGCGACAATTCATTTCCATCACAAACTAAGGATAAAACATATGTCTGTTCCTCGCTCGGTCTCCACTGAGGTCTTACTCGGCCTTTGAGGGACTTGAGCCAATCTACTGTTTTACCATGGTCTTCGTGTTCGCCTTTGGTATTAATGTTCATATCAATCTCGTCAAGTATATCGATAAGTGAGGATGCGAAATCTTCATCTTCCTCGCTCCACTCGGCAGGTTTTTGTTCACCTTGTTTCTCAAGCCAAGCAATACAATCTGATATCGGAACTAATCGAGGACTCCAAGTTTTATTACCAGCCGATTGACAAGACTCAAGACCTTCTATCAAAGCCTTTCTTATTCTCTCATCCTCGTTCTCTTTGAGTTCGGGAAAAACACCTTCTAACCACTTTCTGAGAACCATTCCGTGAGAATTTTCAAAAAGGGTTTTTGCTCTCTCAAGGGCCTCTTTATATACTTTTTCGTAATCCATAGCCGAATTTATTTTCTTTCTTCTCTTACCTTACGAAGTCTTTCTTCAAGATACATTTCGTGTTTTTTAGTCTCCGTTATCTCTGCTATATGAATTTCCTCCCAACAAACACTACTTCCATCATACAGATAAAAATTCTCTTTTTCCAATCTCTTATTATAGAACTTTGGCATACCATCCTCACAAGAATTTAAGAATATGGAATACTCTGAATTATGAGGATGAATACAAACAAATTCTAAAATCTCCGCGTTCATCGTGAATTTGTTGATAAACCAAATTTTATCACCTGATTTATGTTCCTTGATGTCATTAATTTTTTTTCATAGTTGTACGTTTTACTTGTTATCACTCGGAAGGATAATGATTTTGACAATATCGCCTATCTTTCCTTGAATTGGAAAATGCGCGACTTCTGTAAATTTACCGATAACAGGAAAACGTACAAAAGCTCCCTTGCAATCTTGCGGATACCCTACTATATTTCCTTCTATCGCACCCTTCATCATCTGCTTAACAATATCTTCTGCTATCTGAAAGGCGGTTTGGTTATACTGTGCCCATTTTTCCGCATCGGTTACACCTGTAACTTTGCATATTGCTTGCTCTATTATCTTATTCATTGTCTTTCACTATTATGATTTTAACAATATCGCCATTCTTATACTCGTTTTTTGGCAAAAAGTCAGACGCAGCATAGAATCTCCTTATGCTACCATCAAAATTCTGAGTTTCCTCAATACAGCCGCCAATAGCATCCTTCATTATCTGCTCTTTCTGCCATTGTGCGCCTGCCTTGAATACTTTTACTACTTCAGCAAACTCTTCTCTGTTGTCACAATCATAATAAGCGGAAGCATGGTCTGCTGCAGCTTTCTCCAAATCCTCACACACTTCATCTTCCTTCAGCGATACCCATCTCTCGATAGCTCCATACGGAATTTCCTCAAAGTCCTCCTCGTAGTGTTCGTAGGGACTTGATACCTTATATAGCACGACGTATCTGCCTGTGCCGCCGCAAAATTCATCTAACAGCTTGGCGACTATCACGCCAGCTGTCGGTTTATCTATTCTCCAAATCATAATCTTGACAGTCTTTTTACTCGCCTTTTGTATAACAGGCGGTTCGCAAGCATCTCGAATTTTGTCCGCCTCATTCCATCCATCAGCCCCACGATTGAGTCTCTCCTGTAGATATAATCTTCACGGGAGAAAAAACCTCTTCGCGCGTCAATCCAACAATGCCTGTCATCGCTTAGAAACTGAACGAGAAAACCTTCGTTCTCTGGGACAAGACGAACCATGTCGTGAGCTTTCTTGTGTAATTTTCTCAAAATTCTCGTATCCATAGTTGTTTTACTTTATTCTGTTGTGCCCGTTCCCTAGCATTCCGATTATCTCTAAAGCCATATCGATGCCCCTTTGGATTCCGTCATACCAAGAGTCGCTGTCTTTGAACAGCGCCCTCTCTTCGTCCATATCTTTTTTACGGCGTTTAAGCAGCGCCATACATTCTTCTTTCGTCATATCATTTCCCGTTTAACCCAAGTTCGTAAAAATGCTTAGCCATCGCCTTGACGCTATCTTTGCTGATAGTTGTAGAACCAAAATATTCAATATAGTCGGCAAAGTAGATTTCAAACCTCGACTCGTTGTATTTCTCCTTGCCTTCCTCGGATTCCGCCCGTTCCGCAAGTATCTGACGAGTACTTTTATACGGAAGCTTGTCCAAATCGTCCCTGATTAGCGCACAAGCGTTCTGAAAACCCTTGTTGTACTCATCGGACTCGGTGTGACAAGCTGCAGCCCATCCTTCAACGCGTCCCTTAACAGCAGATAACTCTACATACTTTTTCATATCAATCCTTTTTCTTGTCAAAATGCTCGACAGCGAGAATGAACACAACCAGACTCAGCGAATTCAGCACATACTCTACAAGGCTCTCAATCTTGTATATTCCGATTTTGCGAAGTACCCACACCACAACATATGAGAACACGAATAATGCAATCGCCTTCAAATAAGCTTTCCAATTAATCATATCGTTTACTTTATATACACATAAAAACTATAATATCCACAACGACCCACCAAGGCGTCAAAGTACAGCACCGTACCCTTGGGCAAATCCCATTTGCGTACGAGGTTGACGATGCTCTTCTTCGTCAAAGACCTGCATATAATAGCTGTGTTGGTATTCCACGGCATAAGCTCGCATTCGTCATACCACATGCCGTCGTCATCGTTGTACCAGAAATTATACCCGTCGGCATTCTTGCGTATCTGAACCCAATAGCGCAGTCTCTTGTCTCGTATCGGCCTTCCAAAGATACGTATTATCTTTATCTTGCCCTCTTTCCCGCGGCCGTTTCGTTCAAAAGTGTCATACGCGGACGTGCCGTTCTTGATTTGCTCGTACAGGTCGTCGTCGTTATGGTTTGTAAACGCAGTCTTCGACCACCCTCCACCGTATTGTTCTTTAAGATGTTCTTGGATTTCCTCGAACGGGCAGTTGCGTATCAGCCATACATCTATGTAAGTCGGGGTGTTCCACAACACTATTTCAAACTTGCCGTAGGAACACGAAGCCTCATACTCGTCCCATTCACTTTTGGTGATACAAGGATGGTACATAAAATTGACCAACGGCACTTTCTTGCCGTTTTTCAGCGGAACGCTCTGCCCTATCGCCCAATTGCGTATCTTGTCATACGTCTCCCAATCGGAAATACAAAATTCGGTTTCTTCAAGATTAGTGGGCAATATTAGTGCCTCCACTGCACCCTTCATCATCTGTTCTTTCTGATAATCCATACCAAGTTTAACAAATGAATATATGGATGGCCCATTTGTAAAGACATCTTTTTTCCAATCACAGTATCCGTTTAAAGGTTTGCCGTTACTGTCACGGCCTGTTATCCCAAATTTGGCATCAATCTTAGCCTCCAATTCCGAAGGACATTCGCCTGTTATACCCCATTTTTCAAAATGGATTGCATAAAGTTCATCGTCACTATCATTCTTTGCTGCTTGTTCCAAATCCTTGCTTGCAGACTGAACGCTATGTTCTGCGCCCCATTGAGCAAAATGACGAGCTATATTAATACAATCATCATAGCTTGCACTATCAAAGCCATGAAGGTAATCTTCGTACCTCGCAATCTCATTTTCCTAATCCCGGCTGACAGGTTCTTTGCGAAGGGAGTCAATAATTGAAAGCACTTCATTATATGCTTCCTCCTTACAATTGGCTTCCATTACTATTTGTGAAGCACTCGCGCCTTTAGGTAATAGTTCTTTAAGCCTCTCTATCTCGACTTTTATCTGTTCTATCTGATTATTCATAATACTATCCTGCTGTAATTATATAATCTCCACCATTTATAACAAATTCTCCAAATTCTTCTGTTTCATTTTTAATACGATCGGGAACAGGAATAAAGGCTTAAGTGTCATCATATAATACCCACAATTCTTTCTCTTGATCCAATTTGCTTAACTCTGTAATTACATCTTTTACCTTCATGCCCTAAAGTGATTATTTGATTTGACATGTTTTTTACTTAACAAACGCTAAATTACATAGCACAAAGAACACATATCAGCCTATAAATAAACTGATTATGTTTTTAACAAAAAGAATAGGGAAACCACTCGGCATCCCTATTCCAAACATAATACACTAACCTTTAATATATCGTAGCTATATAAATGATTTCCGGGTGTTCTCCAAAGATTTCGTGGGCTACATTACACAACCAGCATTCCTTACCTAAAAGATGATTTATGTGTTTGTTTCTCACGTCTACAATCTCATATGTAGCTCCATTTTTATCATGGCCTGTTCGTTTCAATACAAGCTGAACAGCTTTGTCGTCTTCAGGTATAATGACAGTCCTTACTTCCGGTAATCCATAATCCTGTTTAGCTCCTTGTAAATAATCAAGGTTATCATATAAGACATCAAGTACGATATCTGCGCCTTCAACCATAGAAGCTTCTTCCCTGGAACTACCGGCATTACATATATACCAGCCTCGTTTGTCTTTTCTGAATACAGTCTGTATAATACTCATAGTATCAGCAAATATAGTTATTCTTTCACATATTGTTCTATATAAGAAGCGACAGAATAAAGTGTAGGATAATAATAAACATAATCATCATCATCTACGAGATACCATTCGCTCTCTCTAAGCTCTTTTACGTCATTATCAGAATAACTGATGCACATATCATCTACTATTATCTGCAAGGTTCCATGTTCAACACGAACAGCCTTAACCTGCTGTTCCATAAGACCATCACAACAATCCATATGTATAGCCCATATAACATCATTCTTGATATTAGTTTCATTATTGGTGCAAGTAAGAATAAAACCCTTATCTCCCTGATGTTCGGCTACATAATTTACAGTAGTGCGATAAAGCATCTTCATAGCTTCATCCACACAATTAATAACATCTATCGGTTTCATAATCATCTCTGCCAAAAAGGAGTATCTTCAGTATCGAAATAAATCTCATCAAGTTCTTCCTGTGTAAACATAATCAATAGTTTTCCTGAAAGTTATTTATCAATTCTTCTTCCGTAAATCCAATAACGTCATAAACGTCAAAATCAGTTTTGTCAGTAAATTCATAATAGATATTCTTGGCTGCGTATAAACAATCACAAGGTTCAAAGCCAAGTTCTTCTGCATAACGAAATATAAATTGTGCAGCAATTTCACCTGCTTGTTTTCTGGTTATTTTTTCTAATTCATTCTCCATAATCAGATATCTTCAAATGTCTCATCAAACAAATCTTCAGGACACATATATGCAGAATCACCAACATCTTCATGTTCGGGTAAGTTCTGTATGAATAGACACTCGTTAAATCTTGGATGATCCATCAGATATTGGCTCTCAGGCCATTCAACAAGGATATACTTCTTCATAATCAGAACTGAATGGTTACACTTGCTGTTTCAAAATTGAATTTTACAGTCTCACTATTACGAGCATATTTTGCCATATAATCAACAATAGCAGATATCTGCTCATAAGCCACTTTTGTTACAGACTCCGGTATCATATCTCTTGTATGTCTTGAATTTCACATATATCCGGATGATGAATTTTGATTATCTCTACCGCACGTTCTTTCGTAACTGCAGATACAACAGCCTCATCATCATCTCCGTCATTAGTATAATAAGAAATGAAAAATCTTTTCATCATTCCTTAGTTTCAAGTTGATAATCTCCCATCTCAAACTTCATTTCTGCATCTGCAAGATCCAAAGCATAAACAATGAACCAGGCTTTATCAGCCTGGCTCCATCCCATATTATAACGATTTATTCCTGCCATATCAATTCATAGAAAGACTAATAGCCAAATCATGATTGTTATTAACTCCAAAATAGTCTCTCAGCTCATTTACAACTGAAGAAGACTGAAATCCCAATAACTTCTCAATAGTAGAAGGATTACCTCCACTATACAAATCCAAAGAACATTTTGCCTGTGCTGTCATAATTGTGTTAATTTAAAAGTTTATAAAAAAAGACCATCTCAATATCCCAAGTTAATTCATTACCGTCCTTAAACTCTACATAACATAAGCCAATATCTCAAAATGTGCAGTCATCTCTATCATATCAGGATCATTCAACACAACATCCTTATACATCTGATGCATCCCGTACTGTGCCTCACTCAACTCATCAAACTCCTCAACATAATCACCTCCAGGCACCTTCTTCTCACACTCTCTCAATATATATCTCTCATTCTTTTCATTTGTATTCCCTGAGAATTATACAACAAATCAACAATTCACATAGTATATCGTTAGTATTGTTAATATACAATAGAGGATGAATGAGAATAAGATATAATATATATTATATTATATCTATTATTCTCTTCATCCTCTATTGTATATAACAATACCAATGCATTAAGTAGCTTAACTCATTGAAACAATGTAAGTTAGCTATTGATATCGCTGAGCTGTTCTCTGAGTTCAGCCAATTCTTCACGTGATTCAACGGGTATTATGCATCCGTTGAAGTTGACTAGTACGATTTTCTTATCCATCATGATTAGTATTGGGTTGAACAATAGTGATCCGACAGAGTAATCAGCTCTATCGGACCGATACCGACTGCATTGGTTCAGAGTAGACGGGCAAAGAATGGATAAGGTGCAGTCGGTTAAATCATCATTGATTTGATTGGTATTGAGTCATACCGGAAAGACAGGGAAGCTTACGCTTCCTCTGCCTGACTCGGATACTCATACTTGCTTGCCTCCGCATCCCAGCGACGCTTACCGCCATTGAGGAAATGAACCTCACCGTCCTTGCCTACGAACCTCACGTAAGTCGGGTCTTGTGCGACATAAGTCTCGCCAGTCTCCTCATCAACGTGCTGAGGGAAGAACAGGACGATGTCACTGACCTCAGTCGGCATCATCTCGATGTCCTCTGCTGTCATTCCCTTTATCGGATTGAGCCAGCAACTTACCAGCTGTCCGTTTCCGACAACAGGAGTGCCTTCTACCACAATCTTTGCGACCTGATGTCCGAAGCCGTCGTCCACTACTACCTTACGAAAAGTAATTCCGGTCAAACCACACTCGTTGGCAAGAAACTTCCTGCCGAAATACATACCAGTTTCCTGAGTATTCATACTACATAAATTTAAAAGGTGAAACAAAATGAGCGGGGTCTATCCCCCGCGTTTCATTTGGGGGTGGGGGTCGTGTGGGGTATCTCTCGCATATACCAATACGGTCTATTTTTTATATCTCTCGCATAAATAAATACTCCGCCTTATTATATTCGACATGGGGGATGGCTATCATCCAAAACAGGATCATGCCGGGGTACTTATATATAATAAGGTTGTATCAAATTCTGCAGAGTTATCCAGGAATAATATAATATAAGGAGCGTTTTTCACATTATTGAATATCAATGAGTTGTAAGTTGGCGATGTTTACTTCAGTGAACTATACGTTCACTTGAGTCATCTTAATGTTCACTTGAGTAAACATATTAGAAATTTTTAATATACAAAATGATAACTCGCTCGTTAACATTATGTAAATTTGCAGTGAACAAAAAAATAAGCTTATGGGATTTGTAAAAACAAAAGAAATTACGACCGTTGATTCTACTGGCAACGTGTCGTACCAGGTAACAGAGAAAGAGTATGTTCATCGTTCTGAAGAAGAGCCTTTTTTTCAAGTATATGTGAATTATATAGGATGGATGTACGGAATACATGGCGGAGCTCCACAAGCCGTGTTGCTTTATTTTATGGAGAATGCTGATTATAATACTGGTATTGTCCATTTTACATCGAAGAGTCGCAAGCGGTTGCTTTCTTTGACTGGTTTGTCCAGAACCGGATTATATAAAGCATTGAAACATCTTGAAAAGATGAAGGCTATAGCCCCAATAAAAGACTATGACGATGATAATGCCGGAGGAGAGTATATGATTAATCCTCAAATGTTCTGGAAGGGGGAAAAAGATTTGAGGCGTAATCTTATTGTTACGTTCAAGGCGGCCATAAATGACGACGTTGATATAGATGGATTTACTGTTGTGGATACGCCGCCTGAAGAATAAATAGTTATCTTTGTCCAACAATATGTAGTTCTTATGAAAAGTATTTCTCCTTACCAATTATGGAAGTTTATAGATGAGCCTATTATGTCCTGTACTGATGGTAGTCATAAGTATGCCGATTATCGTCTTGGAAAGCTCTTGGAATCTAATGGCATGAAACTCAAATCCGTCACTATCACCAATGATATAGAGACGTATGACAACATAGATGATTTACACTACCTACGCGCTCATGTTTCGATAGACCATAACGGAGAGGAAATCGTCATGGATCTCAAACCTCGTTATGCCGGTGATGATGACGAGTGGGCCCTTTTGATGATGGATAAACAGGTGGATGATATCGATATACGCTTCTCTTTGGGAGACAATAAATTCCAGCCTCTATGGTTTGCAGTTATAGAAGGCGACAGAAGAGTTCTACTCTCCGGAGATAGGATAGATTGGGATGTTCTCTACAGTCTTGATGCCGACTTGAGTCGAGGAACGGATGACTACATATGTCATTACTTTGTTGATAGCGAAGAAATGAACGACCTTTCAGAAGAAGCCTTTAATCCTGATTGGACTCCCCAAGAAGAAGGCTGGAGATAAACTATAATCACATCATTTATATAGCGATATTGCGTTCCGTAATTGATTAATATTGCGGAAAATAATATTGCTATGCCTACTAGTGAACTTCTTCAGAAACTGCTATCTGTGTACGGAAATGATACGCAGTCTATACGCGACGCCTTGAATGGACTTAAGGAAAATGAATTCAAGTCTGGTGGTAAGATCCACATCAAGCCTGAGAATAGAGGAAAGTTCACGGCTCTGAAGAAGCGTACTGGCCATTCTGCCACATGGTTTAAACTCCATGGCACACCGGCACAACGCAAAATGGCGACATTTGCTTTAAATGCGCGTAAATGGAAGCATGAAGACGGTGGGCCTTTGGACTTAACGTATTATGGCGGAATGCTTCCTGATGTCAATATAACAGAAACTCTTCCAAGTATATGGACTGATGAAGGTGAAGCGCTTGCAAAGAAGATGGCTGGTAATGTTGCTCAGGGCAATATGCTTCTCAGTAATGTTCCAAGAGATTATTACAACTATGTTGAGGGAGAGGTAAGGGGAGCGTATCCGATACGACAGACAGGAAAAGAAGCTGCAAAAGTCATAGGTCTCAATGCTGCCGGATTAATGGGAGGGTATGGACTTCAAGCCGTTGGCGCGTTAAGTCCAATCGTTAATGGCGCAGCAAATGGAGTTCAGAAATGGTTTGAGGCTGCTATGCCTTCTTCTGCGCCTAAGTTCTTAGCTAAAACATTTCCTAATACATTCAAGATGACTCCTACGGTTGAAACTCTCGGGAAAGCTGCGGACACCGGCATTCTCGCTTATTGGGGTAACCAAGGAGTTAATGCCGGAATTGATACTTGGAATAATGCTGAAACTCCAGTCGAGAAAGCTACTGGTGTGGCAGAGATAGGATTAGGAAGCCTTGGATATCTAGGATATGGAGCTGGAGTTCTGTCCGAACTTTCCAATGCCAGGAATAAAGCTGCGATGCTGCGTAATGCTACAGAAATGTATCGTGCAAATACTCCAGAAGTTAGATCATTCGAGCCTGAATTGCCCTTTGGTGTGCAAATTGAAGCACCACACGAGAATGTTAACAGTTCTATTGCAGATATAGTTGCTGGGAATTTTACTATACCAGAACAATATTTGACGTTGCGACAGCAGCTTGCTAGAAATATGATGGGAAGACTTGGTATTGCGAACGACGTATACGCAGATGGTCGTAGCGCAGAAGAAGTTGCTGAATTCGAAAGATGGCTTGATGATTTAGGATTTATGAGGCATTCGAATAATGCTTCTAGATATTTTGATACAGACACAGGACAATCTTTTTCTGACAGAGAAATGTGGGATCTGTTTAATAGAACACGTTTTCGCGAAAGACGAGAAAATCCGATAAGAAATGTCGAAAGAGATAATCTAATGCAGAATGTTGCGGAAATTTCTGATGACAATCTTTTGCAGCCTATTTCAAGAGTCCCACAATCTTCCGGAATACAAGAAACAGCCATACAGGATCTGATTGGTCGTTCATTCAATAGTGATTCAGAAATACTTGATGCATTATACGAGGCTTATCCTGAAGCCAGAGAAAGAATTGGTAATGTGATTAATGGAGACTATAATAAGATAAGGGAGATAATGCGAGTTCTTGGCCAAAATGGATACCCATTGCAAATGGAAGGGTATAAGATAGGCAAAAAACCTATAGAGTCTTTTACCAGACTTATAGATGAAGTTTATCCTTATTCTCTTGACAATCCTATTGCAGAAGAGCTGTTCAAATCAAAATTAGGAAAATCGTATATTGAAGATTTAAGCAAGCTGAATACAGAGGATCTGATGAAGTTATATATAAGTCGATTGAGAAATATAGAACCAACAGATACAGGTCCAGTATATTCTCGTGCAATTAGGTATGAGCAATCAGAAGAAGCTAAAGCTATAGCAAATGAATTCGGAAAAAGGATAGGATTTGATTTGAGTAAAGAACCCGAAGAATTCTATGATGAACTTGTAAAATATCTAAGGACGGAACAAAATTCTCCGTATTCGAATTATCAGTTTCCTTTTCCTGGTGACGTAAACCATATGTATTGGGTTGTAAATGACGTCTCTCCGGGAAGCTATAGAACAATATCTTCTCCAGATGAGGTCCGTAAAATAACGTCTGGAATAGTTAGTACTATGCCACCAAACACCGCACTTGCCGAGATAAATCTTTCCCCCGACTCATGGAACTGGAAGATGCTTAATACTCTTCGTAATTATGGAACAGAAAGAGGAAGGGCGACTATTCAGGTACTTCGTGATAGAAATGGAAACCCGCGCATTGGTCGCAGAAATCAGATGCAAAAGAGCAGGGTTACGAGAGAAAGCGTTATAAAGGATTTTGAGAAACAGTTTGGAAAAGATGGCGACGAGTATAAAGAGTTTGTAGATTATATAAACAACAATAATTCAACGTCGCAAAACTCAAGAAAATATAGTGATTTTATTGGCGAGCGAATTAAGGCTATGACACAGAAAGAAATAGATAAGCAAAATGGTCTTATTAAACTTGCTAGAGAGATTACTGGAGACGAGAATCTACCATATGCTACAACGCAAGAACACTATGATCCGGATTATGCTATCGATTATCTAAGAGAGAATGGTTCGTATGCTCCGGAACTCAGAAGCTTCGATTTTTATTCTATTATGCATAAAGCCGGAGGCCCTATAGGTAAGGTCATAAACGACAATAAGGCAGATGTTCTAATCGATGCTATAAGACGTGTAAAATCTAACCTAAGACATTGAAAGTGAAGTTGTCAACAAATTAGTATCTTTTTGTAAATACTCTTGTATATTTGCAGAAAACAAAACATTTAAACTGCAATTATGTTAACAAGAGCTTTCAACCACATGCGGGAGCTTGAAGCTTTCGTAAATGAGAACAAAATCAAGAAGGAAGATATAGTTAATGTCTTCCAAAATCAGGATGGACTATACGAACTGATATGCTATGTCAGGTAAACGAGAGCCCACGCAGGAAGAATTAAGCGAAGAAGTATGTTACTGTCGTAACTGTCATTCGCTGTGTATCCTGTGCAATTCGGCTCTCGCTTCTGATGATTGGGATGGTTCTTATTGTGGTAAATGTAATTCCACAGATATAGGAACAATCACAATTGGGAAATGGCTTGAAGAAGAAGAGCGTAGAGCCGAAGCAAAGAGGATGAGAGAATGGAGCAAATAAAAAGGATTGAAGGGACTATCTATTATGGGAATATCCAATGTGTCGACGCAGACGAAGCTTACCGTAGATTTCGTAACGACTATCACAAGCTCATTGGCAAGGCTGTTTATCTCAGACTTGACAAGCTCGGACGGAGAACTGAAAGAGTTCACGGTTTCGGTATCTCAAGAATATCCAACAATCTTTATACAGACTTCGAATATAAGAAACGCGCAAGATGCTGGCTTCTCGGATTGGTCTGTCAGTCGTACTGGTGGGCCATCGAAGTTCCAGAGATGGATGATGACTTATTCGATGAATGGATTGAATATGCGCTAACAAAAGGGACTAAGGCTTTTCAGTTTATGGGATTACGCAAGAAATCAAAAGGACATAAATCAAAACAATAGAAACAATAGCTATGGAAGAGAAAGAAAAGAAACAGGAGAACAAACAACTAACCTACGATGAGTTGAAACAGGCTGCAGGCAATCTCGATCAGAGATATCAGAAACTTTTGGCAGAATATCAGAAAGCCGTACAGCTTCTTAACAACAGGGACTTCGATTATATGTCGTTCTTCCTTCAGATGCTGTTTAAGGTTATGGATCACGCTGAGCTTTATACCGACGAGTTCACTAAATGGACTTCCGGCAACATTCAGAACATCCTTACAAGCTTTGCCGCCAATCTGCAGAAGAGTGGAGAACAGGAGGTGAAGAAGGAACAAAAAGCTGAGGCATGAGACCGAACAACTTCTTTTATGTGAAATGCGCCAATGACGGAAAGTTTTTCCGTTCTTGGATTGAATTCCTCACACCTTATCATCATATGACAGAGAGGGAGAAGGATGTTGCCGCAAGGATACTGCATCAGTATTTCAAGTTCGCGGAGAATGTCGAAGATCCCGATGTCCGCAAGGATTTGCTGTGGTCGAGGAGTTCAAGAAAGGATATGATGGCGTCACTTGGTATGAACCAGCCCAATTTCCAGATGACTCTGCTGAAGCTTAGGAATGCCGGATTTCTTATCGACAGGGAAATTCAGCCTAAGTATATTCCGCACGTAGTCTTTCAGGACAATAAGCTTCTTCTGCAGGTGATGTTTGACTGGACTTCCGAAGAACATACGGCTAACAATGAGGAACAGAATTGAAGAGGAGGCATATAAGACTATAGCCGGGAACTGTGCTTTGGATGTTGAGTCTGTTCGAACTATAGTTGCCTCTTTCTTCTCTGTCATCTCAAGTGAAGCAAAAGCTCTTCCTTTCAATAATGACAGGAAGATATTCACGCGGAAGAAATTTGATGAATACGTCTCTGTAATCAATATACCTTTTATAGGCAGAATTGGGCCTTCATATACGAGGTATCTAAAATGGAGATTCAATGCATCTAAGGATATTGAACAGAAGAACCGTAATGAATATAGTTCGAGAATTTCTCTGGAAGAGATAGAGAGAGCTGCAAAGATGATACTTGCCGGAGAGAAGGTAGAACTGAAGAAAAAGAAAAGAACTGATTTGTATAAACGCGTATGGCTTGTCTCGGAGAACGGGAAACGTCAGGCAAGACAGGTTATACCAAAATAAAGAGAATATGGCATTTAAGATAAAGAAAGTAAGACCGTTGTTTACCGGAGTAGTAACAACAGCCAAGCGTTATGTTGGAGAACTAAAGACCGCCAGTGGGCTTCTTATTGATACGACTCGTATGGAGGGAGGACTCAATCCGTATCAGACCGTTATATCAGTAGGCCAGATGTGTCATGATGTAAAAGAAGGCGATGTTGTTAAGATCAACTTCAAGCGTTACGCTAAAGCTAAGCATGTTCCGGGAGCTATAGATGATTCCAACAACATACAGGCTGATGACTTCACGGTAACATATGAGATACCTATGATTAATCTTGATGGACAGGAGTGCTTGTTCATTCAGACCAATGATATCGAATATGTTGTCGATGATTACGAAGTTGATGAAGGTGGACTTTTACAGTAACTAAAACTATACTATTATGGCAGAGAAACTTTCAGCAGAACAGAAGCGTTGGAGGACAGAATCCGATGCTGAGTGCATGGCTCGTTATGAGGAAATCATGCAAGACTCATCTCGCAGACGTGCGGCAGTAAATTATGCTAAACAGCGTGCTGCAGAATTAACCAAGAGCGCCAATACTATGAACCGTGTAGCCAATGGCGGCACTCGTATGTCTAAGCCCACAACAAAGAAAAAGTGATGGCGGAACAATGCAAGTTTAGAGTACATCAGTTTGATCCTGTTATTTATCCAAGAAAGATCTGGATAATAAAAGGTAAACAATGCAAGAATGTTATAAATGAACATTTTTGCGATATTTATGGAAATAAATTAATCGTTGATGGCACTAATGGCGTTTATGCTTGCGTATGGGGTATAGTACGAAACAAAGATATAGACAGGCTCGGTGTGCTTATATGGCTCATCTCAGATGTTCGTGTTGAGTCTTGTGCTCACGAGGCTATTCATGCTGCAAATAAGATATTTTCAGATTGCGATATTGATTATGCACGAGAGCACGATGAACACTTTGCATATTTTGTTGGGAAAATAGCTGATTGGATATATCAAGTCTGGACCGGAAAATTTAAGGACCAATATGATTGTTATAGTCATTCTTGAATTTTTGCTTTTTATGTCTTGCGGATGTGTAATCTCATTCGTAGCCGGTAGAGCGCGTGGCTTTGAAGAATGCTGGAAACAATACTGCAAACAATACTGGGATAGAAAAGAACAAAAACTATGAAACTTGCTTCTCATAATACATTCTCATATCTTCCAGTAAGGCAATGGTATTTAAGGCCTTTTGCTTTTATGGCTAGATGTCAGAGAAAGAATGTGGCTAAACAAGAAGGATTGGGTGTAAGATTATTCGATATCAGGCTTAGGTTTGATAAGCTCAAAAATCCTATAATCTGCCATGGTCTTATCGAGTACAAGCATCATGTGGATTTTGTTTGGGAGTGGATACATATACTCAATGTCAAAGGCAATTATATGAGGATCGTTCTTGAAACAAAGAAGCCTGATGCTTTTCAGGAAGAATGTTTCAGAGAATTCTGCCAAGCCATTGAAAAGATATATACCAATATCAAATTCTTTGGTGGCAATAATAGAACCGATTGGGATTGCTATAATCCTATCTATAAGTTCAAAAACAAACTTGAGGACATAGACCACAAGTATTCCAGCACAACATCCCTGTTTCCTGATAAATTTAAGTGGCTTATACGCATAGATGATTTATGTCCTAAGCTTTATGCCCTTCTTCATAATAAGAAGAATGTAAAGGAAGGAACTACGCATAAATGGCTAATGATTGATTTTGTAGATATACAATGAAGGCCTTGAATCAATACGTAAAATCACATTTGTAGTTGTGTGCTTTCGATGGCCAATATAGGTTTAGACTTCCAGAAGAGGGCGCATTGAAATACTTGTATGATAGGATTGATTTGGCAAAAATAGCGTTTTCGTTTATTCATACACTGATGAAACTATATGAAGCTGATAGAATTTGATGGCATGGAATTCAAGGTTGCTGATGAAGCATTCTTGATACGACAGATACGAGAACTCTTTGAGAAAGATAAATCAAAGAAGAAAGAAGAGTTTTGGAAACAGATTTCTTATCTGTGGTTTATGTGTGATC
>Ga0310696_10004751_pt1 | contig 16584 bp, 13 predicted proteins | sample AusTroGonzalo_MG_4_FD_203885 | JGI IMG/M metagenome (GOLD analysis project Ga0310696, IMG submission 203885) | Bovine rumen microbial communities from tropical cattle in Woodstock, Queensland, Australia - Gonzalo_02 (v2) (version 2) | ecosystem: Host-associated > Mammals > Digestive system >...
GGTGCCGTACTTGTAGGCGAGTTCCTCACTCCAGGTGGCGGCGAGGGCGCTGCCGGTAGGGAAGTAGGTGGCGCTGTCCAGCGTCCAGCCGGCGCTCATGAAGCCGTTGGGCTGGCCTTCTTCGCGGATGCCGAAGGGACCGTCGGCATAGTTCATGTCGGCAATGCCCAGGCGTTCCACACCGGCCGAAGACATGTTGGTCTTGCTGTGCAGCATATTCACCTTCTCTTCCAGGGTCATCTGGGCGATGAGGGCATTGATTTTCTTGTCGTTGACGGTGAGCTTGTCCTGAGGGGACGTGCCACCGCAGCAGGCTGCCAGGACGGCGGCCGAAGCAATGAATAATGCGATTTTCTTCATATAGAGTAGTGGTTATTTAAAGAGCGTGGGAGCAAGGGTCTGGAGATCGGCGCGCCAGGTGGCCCAGCTGTGGCCGGCCTGGGCGTTCTCCATATAGTCGAACTTGAGGCCGTCTTTCACCAGCTGGTTGCGGGTGTTCTCGCAGTTCTTGTAGGCGATGTCGGAGGGACCGCCCTGGGTGAAGACCAGAGCCTTGAACTGCTTGTTCATCTTGGCGGCGTTCTTCTTGACATTCAGGCGTTCGCTTTCCTTGGCAGGGTCCTGTCCGGGCATGAGCGAGGAGCTGAGCACCCAGACGTAGGTGAACATCTCGGGGTGGTTGAAGGCCACTTCCATGGTCTCCATGCCGCCCATCGAGAGACCGGCGACGGCGCGAGAGGCGGCATCGGCCTTTACATTATAGTTGGCCTCGATGAAGGGGATGATGCTGCTTACCATGTCCTCGGCGAACGGGGGAACTTCGTTCTGCACGGGGATGGTTCCGTTGGGCATGACCACGATCATGGGCACCATCTTGCCTTCGGCCAGGAGGTTGTCCAGGATCCAGCCGGCAGCGCCTACGCCGGGCCAGGAGGCGTCGTTGTCTCCGCCGCCGTGAATCAGGTACAGCACGGGCAGTTTCTCGGCCTTCTTCTCATAGCCGGCGGGCGTCCAGACGTGCAGGCGGCGCATCTGGCCCAGGTTCTTGGAATAATAGTAGCGCTGGGCGACGGCGCCGTGGGGTACGTCCTTGATGTATCCCGGGCCGACGGTGAGCAAACTGGCCTGTTCGGCGCTCAGGGGTGCCTTGGGATCCTGCACCTTGACGCCGTCTACGGTGAAGCTATAGCGGAAGCAGCCTTCGCCGAGTCCCTGGCAGACGCCTTGCCAGACGCCGTTTTCCTGCTTTTCGAACTTGACGGGTTTGTCCCAGGGGAGGTCTCCGGATACGGCTACCTGACTTGCATTGGGAGCATAAATCTGGAACAGGACGTCTCCGTTGGGAAGCACACGGGTGCTCTGGAGGGTGTCATTGGGGGTGGGCTGACGGAACCAGCCCTGCGCACCGGCCTGCCAGGTGGCAGCCAGGATGGCGACGAAAGTAAGGATCTTTTTCATTGTATGGTTTAAAGCTTATATTTTTACCGTGTAGGAGCCGGGGCCGTAGGTCCGGGCCTCGGTCTGTCCCGGGAGGGTGACGGAAGCCGTAGCGCCCTCGGGGATGGTGAATTTCCAGGTGCACACGTCTCCGTTATACTTCCAGGCGCTCTTGATGGTACCGGCGGCGCTGTGATAGACGGCGTCGATGCTGCCCAGGCGCTTGTCGGGGACGGGTTTCATAATGATATGCTTGAAGCCGGGCTGGGCAGGGTCTGCCGCAATGCCGGCGGCCGTCTCCCAAATCCACTGGCTTACGCAGCCGTAGGCGTAGTGGTTGAAGCTGTTCATGCCCTTGGGGCCCATGCCGTTTTCCTTGGTGTAGCTGTTCCAGCGCTCCCACATGGTGGTGGCGCCGTTGTCAACCGAATAGAGCCAGCTGGGGTTCTTGCGCTGGAAGAGCAGGTCCCAGGCCAGGTTGGCCATCCCGTTCTCGGTAAGGGTCTGCATCAGGATGGAGGTTCCCAGGAAACCGGTCTGGAGGCAGCCGTCGTGTTCGGCGAAGTTCTCCTGCAGGCGCTGGGAGAGTGCTTCTTTGGCTTCTCCTTCCACCAGGCCCAGCTTCAGGGCGAAGAGGGCCGGGGTTTGCATGGTGTTCAGGCTGTCGGTCTTGAAGCTTCCGTCGGCATTCAGGAAAGTCTGGCCGATATAAGCCTTGGCTTCGGCCTCCATCTCCTGGAAGCGGGCGGCGTCGCGGCCGGTAGCTTCGGCCATATCCCGCATCATCCCGGCATCCAGGGCCCAGTAGCAGGCGCTGAGGTAGTTCCAGTAGTCGACGGTCTCCGGGAAAGGATGGCGCTTGCCGTTGGCGTCGCGGGGCGTGAGTCCACGGTAGCTGCAACTTTCCAGGGCTTCGTAGCTGAGCCAGTCGGCCCACTGGTAATTGCCGTTTTCGGCGATGTGCGCCGTATGGTCGTATTTGGTGCTGGCGATGTAGGAGACAAAGCGGTCCATCGCTTCCCAGTTCTCGTCCACGATGCCGGCGTCTCCAAACTGCTTCCAGATGGTCCAGGGAACGATGACGCCGGCATCGGCCCAACCTACGCGCATGAGTTCGGAGCCGTACTGCGCCTTGGGGGCGACGCCGGGGAAGGCACCCTTTTCTGACTGCGAATCCCGCATGTCCCGCATCCATTTGTGGAAGAAGGCGTCGGTGTTGGCGAAGAAGGTGCCGGTCTCGGTAAATACCTGGGTATCAGCCGTCCAGCCCAGGCGCTCGTCCCGCTGCGGGCAATCCGTGGGGACCGAAAGGTAGTTGGAACGCTGGCCCCAGAGGGTGTTGGAGAGGATTTTGTTAATGGATTCGTCTCCGGTCTGGATGCTGCCAATCTCCATCCCGGCGGTGATGGACGTGACGGGGATGGAGCGGATTTTCCGGATGGCTACTTCATCGGTAGCGGTGATGGAAATGTACCGGTAGCCGAAGAAGGTGCACTGGGGCATGTACTGGACATAGCCCTTCTGCTTGCCGAAGGTATACTTGAGGACGATGCAGTCCTGGGCAATGCGGAGGTTGGTCCTGTGGACGCTGCCTTCGGGGCCGTCCATGCCGCGGCTTTTGGCGCCGTTGCCGTCGTTCAGAAGCTCGGCGGGCAGGCAGGTGAGGACGGTTCCTTCGGCGGCCTTGAACTCGAAGCAGGGGACTGCGGCGCTGTTTTGGCCGAAGTCTACCACCAGGGTCTCGCCGGGGGCCAGGGTCATGGCCTCCTGGAATTCGCGGAGTTTGACCACGGTGCCTAATTCTTCATCCCCGACGGCACCTTCCACATCTTTATAGACGTAGGCTTCCACCGGTTTCAGGGCCAGGTCCCGGCGCAGGCAAATCTCGGCGCCGGCGGTAGGGAAGATCTCTCCCGGGAATTCTTCATTGATTTCGGGGGCCGACAGTTTCTCGGGGGTGTCGAAGCCGGCCGGGATGCGGGCGTCGTATTCTTCTCCGTCAAAGATGCCGGCGTGTGTGACCGGCCCGGCGATGCCGGCGGTCCAGTCCCGGACGTTGGTGCCCTTGACGATTTTGCTGCCATCGGCCAGCGTCAGCTCCAGGACGGCGCGGAAGGCACATTTGTGCCCCAGCATGCCTTCGTGGCCGCCGGGGGTGACAATTTTGTCGGCCCACCATCCGGGGGTGACCTGTGCCGAAAGGGTATTCAACGCCCCCGCCGTCTTGTTGAAGGCGGCGGTGACGTCGTAGGTGTATGCGATTTTGGTCTTTTGCGCGTGTGTGAAGCCCGGTTTCAGGAAATCGGTTCCTACCGGCACGCCGTTCAGGTACAACTGGTAGACACCCAGTCCCGTGGTCATCCAGATGGCACTCACGACTTTGCCGGGATTCTCCACCGTGGACAGGAACCAGCTGGCACCGTCGGCCGAGCGGCGGTTCTTGCTGTTGATGGGTCCGGTAATTACGGGGGCGTCGGCGGCCGAAATCCATTCCGATGCTTCCCAGGTGCTCTGGTCCAGGGCGTCACAGCGCGTGCCCACGGTGGATTCCCGGCAGCATGCCGCCAGGATCAGGGCCAGGCTCAGTACGGGCAAAAGCTTGATTGTCATCGTTTAATCTTCCAGATCGTTGAAGCTGCGGCTGCTGCTTATGTTGCGGGCAGGTTTTTTCGCCTGCTTGGGCTGCTCCTTGAACAGTTTCTGGGCAAAGACGGTGAGGTAAATGCGCCAGTTGCGCCAGATGTGACCGCCCTCGCTCTCGTACAGCGTGGCCGGGAAGCCCTGGAAGTCGAACCACTTCTTCAGGCGCTTGGTGTTGGCCATGACGCCGTCGGCCTTGCCGCAGGCCATGAAGTACAGCTTGGGCTCGTAGGCGAAGACCTTGGCAAAGGCTTCCTCATTGCCTTCGATGGTGCCCACGCCGCTGAACAGGCCCACATAGCCGAAGCGGTCGGGATAATGCAGCGACAGCATGCAGCTCTGGCGTCCGCCCATGGACAGACCGGCCACGGCGGTGTTGCCATAGCCCTTGGCTACACGGTAGTGTTTCTCGATATAGTTCATCACATCGGGGAAGCTGTCCTCGATCTCGATGGTGCTCTGGGAACGGCTGTTGGCCATGGTGGGCTGGAAGTTGTTCACAGCGGCACCGGGAGCGGCCTGGTTGAACCAGACGCCGTTGGGCATGACTACGATCATAGGTTTGGCCTTGCCCTCGGCAATGAGGTTGTCCATGATCTGGGCGGTGCGGCCCAGGTCTGTCCAGGCGTCTTCGTCTCCGCCGCTGCCGTGCAGCAGATAGAGCACAGGATAGCGCTGGGTGCCGTTTTCATAACCGGCCGGGGTGTAAACGGTCATGCGGCGCTGGCTGTTGAGGGTGGGGCTGTCGTACCAGACGTGGGACACGGAGCCGTGCGGCACGTTGTGAACCTCGTAGTACCAGCCTTTGTCCTCCGGCTGGGCGCTGATGGTGAAGATATTGGTCCAGGTGGCAACGTCGCGGTTCTGATGCACGTTGGAGGGGTCCATCACTTTTTTGCCGTCTACCAGGAAGCTGTAGGAATAGAGTTCTCCTTCCAGCGGGGCCGATGTGAAGCTCCACACGCCGCCGGGGCCTTCTTTCAGGTTTTCCACGCCGGGGGCATCGTACACAATCTTGCGTCCGTCGAAGTCTACCTCGATGGGACGGGTGGGCAGAAAGTCGCCGGTAATCTGCACAACTTTTGCCTTGGGATTCTGATAACGGAAGGTAACGCTATGGTCCGGATTGATCTCCGGTGAAACCAGGCCCGTACCGGGGCCCAAAGCCTGCTGAGCCTGGGCCGAAAGGGCCAGGAGCGTGAGAGCGGCTGCAAGGAAAAGACGTTTCATATGTTCAGTGTTAGATGGTTATTCCAAAGATAACCATTTTACCTATAATAACAATACGTTTGAACAAAGGTGAAAAATATTGTACTTTGGCGCAGGCCCCACACAGAAAATGGGACCTGCGCCAAATAATGACGGACCTACGCCGGAAAACTTACGGTCTCTTGTACCCGTCGTTCAGGCAACGCTGCGAGATGTGCTCGATGCGCTTGCCGGTATCGGGGTGGGAAGAGAAGAGGTTGGCGACGCTGCTGGTCTGGCCGCTGTTGCCGCCGGAGAGTTTCTCCATCTTTTCGAAGGACTGGACCATCACCCAGGGGTTCTTGCCGGCCTCGCACAGGTAGTTGTAGCCGTAGTCATCGGCCTCGGTTTCCATATCGCGGGAGAACTTGGCGTTCAGGATGACCTCTCCCAGGGCGCCGAACTGCGAATCGGTGAGGGTGGCCACCTTGTCGCTGGTGCTGGCCAGGCCGGCCAGGGCGGCCGACGTGAGCATCTGCTTCTGCATCTGCTTGCGCGTGTGGTGCAGGGCCACGTGGCCCATTTCGTGGCCAATCACGCCCAGCAGTTCGTCGTCGGTCATGGCGTCCATAATGCCCGTGTACACGCGCACGCTGCCGTCGGCGCAAGCGAAGGCGTTGATTTCGCTGTTCTTATACACCTTGAAGTTAAGCGGTTCTTCATTTACGCCGTCCAGGTTCTTGGTGAGCTTGCGCAGGCGCTTGGTGTAGGTACTGCTTTCCGGCATAATCTGGCTCTGGGCGTCCAGCTGGGTAATGTACTGATGCACATATTCTTCTACCTGGGCGTCGGTGAGACTCAGGGCCTGGGCAATGTAGACGCCGCCCTGCAAAAGCCGCTCCGAGTTCAGATTCTGCATGACGCTGCAGGAGCTGAGGGTAAGCACTGCAGCCAAAAAGAGGACAATTCTTTTCATAGCTTATTCAATATCAAACAGTTTCTTATAAGGTTCGTCGTGCTTGTAGGCCGGCCAGCCGGGGTTGCCGTCCTTGCAGAAGGTGGTCCAGGCGTCCAGCATACGCTCGCTCAGGTCGCGGTCGGCGGCGGTGAAGGGACGCCAGCTGCGCTCCAGCGTACCGAACATATACCACAGTTCGGCCGAATGGAAGGCGCCGGCGGCCGATGCCGGGTGTGCCTCGTTGGTGGGCAGTTCCCGCAGGAACTCGTACTCGAACACCGGGAAACCCAGGGAGTCGCGGGCGGCGCAGAAGCGGTCGACGGATTCGCCGGCCAGCAGGCCCATGTCGTCTTTGTTATAGCCGATCATGATGGGCACCTGCGCCATAGACCCGTCGAAGAGGGCCTCGTCGAAGGTCTCGGTGAGGGTTTTCCCGTCGTTGTGCGGGGACAGGCGTACGTAGCCCTTGCCATCGGCCAGGTATTTCCCCAGCACGGCAAAAATCTCTTCGGCCGATGCCGCACGCATCTGCTCCAGCGTGCACAAGCCGGCGTTGTCCATAATATCCTTGCCCTGCTGGTCGTAGAATTCCTGCTTGACGCCAGCCATGGGGGCGATACCGCGAGTGCCCAGGCCGCCGCCGCTCTGGATGATGGCCTTGGCCAGCAGATCCTTGGATTCGGGACTGATGAGCAGGTTCTTCACGCTCATGGCACCGGCGCTCTGGCCCAGGACCGTGATGTTGGCCGGGTCGCCGCCGAAGGCCGCGATATTGTCCTTGATCCACTGGAGGGCCGCAATCTGGTCCATAAGGCCGTAGTTGCCGCTCTGGCCCTGCTCGGCCGTGAGTTCCGGATGCGAGAGGAAGCCCAGCGTACCCACGCGGTAGTTGATGGTAACCATGATTACTCCGCGACGGGCCCAGGCCTCGCCATCCATCGGCACCTCATAGCCGTAGCCGTGGTCGTAGGCACCGCCGTGGATCCACATCGCTACCGGCAGGCGGGCCGCCTTTTTCCCCAGCGTCGCAGAAGGCGCCCAGACATTGAGTGACAGGCAGTCCTCGCTCATCTTAGGGGAACCGTTCCAGTAGAATTCGTCAAAGTAGAAAGTGCCCGGCTGATGTTCGGCCTGCCAGGCGATGGGACTGAACTCGTGGCACGACATCACGCCCTCCCACGGCTGCACGGGCTGCGGAGCCTGCCAGCGCAGGTCACCTACCGGTGTCTGAGCGTAGCGCACGCCCTTGAACACGGTAACATCGGCCCCATTCTCGGAAGGTACGCCCTGCAGGCGTCCTCCGTTCACTTTCACCACGCCTTCCGGCAGCTGGCTGCAGGCGCACAGGGCCAGGAGGATGAGGATTCTTGCTTTCATATAACTCACTGTCTATTAAGTGTTTAATTTTTCACAAAGCACTCGGTGCGGGCGTCGGAGATGGGGCCGCTCCAGTTTAGGCCGAAGCCGAAGTCCCAGGCGTGGCCGTCGGCGTCCAGCAGGGGGCGCATGTCGTGGGGCACGTCTTCGTACTGCTCTTCGACGGTACGCATGTCGGCGGGCATCTGCATGGGCAGGAGGGCCGACGGTTCACACGCCCCGCTCACCAGATCCAGCACCACCTGATTCTGCACGCCGAAGCGCAGGAGGATGGCGTCGGCATAAGGCTCCAGTTCGGAGAGCACCGCCGGGCGCGTGAGGTTAACCGCTACTACCACAGGCTTGTCGCCCATAAGCTTGCGCGTGCCGATGACCAGGTCCAGGTCGGCCTCGTTGTAGGTTTTCACACACTTCCCCTTGTACGAGCGGTTGGTGAAAGGCTCCTTGGGGTCTCCGCCGGCCAGCGACACGGCGCGGGCGTACACGGCGGTGTAGGGCCGATACTGCAGGCTGATGGGCACGTAGCCGTTGCCGCCTTTCGCCCGGTCGGCCACGTCGTAGCCGGTGCCAGAAGCGGGCTCCTGGATGAGCACAAGGGCGAAATCGGCCTCCTTGGGATTGTCTACCCATTCAAAGTATTTCTCTACCAGCTCCCGGCTGATGGGATAGTCCCAATGCGCGGGGGCGCCCATGGACAGGCCGAACATACCCGGCATCTGTGGATAGTAGCGCTTGGGAACGTACACCTTGAGCGGGCCTTTCATGCGGCTGGACTGACAGGGAATGACATTCCGGTGGTTCTTGACCAGGACCACGCTCTTCTGCTGGGCCTGGTAGCCCGCTGCCATGAAATCGGGGTTGCCCACCAGCTCGGTGGCCCTGGCTGGCGAAGTATACGGATTCTCGAACAGACCCGTGCGGAAGTAATTGAGCAGCAGGCGCACGGCCGATTCCTCGAAGCGTGCGCGGGCGGCCTCTTCGCCGAAGTCCCGCACCCACATCTGGTAGGCTTCCAGCACCGGACCCTTGTCGTTGTTGCCGCCAAACTGGTCTACGCCGGCCTTGATTACCATATAATGCCTTTCGGCCACGGTGAGATTCTCCGTGCCCCAGCACTTTCCGTCGAAGCTTTCGATGGCTTTATTATCATAGGTAATATTCCAGTCGGTGCAAACCACGCCGCCATAGCCGTATTTTTCCCGCAGGATGTCGGTGATCATCCACTTGCTGTAACTGTTGCCTACATTGTTGCCGGAAGGATCCCGGCCATAAGTAATGGTGTAGTAAGGCATTACAGCGGCAGTCATACCCGTACCGTCTTCCAGGGAGAAGGCGCCGTTCACAAACGGAACCAGGTGCTGTTTCAGGTTTACGCCAGGATACACGGCATATTTGCCATAGTTGAAGTGGGCGTCGCGGCCGCCTTCTTCGGCACCGCCGGAGGGCCAGTGCTTAACCATGGCGTTCACGCTTTCGGGGCCCCAGCCGCCGTTGCCGCTGGTCTGGAAACCGTCTACATAAGCGCGGGCCATCTCGCAGTCCAGCATCATATCTTCGCCGAAAGTACCGCCGAAGCGGCTCCAGCGGGGTTCGGTAGCCAGATCGATCTGGGGGCTCAGGGCTGTGGCAATGCCCAGCGCGCGGTATTCCTGGGAGGCGATGCGGCCGAATTCCTTCACCAGCTTAGGGTCGAAGGTGGCGGCCAGGCCCAGCGGCGTGGGCCAGAGGGAGATTTGTCCGCCGGCGCCCATATTGAATTCGGCCGTAGCCGCGGTTTCGTTGCGCGGATCCGAAGAAATGTTCACGGGGATGCCGTGATCCAGACCCTCTACAAAGGCCTGCATGGTATTGTTCCAGCGGGCCGCCACGGCCGGGCTTTCCACGGTGGTAACCAGAACGGCGCGCAGATGATCCTCCGAGAGGAACTTTTTCTGCTGTTCGGTCAGATCCCAGGAATTATGCTCCGGATTGGCATAGGATGCAGCGCCAAAACCGTAGGCACTGCCGGGAACCGCCTGGTGACTGCTGTATAACATAAGGCCGGCGATTTCCTCAATGGAAAGCTGCGCGGCCAGGTCTACGGCCCGATCCAGGACCGGCAGACGCCAGTCCTCGTACGGGTCCAGTACACCGTTACGATTCAGATCCTTAAAGGCATACCCCCTGTTATTCAGGATGTTGGCATCCATGCTGTAACCCAGCGTGGCACCGTCTTTTTGAGTGATGAGGAAATAGCCGTCGGCTTCCTGAACCTGCCATTTGGGGCCGCAGGCCGAAGCCACCAGCAGAAAGAATAGGGGTAAGAATCGTTTCATAATGCGGTTAGTTTTCCCAAAGATAGGAAAAACTTTCCAAACTGGTGCAGGGTACCTGTTATTTGGTGCAGGTCTATTTCTTCTTATAGAGGGTAAAGCGCCAGGTGATGCCGATGTCGAAGTTGTGGATGCGGTCGTGATTGTCACGGAACCACACGGCGTGGAGGCGCAGATTGTCGCCGGCCAGGGGGAAGAACTCTACGCCGGCACCATAGTAGAAATAATCGTTGCCGGCGGGGAGAACTAAGTCGTAGCTCTCCCCGTTGGCATCTACGTTGGCGGCGTCGTTGCGCTCGTAACCCACTTTGGTGCACAGGTTCCACTTGCCCACAGACCAGATGGCCTTGCCGATGACGCTGTAGTCGGAGAAGAAGAAGTGCTTCTGGCCGAAGGCGGCGCGGTTGATGAGGTCAACATCCACTACAAGTGAACCAAACAGGAACTTGTTACCCAGCACAATCCAGTTCATCTTCTGCTTGCGTTCGTCTTCCACGTAGTTGTAGCTCCAGGTGGTTTTCCAGATACGGCCGATGTGGCCGCTCCAATAGAGATTATAGGAATAGGCGTTCTGCTTGGCCGGGGAAATGGGCGAGGGGCAGAACTGCAGGGAGATGTCCTGTCCGGGGGCGGGGGTGAAGGTAGCCGAGACCCCGAAGGCGTAGTACTGGTACAGGTTGTTGCTGAACGTACCGTAGTAATAGACATCGATGGGGGCCGAGTCAATCTCGTAGCCGCCTACCATGATGGGATGCTTGCCCGCGGTAAGGGCCCATTTGGGAGTGATCTGCCACTTGAGCCAGAGGAAGTCGGTGGCGTTGAAGGGGTTTTGGTCGTCGATCTTCTTGTTCAGGCGTTGCCGCACGCGGAAGCTGAGATGGTCGTTCAGATGTCCCCAGATGTGCAGGTTCAGGTAGTCTCCCTGGAAATGGGAGTTGTATGCGCCGGGAGTCCAGTCCTGGTGGAAGGAGGCACGCGTGTCAATGGAAATCTCGTCTACGTGCGGCTGGGCGGCCAGGGGCCAGGAAAGGGCTAGAAGAAAGATGATCAGTTTGGTTTTCATAGTGTTATACGTTTACCACGCCGTCGGCAAAGCGTACGGCTGCCTCGCGGTGCGAGATGAAGAGGATGGTCTTTTTGCCGTGATATTCGCTGTACAGGTTTTCCAGCAGGCGTTTTTCGGTTTCGGGATCCAGGGCCGATGTGGACTCGTCCAGGATGAGTACCCCGCCGGGCCGGAGCAGGGCGCGGGCGATGGCGATGCGCTGGGCCTGGCCTTCGGAGAGACCGCTGCCGATTTCCCCGCAGGGAGTGTCCAGGCCTTGCGGCAGGTCGAAGACGAAGGAGGCCATGGCGGTGGTAAGGGCCTGGTGGAGCTCTTCTTCACTGGCCGACGGCGCCGCCAGCAGCAGGTTGCTGCGGATGGTGCCGGAAAGCAGGGAATTCCCCTGCGGTATGTACATAAAGTTGCCCCGGAGGGCGCCTCCGGCGGGGAATCCTCCCACGGTGACGGTCCCGTCGGCCGGCTTTAAAAGCCCCAGCACCAGGCGGATGAGGGTGCTCTTGCCGGCGCCGGTGGGGCCGGCGATGACGGTCATGGCTCCGGCGGGGAAGTCGCAGGAGAAATCGTTCAGGACGGGATTGTTGGTCCCGGGATAGGCGTAGGTGACATGCTGCACGCTGATGGCGGGTGCGCCCGGGAGCATGTGCTGTTTTTCCAGGGGTTCCTGCTCCAGTTCCAGCAGGTCCATGAGCCTCTCGATGGAGGTGATGGCCTGGATGAAGGCGGGAATCTGCCGGCCGAATTCGGCGATGGGCCGCTGCACCTGACCTACCAGCTGCAGGAAGGCCGTCATCATACCGTAGGTGACGGTGCCGGCACGGATGCCGAAGATACCCCAGAGGAAGGCGGCGGCGTGCCCGGCCTGGAAGCCGAAGAACATGAGGCCACGGGCCACGGCGTTGTAGTTGAGGCGCTTGCGGGTGGAGGCTTCGACATCGGCCTGCAGCCAGCCGAACTTCTCCAGCACGCGCTCTACGTTGGTGAGCGTGAGCACCAGCACCCGGTGCTGCAGGCTTTCCTGCATGAGCTGCTGCAGTTCGCTCTCGCGGCTGCGGATGGAAGCCATGAGCTGACGTAACTGCCTGAAGAACAGTTTGGAACCGAAGACGGTTGCAACCATTAGTATAAGCAGTACCCACAGCAGGTTGGGCGCCAGCAACAGCAGATAAACGCTGGCGGCGATTAGCTGGACTGCGATGATGAAGATGCCGGGGATGCGGTCGGCCAGAAGTTCGGCCACCACGCGGATGTCCTCTTCCAGGCGGTTGACGGTGTCTCCGGAGAGGAAGCGCTCGCGGCCGTCCCATCGGCTTTTAAGCACATGGCCGAAGAGGCTCTTGCGCAGGATGTTCTGCGCCTTGACCTGGTTATAGGAATCCCACCAACTGGCCAGGACGATGGTGCCCAGCTGCAGCAGCAGGATACCCAGGAAGATGCCGATGGCGGTGCCCAGATCGTTGTCCTTGACGCCGGTGGCAATGTCTACCAGGTATTTGCTGGCCCAGACGAAGGCCAGCGAGGCTGCGATGCGCAGAAGGCCGATGGCCACGCTCACCGCCATCCGCCACCGGACCGGTGCGGACATGCCCCAGAGGGCCTTCATGCAGGCGCTGAATTTCTTCATCTTATTCCTGGGCTACGCCCTGTTCCATCCAAATGGCTACCAGTTTGTCTACATCCTCGGCGGCGCGCCCGGGGGTTACCTCGTACTGGTCCAGCAGCAGCTGCACCAGGTCTTCCTTGGTGAATTCCTTTCCGCTTACCGATTTCCAAAGGTAGGCCGCAGACTCGTTCAGGGACAACATCTTATTGAAGTTCACTTGAGCCAGTCCTTCACCTACTACAACGTATTCTCCGCAAATCTGGCGGAGGATGAAACCTTCTTTTATTTTCATTTCATGAAAACATTAAATGTTTAACGTTACCCCCTCCCGAAACCCCTCCCCTCGGGGGAGGGACTTATTGTATAATTCTTCTATAAATTGCGAGTAAATATCTTCTTACGATGGTTGGGATGCGACGCCACCATAGCCCGTTCCCGGGAACGACCACGCGGTTTCCGCGCTCGATGGCGACGACGGTGCCCAGGACATCGGCCTGGGTGCATTTTTCGGTGCCCGCGAGGTTGCCGTCTCCCATCAGGGTAAGGCGGTCTCCGTCCAGGGCTATAAGCCGATGCAGCACGTAGCGGGGGCCGGGCAGGCGCACCAGGAGCATATCTCCCACGGCTACGGTGGGCATTTTCTTGAGCCGGACGCTGTCCTTGCCGCCACGGATGAAGGGCAACATACTGTAGCCCAGTGGCTTAATGGTAACCTCCCGCCCTTCTAACATAAGGGCGGCTGCCTCCTCCAGGAGGATTTCGTTGGCTACCACGCGTTTATCCATTGGCAACGGTATTATGACAGAGGATGGCGGCGGCTTCGTCGGGCAGGCAGTCCAGCACGTAGCAGGGGACTGTCTGGGTGAGGCCTTCCAGCGTCTTATGCCAGCCATCGGCCAGTCCCGGGAAGGGACGGAAGCCCGAGGCCGATGCCATCAAGGAAGCGTAGGCCTGGATGGTTCCCAGGCGCTCGATCTGGTTGAAAGGGGCCTGGCGGATGCGCACGACGGCACCCACCGGGACGTCCTGGGCTTTGTAGCAGGGCGTTTTTCCGCTCCAGGGGCTGCCGTACACACGGGCGCTGCCGTCGGGCATCAGGCGCAGGATGGGGTTGTCGTCGTTCAGGAGTTCGGTGCCCGGGATGTGCTTGATCCAGAGTTTGCTATGGGTGCTTTTGCCGGTACCGCTCTTGCCCAGGAAGAGGTAACCCTTTCCCTGGTTCATCACCACGGAGGAGTGCATTTCCAGCAGGCCGTGGCCGGCCGATGCAAAGGCGAACAGCAGCATCAGGGAGTTGTTCACCGCAAAGGCGTCATCGGCCCCGGTGAGGAGGAGCTGTGCGTTGGAGAAATCCTGGGCGACGCTCATTTCTCCCGCGACGGGCTTGCCGGGGAGGGGCTGGACACGGAAGCGCCAGTTGCCGGAGGCATAGCGCTCGATGACGATGACCGGAAAGCCCGGTCCGTCTTCGGTGACGTAAAAAGGCGTGACTGGGGCCAGGGGAAGGCTGTTCACTACTTTAAGGGTGAACAGCAGGGGAGCCTCCGTGCTGGTGGTGAGGAACGGCTCCAGATTGGGTAGGGAGGGGACGTCCCCTTCCAGTGCAAAGCGGAACCCGGCTACCTGATATGTGTATTTTTGCGCCATAATCAGTAAATTATACAAAGCTATGCAAAAAGGGGCGAAAAAAAAAGCCCTAGAGGGCTTTCTTTTAGTCAATGGTCGCCTGGAACATCTCTACCGGAAGGAGAGTGCTTAAGGATATAAATAAAAAGTTACTCGGCCTCGGGCGCCAGGGTGGTGTAGACGTTTGTCACGTCTTCATCATCTTCCAGCATTCCGGTGAGCTTGTCCAGAGTGGCGCGCTGTTCGGGCGTCACTTCTTTCAGGTCCACGTTGGGGATTTGCTCGAAACCACCGGAAATGAGTTCGTAACCTTTCTCTTCAATGTATTTCTGGATTTGACCGTAGGCGGTGTAGTCTCCGTAGATGGAGATTTCCACAGTCACGTTTTCGTCCTCGTCTTCTACTTCCTGCTTGAAGACTTCTTCGGCGCCGAAATCGATGAGATCCAGCTCCAGCTCTTCTACGTCGATGGGGGCCGCAGGGTTCTCCTTGATGCGGAACACGCACTTGTGGTCGAACATGAAGGCCACGCTGCCGCTGGTCTGGAGGGAACCGCCGCACTTGGTGAAGTAGCTGCGCACGTTGGCAACGGTGCGGGTGTTGTTGTCGGTGGCAGCCTCTACCAGGTAGGCGATGCCGAAGGGACCGAATCCTTCGTAGACGATCTCCTTGAAGTCACCGGACTTGGCTTCGGTAGCCTTCTTGATGGCACGCTCGATGTTTTCCTTGGGCATCTGCTCGCTCTTGGCCTCGGCGATGAGGGCGCGAAGACGGGGGTTGCCGGTTACCTCGGCGCCGCCCTGCTTTACAGCGATGGTGATTTCCTTGCCCAGTTTGGTGAAGGTTTTGGCCATGTGGCCCCAACGCTTCATCTTGCGTTCTTTGCGGAATTCAAAAGCTCTTCCCATAATTACTCGGCGAATTCGATTCGGGTGATGTACTTGTCAATCTCCATGGCCTCGGGGGCGTTGCCGTACTGGTCCTTGATGGTCTGGTAGAAGGAGAGGGCCTTTTCGGATTCTCCGTTAGCCTCGGCGGCGATACCGGCCTTGAGGAGGTAGGCGGCGGCCAGGGCGTTGTCTACGGTGGCGGCAGCTTTCTCATAGTAGTTGATGGCCTTGCCGTAGTCTTCCAGCTCTACATAGGCGTCGCCGATGCAAGCCTGGGCGCGGGACAGCAGGATGGGATCCTCACCGTCGTACTTCTTGAGGGTGGCGATGGCATCCTCGAAGGCGCCGGTCTGAAGCTGGCAGATGCCGGCGTAAAGGTACACGGCCTCACCGGCCTTGGAACCGTACTGCTTCATGATGTCGGCGAAACCAAGGTCGTTCTCGTCGCCGTTCAGGGCCAGTTCGTATTCTCCGGCCTGGAACCACTGTTCGGCCTTGACCATCTGGTCTGTAGCCTGGGCTTTCTTGGGCTGCAGGTAGAAGCGGTTGTAGGCCAGGACGCACAGGGCGATGACCAGGACCGCGATGACACAACTGTAAATGAGTTTGCCGTTCTCCTTGAAGAACAGCTCGGTTTTGGAGACGGCCTCAGCTACGTTCTGCTGACGCACTTCTTCTTCGGTTTTTGTAATTTTTGCCATATGATACTTGATTCTAATTAGCAATTGAGCCCGCAAATTTACAAAAAATATTATATATTTGCAATCTAAAGAAACAAGCCCGCATCCATGCCCAGCCTCAGGAAAATAGTGGTTCAGGATTTCCGGAACATCGAGTTCCAGGAACTCTCTTTCAGCCCCAACGTGAACTGCATCAGCGGGAACAACGGAGAGGGAAAGACCAACCTGATAGACGCTATTTATTACCTGTCCATGACCAAGAGCGCCTTTCCGGCTCCGGACCGTTACAACTTCCGTTACGGGACGCAGGGCTTTGCGATTGGCGGCACTTACGCCATGGAAAACGGGCTGGAATCCCGCTTCTCCATCCAGGTTAAGGAAGGGGAGAAGAAACTGGTGCGGGACGACAAACCCTGCACCCGCATGGGAGAGCACATCGGCGTGCTGCCCGTAGTCATGGTTTCGCCCGGGGATTCGGCCCTGGTGAGCGATTCCGGAGAGGAGCGCCGACGTTTTTCCAACGCCATGCTGTCGCAGATGGACCGCGAATATCTGGCCGCCGTGCAGGCCTACAACCGTCTGCTGGCCCAGCGCAACAAGATGCTCAAGGATATGGCGCCGGATCCGGCCCTGCTGGATGTGCTGGACAGCCGCATGGCCGTGCACGCCGCGCGCATTTTCGAATGCCGCCGGCAGCTGGCGCAGGACCTGCAGCCCGTGGTGGGGGAATACTACCGCCTCATTTCCGGCGGTGGGGAAAGCGTTTCCATCGAGTATAAATCAGACTTGGAAAATGCTTCATTGACAGAC
>Ga0310696_10004752_pt1 | contig 16582 bp, 9 predicted proteins | sample AusTroGonzalo_MG_4_FD_203885 | JGI IMG/M metagenome (GOLD analysis project Ga0310696, IMG submission 203885) | Bovine rumen microbial communities from tropical cattle in Woodstock, Queensland, Australia - Gonzalo_02 (v2) (version 2) | ecosystem: Host-associated > Mammals > Digestive system >...
ATCTTGGCAGATGATCTAAGACAAATGACAGCTAGTCGCATCATGCTTAATCTGAACGAACCCTGTCAAATAGAAGACCCGTCATGGATCAAGCCGATGAAGTTTATCGGTATCTGGTGGGGTATGCACATGAAATCCATGACCTGGGAACAGGGTCCTATTCACGGTGCCACAACGGTGAACATGGAGCGCTATATGCGTTTCGCAAAAGAGCATGGCATAGAGGCTGTATTAGCGGAAGGTTGGAACACAGGATGGGAGACGTGGGAACATTTCTCTTTCACCGAGCCGTATAACGACTGGAATATGGATTATCTGAGCCGGTTATCGAAAGAATTGGGTGTGCAGATCATCGGTCATAATGAGACAGGCGGTAACGCAGCCGATTACGAGGAGCAGTTAGAAGCAGCCTATGCATATCACCAACTGCATGGTATCCATGCCATCAAGACCGGTTATGTGTCTCCTATCATCCGTACGACGGACGGGTTGCAATGGAATAAAGGTCAGTCGGGTGTGCGGCACTATCGCAAAGTGATCGAGACGGCGGCTAAATATCAAATAGCGATCGATAATCATGAACCGGTCATGCCGACAGGCTTGCAACGCACCTATCCTAATCTCATGACGCAAGAGGGTGTTCGAGGTCAGGAATGGAATGCGTGGAGTAAGGATGGAGGTAACCCGTGCTACCATGTAACGGTTCTTCCGTTCACCCGTATCATGGCGGGTCCGGTGGACTTCACGCCCGGTGTCTTCTCATTCGAGAACCCCTCCATGCCCGGCACACGCGTGCATAGCACGCTTACCAATCAATTAGGTTTATTCGTTTGTATCTATAGCCCGCTGCAGATGGCATGTGACCTGCCGGAGAACTATATGAAACACCCGGATGCTTTCCGCTTCATCGAACATGTGCCATGCGATTGGGAGCGTTCGCTATTGATAGACGGACAGATTGGAGAGTTCTGTGCTTTCGCCCGTCAAGAGCGCGGTACGGATAACTGGTATATCGGAGGTATCAACGGCGATGAAGCACGTGAGGTGGATATTCCGCTGGATTTCCTGGAAGAAGGTTCCTATACCGCTACGATCTATCGCGACGGAGAGCATGCCGACTGGCAGACGAATCCGTATGATTACATCATAGAGGAACGCACGCTATGTGCGCATGACACGCTTCGCATACGCATGTGTAGCGGTGGCGGTTTTGCTATTGAATTGACAATTGATAAATGATAAATACAGAAAAATCGCTCAAATCAATGAGCGATTTTTCTTTTGAGCATAGACTGATAACTATTCCATCAATTCAGCACGATCCAGTCGGGCGAATAGGGGGCGTTGGGTGAACCGAGTTGCGCTTCGTTGCGGAAGGGGAAGGTGGTTGTTGCCTCATAGCTCCGTTTCAGCCCGGGGGAGTAGAAACGCAATTGGACATCGGACGTTTGTGATTGGTCATTCGCTGCGGGAGAGATATAGAGCATATAGACTTCGTAATCCGCCATATACTCCGCGATGCCGCAGCAGTCATTCCCGATGAAAGCGGCAAGGATGCCGGGTTGCTCCGTGAAGGATACCCTGACGATAGCCGTCATAGACGTCGTCATATCATTCTCCACCGTGATCACCCAGTTCGGATTCTCCGTAGTACCGGGTGTTGCATACGGGTTAACGGGATCGTTCTTCCCTTTGCAGCCCGTGAGAACACAGAATACAGAACACAGAACACAGACCGATAATGTTCTCAAATTTTTATAATTTCTTACCTGTGACATCATATTTCTCATTGTTTCGGATTATTACTACGTGATTATTCTCAATGACCTTATAGACACCCGTCTCATCCATCGGTTTCAAGATGATCGGAGCCTTGAGCGAACCGTGATGGGCATTAGCAGCGTATTTTAATGGTGCAAATGGTGACGCACCCTCAGTGCTTACCGGTGATAATGGTGTACCATCTTCCATCTCGAAACGCAACTCTCCGATCTTATCGGATTGGATGGTGATGAAATAGAATGGTGACGCTTCGCTTAATGATGACGCACCTTCGGTGCTTAATGATGGAATGATGAGTGGTTCTGCTACAGCGGCCAATTCGTCGCCTACATAAACCTTTAATGGCGAAAGGTTAGAGGTTAGAGGCGAAAGGTCATTAGCCATTACACAGGCAATCATCGTCATGTTCGTCGCGGCTTTCGGGTTGGACCATTGGCTATTTGGCTCTTGGCTCTTGGCTCGCTTCGGAGCGCTGACAGACTTATTATAGAAGCCTATCTCAACGGTACCCGGTGCCAGACGGCGGAAGAGATATCCTTCGCCCGGCTGGATAGCAGTGAGATTACCCACCCACCGTTTGTCGGCAGAGAAGGTAGCGAAGCGGTTATGACTCTTGATCATATCGCCTACTCCGGCTTTCTGGTAATAGTCCGCCAGAGCTTCGGTTACGGAAGTACGTTGGTCGAACAGGCAAGGCAGCGGACTCCATTGACCGTCACCGCGTACGCTGATCTTCATCGAGTCTTCCGGCAGTTTCTCGCCCGAGATACGCATTCCGTTGCCTTTCGCTGCATAGACCATATACATCTGCGAGCAATGCAAGTTCGTCAACGTACCGACAAAGAGATCGTTCACCTCGTCGTAGGTAGAGAACTGTCGGGTATTCGGGTTCTTGATGATATCGCCTTCGGTCCAGGGTTGTGCGGCCGTCATGCAAGCCGTCAAAGCTCCTTGCGTAGCCGTCAGATCCAAGTTGGTGGATACCCAGTTCCAACCGGCTGCCAGATCGATATGCTGCATCTCACTGCCTCCGGTAGTGAGGTAGAAGGGTTTGTCCTCCCCGCAACCATAAACGAAACCGTGCGAGAAGAGTACGTCGATGCTGGGGGTGAGGTCATACACCTTACCCGTTGATGCCTGCCATAGTTGGAAACGAATCAGTTTACGGTTCATCTCATCGGTACCCAGAACCGTCAGATAGACATCGGAACGGTTGCTTACCGGGTTGTATTGAACATTCGCCTGTCCCACACAGGTATTACGATAGAGGGCATAGACGATATCGCGTTCATCGGAATCGTAGGTCACGCCGTTCTCCGTACTGATCAGCACCTGTGCGCAGATGGACATGTTCTGCGGATAACGGCTCTCGTCCAAGTCGTCATACGGCGGTACAGCTTCTACGTTGTATTCGATCTGCAGCGGTTCGGACAGTCCGTCCTCATCGGTCAGATAGATGATATCGCTGTACTCGCCTACTGCGATCTGATTATCGAAGGTCAAGCGGATGATCTTCTCTTCCATCGGTTCCAAACTACCGCTGGTCATGTCGGCAGTCAACCAAGGTTGCAAGGACTCAATGGCGAACTGATGCCGCTTTCCGCTCTGGTTGATGATACGGATATCGACCTCTTGATCGAAGTCTGCCTTATACTCACTCGTTACACGTAGCAGTTTGTCGGACCATTTGAGGGCGTTGCGATCGACAAAAGCGGTCCAGGTCACAGGCGACGTCATCGGGTTACCGTTCAGGTCCTCGACATCACGCACGGTGACATAAATCGACTGCTTATTGATCTCTATATCGCGGTTCAGGATATTAACCATCAACTCGTCGTTATTGAACGACCAATCGAAATAGAGTTTATTGAGTGTACCCTTCGATTTGATCGGCGCATTCTGTGTTCCGTCAGCGAAGCGGTCTGTGCTCTGTGTTCCAATTATCAGCGGAACGACCTTATTCACCACATTGCCGTTGGCATCTTTGAAGGTGCGTTGGTCGTTGATAGAGAAGCGTTGCTCGATGATACCGTTGAGGTTGGTGTACTGTTCCTCAAACGGCAGGTACGCCATCAGACCCATCTCATCACCCGTCAAGGCGATATCTTCGTATGCCTCTACCAGCGATTTGGGCAGCGCCTGTTCGAAGATCACGAACTCATCGATATTTCCTTTGAATCCGTTACCGCCTAAGTACATCGCGCCGGTGATTCCCGGTGACGTAATGGCATCGAACATACGAACTATCTTACCATCCAGGAAGAGTGCTGCGTTGTTATACGTACGACTGATGGTCAGCACGAAATGATGCCACTCACCATCCGCATAACCCTCCGGCACGTCCCATTGTTGTTCGGACGAGCTGAAGAGGGTACCGTTCGTTTCGGCTTTGAACCAGAACATGAGCGTCTCATCATAGATGGCGGAACGACCGAGGAGGTTACCGTTCAGTGGCACCGCTTCACCGTCCAGACGGAGCGAGTAACCTTGCTGTTTATTCCAGGAACAACCGTCCAGATAGAGGGTGGCACCATGCGCATAGTCGGTCACGTTCTCTCCCTTGCCTTCATCCATGCGGTAGTATGCCAGCAATTCGCGTTCGTATCCCGTCAACCAACGGTTCGCCGTCGCACTGATCTCTTCCAGCGTCAGCGCCTTGGTCCATATACGTGTCTCGAGCATGTCGCCGTCATAGGTACTACCGAAGGTGAAGTAAGCACTGCTACCTTCCTGCTCGGGTGTAGAGGACTCACCAAGGAGATTATCGGTCACATCTTCCGTGCCGAGGTAGAACCGGGTCTTACCGTTCTTCTCCGACACGCACACGATACGTGAGAACGCCAGAATGTCACCCAGGCGTTTGGAGGACTTCGCCAAGAAAGTATTCCCTGCCTTCTTGATCAGCCGCAGTCGGTTGTCCTTGGTCAGGATCAACTGCCGGGTCACTTGTCCGTCTCCGGTCTCAAAGAGGATCATGTCGTTGGCACGGTTGTTAGCCTCCGTCGGACGGATCATCATATCGATGGTGAAGGACTTATCCGCCAGGTCCCGTTTGGCCTTGGTAGTAGCCGATGCGTTGCCGTCAAAATGCAGCGCCGTAGCTGTCGAGAAACCGGTAGCATTGGTGATACCGGTGATCTGGAAGTTATTATCTTCGTCCAGATAGTTACCGGCTATCGGTTCGTTGAACCGCAGCAAGAGGTTATCACCTACGCCGAGGATGGAATTAGCCGGTTCGGGTTCACCGAACACACGCGGCACACGGGTATCCTTGATACCGGTCAGTACGGGTGAGGACTTGGTGAGGTAGGATGTACCGTAGCGGCAGAACGATACGGCACGCAGGTCATACTGCTGCTCTATCGGGTCGCGTTCACCGTAGAAAGCGATGTTCTCGATACGTCCGGCTTTGAGCATGGCTTTGCTACCCGATGCCTCGTTGTAATACGTACTGTCGGCATAGTACGAACAGAGGTTGACCCATCCGTCATCACTCTGCTTGCTCAGTTTGTATTGGAACTCGATATGATCGAAGTTCGGGTAGTTGATATCGTAGCCGTCAATCACTACCGGCAGGTACCAACCTGTCGAGTCTTTGGGCGACAAAGTGTTCATCACCCATTTGTCATGGGGTGTAGCGATATTGACGTCACAACTCGTCGGTTGGAAATGCACACTGAACGATGCCTTCTTGAAGTTCAAGATGTCGCAGTTCGAAGCCAACATCAGGGTCAGATTCTCGAAGTCATACCCTTCTCCGGCATAGACCTCCAGTGTCTTGTCAATGCTCTGTCCCGGGTTTAACTTAATCGCCCTGCCGTCACCGGTGAGCGGGAAACCGTCCATCAGCACTTTGGCGCCATGCGGGTTGGAAGCATCGACGAGTACCAGTTTGAATACTACATAGCTCTCGAATGTCTGTTGCGTCTCGTTCGCCAAGCGGATATGAATGATCGCCGGCTGGTCACGCGGTATATCGCTCACCTCATAATCGAGGATATCGATGGTCGGGTTCTCTAACTTAAGCGTACCCGTTGATAACTGTACCGGACGTCCGCCTTGGGAGTAGAAAAGAGACTCTTCCGGTCCTTCCCACGGACACTTCGTCGCACCGCCGTTGAGACGATAGACATACGATCCGTATAGGTGATCACCCTTATGGTAATCGTTACCGAACATCGAGCCATCATCCACCTGGTTTTGGATATCACCGGTCTGCTTATTGTAATCGTTATCCGTTTCGCGGCGACGGAACACATCGACGTTCATATAACTGTACTCATCCGGTTCCAGCACAAAGCCTGCCGTACGGGTATAGTGGGTCGATTGATCCGGATTCACGGAGATATCCGCTTTGAGGATAGGCGTGAAGGAGAACTCCGTCTTGGCACCCGGCATCTCGGTGGAGAGATCAAACGGGTCAGCGCTGTTGTCTCCTGCCCACATGTTGACAAAGTTCTGCATTTGGCCGGCCAAGGCCTCATTGCCTTCCGCAAGCAATGCGGACGGCAAGTTTTCACCGATGGTGATGTCAAAACTGCCGCCCATACCCGTTAGGTAAAAGACATTGGAATACATAGCGTCATAACTTTCCGTATGGCTCAGTTTGACACCGTTGCTCACCGAGTAGTTACCTACGTGGTCAGCATTGATATTAGTGAGTACATTGTATTTGTCATCTTCATTCTGCCGGATGAGTTTGAGCCAACCGGCTATCGTACTGTTGTACTCCTTGACACGGTCCACATTCGCCCACATCTTCTCACTGTCTCCGGTAGGTATCACTTTCTCGTAGTTCCCCAGGGCATAGGTCGTATCGGTCGGCAACACATGTGACCAGTAGATCTCGCTTCCCTTGAGGTCCGCCAATGCCTGTACCGTAGCACTGTCGCCTGTCACGAGCAAGGCATTACGCTCTTTGAGCAGTTGTGGTAAGACAACAGTCAGGATATAATCCTGCGAATAGGCGAACGAACCGTTCACACCAAACGAACCGGCTATCTCCTCACCGATAGCGAGGTAGTATTTATTACCGTCCATCGCTCGTCCTTCGGCCACCGTAGCGCTCTTTCCGGTCACACCCACATTCTCTATCATCTGTGCCGCCATGGTCGAATACGACAAGGAGTCAAGCGGTTTGACCGCGTCCGTCAATTCCAGCAGCACGTTCTTGATGGTACCGATATAGATATCGCCTCTCGAACCTACGAACCAGTTATCGCTGGCAGTCTCGATGCGGTCATTGGTGGTAAAGGTATAACTACCGCCTCGCTTCCAGGTAAAACCGGACGAGATAGGAATCGAGAACGGAACGGACACCGACGCACTCGCTTCGGTTCCGCTAAACGGACCCGGGATACCTGCGGTGGTCTTGAGGTAGGAACCGAAATAGAAAGATTTGGACGTCCCGTATTTGAAGTTCAAGTTAACACCGAACTCGGTTTTTATATCAAAAGCAAAGCTATAGTCGAACGACGTACCTTTCTCCAGGAAGGCATAACTGCCTGCTCCGGGCGGGTCACGCAGAACGTCTAACAGTTCCGGACCGGCATTGATCTGCGTCATGTAATCGCGTCCCTTGAGGCGGTTACCGATGATGTACGCCTTCAGAACATCCTTCTCGATATAACGTCCGTCGGACTCGATCGACACCTTGAGCACACGCACCGCCTGGTCACCTGTCTTATTAAACGACACATAGTCCACCGGAATGGTGAAGTCGATCTGTCCTTCTTCGTTCGTCTCTTTGGTCATCAGCAAGAAGTGCTGCGTAGCTTGCTCCCATTTGGGGAACAGCGCGGACAAGGTCTGCGTCTCTTCCGATGCATGCAAGCCGTTATACACCTTCATCTGACCTCCGTTGATGCTGACCTGCTCATGTTGCGGAGAGTTCTTATCGTTGTTATAGTAATAATCCTCATGCGCTTTGATACGGAAGGTATAGTTGGCGGTGGGGAAGACAGGGTGCCCGAAGGTATATTGATAGACACCGTTGGAGTCTTTCTCAGCCAACGGGATCTGCACCTCTTGGTTCAGCACATTCTTACGCGTCATATACGCTTCTCCGTAATACGGCATCGGGATACCGTAACGCATCTGGATGCAACTGATATCAATCGGCGAACGGTAGGTAACACAGTATTTCTCATTCCAATGCACCGTCTTGTCATCATCCGCTTCGCCTGCCTCACGCGTAGCGACATTGCTAAGGTCGATCACATCACTCGTCTTACCTTCAGTGAAGAGGGTCGAATAACCTTTGGCGGTAGCTTGTGTCACTTTATACCGTACCGGGAAGAGGTCAGCGCAGTACTCACCGGTTACGGGATCGGGGTTGATGATGATGCGTTTCTTCTGATAATGCATCTGCGTCGTACCCACCGTATCCGTACCGCCACCCAGGAGATGTACCACATGCGGCACAGTGTAGTTGAACGTGTCACGCGTCAGGTCATCGGGGTCACGCACGATCTGAGAGATGTTATCGCCTTCCAGTTCGAGAACCAACTGCAGGTCATCGCCTAGGTTGTTCGTACTGTAACCGAAACCAAGCTTTAAGTCCGCTTGTTTCTTACCTCCCACGACACGACCTGCCAGACGCACCTTGGTGGCATCCCAGATACGCACACCGTCCAACGCTTTGTCCAACACCAGTTGCCGGCTGTTGTTCTTCACCACATATCCTTCGCCTTCGAAGGTATGTCCCTCTTTGACCGCCTGCAGCGTGAACGGATGGTTCTTGGGAACCTGCAGTTCGAAGTTACCGGACGCGTCGGTCTTAAGCGGACCGCCTGCCGTATAAACCATGCTACTATCCAGTAAGATGTTCGCATCGCGTACCGGGATGGAAGATTTCGAATAAAGTATACGTCCGCTGAAACGAACGGAGGAGATGTTATCAAACGCTATTCCCTCGGCTACAGGGTTATCGGCATTCAGTGTGACGGAAGCCGTGGTCATGGATGTGTTGTTAAACCGGAACTCGGCGTAACCGCTGGTCGGAATGATGCTATAGTCCTTCCCGGCGCCATAGAGCAAGTTATCGAATGCATAGCGACCCGTCTCGTCTGTCACGGTCTCTAAATCACTAATTCCCTCACTCTCTAATCGAATTTTCACGCCCGGACATCCCGTACCGTCGGCATAATGGATACGACCGCTGATGAGTCCGTATGGCGAACGATAACCCGTTGTGGTAGCGAAACTCGTAGTGGTGGTATCGTTACAGGTGTACGAGGCCATGAGTCGATATTCATACTCCGCACCCGGCACGATCGCATTATCGCGAAAGTCATTCTCCTCCGTCTTCGTAACGAGCGTAAACGCATTCGTACTACCGGATACCCGACGGGATAACTCATAGAAGTCCACACCACCAGGTGTCGGTTCCCAAGTCAGGATGATGCCGTAACGGTCGGTTCCCTGCGAAGCATCGAAACGGGCAATATCCGCTACGTCGTTGTAATACAGATCCGGTCCGTTTAATGCAATCGGTTCCAACTCCAGCGGGTCCAATACCTTGAGCACGGAACCTGCCTGATCCAGACGTACCGCATAGCGGTAGTGCGTACACGAGAAGTCTGCCGTATTCACCATGTGGGCTGTCCATGAACCGTCCTCTTGACGGATGATGCTGTCTGCCGGCACAGGGAACTCAATCGTGTCACCCGTCTCTACCGAGATACGTTGGAGATAGAGAATAGCATTGCGATCCCAGTTACGGTGCGCATTGATGGCGTTCAAACCGGATGTCTTCTCCAGGATCTTCTCATACAGCGCATGCCGTGCGGTATCGGGTAAGGGATACTGCGCCATCAGTTCGTTCATCGCCGTCTGCATCGCCTCCTCATCCTCATTGATATGTGCGTTTAGGTTCTTACCGCTCGCCGGATACAACTCTACATCGGCGATATAAGCCGCTTTGTCTTCCAACTCGCCGATCAGGTTCAGCGTATAAGCCGAATAACCGTCTTTGTTCACTACACTCACCTGCACCATACCGCCGGTCTCTACATACGCTTTAAGCGTATCGTTCTCCAGAGGCATGTACAACTGCTGCAGACTGCCCTCCGGCGGGAGATAGTAGAATTTGAATTTATAGTCATTGATGTTTACGCCGCCCGAACCACGGAAGTGGATACGGAGAGGTATCTCACCGTTGACACGCTGAATGAACGTCTTCAACTCACATTGACTCTCCGCCTCCGGTTGCAGCGACACCGCTTTGTTCTCCAGTTTGAACCGGAAATGCACCTTACGGTTGGTCTCATAATCCGGATCCTTCGTATAGGGTTCTTGCTCCAAAGCCAGCGGAGCCAGATAGTTGTTTTTCTTCAGTTCGGTACTCCGGGCGAAGGGTTCATGCCATTCCCAGACGGCGGACGAACCACGACGTACACGGTAGTACACGGTCTTACCGGGTTCGAAGACGCGGTTACTGGTGAGCCGTGCGTAGTATTGGATCTTGATATCGCCGTTCTCGTCAAACGCGTAGTACTTCCCCTCTTCGCTGATACGTCTGGACTGACCGGTGTTGGAAGTGGTATCTTCCAGCAGCACGGCCGTCGGGTCATCTTCATGCGTATAAGAAGCCGAGTCCACAAAGAAACTCTTCACGGCGATCGATTGCGCATCCGAGAAATCCGGACTCAACGCTCGTTCTATCTGGAATACATCGCCTTCCAACAGGTCTTCTGCACCCGGACAACGGATACCCCAACTCAGTTTGACCTTACCCGTCACGCTCTGTTGCTCATCCAGAATCTCTTCCGCACCGAAGTCATAGATACGGTGGTAAGCAGGGATATTGAGCGAGTTCGTCTTGAGCGTGAAGACCTGCAGGTTGTTCGTATCGTTGGTCATGTTCACTTTGAACGTGGCATTGAACTTCCGCTGCACCGAGTCGGTGGTCGGCACGATGATCGCGCCCGCATTCTCCGAAATAGGCACCTCATTCGAATTATAGGACGTATGATAACTGATACCCTGCTGATAGGTCACATACTGCACCGCTGCATTACCATAACCCGTGATACCTTCTTCGTTCAAGGCATACAGGTAAGGCGTGAATAACTCCGGCGACTGCGGGTCACTCAGGTTCAGACGATCTTCCATCGGGAACCACTCTTTGTAGTGACTCTTACCGTCGTAATACTTGTATATATTCGCACTTACACCCCAGTAGAAGTCCTTGCCTGCCAAGCCTTGCGGAGGATACCAATCGAACTCGATATAGGTGATATCCTGGTGTCCGTCATCGTTCTTACGTTTGAGCACGAGCGATTTTTCCCAGTTATCCCAATAGGTACCGTCATCCTGCGGAATGGAGATCTTCGTACCATCCTTCAGGTTCTGGATAACCACACTACCGGAATGGACATAGATGAATCCTTCTCCTCGCCCGTCGGATTCCTCTTCTACGTTATACCCGTAACGCTTACCTGCCACCGTAGCGATGCGGTGGATGTCATCGGTACCCCGTTCGGAGTTCGGTTTGAGCGAATACCAGATGTAGGAATCGTACTTGTCGTTACGCAGATTCTTACTGTCCAGGTAATAGTTGTTGATATATCCAAATACCCATACAGGTATGGTGAAACGGTACACACCGTTACCCATGTTCATCACTGTGTAATGTTCCGGTTGCTCCAGATAATCATTCGTTGCCTGCACACTTGTGGTTATCGCCAACAAGCATACGATGGTTACATAGAATAATCGTTTCATATCCTTTTAAATTTCAAATTTCAAATTAGAACACTCTGTTCTTCGGTGCCTGCGCACCTTCTTGGTCACCTCCGGTGCTTCCGACATGCGTACTTTGCATCATGTACGCACCTATTTGCTGCACTTCCGTGCTTGGTTGTATATAGTTTTTCATATCCTTCATTCGTTCATTCCTTCATTCGTTCAACTTTATTCCCCATTACATCGTACATCTGTCCTTCGTACATAATATAGAGTTGTCCATCCCGCAATTGTTTTTCGGCCTGTGTTCTTAGCCTGTCGGCACGATTGTTTCTGTGCTCTGTGCTCTGTGTTCCCGTAGCTACTTCCTTGATCTTCCAAACCGCCTGCATACCTCGTTTCACCGGAGCAGGATTCGGACCGCCACCCGGGATGATGTAGAAATAGGCACGGAAGCCTTTCATCTTCGAGTTGGGATAGAGCGTATCATCCGGCCAGTAGAGGGTGTTGTTTGCACCCATGAAGAAGTTATAATGCGGTTGATCGCCCGTTGTATATCCCGGTATATGTGCCCGAGGATAGACACCGTGGAACTTGATCGTCTCATTACCCGGATCGGTACCGGCATCTGTATCATCGTCCCAGTTCTCCACGTTCTCAAAATGCAACGGTATCGGCAAGGTTGCACCCGTGTTGCTCCAACGCAGGACATACGGCACACCGGCATACAACCGACTGCCCGCCAAGGGTGTCAACGTCAGGTTCAGCACTTCGCTGCCTGTCTCACCGCTCACACTACCGCCATCGAAGGTGAACACTTCGGCGCCTGCCAAAGGCGAAGTCTCTATATCCGGCACATCGAAGGGCAGACAGAGGGTGTAGAACGTACCGTCTTTCTTGAGTGTCCGACGTACATAGGCATCGCTCGACGTCTTGGCGGTAGCCCATTTGGTTGTATAGGCGGTTAACTCATCCATCTCGTCCAGGATCGTCGGGTCCACCGGTTCGGACGCACCGCGCACCAGGATCACGCTGTAGTAACGCGCTTTGTCCTGATAGTGATTCTGATCATGGATCGTTCCTTCCTCAAAATGGATAGCGTACGCATTGGCTTCGTTATACGCATCGGCTGCCCAATAGGCGCCCCAGATGTCTTGGTTAACCTCATGATGACCGTACGCATCGTCGTAACCGTAACCTCCACAGGGCAGGAACACGGCTCCGGCATTCGCCATCAGTGCCCACTGCGCCGCAGTATAGATGTTGTTTTCAAACGAGATGCCGGCACTCACCGGTTGGAAGGCCGGTGCCATGGCAGGTTGCGTCCAATCGTCCGGCAGGATGATCAACCCTCTCTTGCCGTTCACCGTTCCTTCTGCGTTCTTGTTTGCCGCATCGGGACGACCCGTCGCCAACAGATAGGACCATTCCTCACCCGTCAGCACCTCCCATCCTTCTTCGATGGCAGCGGACAGGTTGGTCCATTGGAACAAAGCGGTTTCCCCTACTTGGGATGCCGCGTTCGCAAACCGCACCGTCTTCGTTGCCGACACACTAAACACCCCTTTGGCAGCTGTCGCGCCGTACATCATCCCGACGCTCAACAGCACCGTCAATACGCCTACTATTCGTTTCATTTTATACTATTTTATTTTTGTTTCACAAACTTTGCGCTGCAAAGTTACTACAAATATTTGAAATACACAAGGATTTTACGATAAATATTAAGAAAAAAGCATAAAATCAGAAAAATCGCCCGAATTGGACGATTTTTCCTTTCAGTGCTCTGTGTTCTGTGCTCTGTCAGCGCAGCGGTCGAGCTTTTAGCCGTTCTGGGCCTCGTCGTACGCGTCGCCGCAGACTTTCCAGAGGTAAGACTTGAAGGTCTTGCGACCTCCGGCCGTGTTCATCTGAGCGATGAAGGCTGCTTGGTCTTGCGCCAAGGTAGCGAGGTTCTTTGCGCGGGTGTTGACGGAAGCCAGCACGGATGCGAAACGTACGCGAGCTGCGAGCTCTTTGGTCGAGGGTTCACCGGTACGGGTGACGGAACTCAGTCCGCGCAGGTACAGACGGGAACAGTTGCCGCTGGTCGTCGGGGCTACACGGTGGGTAGCAAGCACCATCTTCTGGTCCGCTGCGTGCGGCGATTTCTTGTTGATTTTGGTGAGGGCACCGCTGACAGTCTTGATCGCGTCAGCATATTCTACTTTTGCCATTTGCTGCTGGCTATGAACTTAAGAAAATAAATCTAAATAAACACTGAATATTGATTTTCTTTGATCGAATCTTTATTTGCAAAACTTATTTCCAAATAAATTCGACCTAACTTTTCCAAATAAATATTCCGAATTTTTCAAATTCAAAATCAATATTCAGAGATAAACATAGATAAACATTTCAAAGTCCGAAATCCTCTAAGCCAGATGAGAGGGGTTTAGGTTGGTTTAATGACGGTGTCGGATACAATCCGACGGAATGGACATACTTTCTTTGGATAGGCGGTCCTTTACCTATGGGGGGCTGTGCAGCGTCTGGCGGTAAAAATACCGCCAAAGTGCACAATGTTTTACCTGTGTTTGTCGCCACGGTAAGTCTCCGTGGTTTTGGTCATGATAGTGGTCGTGGTGTCGCCGCGTTGGACATAGGAGGCGGTGGTGCTTACCACTCGACTTGCCGTGCACGATTGCAAACCGAGGGCTGCGCCAAGGGCCGTGAGGGCTGCGATGAGCACCGAGATCACGATTTTGATGATTTGTTGTTTGGTCATAATAGTTTTGGGTTTAGGTTGTTAAGCGCGCTGGATTTCCAAACTTGTTCCTTTTTTGACAAACGAGACTGAGAACAGGTTGCGGGACGCCCCGTCTGCCAATTATAACCGCTCATTTGGAAATCCGATGCAAAGGTACTGCTTTTTTTGCAAACTCGGTGGGCAATTTGCCCAATACTTAATTTGGTGGGTGTTTTTTTCGTAAAATACGCCTAATATGGTCATCTGAGAACCCAAATTGTTCGCTCAAACGCAGATACGCTTTCATTGCCGGCATAGGGGGAAGCGCATTAAACGCTTCCCGCACGGCTTGATGTCGTTTCTTGGTGGTTGGTCTCATTGTTTGAAAATCAGTTTGTTATGGTTTTACTCCCGTGATTGATACGTGATTCATACGTGATTGATACGTGATTGACCCGTTGAAGTTGCGGAAAAACGGGCATAATACTCGGTCATGATTGCCTTCTGCAGTTTGGTGGGTGCTTTGATGGTGGGAGCGAAAGATTTGTAGAGGTAGGTGAGTCGTTGTTTGAACTTGTTTCGCATCGCGATCGCTTCTTGGATGTCGGGAATTTGGGATTGAAGGATGGTGAGGCAGCTATCGATGATAGTACGTTGTTTGAACTGCTCACGTTGTTTGCGTGTGGGGTTCTTGGGAAGCACGGGTGTGGAACGTTCGCGAACGAAGGTTCGTCCGTTGATCGTGCGGAAGGTGAGTGCTCCGACAGAGCCGGAGAGGGATTGAACCGGTTGGTTCGGGTTGAAGGTTACTTTAGCCATAGTTGTTTGATTTTTAGATGTCCGGATTCAATCCGGACGGAATGGACGGAGATTTTTTGTCGGTCAAAAATGTCCCAAAATGGTCCCAAAATTATTTCTTCTTTTTGGGCGGAAGGGGAAGGGCGAAATCTTCGATGTCGCGCAGGGAATAGAGGCCATAGGAGCCATTATAACGGGCCGTTTTGGCTTGTCCGGCTGCGAGCATTTCTCCGCCTTTGACAGTGCCGTTGAGGTTGACCGGTTGCGGATTGAAGGCAGTGAGCGTCCAATCGAGGCGGGGTCTGAACCAGCCATTGGGATCGTTGAGGGTTTCGAAGAGGCGGAGTCGTTTCCAAAGGGGAAAATGATCCCAGATGTTGCGACAGTCGTCGCGCATGGAGTCGGTCATTTGAAAGTTCCCTACCCGTTTGCGGAAGAAAAAAAGAAGTCTTTCAAAAGAAGTTTGGTCTGTTGGATCGGGCGTCGCGATTGTATCGCGCGCAATAATTTCATTACTTTTCATTATTTCATTATTTATAATGGGGGGCGTTATTTTCGTGCTCTCTGCACGATTTTGCGTGCACACAGCACGGTCTTCCGTGTTCTCTGCACGGTCTGGCGTGTTCTCTGCACGGTCTGGCGTGCACACTGCACGGTAGTTGTCGTTTTCAGCAATCACGAGTCCCCTGTTGATTAATTCTTCGAGTTTTCGAGAGACGACAGTGCGTTCAATCTCCAACTCATCCGCTAATTTTTGTTTGGAACCACACCAGGCACCCTTCACCTGCGTGTAGTTGGCGATATGCGCGTACACGAGGCGAAGATAGAGGTTACGAGATCCAAGGATCCGCACTAACTCTTGGTGCCGTATATTGGTGTGATAACAAATCATAGCCTTTCTAGGCGGAGGCCGCTCTTCCCGTTCCGTCGGGAAGACGCTCCGGGTGTGGAAGGTCATGAATCTTTTTCTACGAACGGGTCGTGGTACTTGGTGGGTTCGGAGGCGGCAAGGTCATGGGGATCCACGACCTTAAACCGCTTGCGAAACTCCGTTAAGGGGATATACCGGTTCATTTGCTAAGGAAGCCGATGATGAAACCATGAGAGATACACTTGGGATGGGTTTCTGCGAGTTTTTGCTCGATTTCATCGGCCATTTTCTTCTTCTCATCGATCTCATTCATGAGCGTCAAATAGGCCTTATGATTGGGGTCTTTGAGCCGTTTGGAACGCCAATCGCATAAGGCGGGTCGTTGTACGCGGATCTTGTACAATTGGTCATCATAGATGCACACGACGGTACCGGTGAAGTCCTTGGTTTCAGGATCACTGTCGAGTTTCTTCTTTAACTCTTCGGTCGCTTTTACACGCAATGCCTCTGCTATTGCTTTGTGTTCTGCCGCTTCTTTGGCTGCTTTGCAGTACGGCTTGAGATGTTTTTGACCTTCGTCTGACGAGAGGGTCAGATTTTGCTTTGTTGCCATAATTTTGAAAGTTTTGTGCTTGGCCTTGATTGAACGGCCGTTCATTGTGCGCACAAGTATCAAAACTTTTGCTGTTAATAAAATACCCTCCTCGGCGGAGGCC
>Ga0310696_10004753_pt1 | contig 16580 bp, 8 predicted proteins | sample AusTroGonzalo_MG_4_FD_203885 | JGI IMG/M metagenome (GOLD analysis project Ga0310696, IMG submission 203885) | Bovine rumen microbial communities from tropical cattle in Woodstock, Queensland, Australia - Gonzalo_02 (v2) (version 2) | ecosystem: Host-associated > Mammals > Digestive system >...
CATGTAGATGTTCCACACGAGGATGCGGTCGGCGTTCGATATCGACGGGTCGTCCTTATGGAAAATGATGTAAATTACGTCGGAAAAGGTTAAGGATCCGAGATCCGCGGTGAGTGTGACCAAGGCTAACGCTACAGTGATCAGTCCAAGGGTGAGTATGACGCCCACCTTGATCCTGGATTTTTTGCTGTAGTCAGTCATGCCTTTGTCAGGCACTACCGAGGATCCCGGTTCTGTCATGTTTACAGACCGCTGATGGTTCCATCCTCGTTGATGGTGACCTCTCCGTGGGTGTAGTTGCCTCTGAAGGCCTTGAACACCGCGGACTCATCGTCGTATACAGATGTTCCTTCTACAGGCAGAGGCACGTTCTTGCTGGTGACCTCTGCACGGTTGCTGTTTGCGGAACCGAGGAACTTCGCATTGACGTTGTCGACCTTCTCCTTCAGCTGTTCATCGGTCAGGAGACCGTAGACGTCGTGGAGGATCTGGTATGCACAGATGAGAACGCTCTCGTAGTTGATCCCGGTCCAGATGTAGGGGTAGGAGATGAACGCCTTGTGTGTGTAGCTCGAGTCCTTGTTGTAGAACAGCTGGAGGATTCCCTTGGAGGTGTTGTCCGTTGCCGTGTACAGTCCGGTGGCATCCAGGAACAGGATGGTGTCCTTGCTCATGTTCTCTTTGATCTTCGTAGCGGAGAATGTGTCGACTCCGGAACCTTCGTAGTCCATCGTCTGGTCCGCCATGATGTTGGTGACATTGGCCAGTGCGAAGGGTATGAAGAATGCGATCGATGAGTCGGCCCCGTGTGCTCCGTTGTATGCGAGACAGGAGATGTATCCCGATTTCTTCTCGGTGACATTGGCTGAGATCGACTTGATGTCATCGACGATGCTCTTGAAAGCGTTCTTGAGCTCATCCGCGCGGTCCTGCTTGTTGAAGGTCTTGGCGAGGATGTCGATCTGCTTCTGGGTATCCTTGGTTATCTCGAAGGTCTGGGGATCGAGGAAGGTGTAGATGTAACCGATGTGGACTATGTGGAGGTTCGCTGCACGGAGTCCGTCCATCTGCTTCTTGTAATCAGTCTCGAATCCAGCGGGAACGACGACGACCGAAGGGTTGAGATCGATGATCGTTGACATGTCGGCATCGGTGACACCGCAGTTCGTGGATGTGAACTTGAGGTCCTGTCCGGAGATGCTCTTGGCGTTGGCAAGGGCATTGGCCTTTCCGACATACATGAATGACTTCCCGAGGTAGTTGGTCTTGTCGTTCATATCGACCATGACACACTTGTCAGAGAGACCGAAGTAGGTCACCCATCTGAATGAATCCTGACCGACTGCAACGATCCCGTTGTTGAGATTCTCTACCGCCGTTACTTTGTATCCTGCAAAGTCCTCATCGGCACCCGAGGACTTGTTGTTCATTGCGACCATGACGCCGGCGCCTGCTGCGACGACGATGACGACTGCAACGATTGCAATAATTGCATTCTTTTGCATGCAATGGTCAAAGCTTCGGTAATATTTATTTGTTATTCGTGTTACACGATGGAGAGCATGTTTCAAAGCCAGCAAAAACAGAAACAAATAATCACTCATTTATGGCATAAAAATGACTAGTTTCTTGTTAACAATATGAGCAAAAGAAACTATGGTAATCATTGATATGGAGAAGGCATAGATCAAACCTTTCTGAGTTTGCCCTGATTCATGGCGGTCTCGAATCCTTTCATGTCCTCTTCAGTGATGGTGACCTTGTCGCCCTTCACATACTTGGTGCTGGTCACCCAGTTGGTGAACGGAGAGAGCACGCGGTATGTGACTCCCTTGGAAGGAGCCTTCTTCGCAACGGGTTTGCCCTTCAGGTCGGTGTAGTTTCCGTTGAAGACCTTCACAGTACCGTTGGATACCTCGGCGACCTTGTTGCAGACGTTGTCCAGGAAGTACCTGTCGTGGGTCACGGTGATCACGACGCCGTCGTATTCAGCCAGGGCCTGTTCCAAAATGTGTTTGGATCTGATGTCCACATAGTTCGTGGGTTCGTCCAAAATCAATAGATTCGTTTCACCGTGCAGGAGCAAACAAAGTGACAGTCTGGCTCTTTGTCCTCCCGACAGTGTCGAGATCTTCCTTGTGACGTCGTCGCCGAACAGGAGGAAACGTGCGAGCATGTTCCTTGCATCAGCCTTCCTGTCGGGACCTATGACCTGCAGCATCTGTTCCTCCGCAGTGAGATTGGGATCGAGATTCTCGTGGTTCTGGGAATAGTAACCGATCTTCGCACCCGGAGCCACCCATAGTTCACCTTCGGATGGAATTTCACCAAGTATCGCTTTCAGAAGGGTGGATTTCCCGGCACCGTTGGCACCGAAGATACCCAATTTGTCGCCCTTCTGTATATCCAAGTTGACATCCTTCAGTATTACCCTTCCGTCATATTCGATGGACAGGTTCTCGGCCATCAGCACGTTCTTTCCTGATTTGTGCGCGGCCTGTATCTTGATCGATATCTCCTTGGCCTCTTCCGGTCTCTCCTTCTTCTCGATCTTGTCGATGAGCATCAATCTGGTCTTGTAGTCGCTCATGTAACGGCGCTGATCGTGGAACATCTGTTCCGCGATGGCTTCCTGTTTCTTCTTCTGGGCCTGATACTTGTCGTATTCCTTGTTGGCCCTTTCTATGTCCATGTTCTTCTTCTCGACGAATGCGGAATAGTTGCCCTTGTATTCCCTGGACTTCCCGTTCTCTATCTCCAACGTTCTGAGGGAGATCCTGTCGAGGAAGTACCTGTCGTGGCTCACCACCAATACGGCGCATTCTGAGGAGTTGATGAGATCCTCCATCCATTCCACCGTGCTTATGTCCAGGTGGGATGTGGGCTCGTCCATTATCAGAAGGTCGCAGTCCTCTATCTGGACAGTGAGTTTCGTGAGCATGATCTTCGTTCTCTCTCCTCCGGAGAGGGAATCCATTCTCCTGTTCATGACGTCCTTGGGGAGACCCATCTTGTTCAGAATTGTATCCAGTTTACCTTCGATCTCCGAATCGAACTTCGAGAGTTTGGATTCAAGATCCGCATTCTCCTCTGCCAGGGCATTCCAGTCGATGTCCCCGCCGGAGATCATGATCTCGTCGATCTCGTTCATCCTTCTCTTGATGTCGTTGACGTAACTGTAAGAACCGGTCAGGATGTCCCTGACGATGGAGTCCTTCTCGTAGTCGCCGAACTGGCCCATGTAGCCTATCTTGTTCGTCCTTCTGGTGATCTCTCCGGTATCCTCCTTCTCCTCACCGAGGAGGATCTTCAGGAAGGTGGATTTGCCTGCACCGTTGTCCCCGACCAGAGCTACGCGGTCGCCCTCGTCTATCTGCAGACTGACATCCTTCAGCACCTTGATCGGACCGAAGGATTTGCTGACGGACTGGGCCTTGAGAAGCATGTTCAACTTGATGTCCGCGATGTAGTTTATACTTGTGGTACCGGAGTTTCTGGATGCCAGACATCACCGTTTTTGGAAAGACAGAAACCTTTTTATTATAAGGTTAGTTACGTGGCAATACCCAAGTGGTCCCATAGCTTAGCTTGGTTCGAGCGTCCGGCTGATAACCGGAAGGTCTTGTGTTCAAATCACAATGGGACCACCACTCTTGTCTGGCTCGGATGTGCCGTTTCTTTCGCTTTAAGTTTACACCCATACGCTCCGGGTTAGAGGGTTAGATCATCCAGGGGCAAGGGGCACCCGCATCCCGCAATGCGATAATGGGCAGAATATATCCATCATCTGTCAAATCGACCATCCCTCACATTGGATGTATTGACGCTGAATAGTCACGGTTTTTATTATAATCTTACAAGACAGATACACATTAGGTTGGAGCATGCATCCATGAACAAGAATGTCACTATCGTCGCAGTATTGGCCGTTACGGCCCTGGTGGCAGGCGCAGGTGCGGTCATCCTTCTCAACAACAGCGGCAACGGCGGCTATTCCACACCGGTGGATCTGGTGAACACACCGCCGTCCCAATGGTCGTACGTCGGCGGCGATGTCGGAAGCTTCGGAGTGACCGATTCGAAGACGCCCATAACGGAATCGGACATGAAGCTTGTATGGAAGACGACGGATGCGCAGCTCGACATGTCAGGGGACAGCTGGAAGGTCCCCAGTTCGGCGATATGCGTCGAGGACAGCGTCTTCTACTTCAACAATTACGACAACACGTTGTACAGATGCAACGTATCCACGGGGAAGGAGATCGCACACGTGAAGTGCGAATCCTCGTCCGTCTACAACATGGCGATAGCCTACGGTGACGGGAAGGTGTTCATCTGCGCATACGACAAACAATCATACACGACGGTGATGCACGCATACGACGCCAATTCGTTGGAACAGCTGTTCGTAAGCTCACCCGTATCCAGCGACGAGGTCCAGGGTACGATAACTTACAATGACGGCAAGGTCTATTTCGGTACCTACAACGGCGATTACGCATGCTTCAGGACGACGGATACCGACAAATCGAAGTCGGACGAGGAGGTCAGACCGCTGTGGCTGCTCAAATCGACGGGATGGTACAACGCCACGCCAGCGTTCTTCGATGACACGGCGGTCATCGTCCAGAGGGGATACGAGACCGGCGGGGCGACCGCATACCTGATAGATTCCGATACCGGAGTCGTGATCGATACGATATCGTTCGACAGGGAATACTCATCATCGGGAGCGACGGCATATGAAGGCAGGGTGTACATCCCGCTTAGCAAGGTGATAGACAGGAGCGTACTGCAGCCCAAGGCGGAGACCCCCAAGCATCTGTCCATCCATTCGTACATCGTCACAGACCAGGGATTCGAAGAGACCAGCGAGAAGGTCTGGGAGTCAGACTGTGCAGAGGGAAGCACACAGTCGATACCGGTGATCTGGAACGGCACCATATACATCGGCGGCGGAGGACTGACCACGGGCTCGGACGAACCCTTCTGGATAATCGACATAGGCAGCGACGGTTCGATGACCACGCGTGCCAGCTTCCCCGACATCAAGACCAAGGGGACGGCGGCCATCACCACGGCATATGCCACCAAGGAGAACGGCTACGCCGTGTACATCTACCTGATGGAGTACGGACATGTGCTCCCCGGCGAGGACGCATACAGTACGAAGGGATACGCCGACATCTTCGTGATCAGGGATTCCAAGACCACGGGAGCGGAGGTCGTCATGCAGTTGAGGCCGGACCCCGCACAGTTCTGCTTCCAGAGCTTCAGCATCTCCAAGGACGGCCATGTGCTCATCAAGAATGACACGACACTGTTCTGTTACGGTTCCTCCTCGCAATACACCGCATCGGAAGTCACATCGGCGATATCCAGGTTCCTGTCGATGTCGGAGGACGGACACACCAACTATGCGGATTATCAAAGGATAATGGCAAGATACGATTCGCTCAGCAACGATGATAAAGCTGAAGTGACCAACTATCAGGACCTCGTTGATAACTGCGTATCGCTAAACCTGGAGACGGCCTCGGGGACGAAGACGATCACCGTCCCGAAGGGATGCACCGTGGACATACCGTCCGTATCCGTTCCCAACGGGAAGGCAGTGGTCGGATGGAGGAACGGAGATACCGTATGGAGATCTTATTCGGACAGGATCACAGCGGACATTACACTGACGCCGATCCATGCGGATGTCGTCACGGTCACCGCGGATCCCGACAACGGAGGGGGGACGACCACTCTGAAGGTGGTCAAGGGCTCCAAGCTCCCGTACATCGACGAACCCGTCCGTCCCGGATACAGGTTCGACGGGTGGATGACCGACGGCGACGAGGGATACACATCAGGGGAGACCGTGGTGGATACGGATCTGGTGCTCTACGCGAAATGGCAGCAGGCGATGAACCTGAAGTTCGATACCGACGGCGGTTCCGCGGTGAAGGGAACGTACAAGGTCGAGAAGGGAAAGGCCATCGGAAGGCTGCCGTCCGTGGTGAAGTCCGGCCATTCGTTCGACGGGTGGTATTACGGCGAGGAGAAGATAACCGTCGAGACCGTCTACGATTGGAATTCTTCGATAACGCTTAAGGCTGTATGGATAGAGAATCCGGTAAGACAGATCGACAACGGACACGGTGTGGCGATAAGCGGAAGGCTTCCGGAAGGCGCGACCATAGAAGCAGTCGTTCCTCCGGAGACCTCGTCGTCGAAATTCGTGAAGGATGCATACCAGAAAGATCCTGATAAGGAAGGGGACGCTGATTGCCTTAGGATATACCTGTCCGGGGACGGAGTGACACCTGAGGAGAGTTACACGGTGACGATAGACGTCACGCATGCGGACGGCACGATCCCCGTATACTACTTCAACGGTACGGGGCCGGTGAAGGTCACGGGTAGCATATCCGGCGGAAAACTTACATTCACACTAAGCGGGGACAAGGAGGGTTCCAGGGAGATATCGATAACATTCGCCACCGATGCGAGCCTCGGTATCACCGGACACACGGGATGATAACATGGAATCGAAGATGAGGATCGCACTGATAGCAATCTCCGTTGTGGCGGTCGTGGCCGTCGCCGGAGTCGTCGTATCGTCGGGTCTGCTCGGCAACGACGGCGGCAGCGGCGAGGATACGGTATACAACACGGAGATAAGCATCCTGGAAGGCGGTGTCTACAATACTTACAAGGCCAGCGGGAAGAATGTCAGCGAACTGCTGAAGAGTGCCTTCGGCGATGATATAGTCGTAAGCAACAACGGGAACGTCCAGTCGTACAAGGGCGTGAGTAACGACAGCACCCATTCCTGGGTGGTGTTCAGATACAAGACCCCTGACGGATGGGTGCCGGTGACAGATAAACTGTTGGTGGAAGGTGCATCGCTGGCACTGGAATATTCCGAGAAGATCAACGAGGGCGGGAAGGTCGCCTATACCAAGCCTACGCTGACCGTAACGAAGGAGGTCTGGTTCTTCATACAGATACCCGACATCGACGAGATAGAGGAGTTCGTGGAGAGCGGGGACTTCAAGGTCAGGAAGGATTCCAACGGCAACGACCTGAAGACGGTGGAGGACTGCTACAACGACCTGAAGGCATGGATAAAGGATGCGGGGATCGACCGCACATCCATCAAGAACGGATTCTGGATAAAGGGTTCCGGAACGTACATGAACGAGGCCTTGGCGAATGCTCTGCACGACAGCTTCTTCCCCGACAAGGAGATGACCGTCGAAGATAACGGGGTGACCATCGACTACTGCATAGACGGCAAGGTGATGCACTCGTCTCTGAAGAAGAGCGACCTGTACGGCTGGTTCGTGGACTTCTTCGGGTGGGGCGACACCCAGCTGAACAACGGGGATTGGACCTACTGGTCGCAGTACACGTACAACCCCAACGCACCGACCCTGGACGACGGCCGTCAGTGGACGTACAACGACTGGGCCCTGGGATTCTATGACATGGATGTGTACCACTACGTCGGACTGGTCCTTCAGACGACCACCGAGAAGGGGACCGACAGGATCCTCCCCACACCTTCCACGATAGAGGCGTGAGAGCATGAGGGTGACCGGTGTCAAGATCGTACTGACCGTGACGGTTATGCTGACGGTCGTTATCCTGACGCCGGCGATGGGACTGACCAACGCAGAACGGGACGGAAGGAGCGGCGTCGTCATCGATTTCGGATACTGGAACACCGAATGGGTGACCATGGACTTCGGCGACGGCATGGACGGTTATCAGGCACTGGAGAAGGCCTGCGAACTGAAGGGATTCGCCGTCACATATTCGGATGCCGATCACAGGAACGTGTATTCCGTCAACGACCAGTCGAACCTCCAGGGAAAGAAGTGGGGGATGTATGTTATCGAGAACGGCAAGTGGGTCGCATGCGAGGATCCCTCCGGGGTGACCGTAGGCAAGAAGGACATAATATCATGGGCGAGAGCGGGGGATGCCGACGAGGTCATGCCATGCACCGACCAGTCGGGATTCTCGTATTACAGCTACGCCGACAACGGCTACTCTTACAGAACGGGACAGAAGCTGAAGATCGTGTCCTTGGCACCGTCGGTGACAGAGACCATCTGTTCGGTAGGCGGTCTGGAGTACATAGTGGGAACAGATCTGTACAGCAACTATCCCGAGGGGGTAACGGAGGCGAAGTCGGAAGGGAGGATAAAGAACGTCGGCGGTTATTCCGATCCGAACTACGAGTGGATAGTCAAGCTCGGTCCGGACATCGTGTTCTGCGAGGGCGGGACGGGAGAGCACGTGGCCATGGCGGACAAACTCCGCAAGTCGGGGATAGACTGCGTGGTAACATACGACGTCACAAATATCGAAAAACTGTACGACAACATCTGGATGGTCGCTTCCGCAATGGGTCTCAGCGGCAATGCCAATTCGGTGATATCCGCATTCAGAGGGACCATGGACGCGGTCTCCGGAGTGATAGGCTATCAGGCATCGGTCAGGACGTTCATCGCACTGTCCACGGATCCGTCCCCGTGGACATCGGGTTCGGACACCTTCGCATCCGATATCATCTCAAAGGCCTCGGGCAGCAACGTCTTCGATTCGCAGTCGTCATCTTGGTTCATGGTATCCAAGGAGCAGATACACGCCAAGCAGCCGCAGGTCATCATCATAGTGCACGCGGGAGAGGTGACCACCGAGGAACAGTACCAGGAGATACTGAGCTGGATAGACCCTGTATGGAGGGAGACGCCAGCATACCGCAACGGCAACGTCTATCTGTTCACGGGGAAGGCCGCCGATCTGTTGTCAAGGCCGGGACCGAGACTGTGCCAGGCAGCAGAATTGATCGGCAAGGCGCTGCATCCGGACTCGTTCACGCAGAGGGACCCTCTGGACACCATACCCAGGTATCTTGGCAACGATTACACCTATTATCTCACATACCAGAGGGCGGTAGCATGAGGAAGCTGCCGGCCATCCTGATCGTGTTGCTCTTAACGGTGACAATGATGCCGATGTCATCGGCCGATTCCGATGACGCTTCCGTCCTCGTGGACTTCGGCAACGGTTCGTACCGGTGGTACGCCAACGGCGGAGGGACGGATTTCGATTCCGTCCTGACATCCTCCGTCGATGCAGGGACGGCGGACATCATCAGGACCAGACACACCGACGACTGCTATTGGAGATTGTACATCTGGAATGACGGGTGGACCGACAATGGTAAGGATTTGTCGGCGTCATGTTCCGGGACGGTGGCCTTCGGCTACTATCCCGAAGGGTTCGCGCCGGTCTCCACTCCCGAATACAAGGATTCGTGGACGACGCTGGGCGGGTCATCGGCAGCATCCAATGTCTCCGTCTCCCACGGACAGAAGGACCCCAAGCTCCCGGTGGAATGGTACAACACGTACACCACGGGATATGTGGATTCGGGACTGGTGGTCGCAGGCAGCATGCTCTACCATACCACAGGTGGGGTGTACGAAGGCTCGGGAGAGGATGCGGATGCCTGGGTCTATGCGTTGGACAGGTTCGACGGCTCGATAGTCTGGAAGCACCGCGTGGACAAGGGAGCGGGATATGAGGTCACCACTCCGCTCATAATCGGCGATTATCTTGTCGTGACCTTTACCCACGGCGACGTGATCTGTTTCGACAGGTTCACCGGTCAGATCAAAGATACGATACAGGCACCTGTGGATGCACCTTTGGACTCGGGCGGCAACGTGATCTGGGACGGAAGGACCTTCCAGACCGGGGGGACGACACCCGTTTATGATTCAGGAAGGATCTACTTCGGCACGTCCGCCGGAACGGTCATGGCCTTGGAGCTGTCGCCGGAGGGAGAGTTCACGCTGTCATGGGAGTACGTTCCCCCGGCCACCGAGGATGAGAGCGGGTACACGGGCACCCGCGGATGCTTCTACTATCATGCTCCCGCCGTATACGACGTGGGCGGAACCAGGATGCTGTACATCGGGAACTACGAAGGATACGTGCATGCGCTGAACGCCGATACCGGAGTGGCGGTATGGGTGAAGAGGGTGATCGACATGAGGGCGGACAACCGTGCAGCACCCGGTACTCCGGGTTCGGCAGCATCGGTCTCGCTGTCGCCCGATCATTCGAAATTGATCGTCGGATGCACCGACGGCGCCCTGTTCTCGCTGGAAGGATATCTTCTTGCGCTGGACCCGCTGACCGGGAACGAGATGACGCGCTCGGACAGCTCGGCATGGAGGTTGGACGGACTGTTCACATCGCCTGTCGTAACGGCCGATGGGTTCTACACCTACGTCTCGCCGTTATCGGCGGGTTCGGACACGTTCCCGAAGGCGGACGGTTCTTCCGATACCGTCACCAATTCGGTATATTTCTTCAACTGGGACGGGAAGGCCGTATGGAAGACGGCGGAGTATCAGATGATCAAGGGCGCTCTAACAATGGATGCCGACGGCATCCTGTACGGCACCGATTACTCCGCAGGAGGATTCTGGCCCACCGGAGGGGCATTGACGGCCTGGGATTCGGCCGACGGCAGCGAGCTTTGGAGGGTCCTCCTATCACCGTACACCATGGATTCCTATTCCATGGTACAGCCGACGGTGATAGACGGCAAGATATACACCGGCAACGACTTCGGTGCGGTGTACTGTCTCAGCGACATCAAGGGAGAGGGGACGGAGGAGGAGAGGGTGCAGGCCCTGCAGACGGTGGGATTCGCCCACTGGTCATGGTACCTCACGTTCTCTATCACGGCTGTGATCATCGCAGGTTTCATCTTATTATACAGGAGGTGCTGAATGGCAGAGAAAGGTAGTCTGTTCTCTTCGCTCAAGAAGGGATACAAGGGCATGAAGGATGACATGAATTCACAGGACGATTCGGAGATAGCAAGGAAGAAGAAGAGATTCCTGCTGATAGTGATATTCGGACTGTTCATGTCACTGGTCGCATTCCTCATATCCATCTCGATATCGTCGGGAGGGGTGATACCCGTCGCCGATGCCGTGGCGGCGCTGTTCTCGTCCATCGGTAAAGCGTTCAGCAACGACCCCAACCTGGATATGATCGAATTGTACATCTACAACGCAAGGCTGCCGAGGACGATCGCCGCCATAGCCGTGGGAGCGGGACTGGCGGTCGCAGGCTGCATGTACCAGGCAATAATACGCAATCCCCTGGTGGACCCGTACATCACCGGAGTGTCCTCCGGTGCCGGATGTCTCGCGATGGCGGCCACCGCGCTGGGATTCAGCATACCCTTCCTTGCTAATAATTCCCTTTACATCATCCCCGTGGTGGCGATCATCGGAGGCATAGCCGCGTTCATGATCACCATGACGGTGGCGGAGGGTTCCGGAGGTTCATCCATCAACTACATCCTGGCAGGTACGATAGTCGGATTCGCGTTCTCCTCCGTACAGACGATATTCATGAGCATGGGGAAGGACAACCTCACGGATGTGATGTGGTGGCTTTACGGTTCCTTCGCGAACATCACCTGGGAGAACTCCTGGATAATCTTCGTCCCGGTGATGGGCATATCGATAGTGGCGATGATATGGGCCAGGGAGTTCAATCTCTATTCGATGGGAGAGGACCAGGCGGCACAGCTCGGCCTCAACATCAAGATGTTCAAGAGACTGACGATGATCGTCGCTTCAGTATTGACCGCATTGTGCGTGGCATTCGTCGGCATAATCGGATTCGTGGGACTGGTGGTGCCGCACGCGTGCCGCATGGCACTCGGCAGCGACCACAGGCTGATAATGCCCGCTTCAGTGGTGATCGGTGCCATGCTCATGCTGTTCGCCGATCTGGTGGCAAGGACCGTGCTCTCGCCGGCGGAGCTGCCGGTTGGTGCTATCACGGCGATCATAGGTACTCCGGTGTTCGCATACATGCTGATGAGGAGGGGACGCTCCTATGACGGATGATCCGATCCTCAGGATACAGGGTCTGGTGAAGGACTTCGGAGACTTCAGGGCGTTGAAAGGGATAGATCTCGAATTCGGGAAGGGACTGCTGGTGGGGCTGATAGGCCCCAACGGATGCGGGAAGTCGACGATGATGAAGTGCATCAGCCGTCTGCATCCGCAGACCTCCGGGACCATAGAGGTCGCCGGCAAGGATGTATCTTCGATGAAGGCATCGGAGGTCGCCAAACTCGTGGCAACGGTGCCGGCGGAGATGGGACAGACCTTCGGCATAAGCGTCATGGACATGGTAATGCTCGGAAGGTATCCTTTCGTGGAGAAGATATGGTGGGAGGATCCCGAGGACGAGAGGGTGACCAGGGAGGCCATGCGCACCTTCGGGATAGATCATCTGAGAAGGAAACAGGTGGCTTTGTGCTCGTCGGGAGAGAGGCAGCGCGCACTGATCGCCAAGGCCTATGTGCAGCAGCCGAAGCTGATGCTGGTCGACGAACCGACGTCGCATCTCGACATGAAGTACAAGCTGCAGGTCATGGAGTATCTGCAGAAGATGGCACGCACGGACATGACGGTGATAGTGGCAGAGCACGACATATCATTGATGGCCAGATACTGCGATGTATGCGTCATAATGAAGAAGGGAGAGATCGTCGCGGTCGGGGATCCGAAGGTCATCATCACCGAACAGCTTATCAGGGACGTCTACGAGGTGGAAGCTAGAGTGGGGCTGGATGCCGACGGCGAAATCTATGTGCTGCCTAAGAGGTACATAGAAGAGGATCTGTGAACGCCTCATTGGATTTACTGTCATTCTGTATAAAGGTTGGACGAGCGAATTGCTTACATATCGCGGGTTTTAATAAATAATCCCCTGACTCGTATAGACACAGTTTAGCGATGTCTCTCGACAAATACATATCGTGAGACGTTCAAAGGTGGAATGAAATGGTCTCCAACATGAGAAAATATGTTATTTGCATAGCGTTAATGGCATGTCTGATCGGATGTACAGGCATAATCTTGGTCAATAATGCCACGGCGGACCCGTCAGGATTCGTCCTGGAATATTCGGCGGATCAGGGTCAGATCACAGCGACCGTGAACGGTACAGATTCCGGATTCCAGTCCGGATCCCAGTTCCCTGCTGCGGGGGTGACGCTGACATATCTGCCGCCGCAGGATAACTACGAATTCCTGAACTGGATAATAGAGGATTCTCATGGTAGGGACACTTCACATAAGGAGAATTCGCTAAACCTGAGTTCTCTGAGCGCAGATACCACCGTCTCCGTCCAGCTGAGATACTTCTCACAATCCAACAGCCTTTCCAACATATTCCACTTTGACATAAAATATGAGAACAACGCCGCTTTCGAGCAGTGGGGATATATCAGCCCTGAAACGAAAGGCGGTAGTGGTATGTCCGAATGGACCGTTACCAGCACGCCTTTGATCGTTGATGAGTATATCTACACGTATTGTGGAGATCAGATCTACAAGATCCAGGGCTCGACCGGAATTGTTGTTGCACAGGATACTGTAGAGCCTTTGAACGGCGTTTATTATCGTTATTTGGGATACGGCGGAGGATACATAATCGAGTTTAATTCCGGAAAGATTTTCGATCTGGATTTGAATCAGGTGGCGGCAATAGATAAGTCCATCAGCAGCTCTTTCTACAACAATGAATACTTCTACGGATTGTTTCCTGGCGATGCCGCTGGTCACACTATACTGAAGAAGTTTTCCATCGCTGAAGACGGCAATGGGGTTTCCGTCAGGTATGTTAACGGTTTCAATCCTGATGTTACGGGTTGGCATGGGATTTATGGTACCCAGTCTGCACCTATATTTGTCGACGGATACATGTACTACATCGGTGCTACAACCACGAGTGTAACGAATTCTGCAGGTCAGCTCGTCGCAGTGCCATACAAAATCTTCCTTAACAGTATCAATGTAGAGACAGGTGTGAAACAAACCATAGATTTGGGTTTGGACTACAAGTACATCGATGATGGCTGGGTGACTTACGACGGTCAATACCTGTATGTGACGTCCTACGTCGGCGGATTGGACATGGGCGGAGGAGAGGAAGGAACGGATAACTCCTCTGTATATGAAGAAAAGATGTCCTCCGTGACAAGGATCGCAATCGATGGCAACGGGCACATGGAAAAACTGTTCGATGTAGATTTCGATGAGAAAGGCGTGACCTCCCAGTTCGTTGTGTACAATGGGCGCGGGTATGTCAACGTGAACCAGAATCAGGGATTCCTTTATGTTTATGATATGTCCACTTTCTCTGCGGATTCTAAACCCATCTACAAGAATGAATCTGTGTACACGCATGGGTCGATAGTGCTGAACGCATACGACGACGGTTCTTCTGTTGAGAAGGTTCAGATCTTCCTGATAGGTTATGAGTTAAGGAGCAAAGGGGTCTGTGTAATCGAAGATTACGCCGGAAAATCAACTGCCAGCAACCCCAGTTATTACAAAGATGGGTACGATATCGCGAATTATTGTTCACAAGGTGTTAGATTCCTACCCAATGGTAATGTAGTGTTCTATCAGGATCCCGGATGTTTGGTTTGTGTAGGTCCAGAGGAGACGAATGACTATTACTTCTTCATCTCGGATGGTACGGAAGCAAGATGGGTAAAGGCGAACGGTAAAATGCCTTCAGAGGCCCTTGCTGATTCCGGATTTGCACTGATTTCCGATGATAAGTATACATTGCTACAGGCCACCACGGATGTAGACAAGGTGATGTCTGGAGGATGGAATGTATTTGCGTTGAACCAGAGAGGGACCGAATGGATAAAGGTTCCGAATAATTATCTGAATAACAACCCGAATGTGACCAATTATTACAGGTTTTGCCACTACTACCAGATAGTCAAAGCGGACGTCCCCACCAGTTACGGTACCGAATGGGTCGTCGGCGACTCCGATCCGTACATCCTATGGGTGCCGCTGCTGGACCAAGAGATTGTGGGGAAACAACTGGTTTTCTCTGCCAGCGAAGTCAGGTATGCCATCCACGCCGAGTACGAATCCTCACAGGGTTCTCTGGTTGTTTCTGAAGAGAATCCGATAGCAGGCTCATCAATCACGCTGACGGTGACTCCTGCCGACAGGTACAGCATTCAATCCGTTTCATATTCGGTTGGAACTGGGCAATCGGTGGTCTTGCAACCTTCAGGCAACGGCCTGTACAGATTCACCATGCCTTCTTCGGATGTCAACATAAGTGTACAGTTTTTGCCGATATATTCGATCACATATCATGTGGGCGAGGGAGCAGGAAAGGATGTATCGGTAACCGAGTCTGTTTATGTGAATTCGGAGCACGACTATACTGTATATGCAGGATATGATTTCGAGTTCAACATATCCAACCCCCTGTCAAGTACACGGTTTGAGAATGTTCCCGTATGGTTGGTGCCAACTTATAGCACACATAACTCAGCGATAATTGAAAAGCACTCTGGAACAGTTGAAGGATTGGATTGCAATTATTCTATTATATCTCAGAACCAGGGAAAGATTAAGCAATTTGAGGTTAACCTGCACATCGGATATTTCCAAGAATCATTCGTTAAGGGCAATGCTTCAGTTGCTGACATCTCCGACGGTGTAACGAACCACGGTAAGACATTTATCGGATGGAGTACGGATCCGTTATCTTCCAAGGTAACATACAGGCCAGGAAGTTCCTTCGAGTTGAATTCGGACTTGAACCTTTATGCGGTATGGTCCGATGAGGTATCTGCAGACCCCGCAAGCATACATTATGCTTTGTCGGAAACCTCTTCCCAGTCCAACGGAAAGACAGATATCGAGGTTTATATCAACAGAGATGTCGGAGATAAGGATCTGAAAGATGCCCGTCTATTAGTCATTGCCAACTATGATGGAGGCATATTCGTCAACGTCTATTCTGTACCTTCCCTCAAGGACGGGATCGGAAAGGAAAGGGTGACAGTCAGTTCGCAAGGGCTGGTGTCTGTAACCGTACAGATCGTTTCCGGAATACCAGACGGTTTGTTCTGCTGGTATGGAGAATGTACGTATCATGCAGGCGAGGATGCCAAAGGAGCAGTAATCTTCGAATCACAGTATGGTTCAGCCCCTGCTGCAGCTGTCGGAGATATTGGAAGCACGATTATACTGGGTTCTATCGAAGTCGATGGACTGAAATTCGACGGATGGGGGATCGGTACCGATGTTTATGCAGCCGGTGACAGATTCATAATAATCGATGGAGAAACAATACTAACCGCAAGATGGGTTGCAATCCCGACCCATTCTGTTACCTATTTGGTTGGCGGAGGGTCCTATGAGGCACCTTCTCAAGACGATGTGACCGAAGGTTCCACTTTCATCGTAGCATCTTATGCTGGAACGAAAGAGGGAATGAAATTTGCAGGATGGAATGATGGGCAAATGAATTATCCTGTTGGTTCGACATACATGATGGGAACATCGAATGTTACGTTGACCGCAGTCTGGATTCAATCCGCCCCCTCCTACACCGTCCACTTCTCCAGCAGCATGGGCAACCAGCCCGCCGATGTGACCGGAACCGCCGGTACCGTTGTGCAGTTCCCGACCATAACCAATCCGCTG
>Ga0310696_10004754_pt1 | contig 16576 bp, 13 predicted proteins | sample AusTroGonzalo_MG_4_FD_203885 | JGI IMG/M metagenome (GOLD analysis project Ga0310696, IMG submission 203885) | Bovine rumen microbial communities from tropical cattle in Woodstock, Queensland, Australia - Gonzalo_02 (v2) (version 2) | ecosystem: Host-associated > Mammals > Digestive system >...
TCTTGAAGTTGCTGAACATACCGAAATGGTAGGCTACCATAATTGTCATAATTTCGCTTTCCGACAATTTACCCTTGCGGTCTCGATGCCGTTTTCCATCGTTTCCGTCGCTTAGACGCAGTTGCTTGTTCAATGTTTCATCAAGATTTTTGCAGAATTCATCCATCATGCAAAAGATTTCTGTAATTTTGTCCTCGGTAATCATAGCAATTCTTTTTTGTATAACTTATTGATTAACACCACAAATATACAAAATAATGCTGTGATTACCAAATCTTTTTTGTTCAATTTTTCAGTTTTTTCTTATCCCGAACTCGCGTAAATCATAATCAAGTAGTTCTGAAATTTGTTGTAAACGCTTCACATCCATGTTGCCATTTCTGAAAATATCGTAGGCATTGCGGCGCGAACAGTGTATCATCTCGGCAAACTTAACTGCCGATATGTGCTTCTCGTCAAGCACTTTCCTGATTTCGTGTCCTATGTGTATGTCTATATTCATGCAAAAACCGCGAACTTTTGTTATGCTCGAGGTTCTGCATACCTATTACCCAACAAGAAGCCCGCGGTTTTCCGCGAGCGTTCCGCCTCTTGTGGGTAATGTAAAATTTTGCAGATTTCGAGCATTACTTAGAAAGCAAAAACGCCAATATGTTTTTTTCTATCCTATTACAGTTCTATCTATTTCGTTAATAAGTGTTTATATTAAACCCAAATCGGTCATTAGAAAATAACAATCCATAAGTTCTAATGACCGCCATTAGAAAAAGATGCTTGCTTTTTCGTAAAAATCAGTAATTTAGCGGTCTTACCACACATTCTGTAGGCTGTTATATGATGCGGGATTATGATATTAAGTTCGTAGGGAAAGAGATAACGCCATTTGGAGGGTTGTCTTTATTCCTAAAAATGTTGGAACGGTGCAGTTTCGACAAGCAGTTGGAGAACTGCAATTTGCCGATGCAAGGATCGAACAGGGGCTACAAGCCACTGCAGCTCATCCTTGGTCTTTTCGCGGGTGTCTGGTGCGGGGCATGCTGCTTCGGACATCTTGATGTCGTCCGCTATGACAAGGTGTTATGCAGCTTGCTTGGCTGGGAACGCGGAGCAGACCACAGGGCATACCAGCGCTATTTCAACAAGTTCTCACAGGCTGTCAATCAGCGGGTGTTCAGCGATTTGTATAGTTGGTTCTTCTCACAGCTGGTATTCGACAACTACACGCTCGACTTCGACTCTACGGTGATGGTTCGTGAGGGGCATCAGGAGGGAGCGGCAAAAGGCTATAACCCGAAGCGGAAAGGCAGACCGTCCCACCATCCGTTGCTGGCTTTCGTATCTGACCTGAGGATGATTGCCAACTATTGGCTTAGGCCGGGAAACACTTCCGCAAGCACTAACTACATCGCATTCCTTGACGACACACTGTCAAGGCTTGCAGGCAAGAAAGTGTCCCTTATCCGCATGGACAGCGGCTTCTTTTCCAATGGCATACTCGACTATCTGGAACTAAAATCACTGAAATATATAGTGGCGTGCCGCTTCAACAACAGGATCAAGTACAGCCTAATACACGAGAAGAGATGGTTGACAGTGGACGACGGGCTGGAGATTTCGGAGACGACATATCAGGCGGATGGCTGGAAGGAGCCACGCCGTATTGTCATGGTGCGACAGGAAATTGAGAGGCGCCCTAATGCCGCAGGAAAGGTTATAAGACAGTTGGAACTGTTTGACGACAAGGCAGATTTCGGAAAATATAGGTACAGCTGCTATGTTACCAATCTTGACTTTTCTGCAAAGGTTGTGTACGATGCTTATCGCGGCAGGGCAGACTCTGAAAACAGGATAAAGGAATTGAAAAACGACTTCTCTCTGGATGAATTTGTATCCCATAATTTCTGGGCTACAGAAGCCTGTGGCAATTTTATCGTGATGGCTTACAACTTCATGTCATTGTTTCGTCACGCATTGATTAACTCAGATAAAAGACAGTTCCTAAAGACAATACGCTACGAATTGATTGCCACGCCGGCTTATTTGGGCAAGGTAAATTTTAAGGATAAGCACATTTTATACCTGGCCAGGTCACTAAAAACTCGAAAATCGTTCCTCGCAATATGGGAAAAACTAAGCGATTTTTCTTTGCCGTATGACTCTACAAAATCCTAATGACCGATTTGGGTTAAATTTGTTTTATATTTTTAACTTATATCGTTTGTTAATCCAATTAATTTTTCAATGAGAAAAATTAGACAATTTATAATTGTATCCCTTCTTCTCTAATATTGTACTTGAATAGTGACGGAGGCGCAGAATTCCACTGGTCGATGGTATATACAAACGCATTTATCTCTTCGCCTATGTCAAATCCTTTGTCCCACAAGTCGCAGGCAATTTCGTATCGCTCGGAATGTGTCATCGGTGGCTTGTTGAGAATTACGATGACATCCCAGTCGCTATCCTCCCTGTTGTCTCCACGGGCGCGAGAACCATACAAGATTATCTGCGCATCAGGTTCGGTAGCCCTAACCGTTGTGCGAATCAAATCCAATACCTTGTCTCTGCTCTGGCGTTCCATTGTGGGAATTTTGTTTTCAATCGAGGCAAAAATACAAAAATATTGCTTGTAGGCAAAACCTTTTGCCACTGCTTAATAATAAGAAAGGCACATCAGAAACTTTTTCCAACAATTTAAATGTCTTTAATTTCTTTATTCAAAAATTCGATAAATGTTTCTCTAGTAGGCAACTGCAACAGATACTTTGATACGAAAAGATTCTCGTCCATACCTGCTGTTGCATATTTTACCATTTCTGTTGTGGCATCGGTGCAAAGCAGTATGCCGATAGGGGCATTATCACCATCGGTTACCATATTTTCGCGATAATATGACACATACATATTTAGTTGTGCCATATCAGCATAGTTGAACTTTTGTGTTTTCAGTTCTACAAGCACGTGGCATTTCAATATCCTGTGGTAAAAGACCAAATCAACGAAAAAATATTTATTGTCAATCAGAATTCGTTTTTGTCGAGCCTCAAAACAGAAACCTTCGCCCAGTTCAAGAATAAAGTCTTGGATATGAGTTATTAACAAATTTTCAAGGTCGCTTTCTTCAACAACATCAGAACTGCGTAATCCTAAAAAATCAAAAATGTATGGCGATTTTACAATATTGGATGGGGTTGCCGTATCGGCTTTTTCGTTGATAAGAGCAATTAGCTTTTCTGGTTTTTGGCTGATACCAGCCCTTTCAAAGCAAAGCGAATCTATCTGATGCCGTAGTTCACGTACACTCCAACAGCCCTTTATTGTTTCAATCTCATAAAATGCACGTTTTAACTGATTATCAATCGAAAGGAGTTCTGCTATGTGAGAAAAGGATAGGTAGTTGAAAATCTTGTCGCGATTAACTTTGGGCAAAGAAGGTTCATTATTTGCAACTAGCAATTCTGTGCCATAAGATTTTCCAGACAGTGTCTGTATTATTTCACATTGTTGATTATTAGATGATTGTAATAATCCAGACAGCGACTGGATTATTTGTCGATTATTATTTGCCAACAAATATTTTGCAATCTCTTTGCCAATTTCTGGATACACCTTATAAAACAATCGGCATAAATTCAACATAGATCGTCCCAACCCTTTAATTTGGATGGATTTTGCCAATTCAGAAAGCAATTTATCCCCATATTTTGCCCTGTCTTCGCCATTTTGCTCAAATTCTACAATCCAATAACCCACCAACCAATTGCGTGCGGTGACATTTTGGTTGATTGCTCTAACTGCATTTTGCTGCAATACGTTGTGAGCAGTTTGTATGTTCGTTGCTAATTGAGGAAAATTCATTGCTTAATTATTAGTCTGTTGCAGTGGCAAAAAAAGAAAACTTAACGAGACAAATATAACAAATTATGAAAAAACTACCTATTGATATTATGTCATAATTTTTGCTATAAAAAACGAAAAGCACATACTCAAATGTGCCTTCCGTTACAAATATCGTGTTCGTTTATTTCTTCAAATGCTGGTCGAGCCATCCCTTGAATTCGCGCTGCCACAGGATGCTGTTCTGCGGTTTCAGAACGAAGTGAGTTTCTTCTGGGAATACCACCAACTTGCTTTCGATGCCACGCATCTGTGCCATGTTGAATGCCTGCAGGCTTTCGGTATATGGGATGCGGAAGTCCTTGCCACCTGTGAAAATCAGGATAGGTGCATTCCAGTTCTGTACGAAGTGGTGTGGCGAAGTTTCGTACGACTTCTGAGCTATTGCATTGTCCTTTTCCCAGTATGGTCCGCCGAGGTCGTGGTTTACGAAGAACATTTCTTCGGTAGATGCGTACTGCGATTCAAGGTTAAACATTCCGCAATGTGCGATGAAGGCCTTGAACAAGCTGTCCTGGTTGTGACCTGCGAGCCAGTATACCGAGAAACCGCCATAGCTTGCACCAACTGCACCAATATGGTCTTCATCAATGTAAGGTTCGGTCTTGATAGCGTTAACTGCCGAAACATAATCCTTCATGTTCTGTCCGCCGTAGTCACCCGAAATCTGTGCGTTCCATTCAGTGCCGAAGCCCGGGAGACCTCTGCGGTTAGGTGCGATTACTATGTAGCCGTTGGCTGCCATAATCTGGAAATTCCAGCGGTATGACCAGAACTGTGAAACTGGGCTTTGTGGTCCGCCTTCGCAGTAGAGGATAGCGGGATAAACCTTTGTGGAGTCGAACTTTGGAGGGTAAATAACCCAAGTGAGCATCTGCTTGTCGTCGGTGGTGGTTACCCAGCGTTCTTCTACGCGACCCATCTCAATCTTGTCGTAAATGTTCTTGTTTACATTTGTGAGCTGGCGTTCCTGTCCGTTCTTTCCAACTACGAAAAGTTCGGTTGCCATCGACATTGAGGTCTTGGAAGCAAGCAAGTCGTTTCCGCAAGCAGCAAGTCCTGTGAAGTCGTGCTGACCCTTGGTGAGCTGTGCAATTTCGCAAGTGTTGAGGTCAACCGAGAAAATCTGGAAGGTTGCATTGAGAACGGTTGTGAAGTACAACTTGTCGGCGTTTTCGTTGTCCCAAACGACATTCGAGCAGCCGTAGTCCCATTTTTCGGTGACATACTTCTTTTCACCAGATTCGAGGTCCATCACGAATAGGCGTTCCTTGTCGGATTCGTAGCCGGGAGTTTCCATACTTATCCAAGCGAGTTTCTTCGAGTCGGCCGAGAATACAGGGTACTTGTCATAGCCCATCATACCTTCGGTGAGGTTCTTTACGGTGCCGTCCTCAAGGTTGTATAGGTAAATGTCTGAATTTGTGCTAACTGCATAATCCTTGCCGCTGAGTTTCTTGCAAGTGTAAGCGATGCTCTTGCCGTCGTTACTCCAAGCGATTTCAGCATCGTCGAAGTAAGGGCTAAGCGGAGAATCAAACTTTTCGCCTTCCATAATGTCGGCTGCGGTTGTGATATTGTCGTTGAAGTCGGCTACGAAAATATGCGAGTACTTGTAGTCGTGCCAGTCGTTCCAGTGACGGTACATAAGGTCGGTTGCGATTATGCAGTTAGTGTTTGGCAGGTCGGGATAGATTTCGGCTGGAGTTTCGTCCATCTTCACATCGGCGATGAGCATAATCTTGTTGCCAGTTGGTGAAATCTTGAACGAATTTACATCAAATGCAAGGTTCGAAATCTTCTTGTTCCCCTTGCCGTCGGCTGTCATTGTCCAAACCTGAACTGCATCGCCTTCGGTTGAGAGGTAAGCGATATTTCCGTCCTTTGTCCAGCGCGGGTTGAAGCACGAAATGCTCTCGTCGTTGGTAAGCCTTGTTGCTTCGCCGCCTTCGACCGGAATAGAGTAAATCTGGGTGTTGGAACCGTTAGTCTCTACGCTGTAGTATGTTACGGTGTAAAGTACGGTTTTACCATCGGGGCTAACCTGCATATCGCCAAGTCGTCCGAATTTCCACAGCACTTCGGGGGTAAGGATGCCGTTCTGGATTTCTTCTTCGGTCAGGTCGCGCTGATATGCTACCGGACCTTCAGCGTTTCCGCCTTTCTTGTCATTCTTGTCGCACGATGCAAAAATCAGTGCAAGGCCGACAAATACTAATACTAATCTCTTCATATTCTGTAAGTTTTATTTATTATGCAATTATTTCCCCATGTATCAAGAGTTAATTAAAGATTTTTTATGTAATCATCAAAATCACTACATTTAACATAGCGGTTTGTGTAACCAAGTGACTCCAAGTTTTCCCTTAACAATTTATTCAATTTTGTCAACTTTATGATGTCGATTGAATTATAAGCCAATATGTTCATATTCGCAAGTAATCTTTGCGCAGGGTCCTCTATTGTATTGGTGTCCGTAACAAGAACATATATGCATGGTATTGATTCAAAAACATTAGTGTTTTCGCTAATTTCATTGCAAATATGTATGCTGTCGCTAATCTTTTTCTTTAAGTTGTAACCGGCAACTTTATTTTTTATTATTTCATCATCTTCTGTTTCTAAATTGGAATTTTTCAATTGATGTGTCAGGAAATTCTTGTTACTTTTGATTTCAACGAACAAAAAATGATTGTCTTTATGAGTAATACAGTCAACAGATGCCAATTGTGATTGGTTGTTTATCTGACAAAAAATCGACTTTACTTTATCAAAATCAATGACATTCGTCTGCGATGGCGTTGGACAAGGATTGTCTATGCAAGGTGTCTTAGGTTGGGGCTTGTGCAAAACGCATATCTGCGTCTCGTCCAAATTTGAGTATGACTTTATTAGTGAGTATAGGGTTGTTGCATCCATGAGTTACTCCTTATAGTCAACAATATCCATAATATTATTGAGCGGTTCTGCCAATTTTGCAAAAACAGATGTAAGGTCATCGGTAACATCGGTCATTGTCTCAAGGTGATTTTCGTCCTCTTCCGGGGTATAAAAATTGGTATATTTACTCATTTTCTCAATTGCAGAATAATAGCGAATTGCCTGAAGGAAGTACGGACTATGGGTTGTTACCAATATTGGGATTCCACTGTTTGCCAGATTTACTAATTTTTCGGCAAAGCGGACTTGCCATTCCGGATGTAAATGATTTTCCGGTTCGTCCCAAATAAGCAGCCGTTCCGGTCCAATTATCTTCGTGTTTTCCAATAGCTGGACAATGCTTAAACTCTTAATTCCAGAAGCAACATTTACCGTCGTAAAACTATTGTTTCCCTCTTTAAAAACTAGTTGATGACTTGTTGTGTCATAAACCATTTTTCCGCCAGTAATATCATTCATATTTATTTCAGAATGAATAAGCCTATCGGGTTGTTGCGATGCCCAAACAACTTTTTCAACCATATCCTTGATATGCGATGGCACAATCGGCATACTGGTAAATGATGTGCGTCCTTCTGTCTCTCTCCAAGTCTTTGCCGCTATAATTGCATCGGCAAGATGAACATATAATGGAGATTCTATGTATGTTGCATCGGAAATGAAAGGATTCTTTTCGTCATAAAAAACTTTTACAATTTGATTGTTCATCGCTTCAAAACAAATGCGAGGATTACCCTCCGATTGAAGTTCAACAGAAGTTGTTTCGTGTCCTACAGAACACAAAGTATTCATAAACTCCGACTCAATAAGGTATTGCAATTCTGTTTTTAAACTGGCGGCAGGATTATCTTTGTTGTCCCAGCATATTCGGATGTTCTCCAAATCTTCTTCCAACAGTTTTCTCTGACGGGGAACCAGATTGTGCCTTTCCAGTATTTCCTTTACATTTGAAATGAATTTATCCTTGTCGTCTGATTCTATGAATAGCTTTTCAAAATCATAGCTAAATCGAGGGAATCCGTATGAATCGTAGTCTATCTTGTGGTTTAGCCCCTGAAGCCTACTGTAAAAAGATTCTATATGCTTTTTTAATAATCTTTTATTGTCCTCTTCTCCAGCATTCTTAGTGTTGGCAATGGCTTTCACAACAGAAAATAGAGCCCGCCCTATTGTACTTTTGCCAGAACTATTAGAACCAGCAATCACAGTCAAGCCATTTAATTTGATGTTGGCTTGTTTGATTTTATTAACATAAGAAAGCTTCAATTCCATGTTTCTGTTGCAATTAGTGATAATGGGTGCAAAATTATGATAATAATTTCAAATCCCTATAGAGGCATTAAAATTTCTTTGTTTTTGCATCTGTAGGTACTCAAATCAATACAGCATTCCGAAAGCCCACAATGGTATTTTATGGAAAACTGCACTATCAATATCATCGGCTGCGATGTAGGCGTTGCGTTCGCTTCTGATTTGGGAATAGTCCTTGTCCTTGCCTCCGACTTCTATCACGCACTCTCTGTCAATGCGAAAATCGCCCGATTTCAAACCGCCATATTCAACCTTATGCCCAGATGCAGCAAGCTGATTGCAAAAGAAAGTTTCGCGCACTGTTCCTATTTCGGGCGTTACATTTGACAAGGCATATAGCAAATTGGGATTGTCAAGCAGAATCTTGTCTGGCTTCTGCAAGTCACCAATCTTGTCTAAACCAGCGAAAAGTCTGCGTATTAGAGCAGCTTCTTCAAGGTTAGTAAGGTACTTCAGAGTTGTCGTTCGCTGTATTCCGATGCTTTTCGACAACTTGGCAATGTCAACCTCGTATGGCACAATCTGTGAAAGCACCTGAAGCAATGCCTTTATTTTCCGCACATTGCCAACCTCTACATTCCTGTAGCCTGTGAGTTCTGCATCTATAATATAGTTCACAACCGACTCTATATTGCTCTGATACACCTTCTTGCCTTCATAATAAAACGGATAGTAGCCTACGCGAAGGTACTGCGGAAAAAATTCCAAAGGATGGCAAACGCTCTTCACATATTGGCAATAGGCATTCGGGGCGGCAAGCAATTCTTCAAGCGAAAGTGAATCTATCTTGAGTCCGTGCTCGAACCAAAGGTATTCGCGAAACGAAAGCCCCGGCATTGAATATTCCTTGATTCTACGCGACAAATCAGATTGTCCATCATTTATTCTTAGAAGCGAGGACCCGCTGACAACAATATGCAGGTTGCGATGCAAGTCGTAAATCTCCTTTATTTCACCACTCCAGTTTTCATACTTGTGAATCTCATCTATAAATAGATGCGTTCCGCCCTGCTTGCTAAAATTATCAGCTACATCGACCAAAGTATGGTTTGAAAAATACGATGTATCTGCTGAACAATAAAGCACATGACGATCATCTGGAGCAAAATTGCGCCTTATGTACTGAAGCATCAAGGTCGATTTGCCAACCCCCTTCGGACCCTTTATTGCAATAAGTCTCAACGACCAGTCAATCTTGTCCATCATACTGCGAACATATTCCATAGGAACTGTCGAAACATACTCATCATGTCGCTCAAATAACTTTTCCATACCTTAAAGATTATGACCGTACAAAGATAAGTGTTTTTTGTAAAACACAAAAATATATCAAAAGTGTTTTTTATAAAGAACACTTTTTGAACAAAAATGTATTTTGTAAAGAACACATATAATACATAAACATTTAAATGGCGAAACCATTAAACATTGAACTTTTGAACCCTTGAACCCCAAAACATAGAAACGGCATCAGCCATAGAAACGTGAAACTTTCAAACGGCGAAGCCAAAAAGAGAACCCATCATTTCCGAATGCATCCCCTTCATATCATTCATCTCCATTCCATTTGGCAGGATTTTTTATGTAATTAACACGGCTCTTTCATTTGAACGATGTCATTATCTGTAATACAAATAGTTAACGTTTGAACAAATCCCCTGACTGAGCTTGTCGAAGTCAAGATAACAAATTCAAATTAACCTTACTCTTCGATACTTCGACTGTGCTCAGTAACCGCAGGCTCAGGGAGCGGTTGTTCGCTTTTAAATGAAAGAGCCGTGTGTAATTAACGGTTCGGTAATATTCGTAATCGTTACGGATAATGTGTTCGTAATAATTGCGCTACCAGACAGATGTGCCTCGTGTTTGGCGCAATTCATTGATTTTCCGTGCCGAAAATATTTTCAATGCACGAACAAATTCGTTAAGACCATGTTTCATGGGTTGCGTTATCCGTAGGGGACGGTTTCAAACCATCCCCTACGGATAATCCACCACCATTATGATTGTTGTCGATTTGTATTGTTGCGTGAAAATGGTCGGGCATGACAATGTGTTCGTGCAAAACGATGTTCGTATAATGCTACGCAATCCGTTCTGTACCGTCGTGAATCCATTTGCTTTTGCCCTTTCAGGGCGTGTGGGTGTGTATGTATATTGGTTTGAGGCGTAGCCTAAACCTGTTGTGCTTGCTGGGCTTTCAGTCCGAAAAAAGTAAGGTTGCAAATGCGAAAGGGCAGGATAAGAAAATTTCCATTTGAACAAAAACAAAAAAAGAATGTAACGCAATGGTTACATTCTTATTATATAAAATCATAAATCAAATTTAGTTATTGCGAACACAGCGAACACTAAAACCACGATATTTGTTATCGTCGTGTCCATCAAAATCAGACTAGTAGTCATAATCAATGTCACGCGTATAGGCTCTGTCACTATTGTACTCTGTTGCCGACCAGAAAAGAGCATCGTAGCCAAAATCATTGTATGCTGAACTGTAGTAGCTATCATAATAGCCAGCTGGAAATGCTGCAAATCCTGTTATGCCAAAGTTCGGAGAACTGACTAAAGAACCGCTTCTCCACAAACTTGTATTTCCTGCCAATTTTGGTCCTGCGCTGTTTGGACCTCCCAAATAATCAGAAAGCTGCGTCCATTCTGCATCGCTCGGCAAATGCCATCCGTCGGGACATATACCCTGCACACCGCTCGGATTGGATTCGCTACTGCTAGCGCCGTTCATTGCCGCAGTCCAGTTGTACAGATAGCCATAGGAGGCAACATTGTTGCTGCTGTTATTCGGATAATAGCGATATGCAGTTGTATTACTTGCCGTAGAACCTAAAGGTATGTCTCCCTCATAACGCAAATTTTCTGCCATCCAAGTCTGGCTACCTATTGTTACGGTAGCGTAGGTTTGACCATCGCGCGAGTCTGTTAATGTAGAATCAGAAGTATCTGTGCTATTGCTTGACGCAGAGACAGGACGCACGGATAGTCCAGCACTGCGGTAGCTGTCGTTCATGTAGTAATTGCCCGAATTGCAGTCGAGGTACCACGCGTTGAGCGGACTGCTCGTGTCGAACGAACTCGACCAGTAGAGGCTGCGGGAACCGGCATCGCGGAGGTCGCTATCGTAGCGGAAGCCAGCAGCGGGCAGGAAAATAGAGTTGCCGTTAGGTCCAGTGAACAAGCGTCCGTTTACTCCGTTCTGGGTTGTCCAAGTTACGGTACAGTTATTTGTCAGTTCAACCATTTCATCATAGGTCGGCATTCTCCAACCCGAACCCCAGTTGGCAGCGGCAGCGTCATCGTTTGCTTCTAAGGTTGTAAGCGCGTCGATAAAACCGTTATTGCCATAACTTGAATTGTTGCAATACTTGGTTAGTGTACTAGAACTACCATTGCAATAGAGATAAGTACTCCAATTGTAAGTAGTCTTTGTGGTTGTTTCACCCCAAGCATAATAGTTTCCGTATGAAGTAGGGGTATTAGCACCCACATTGCAAGTAGCCCACTTGGTGCCACTTGGCAGACCGAGGTCAACCCAGTCGTGTCCGTTTAGCGTGCCTGTTTGATTGATAGCATGAATGTTGAAACTTGCTTCAGGAGATCCACCAGTAGGATAAACTGTTACAACAAAATCGTTTGCCGACAAAGTTGTTATATTCAAATGAATCAATTGTTCTGCCCCTGCCACCAAGTTAAACTTTGGGCTATTAGGGGGATTGCCACAGCCACCGTCAGGTTCTGTACACATTGTTGCTGTTGCTTGACTGGAAGTTGCATTTTCTCCATTTACCCTGAGGTATGCCTTAACGTTTGACAAATCCGAAGAACCATTATTCTTTACTTTGAAATAAATGTCCGTAGAAGAACCTGCCTGGATGTTTATCGTTGTTCCTGTTATTTCTTCATCTTGTTCATTCAATATCGCTAATTGTGCACCAATTGTATTCGGAATTGTAAACGACCTAACTTCTCCGTAAGCCGTACCTGCGCTGTTGGTGGCGTATGCCTTATAGTAATAGGTTGTGCCAGAGGTAAGTCCAGTAAGAGCCTTGGTAAAACTGCCAGTTCCACTACCGCTCTGTACAGACTGCGAAAGGTTGCTGGAGTTTGTGCCGTAAAGGAAGCCACGTGCGGTTACGGTTGCGCCACCATCGGAAGTCACATTGCCAGAAAGGGTTGCGCCAGTGGCGGTAATATTGGAGGCTGTGCCTGTAGTTACGGCTGGCACAAAATAGGAATTCTGCATATCGATTGCAGCCTGTAGTTGTGCCACAAGTGCATCAACATACGCCTTGGTTGCGGCATCCTGCGCATCGGTCGGGTCGGTTACATTCTTCAACTGGGTATTGACCGAGTTGCTCAATGCTGCCACATCAGTCAATGTCTGGCTTTCGGTGGTAAGGTATCCGCTGAGGTCGGGTGTGTTTTCAATTTCTGAATAGTCGTAGGTCGGCTTGTTTTCTGCCTTTGCCCAGTCGGGTACGGTGGGGTCGGTCTCTACGGCAATTCCGCCACCAGCTCCGCTCATTGCTACAGGCTCGAAACGTCCTGTTGTGGCATTGTAGGCAAGCACATCGCCATCGTTGGCACCAGTGGCATCAATGTAGGAAACACTTCCTGCTGCAAATGCGTAAGGTACACTTACAAACTCGATTGTACCGAGCGAAAGGTTGAACTGAAGCATTGCAGTTGGGTCATAGTCAATCTTCAGGAACTTGCGTCCGCCAGCCCAGTCAATGTCGGCAAACTCGCCAACAGCCATATATGGGTCGCGGCCAATCTGGAACGAGAACGAACCGTAGGCGTTGGTCGTCAGCGAACGGATTTCTCGGTAAATCAGTTCGCCCTCGGGACTGCCATCAAGGATTGACAACTGAATCATTATTGGTGTGTTAGCCATCACTTCGCTGTTTGCATCGCGGGCTATGGCCTGGAAATTAATTGCCTGCGGCACATCCTGCGCCGTCAGGAACATTGCTGCCATGAGGAGGCAGAGGGTGAGATACAATTTCTTCATAATTATTCTATTTTTTATTTTTATCATTTTCTTTATTACATTGGGACACAAAATTTTGTATCCTTACATTGTGGCGACGTGGCGCGCCGCGTCGCTACATATTGTCAATTATACATTGTCAATTATCCATTATTAATTGTTTTTCACCACCTTTTTTACCGCTATTACATTTTTGCCGTTCATCACCGACACAAAATAACTGCCTGCCGGCAATGCCTTTACATTCAGGTATGCCTTTTCTCCATTTGCAAAGGTCTGCAACACCATCTGTCCCAATGCATTGAACACTGCCACACCTGTAACACCTTCAGTACCGTTGAAATCAACGGTTAGTATGTCGGTAACGGGATTCGGGTAACATTCAATCTGCGAGGGCATTTCGGATACTTCCTGCAGGATGGTTGGAAGGTCGCCGCCAGTGTTTTCCTCGCTGCTGAGGGAACCGCTCTCGAGGCTAATGCCATCGCTTCCGCCGGTTGCCATTGTGAAATTGAATGTCTCGCCGAGGACAAAATTTACATTGTCGCCTGCCGCACCGCCCGAACTCATGCTGATACGGTCGAGATTCTGTGCATTAGCTATTGCCGTAAACAGCAGGAACAATAGAAATGTAGTTGTATACCTTATCATATTTTTTACCCTAAATCTCCGTGTCGGGCGCAACCTTATCCACCCACCAGTACCAAACAGGCTTATTATATACAAAAGAAGCGTGGTACTGATATACCATATCTTCGAATGGAGGTCGTGAGAATTACCCTGTAGCAAGATTTAGTCATAACAGCCCACGCATAGCGTGAACTACTATGCTCTCTTTGCTACGAAAATTTCTCACGTTTCCATTCGCAAGACGAGCATAAACGCTTCGTTAATCAATATTTACGGCTTGGTTCATCGCCAAACCGAGGACAAAAATAGGAAAAGGGAATGGAATGGCAAAATTTATTTTGCTATGAACTATAATATTTTTATATCCAGTATTTTATCTCAATTCCACTTTTTGTGCAGCACCAAAAGTGCTGTAAAAACTATATCCTCTTCAGCCATATTTCCATGAACCTATCATATACCGAATAGCCTTTTTCGGTATGGAAAACAAGTTCCTTGTTGATTAGCTGTACGAGTGCCTTGTTTATGCTGCTTGTACCTTTAAGATTATATTTCCTTATGAACGAATTTGAATTTATTGCGGGTACAATATGCTCCTTTGCTATCGCAACCAGCAACTGCGCCTGATTTATTGTCAGAAAGTCGTAAATGCGCTTGTAGCCGTCGGTTTCGGTTTCGACAATCTTCATCACACATTCGCTTATGTCCGATTCGGTAACCTTTTCTGGTGCCAGTTCGAACAGTTTGTTGAGGATATACTGCACATACCAAGTATGCCCTTCAACCATATTGTATATTTTTTCGAATGTGTTTTTATCTAAAGTTATCCCTATGGTTTTCATCCAATTGCAAGAAAACTTAAAATATGTTTCCATTGGGATTGGCTTCAGGTTCATCTTTTCTGTGCTCCGATAGAAAGGACGGGCTGCCGAATTGAAAATGTCGTCCATAAGGTGTTGCTTGCTTCCCGAAAAAATGAAATGCAAGTTCGGACAGAATTGGATGTAGGAACGGAGCAGTGCCTCGGTTTCCGTTTCGGGATATTCGGAAATCTGTTGAAACTCGTCAATGGCAATTATACATTCCTTGTCCGATTCCTTTATGTATGAAAATATTTCGCCGAGTGTGTTTTGCGTGTCCTGCTCCTTAAAATCAAGCGAAGCCTGTGGCAACCCACTTGCAATGTCGGTTGAAAAGACTACGCGGCAACTTTTGAATATGTTTGCTATGGCTGAAGCGGTTTTCTGGGGAATGCTATCGAGTTTGCCGATTACTGTTTTACCGAACAGAGATACAAAGTCGCCTAGTGATTTAGTGGCAAAAATATCCATATAGAGGCATACGGCATTCTTGTTCTCCTTGCCTATCTGGTAGAAAGTATCTTTGATTAACCCTGTTTTTCCCATCCTGCGCGGACTCATCAGCGTGATGTTTCTTCCGTTTCTTAATGCCGAAATCAGTTCTTTCCTTTCGGTGTCACGCCCGCAGAAATATTCGTGTCCTGCATACCCTAAAAGGAGAAATGGATTGTATAATTTATTCATATTCAATAATTTGTTTAAATTGCACTTTTGGTGCTGCACCAAAAGTGCTGCAAATATAATGATAAAATGATTATCCGCAAAATATGTTTATTATTATTGTCCTCTAAAAGTTTAATAAATCAACACAAAAGCATTCCGCTCCAGCCGCGGAGGCTTTTACTTTTTTGTTGGCAAAAAAGTAAACAAAAAACCATGTCCGCTGAGTCTGCTTCGCTAAAAATCGGCTGCACTACGCTAAAAGTCAGAAACTTGTCTGCGTTTCTCTCCGACTTCAAACAGACTGACTTTTTACGCTCCGTTTCTCCGATTTTCTTAACGCTTACCAGCCAAGGCGGCAATCAAGGTATCGCCAAAGGCGATGGATAAAAAAACAAAAAAAGTCGGAACTTTCGCCCCGACTTTCCTATTATAAATTTTGTCGTTTTTACTTGATAACGCCGAGTTCCTTTCCGACCTTGGTGAATGCAGCGATGCACTTGTCGAGGTGGGCGATTTCGTGAGCTGCCGAAATCTGAACGCGGATACGAGCCTGTCCCTTCGGAACTACAGGATAGTAGAAGCCAGTTACATAGATGCCTTCTTCCTGAAGTTTTGCAGCCATATCCTGCGAAAGCTTTGCGTCGTAGAGCATTACTGCGCAGATTGCCGATTCGGTTGGCTTGATGTCGAAGCCAGCAGCCTTCATCTTTGCGATGAAGTAGTCGGTGTTGCTGTGGAGCTTGTCCTGCAGTTCGTTGGTGCTCGACATGATGTCAATCATCTTGCAGCCAGCAGCGGCTACCATAGGAGGAATAGAGTTGGAGAACAAATATGGACGCGAACGCTGGCGAAGCATTTCTATGATTTCGCGCTTACCAGTTGTGAATCCACCAACTGCACCGCCGAATGCCTTTCCGAGAGTACCGGTAAGGATTTCAATCTTTCCACGGAGGTTGTAGCGTTCTGTTACACCGCGACCAGTCTTTCCGACAACACCTGCCGAGTGCGATTCGTCAACCATTACCATTGCGTTGTACTTGTTTGCGAGTTCGTAAATCTTGTCGAGCGGGCAAACGTTACCGTCCATCGAGAATACGCCGTCGGTAGCAATGAGGCGGAAACGGCACTTCTGGGCTTCCTTGAGTTTTTCCTCGAGGTCGGCCATGTCGGCGTTGGCATAGCGGAAACGCTGAGCCTTGCACAGACGAACACCGTCGATAATTGAAGCGTGGTTCAACGAGTCGGAGATGATAGCATCTTCTTCGCC
>Ga0310696_10004755_pt1 | contig 16575 bp, 15 predicted proteins | sample AusTroGonzalo_MG_4_FD_203885 | JGI IMG/M metagenome (GOLD analysis project Ga0310696, IMG submission 203885) | Bovine rumen microbial communities from tropical cattle in Woodstock, Queensland, Australia - Gonzalo_02 (v2) (version 2) | ecosystem: Host-associated > Mammals > Digestive system >...
AGGCGGTGAGGAAATGAAAAAAGTGGGGGGAGAATTTGTGACTATGGGGAATTGTTTGTATATTTGCAGCGGAAACTGTAAAGGCGGGGCATGAAGAAGGAGAGTTTATTGAGGAAGAAAGGGTACGGCAGCAAGGCGTCTGTCGATGTTAGTGGCATGAAGAAAGGGTACGACATCGAGGCGACTGTCGATGTTAGTGGCATGAAGAAAGGGTACGACATCGAGTTTATCGATGCGAGCAGCGTGGTGACGGAGATGAAGTACTTCGAGTTCGTGAGGTTCCTTGTCGTGGGCGGGCGGACTTACCGGTGGTATAAACGGAAGGCGGACGAGAGGGGACGCGTGAGGCAGGGGATGCTGTCGCCGGTTGAGCTTCGGGAAATGAATCGCATCGAGGCGCTGGCGGTGCCGAAACATATCACGGTGACGAAGGATCTGCTGACGCCGTATCAGGTTGAGGAGCTGGAGCGTTTTCTGAGCGAGCGGGGCATCGAGGCGCTGTGGATTTCGCACCGTCAGAGGCTGGTGGAGGAGAAGCTTCGTGAGGCGCTGACGTACCTGAACTCTGAGCAGTGCAGCTGCCGCATTCAGCAGGGCTACGACTACGCTTGGGTGAAGCGTGCCATCGACAAGAAGCTGTTCCAGGGTTGCGAGCGCATCAGCAACTATTCGTACCCGAAGTTCGTGCAGTACATCCAGTCGCTGGGTTTCGGCAATATTGCTGGGGCCAAGACGCTGGCGAAGTACTACAACACGGTCAGCGGGCGCGAGTTTCCGTGGGAGTACAGTGATTGTCGGGACAAGAGTTTTGAGCAGCAACGCCGCAACCATATCGTTATGAAATTGATTGAGATTATGACCGAACTGACGCCCTGGCGATGATGACGTTGGTCTGTGCGCCGTTTTATGCGCCGTTTGGTCGGTCAGCCATGATTAATTTGTATCTTTGCAACGTGTAGGAAAGTCCTGCGCGTTGCTCTTTTTTGTTATGTGCGCACCAAGGACAGGAGGAGCATCGAGACTGGTCTCACGAGTACAAATCCAAAAAGAAAGGAAGACAAAATGGAAGCTAAATTGTTCAGAGTTATTTCACAGTCGGAGGTCGTCATGATTGACTGCGACAGAGAGCCGAGCGGCAAGCTTGCTAAGAGCACGCTCCGCATGCGTGTGCTGGGGAGTCCCCACGGCGACGAGTTTGTTGCCTCGTTGTATTTCAACCTGGCTCACCTGAAGTTCCGTGAGGGCGACGTTGTTGCCGCGGTGCTTCGTTTCCGTCCGTACCATTACAACGGCAACCTGTATCAGGACTGTGTGGCCAACGACGTAGTCAAGCTTGTATAATAATAATAGGTAGCTTATGGAAACGATAATGATTTTTGCCATGAACCCCCGCCTGAAGAACAGTACGACGGGAAAGATGATAGGCAAGTACCATCGGGGTTATGCTGAGCCGGCCACGGCTCAGCAAATCGTCGAGATGCTGGGTCGCGAGGACTTGCGCCAGCTAGTCAGCCAGATCCGCAACGAGGGTCGCGACGAGTTGAAGGAGCAGTTGCCTTCGCTCTGTCCCCACTACTCGCAGTTCAAGGACAACCACCGTGCCCAGAGCGACATCATTGCCGAGTCGTTCACGTACAAGACCTGTGTCGACGTCGACGAAGTGTCGCTGGTCGAGCAGGCCATCAGCCGTGCCCAGGAGGTGAACGGCGACGAGCTGTCGGACTTTGAGGGCATGGTCGAGTACATCGAACGTTCGCCCCGCAACAAGTGCCACATCTGGCTTCGCATGCCCGTTGGCATGACCATCGAGGAGACGCAGCGTGCTTTTTGTGAGGAGATCAGCGTGCCCTACGACGAGAGCTGCACGACGCCCGAACGCTTTATCTACATGACGGGCGACGAGGTCTACCGCTCTGAGCGCTGGCTTCAGCCGTTGAGTGCCGACGAGATTGAGGAGCGCCGCGAGGCTTTCCTGATGCGTGGGCTGGACGTCGACGGCCGTAAGTTCGTTGAGGGTAATAAGGCGCATGGAACCAATGAGGCTGATGAGCCCGACAAGGCTCATGAGACCAACAAGGCCAATAGGACCCATGAGGCCAATAGTGCCCACGAGACCAACAAGGCCCATGGAACTAACAAGGCCAACGGAGCCCAGAGCCCCGTTGTTGCTGCCGACGACCGCACCCGCTTCATCGTCAAGGAGTGTCTGAACGAGGCAGGGCTGGAGGTTCGCGACCTCAACGAGCTGGGCGGCATCCACAACGCCGTGAAGAGCGTGCTGTCGGTAGGTGCCACGCAGCTGGTGACCGAGGGCGAGTTCCTGGGCGTGATGGCCGAGCTGATGCCCACCTACTGGGAGGACAAGAACTTCCGCCGACTGGTGAGCGACTTCTACGCCAAATACACCGACGAGAACCAGAAGCTGACGCAGTTCCAGCGCCGTGTGTTCGCCCAAAGCCGCCGACTGGGCCGTGCCACCACGACCGAGAAGAGCGCCACGCAGGCCGACTCGGAGAAGGGCCAGAAGCCGACCACCGTCCATGGTCACTCGGCCTCGCTGACGGACATCTACGCCTCGTCCGTTCCCCCCGTGCTGCCCGAGAAGCTGCCGAAGCTGGTCAGGCTGGTGACCTCGCTGACGCCCGACGAGATGAAGGCCAACGTGGCCCAGGGCATGTTTCCGCCGCTGGGTGTCTATCCGCGCAACCTCAGCTTCACCTACATCGACCACCTGCCTCGCGAGCTGCGCATGAACTGTCTGACCATCGGCGAGACCGGCGGTGGCAAGGACACGAGCCTGAAGCTGCCGCTGAAGCACCTGACGAAGCCCATGGCCGACCGTGACATGGTGAACCGCCACCGTCTGCAGGAGTTCAACGAGCAGTACAACACGAAGGCGATGAACAAGGAGAAGCCCAAGCGTCCCGAGGGGCTGATCATCCAGTACATCCGTTCTGACATCACCTGCGCCCGTCTGTCCCAGCTTATGGACGACTCACAGGGTGCTTTCCTCTACACCAACATGCACGAGTTCGAACAGTGGTACGGCATTGAGGGCGTTCGCGGCACCAACTGCACGTTCAAGAACCTGAAGCTGGCCGACGACGAGGACAACCCCTTCGGTCAGGAGCGAGCAGGGTCCCAGAGCGTCAACTACTCGGGCTCGCTGGGTCTGAACTGGAACGCCTCGACCACCCCGGCCAAGGCCCAGTACATGTTCCGCTTCGTCATGGTCGACGGTCCGCTGAGCCGCCTCTGTCTGGCTACGACGCCCAAGCGTGAGATTGGCTCTCCCATCCCGGTCTACGGCTACTACGGCGAGGCCTACGACAAGGCGCTGGCACCCTACATCGAGAACCTGGAGAAGGCCAGTGGCGAACTGACGTGCAAGCAAGCCTGCAAGCTGGTGAAGCGCCTGAAGGCCGAGTGCGACCAATTCTCGCAGCAGACTCAGGACGAACTGTTTGACAACCTGACACACCGTGCCCTGGTCCACGCCTTCCGTAAGGCCTGCCTGCTCTACACCGCCAACGGCATGAAGTGGGAACGACTGATTGAGGACTTCTGTCGGTGGTCGCTGCACTACGACCTGTGGCTGAAGCTGCACTTCTTTGGCGACCTGATACGCCAGGCTGACAGTCAGACCCACACGTCGCACCGTGGACCTCGCAACCTGCTTCACCTGCTTCCGCAGACGTTTACCCGTCAGGAGGCCGTCAACGTACGCCTGCAACAGGGCAAGGACTCTGACGGTACGTGCAACATGCTGGCCCAGTGGAAGAAGCGTGGCTACATCACCCTCACCGACGACGGTTGCTACACCAAAGTAGTCAAGGAATGACAGATGACAGATGACAGTTTTATATATGCAAGCAAAACGTCGGCTTATCTTAATTTTATCAATCATTTAAGAATTGAAGTGTTAATCGCAAAGCTCCGTTAACAGAGATAAGGAAAGTGTTAAAATGGGACAAATATTCATGACAAATTGTCAGTTTATTAAACTTTGCGCTTAATTTTGCAGTCAGAAAGCTCAGAAGGCGCATGAAGCAGAGCCCGAGTGCACCGAGAGATTAGTCAACAAGTAAGTATTAATTAAAAACAAAAGAATATGGATATGAAAAAGATTGTCAACATTGCAGTCCCGACATCAGCCCTGGTAGCTGTTGTCTTCTCTGTCGTAGCATTCAACAACACCAATGCTGCCACCTCGCCCGAACAAGTTCCCTCGCCCGTCGTGTCGTCGATGCCTGCCGGTCAACCGGTCGACCTGACGTATGCCGCCGAGAAGTCGCTGCCCGCCGTGGTCTACATCAAGAACACACAGAACTCGAAGATTCAGACCGTTGAGTACAGCGACCCGTTCGAGGACTTCTTCAGCGACCCGTTCGGCGGATTCTTCGGTCGTGGTCAGGGCAACGGTGGCCGCCGCCAGCGCCAGGTGCAGACGCCGAAGCGCCAGGCAGCAGGCTCGGGTGTCATCATCTCGGCCGACGGATATATCGTCACCAACAACCACGTGGTCGACGGTGCCGACGAACTGACCGTCACGCTGAACGACAACAAGGAGTACTCGGCCCGCATCATCGGTGCCGACGCCACCACCGACCTGGCACTCGTCAAGATCGACGCCAAGCAGCTGCCCGCCATCGTGATTGCCAACAGCGACGACGTGAAGGTGGGTGAATGGGTGCTGGCCGTCGGCAACCCCCTGGGCCTGAACAACACGGTGACGGCCGGTATCGTCTCGGCTAAGGCCCGCACCATGGGTCAGGGCGTGTCGTCGATGATTCAGACCGACGCCGCCATCAACCAGGGTAACTCGGGCGGTGCACTGGTCAACACACGCGGCGAGCTGATCGGCATCAACGCCATGCTGGCCTCGCCCAACGGCTCGAACATCGGCTACGGCTTCGCCATCCCCACCTCTATCATGAATAAGGTGGTCGACGACCTGAAGCAGTACGGCACCGTGCAGCGCGCCATGATTGGCATCCAAGGCTCGGACGTGAACGCCTATGTCGATAGTGAGAAGGAGAAGGGCAACGAGGTCGACCTCGGCACGATGGAGGGTATCTACATTGCCAAGGTCGTCGACGACGGTGCTGCCGCAGAGGCTGGCCTGAAGGAGGGCGACGTCATCACCCACATCGACGGACAGAAGATCAAGTCGTTCGGCGAACTGCAGAACGTCATTGCTCAGAAACGTCCCGGCGACAAGATCAGCATCAGCTACCTGCGCAACAAGAAACAGCAGAAGGCCACGCTGACGCTGAAGAACGAACAGGGCAACACCAAGGTGGTGAAGAACGCCGACATCGACGTGCTGGGTGGACAGTTCCGCGCCATCACCGACCAGCAGAAGGAGCAGCTCAACATAGGCTACGGACTGGAAGTGCTGAAAATCAACGGTGGCAAACTCAAGGATGCCGGCATGCCGAAGGGATTCATCATCCAGCGCATCAACGACGAGAGCATCAAGTCCATCGAGGACCTGCAGAAGGTCGTCAAGGAGGCCAGCACCTCGAAGGAGCCCGTGCTCTACATCCAGGGTATCTACCCCACCGGCAAGAAGGGTTACTTCGCCGTCCCCCTGCAGAACGACTAAGCAGCAAGCTCAAGTTAGACAAAGCTTAGAGGTAGGGAAAAAAGGTGGAAAAGGCAACTTTTTCACCTTTTTCTTTGGCAGTTTCATTTTTTTACAGTACTTTTGCCGGGCAACTTTAAACAATACCACCCATGAGGCAACTGAAAATCACAAAATCTATTACTAATCGGGAGAGCGAATCTCTCGATAAGTACCTACAGGAGATTGGCAAGGAAGAGATGATCTCCATAGAGGAAGAGGTAGAACTGGCACAGCGTATCCGTAAAGGAGACCGCGAGGCCCTGGACCGTCTGACGAAGGCCAACCTCAGATTTGTCGTTTCAGTAGCCAAGCAGTATCAGAACCAAGGCCTGTCGCTGCCCGACCTCATCAACGAGGGTAACGTCGGTCTGATCAAGGCCGCCGAGAAGTTCGACGAGACGCGCGGCTTCAAGTTCATCAGCTACGCCGTGTGGTGGATTCGCCAGTCCATCCTGCAGGCCATTGCCGAGCAGAGCCGCATCGTCCGTCTGCCCCTGAACCAGGTAGGGTCGGTCAACAAGATCAACCGCATGTTCAGCAAGTTTGAGCAGGAGAACGAGCGCCGGCCGTCGATCGAGGAAATCTCGCTTGAAACCAACCTGCCCGAAGATAAGGTCGACGAGGCCATGAGCGCCAATACGCGCCACGTGTCGGTCGACGCACCCTTTACCGATGGCGACGAGGGGTCGCTGCTCGACGTGCTGGTCAATGACAGTTCGCCCATGGCCGACCGTCAGCTTGTACTGGAGTCGCTACAGGCCGAAATCAACACCGCCCTGCGCTTTCTGAACGAGCGCGAACGTAACGTCATCGAGGCGTTCTTCGGCATCAACGGTCCCGAAATGACGCTCGAGGAGATAGGCGAGAAATACGGCCTGACGCGTGAGCGTGTGCGACAAATCAAGGAGAAGGCCATCCGTCGGCTTCGCGATAACGCGAAGAACAAAATGCTAAAGACATACTTAGGACAATGAATATAAAGAAATATCTACTGATTGCTGCCGTCATCGTGGCAGCCCTGCTACCGTCGGCATCGTCGGCCCAGAAGGCTGAGGTGGAGAAACTGTACATGTTTGGCTTTGCCGCTTCGTTCAACGACACGATTGTACACTTCACCGACATACAGGCCGTCGACAGCGCCTGGGTGAACGCCAAGAACCACTACCTGCTGGGGCGCGAACAATACTCGGCCATGCTGCGTAACTACCTGACGGAGAAGAACATGCCCCACCGCACCTGCATCGTCATCTACAACAAGAAGCTCAAGAAGATTCAGAAGAAGTATCTGAAGATGAAGAAGCTCTACACGGGCACCAAGAAGGTGAAGACCAACAACATCGTCGAGACCATCTCGGCCAGCGAATTCCAGTTCAAGCCCGTCAACATGAACCCCGTGCAGGAAGAAGAGGAAACCGCCGAACAGCCTAAAAAGTCCAAGAAGAAAAAGAAGTGAGAAGCAACTGCTATAGAATTGCCGGGCTGGACATTCAGATCATCTTTGAAGAGTCCGGCCGTAACGGTATGGAGCTGCTTCCATCGTTTGCGCCCTTCCGGCTGGAGGGAGCACCCACGGACCTGTTGTTCACCCTGACCGTCGACGACAACCTGAAGTCGGCGAAGAAGAAGAAGCTGGTGAGGAAATTCGAAACCGGCAATGGCGACACACTGGTCTACCAACTGCCCGACGGTGGCTACCAATACATCATCCGCGACATCTACGACAACGACTGCTGCCTGCTCATCACCAACCAGACTTTCAGCCAATGCCAGTGTGCCCTGAACGGCGACTGGGCGATGCGCTCGTTCGGACTAAACGACGCGCTGATGCTCGTCTACGCCTTTGCAGGCAGCTATCGGCAGACCATGCTCATCCACGCGTCGTGCGTCATGCAGGGCGAGTGGGCCTACCCCTTCATCGCCGAAAGCGGAACCGGCAAGAGCACCCACACGTCGCTGTGGCTGAAACACATCGAGGGAACCGAACTGCTGAACGACGACAACCCCGTCATACGCATACTCGACGACGGACTGCCCTACATCTACGGTTCGCCCTGGAGTGGAAAGACACCCTGCTACCGTAACCGAAAGGCCCGATTAGGCGCCGTCACCCGTATCGACCGGGCCCTGAAGAACAGCATCGAACGCCACGGACCCCTCCAGGCTTTTGCCTCCGTACTGCCGGCCTGTTCGTCGATGAAGTGGGACTCGGCCATCTATAACAACCTCTGCGACGCCGTCACACGCATCATCGAGACGACCCCCGTCTATACGCTCCATTGCCTGCCCGACGAAGAGGCGGCACGGCTTAGTTTCACCACACTAACCAACCGATAAGAGATGAAAAAGGTTGCCAACACGCTGGTCATTGCCAATGACATCCTGATACCCGAGGTTGTGAGACTGATTGACGAAGGCCACACCGTCACCCTACCCCTCCGCGGCAACAGCATGCGACCCTTCCTGGAAGACGAACGCGACAAGGCGCTGCTGAAGAAGCCCGCCGACATCAAGGTTGGCGACCCCGTGCTGGCCGAGACGGCTCCCAGCCACTACGTGCTGCACCGCATCGTAGACATAACGGGCGACAAGGTGACCCTGCGTGGCGACGGCAATCTGGGCACGGAGCACTGCCGGTTGGCCGACATCAAAGCCACCGCCATCGGCTTCTACCGCAAAGGGCGCGACACGCTCGACAGCACCAGCGGCCTCAAGTGGCGCGTCTATTCGTGGTGGTGGACCCGACTGCTGCCCGTGCGCCGATACCTGCTCTTCGCGTTGCATCCACACATTCCACAGCGCATCAAGAACAAATTGCACGAAAAAAAGAGCGGCCAATAGAGCACGGAGAAACGAGAATAACGTACACAGAATAACGAAATAGAGACAGAAGAAAATATGAAGATCAAGACAGGATTCCGCCTTCGCAACATCTGCGGCGAAAACATCATCGTAGCCGAAGGCATCGAGAACATCGACTTCTCGAAGATTATCAGTTTGAACGACTCGGCCGCCTACCTTTGGCAGCAGGTCGAAGGCAAGGATTTCACGGCTGACGACCTGGCCACCCTGCTCTGCAACGAGTACGACGTCGACGAGACTGTCGCCAAGGCCGATGCCGAAGCACTCGCCCAACAGTGGCTGGAAACTGGCATCGTCGAGGAGTAGTAAGCCGGTAGGCGACAAAAGCCGACGAAGAGACTCGGCAGATGCCTACGACGGAACGCTGCATGACAGATGACAGATGACAGTTTTTGCACTGGCTACTTTTAGCAAGCGGAGCTTGCGAAAGTAAACTTACAACTTATATTTATCGGTCTGCCGCCGGGCTTTGCGTGGTTGTTGCGTAAAGCCTTGTCGCGGACTCTTCACACTGCGGTACGACTCCCACCGATCCATAATCTTACTGACATAGTCGGCCGTCTCGCTGCCACGCATATAGCCATACTTCACGATGGGGTCGTTGTAGTACTTGGGCTGCGACAGCTTGAGCACGTACTCCCGAACGTTCGACCACTGCTGCGGGTTGCGACCGTCGCGCTGACAGAGGGCCATGGCGTCGCGAATGTGGTGAATGCCGCCGTTGTAGGCCGCCAGGATGAACTTCGTACGCTCGTGACGCTCGTGAATATCGCTGAACTTGCCCTCCAGCTGCGCCAGGTAACGGGCAGCGGCACGGATGTTCAGTTCCGGGTCGTACATCTTGTCGCGCGAGAGATCCAGCAGGTCGGCCGTCGCCGGCATAATCTGCATCAGCCCTCGGGCTCCCGCCCACGACGTTGCCTTGGGGTCGAACGTCGACTCCTGGTAGCACTGGGCCGCCATCAAGCGCCAGTCCCAGCGTATCGGACGGCTGTACTGCATAAAGAGTTGGTCGTAGTGTGAGATGACGCCGCCCTTGCGGTCGAGCATCGGCGAGAAGACACGGCGCTTGACGCTGCGGTTGCTCAGTAAGTAGGCCTCCTGCTTCTTCACCTCGTCGACCAACGACGGTGTGTACCAGGTCTCGTACTCGCGTAGCAGGTCGCCCTTCGCATTGTTCACCACCAATTTGCCTACCTCGGTCGACACCATGAGGTCGCCCTCGTCGGCCTGCAGACGGGCCACCATCTCGGCAGAGTCGCGACACACCTCGACACGCAACCGCACACCGACCTGGGCGGCAAACTTCTCGGCCAGCAGGTAGCCGGTACCAAGGTGGCGACCATGGTAGTCGTAGTAGTACTCAGGACCAGTAAGCGTCAGCAATATCATCTCGCCGCTACCCTGAATCTCGCCAAGGTCGAAGTTGTCGTTTGTATCAATCGTGTCGACAATCTCGCCCCACGGAGCCACCACGGGTTCGTCTTTCTTTCCGCCGCAGGCGACAAGCAAAGAGGTTAAAAATACGACAAATATGCTATTTACCTTCAATTTTGCTACATTTTGGGCGCAAAATTACATAATTAATTGCACAATCGAAATATTTTCCGTACTTTTGCAGCACTTTTTCAAGATAATTAGGTTTTTATTCATGTTAAGAATTGCAGTTCAATCAAAAGGACGTCTGTTTGAAGACACAATGAATCTGCTCAGCGAGGCAGACATCAAGGTAAGCGCAACGAAACGCACACTGCTGGTACAATCGAGTAATTTTCCGCTTGAGGTGCTCTATCTGCGTGATGACGACATCCCGCAGAGCGTAGCTTCCGGCGTGGCCGATATAGGTGTAGTTGGCGAGAACGAATTTGTAGAGCGGGGCGAGGATGCTGAGGTTATCTCACGCTTAGGTTTCTCTAAGTGCCGCCTGTCGCTGGCCATTCCCAAGGAAATCAACTACACGGGTGTAGCGTGGTTCAACGGCAAGAAGATAGCCACCTCCTACCCCAACATTCTGCGTCAGTTCATGCAGAAGAACGGCATCGAGGCCGAGATTCACGTCATCACAGGCTCCGTGGAAATCAGCCCGGGCATCGGACTGGCCGACGGCATCTTCGACATCGTCAGCAGCGGTTCCACCCTGGTGTCGAACAACCTGCGCGAAGTAGAGGTGGTGATGCAGAGCGAGGCCTTGCTCATTGGCCATAAGGACATGGATGCCGAGAAGCGCGACGTGCTGGAGCAGATGCTGTTCCGCTTCAAGGCCGTGAAGGAAGCCGAGGACAAGAAGTACGTCAGCATGAACGTCCCCAAGGCTCGTCTGGAAGAGATTATCAGCGTGCTGCCGGGTCTGAAGAGCCCAACCATCATCCCGTTGGCCGACGAAGAATGGTGCTCGGTACACACCGTGCTCGACCAGAAGCGCTTCTGGGAGATTATCGGCAAGCTGAAGGAAATGGGCGCTCAGGGCATTCTTGTCACCCCGATAGAGAAGATGATTCTTTGATGAAAGCAAGAATAGGAGGATAAAAAGAACCATGAACATCATTAAATATCCCGCCCGCGAAAGCTGGGCAAGTATCGTAGAACGTCCACACCTGGACGTAACAGAACTCAACCAAACCGTTGCCAACGTGCTGGCCGACGTCAAGACGCGTGGCGACGAGGCCGTTAAAGGCTACGAGCTGAAGTTCGACCACATCGACCTCGACAGTCTCAACGTCACAGAAGAGGAGATGAAGGACGCCGAGGCAATGGTCTCGAAAGAACTGCTCGACGCCATCACCCTGGCTCACGATAACATCAAGAAGTTCCATGAGTCGCAGCGTTTCCAGGGCAAGAAGGTGGAGACGCAGCCCGGTGTCGTCTGCTGGCAGAAGAGCGTACCCATCGAGAAGGTGGGTCTCTACATCCCCGGCGGCACGGCTCCCCTGTTCTCTACGGTGCTAATGTTGGCCACCCCGGCCAAGATAGCCGGTTGCAAGGAGATTGTGCTTTGCACCCCACCCGACCGTCAGGGCCACGTCAATCCCGCCATTCTGGTGGCTGCCCGCGTGGCTGGCGTCAGCAAAATCTTCAAGATTGGCGGCGTACAGGCCATCGGAGCCATGGCTTACGGCACGGAAAGCGTGCCCAAGGTCTACAAGATCTTCGGCCCCGGCAACCAGTATGTCATGGCTGCCAAGCAGCAGGTTAGCCTGCACGACGTGGCTATCGACATGCCCGCTGGTCCGTCGGAGGTATGCGTCATTGCCGACCAAATGGCCAGCGCTGAGTTTGTGGCTGCCGACCTGCTGTCACAAGCCGAGCACGGCATCGACTCGCAAGTCATTCTCATCACTACTTCCAACAAGCTTATCGACGAAGTGCAGCAGGAGGTCGACCGCCAACTGATGCAACTGCCCCGCATAGAGATTGCCCAGCGCTCGCTGGAAAACAGCCGCATCATCTTGGTGCGCGACATGAAGGAAGCCATCGAGCTGTCGAACGTCTACGCTCCCGAGCACCTGGTCATCCAGACCGAGAACTACGAAGAAATGGCCGAGCAGGTGGTCAATGCGGGTAGCGTCTTCCTGGGACGCTATGCCTGCGAGAGTGCAGGCGACTATGCCAGCGGCACGAACCACACGCTGCCTACCCACGGCTATGCGACGACCTACAGCGGCGTCAACCTCGACAGCTACTGCCGCAAGGTTACATTCCAGCATCTGACGGCAGAGGGCGTGCAATCCATCGGACGTGCGGTGGAGCGGATGGCCGAAGCAGAGCAATTGGATGCTCACAAGAACGCAATGACGGTAAGAATAAACAGCTTAAAATGAAACCTTTACAAGAACTCACTCGACCGAATATTTGGTCGCTGGCTCCCTATAGTAGTGCCCGCAATGAGTACGCAGGGCGCGAGGCACGCGTGTTTCTCGATGCGAACGAGAACCCGTACAACAATCCCTACAACCGATATCCCGACCCCCTGCAGCTGGAACTGAAGGCGACAATCTCGAAGATCAAGAGCATACCCGAGGACTGCATCTTCCTGGGCAACGGAAGCGACGAGGCCATCGACCTGCCCTACCGCTGCTTCTGCCGTCCGGGCATTGACAACGTGGTAGCCATTGAGCCTACCTACGGTATGTATAAGGTGTGTGCCGACATCAACGACGTCGAGTACCGACCTGTATTACTGGACGACCACTACCAGATTACCGCCGACCGTCTGCTGAGCGCCTGTGACCAGAACACGAAACTCATCTGGATCTGCTCGCCCAATAACCCCACAGGCAACAGCCTGGTGCGTGAGGAAATCGTGCGTGTCATCCAGGGCTTCGAGGGCATTGTCATCGTCGACGAGGCCTACAGCGACTTCTCCAACCAGCCATCGCTGCGTCAGGACTTGGCCAAATACCCCAACCTCATCGTGCTCAACACCATGTCGAAAGCATGGGGATGCGCTGCCATCCGACTGGGAATGGCCTTCGCCTCGAAAGAGATTATCGAGCTGTTCAACAAAGTGAAGTATCCCTACAACGTGAACCTGCTCACCCAGCGTCAGGCACTTGAGGCACTCTCCGACCCCTTCCAGGTCGACAAGTGGGTGCGCATGCTGAAGTTGGAACGCGACCGCATGATTGAAGCATTCCGACTGCTGCCCGTCTGTGAGATGGTCTACCCCACCGATGCCAACTTCTTCTTGGCTAAGATGAACGATGCACAGGGCATCTACGACTATCTCGTCGACCAGGGCGTCATCGTGCGCAACCGCACGCGCGTAACACTTTGCCAGAACTGCCTGCGCATTACCATCGGAACAAAGACGGAAAACAACGAACTGATTGCCGCGCTGCGAAAGTTATAAAACAACGAAGCTATTACGAATATGAAACCTACACCGATAAAGAAAGAAATCGTTGACGGACTGATTGCCCAGATGGGGATTCAGGACTTCGCCAAAGCCACTATCCGCGAAGTGAAGCAAGTTGCCGCCATGTCTGAGAAGGAAAGTGGCGTGGAGTTTATCAAGATGGAGATGGGGATTCCCGGACTGCCTGCCGCACAGGTGGGTGTCGATGCCCAAATCAAGGCATTGCAAGACGGCATCGCCCACTCCTACCCCGACATTCAGGGCTATCCGGAGCTTAAGAAGCAGGCCTCACGTTTCGTCAAAGCTTTTATCAATGTCGACATCGCCCCCGAGGGCTGCGTTCCCGTTACAGGCTCCATGCAGGGCACCTTTGCCTCGTTCCTCACCTGCTCGCAGGCTTGCCGTGCGAAGGACACCGTGCTCTTTATCGACCCTGGCTTCCCCGTCCAGAAGATGCAGCTGCAGGTGCAGGGCGTGAAGTACGAGACCTTCGACGTCTACGACTTCCGAGGCGAGAAGTTAGGACCGAAGTTGGAGAGCTACCTCTCCAAGGGCAATATCTGCGCCATCGTCTACTCCAACCCCAACAACCCGTCGTGGGTATGCCTGACTGAGCAGGAACTGGAGACCATCGGTAAACTTGCAACCCAGTACGATACCATCGTCATGGAAGACCTGGCCTACTTTGCTATGGACTTCCGTCAGGATCTCTCCAAGCCCTTCGAGGCTCCCTACCAGCCCACCGTTGCCCGCTATACCGACAACTACATGCTGCTCATCTCGGGCTCCAAGGCTTTCAGCTATGCCGGCGAGCGTATTGGTGTGGTGTGCATCAGCGACAAGCTGTTCCACCGTCACTTCGACGACCTGGCTGCCCGCTACGAGGGTCTGCCCTTCGGTCTCGTTTTCTCTACCCGCATGCTCTATGCGCTGTCGTCGGGCACGAGCCACTCCGCACAGTACGCCTTGGCTGCCATGTTCCGGGCTGCCTGCGATGGTGAGTATAACTTCCGCGCCGAGGTGAAGGTATACGGTGACCGCGCCCACAAGCTGAAGGAGATATTCCTGCGACACGGCTTCCACATCGTCTACGACCGCGACCTCGACAAGCCGGTAGCCGACGGTTTCTACTTCACCATTGGATACAAGGGTATGACCAGCGGCCAACTTGCCAAGGAACTGATGTACTACGGTGTCTCTGCCATCTGTCTCGTCACTACGGGCAGTCACCAAGAGGGCCTCCGCGTCTGCACCTCTTTCATCGAGGATCACCAGTACGCACAGTTGGACGAACGCATGGCCGTGTTCGCCGAAAACAATCAGTAACATGCTTGTAATCAGATAGAAATAGGCCGGAAGCAAAACTTCCGGCCTTTATTATGGTCTCAAATCATACGGGCCACCGTAAAGTGACGGGCCAGCGTGTCGGCCAGCACATAGCGGTCTTCGTACTTCGTAGTGTCGGGCTTATTGAAAGCAGCCGATGAGCTCGTCGGGGGTGACAAGCTGCTGTTCGCCCGTCTCCATGTTCTTCAGCGTCAGTTTGCCCTGACTAATCTCGTTCTCGCCAGCAAGCACAACGAAGGGAATCTGCTTGGCGTTGGCATAGGCCATCTGCTTCTTCATCTTGGCGGCATCAGGGAAAATCTCCGTACGGATGCCAGCCTCGCGGGCTTTGGCAGCCACGGGCAGGCAGTAGGCCGTTTCTGCATCACCGAAGTTGATAAAGAGCAACTGGGTGCCATTCGTAGCATCCTTGGGATAGGCGTCGAGGGCGTTGAGCACGTCGTAGATGCGGTCTACGCCAAAGCTGATGCCGACACCCGAGATGCCAGGCATGCCGAAGATGCCGGTGAGGTTGTCGTAGCGGCCACCGCCGGTGATGGAGCCAATCTGCACGTCGAGCGCCTTGACCTCGAAGATGGCGCCAGTGTAGTAGTTCAGGCCGCGAGCGAGGGTGAGGTCGAGCTGGAGCTCGTTGTGGAGAGCAGAGCCACCGCCACTGCACAGCGAGCCGAGGATATAGCGGGTTTCCTCGACGCCCTTGAGACCTATCTCGCTGGAGGCAAGGACCTCGGCGATGGTGTTGAGTTTCTCCTCGTTGGTGCCTTCGAGCAGGATGATGGGCTGCAGCTTCTCTATCTGCTCCTCGGTCAGTCCGTCCTCCCGCAATTCGGCGTTGACGTTGTTGATACCAATCTTGTCGAGCTTGTCAATGGCTACGGTAATATCGACAATCTTGTCGGCAGCACCGATGACCTCGGCAATGCCGGAGAGGATCTTGCGGTTGTTAATCTTAATCTGTACGCGGACACCGAAGCGGGTGAAGACGGTGTCGACAATCTGCATCAGCTCTACCTCGTTCAGCAAGGAGTCGGAGCCAACGATGTCGCCGTCGAACTGCCAGAACTCACGGTAGCGACCCTTCTGCGGACGGTCGGCACGCCACACGGGCTGCATCTGGTAACGCTTGAAGGGCAACTGCAGTTCCTCGCGGTGCATCACCACGTAGCGGGCGAAGGGCACGGTGAGGTCGTAACGCAGACCCTTCTCGCAAAGCTTGGCGGCCAGGTGCAAGGCATTGCGTTCCTGCAATTCTTCGTCGCTGACTTTCGACAGGAAGTCGCCGGAGTTCAGTACCTTGAACAGCAGCTTGTCGCCCTCCTCGCCGTACTTACCCATCAGCGTTCCGAGCGTCTCCATGGCGGGTGTCTCTATCTGCTGGAAGCCATAGAGCTGGTACACCTGCTTGATAGTGTCAAAGATATAGTTGCGACGGGCCATCTCCTGAGGGCCGAAGTCGCGGGTTCCCTTTGGTATGCTGGGCTTTTGTGCCATCTTTTATTCTTACCTTTTTCTGTTTTGCCTATTTCCCTTATTACTTTCTCACGATGGTCTGTGCACGGTCGGGGCCGATGCTGATGATACAGATTGGCGTCTCGAGCTGCTCTTCCAGGAACTGGATGTAGTCCTGGAACTCCTTCGGGAACTGGTCCTCGCTGGTGAACTTCGTCATGTCGGTCTTCCAACCGGGCAGTTCACGGTAGACGGGCTCAATGCCGTCCTCGATGTTATAGGGGAAGTAGTCAATCACCTGACCCTCTTTGCCTTGCATGCGGTCTTCGGCCGAGCGCTGCTTATAGGCTACGCAGGCCTTGATGGTGTCGAAGCCGTCGAGCACGTCGCTCTTCATCATGATGAGCTTCGTCACACCGTTGACCATGATTGAATA
>Ga0310696_10004756_pt1 | contig 16574 bp, 11 predicted proteins | sample AusTroGonzalo_MG_4_FD_203885 | JGI IMG/M metagenome (GOLD analysis project Ga0310696, IMG submission 203885) | Bovine rumen microbial communities from tropical cattle in Woodstock, Queensland, Australia - Gonzalo_02 (v2) (version 2) | ecosystem: Host-associated > Mammals > Digestive system >...
CGAGACATGAAGTATTTCAAAGGATTCTTAAATACGAAATAATGCTTTCCTCATATCAGTCTTAACCCGCTCTGTTTCGTCATTGCCGGCTTGACCGGCAATCTCATGCCAGCATCATTTTGTAGCAGTTGGTTTCGTAGCGCTCGAAGCCCAGGGACTGGTACAGGCGGTTGGCGGCTACGCGTGCAGGATTGGAGGTTAGCTGGATGTGATGGACATTGAGGCTCTTGGCGGCATCGACCATGGCCATCATCAGCTGCTTGCCGTATCCCCGGCCTCGGCAGCGGGAGCTTACGACCACCGATTCGATATCGGCAATGGTGAACTCCAGCGTGTGCTTGATGCACAGCGTTCCGGTGGCGACGATGTGGCTATCGACACGAATCACAAACACATGGACGTTGGCGTCGCTCAGTGCGGCTTTTAACCGCTCCTCGCTGCAGCAACTTGTGGCCGACAGCTCGTGCATCAGGGCGTCGAGGTCTGTCAGGTCTTGGGGGTGGTATGTGGTTAGTTCTTGGAGCATTATTCTCTATTTACACAAGTTCCAGCCACATCCTTCTAATAGTTTATTCAAAGCCAATGAATTATTTCTTATTCAATTTATCAACAACATCCTGATAATCATTGCGAAACATTTCGTAGGCTTCAATAATCTGTTCCCTGGTAACTGCCGGATCAACACGGTGATTATACACAAAGTCAATCACCCTATCATCCACGTCGTATTCCAAAGCTTTTGCGTCGTCATACGGACCTGAGCCGGGAATCCTTCTATAAGGACAGACCATCTGAGGAACATTAATGGAGATAGGATAGAATTCCTTTCCAGAAGCAACCCTTAAAACCTTGTATTTCTCATTGCATGGGAAGTAATCACGCGCCTGCATATCGTTACCCTTGTATCGAGCTAACAGTCTTTCTTTTGTTTCCTCAGTATCGGCCATAATATCTTGTCGCTCATCCTTGCTGATGGTGTAATCCCCATTGTCTAAGAACACAGAAGAGAAATACTGATTCAGTTTCTGTAAGAGAAAACCGAACACCCCCCTGCGCAATTTTAGACTTCTCTCTGACAGGTTTAATACACTCCCATCCTTTTCTATTTCGAAATAGAAATGTGAATTCGATTTCCCCTCCGTCTTTACTTTGATAGTGTGCAAGTCCAGGAAGTCGCCAATGTTGACATGAACCACATCTTCATTCTCCTTTTCAAAAGGAAGGCTTACCGATTTCCAAAGATTGTCATAAAATATGGTATTCTTTAGATTATCATCTTCCTCAATATAATTCCGCATTTTTTCCAATGACAGGGAAATATAACGTTTAAGTTCTTCATCGGCCGATGCTTTTTTTGCTTGCAAAAAGCGAGCAATTGCTGCATTGACTTTCCTACGCACTTCCTTGTTTGCAGTCTCTTTTATAGATTCCCGGTTTAAGGTAAGCCACTCTCGGGCATCCCCAAATAGAAGGTTGATTCTAAAAGCAAGAACCTCTAGATACGGCCAATCCCGATATTGAACCACTTGATTGCGATAATAATACTCGGACTGCCCCACCCCCATCAGTTCCACTCCCACACTTTCTTTTTCATCGAAGAATGTTAATGTTCCTTCACCGTCAAAGTTATAAAGAGTGCCATTGTAGTCTAATACTACAGGAACGGGAGAGCCTTCTCCAAATTTGAATACCTCATCTATCAAACCAGAAAAGACTGTATAGTCCATGTTTTCTTCAGCCTTTGCAAAATCGTAATTCTTAGCCATCTGATAGAATGAAGGGAAACTTCGTCTGCGCTGGCCCGAAAGATATGTTTCACGATATGATTCCTGTTTAGTCGAAAAGCGAATCTCAGTACCAACCGGAACGGAATCATCATTCTCCGTTTTCATCAAGATAGCACCTTTCTCTATACCGCTTGGATTGTTCAACTCTACCCAATAACTTTCACCTTTACCCCATTTCCGGGTTTGAAGTTCCACTTTGTCAGAAATGAGAAAAACACTTTGAAACCCAATCCCAAAAACTCCGGAAGGACGCATAAAATCCTCCATTTCTCCTATCAATTCCCATTTCTCCTTGTTCTTGACAGAACTGCCAGTATTGAACAAATATTCCAAATCCTTTTTAGACATGCCAATTCCCTGGTCTTTGATGACTATGGAGCACTCGTGCTCATCTCCGTCTAATTTCTTATCCGAAATAAATACTTTAATGGGATACTCTTTCAATTGTTGGAAAAAGCCTTTATAATCCCTTGTTCCTGGATGCTCCTTGAAGGCTCGTAGATATGTGGCGTCTGCAGCGTTCTGAAGCAATTCCCGAATACACAGGGCGGGGTTTGAGTACAATCCCGTCCCCTGAATCATTTCAATTGCCTTTCCTGTATCGATTTTAAACACGGGTCTGTTTTTTCCATCTATGGTATCGTAGCCCTTCAGTTTTACTTCCAACTTACCTATCGTGGGTAACATGCCAAAGCCTTCATCCGGAGCTATATCTCGCCAATGTTGACTTATGAAAACAACTTCGTCGTACAACCATTTGAACCATTTATTCGTCACCTCGGCGACCTTGTAATTATTACATTCGGCCGTTATCTCTATGGTCCTTTGGGAAATATTCAGTAGCGATATGGATCGGTTTATTTCATTGTATTCCATTGAATCAACCGGAATACTCCCCAAAGAATGCAACATAACGTCGGACAGACGGTTATTGTCAACATCCAGCAAATCACCTAAGCGAAGCAGAAAAGCCACGAAACGCGGATGGCATGGTTCTATCCCACAGCCGGACGTCTGCTCGAATGGCAGTTCCATCACAGATTCCCGTTCCTGCGTATGGGCGGCACATATCTTCGCCAATAGACCGATGATTCTTTTCGGGATACCCCCTGTCAAAGTTTGTTCCTTGAACTCCTTTTCTACTTTACTGGACGATCGTTCAGAATGTGAATCACGGATATAATCAGCTAGAAGGAAGCGCACGGCTTCATAACTTTGGGCCGTCAATTCGTTGTTGGCGAAAAACAACTTCCCGTCCTTAACCGAAAGACAACGTGCATATTCATTCATCGGCGATGATTTATCGGCCTGTTTCTCCTCTACGAATTTTACGAACTTTGATTTGTCACTGAAAAGGTTTTCTTTATCCTCCCCATCGACAACCATCCCGCAATCGTGATAAAAAGCCGCATTAAGCAAGAGCCATAAATCAACCACCGATAGTTTTTCAACGGCCTCTACTCCAAGTACTATGGCGATATTGTTAAGAATAGCCTCCGAATGACTCGCATTATGTAAACTATAATGCGGGAATACGTGAGAAATCACATCCAACATCATCGGCGCCCTCTTTCTGGCAATCGTCCACTGAGCAGCCCATATGTCGCTGGCCTCGTTTTTCTCGACCAGCTGTAAAAAACGTCGTTCTATAGCATTCATCACGTTAACCTTTATTGACCCATGTTATTTTTCATACATTCATGAACCAGGTCAGTTATATTTTACTCAAATCTTCACAAATATAACAAATCCCTACCATATTTTCCAGCTCAACAGTTACAAAAAAGGCCGATGCCCTAGCATCGGTCTTTCCCATTGGTTCAACTTCCGATACTTCTCCCCCGCATCCATTCCCTTTAGGTTAGCCTTGAACAAGTTGAGCCTGTTATGCTTTTCAATGACACATTTGCCCTTCCATAAAGGGAAATATCTCGCAGTTAATAATCTTTCACCTCATTGAGAATTGCCACATACTCTTCGACTATCTTCTCCGTATCTACATCATCACCCTGCATAATATTGCGAAGCAACTCTTCAAATAAAAAGTCTCTAATTTCATTATCTTCTATCTTTCTATCAATTTCCTCTTCAATATCAAACTCGTCAAAATCTCCTATGTCGAGATCCTCCATCGCCTTTTTCTTTATATCTTTCATGATAGCTGATGTCTCGGTCTTCGTCTCCTCTAGAATATACTCTGGGATATCTAATGGCAAACCCAAGATATAAGCTGCGCTTAAATAATCTGCCTCATTATTCGCATCATAAAAAGAGATATTATTCTCGCTTAAATAACTAAAGAACAAATCATCTTCGACAAAATGTATTTTTGGCAACCATCCTTTTATAGTGCCCTCATACAAGAGTATCCAATTCTCATCATACAATGAACGCGCACTAAATAATGATACTATCCTCTTTATCTCCGCCTCGATAATTGGATCTGATAACATCTTGGGCTTTGCGTTATTCAAATAATCCAAAGACATTAACGAGCAAAGTGGATGATTTAAATTAAAAATATCTCTAATAATATTTACGTCTATATCCAATGAGTACTTCTTACATACCCAAAGAGCCCACATGATTTCTATATGATTCCCCAACTGTATATGCCTCTTGAAGACTGCGTTTGTCATTCTAGTTAATACATCCGGAGAGGGCTCAGAGCCCATTTTATCTGTTACACTTAATATCTCCGGAACCACAGCGGGCATAAGGACGGCTGTTTTGAACAACAGAATATATAATAACTTTTCTTCATGTACAGATAGTTCTTCAGGAAGATTTCTCTCTAATACACTTAACCCATATCGAAGAATAGTTTGAGCCTTTCCCGGGCATTCTCGAACAAGAGACCAGATTAGTTCAAAGTATACCTGAAACATATGGCTTTTCTTATCAGATTTGAAGCCATAAGAAGACAAAACAACGGCATAGTGTTCAATAGCAGAAATAGGAATTTGATTAATTTCTACTTTTGACAAATTCACCTCTAAACCGAATTGCTTGAACGCATCTATCATCACTTTCAACGCATATTCTGCTTCTTCAGTCGTATCAAAGAATAAATAATAATCATCGTAGTATCTAACACCACATATGTCCTTAATCTTTGAGGCAATCTGCGAATCTATTTGTGAAAGAATAGCTTCTGCAACAATATAGGACGTATCCGGTCCAATAGGAATTCCGTGAGTCTGCTTTTCTTGGCAATGTTCTATCAACTTGTCTATCTTGTCTGCGACCTCATATGATTCTACATCTGCTCTAGAACACTCCGGGGTAGTCTTCTCCTTTTTACATAACCATATTTCTTTAGCTGTATCACGCCCAACAAATGCCCATGGGATAATATGAGTATATATTGATGGATAAAAATTCGAAATATCCACTCTCAGTTCAACATACTTATCCAAACTTCTTTTCTGAAGCTCCTCTTTAAATGAAGCTACGCTTTTGCTATTCGGATTAAGAAAACGATGCTTTAATCGGGACGATTGCATCGGTCTGCTACACGAAATGGAAGATCGACGACAAACCCTCATTAAGTTTGAGTATTGCTGTGAAACATACTCAGCCAAATAGAAAAAAGGTAACGGATGTAGAACTTGTATAAACCGACGTCCCAACTCATTTTTGGGGATTGAACAATGAATCGGGGTCGTAGTCACTTTGCCCCATTCCCGCTTCAAATGCCTCTTTATATCATCGGCCTTTAAAGCATAGGAATATGTATTAAATGCTGGTGGTAACTCCTTCGGGAAATATCCACGATGAAGCATTTGAAACAATTCTTTTGACATAGACAGTTGATAGGATAATGTCAGAATGATAATTAGTTAGTTCTACACTAATGCAACCTTTTGGCAGCACTATTTATTATCATTCCCTCACAAATATAAAAAATATTAATCTAGTTCCTTAGTATCCACATCATAAAATGTCTTTTTCTCTATCAATTCCTCCATCCTGGAGAACAAAGACATATAGTAATCATTTTTTAGACCTGCAGGATCGTTTCTTTGGGGACCATTATCCCAATAACCAGTTGTATTGATGTTCCCTTGAATGTACTCATATTCATAACATGTCGGTTTAGTGCACCAGAACAACTGCTTGAGTTTAGGGCAGAATTCTTTATCGGATAAGGAGTCATGTACAGGTATTGCTAAATTATCCCATTCATGGTCAAGGACATAGAAATCATCATTGCGAATAGCCGAAGTATAATAAACACCTGCAAGACCATCTTTTTTACCGAATCTGTTATCAATTATCCATTCCAGAATCAGTTGTGGTATAATGTATTCTGGCTTATACACATCCTCCGCGTTCCTGACAGGGATGCCACAAGCAATAATGAATGGGAATAATTGAAGGTACTTTTCTGTTTCTTGGAAAAACTCATCTAATGTTGGAATTCGCAAATCTAACACCAACAAGTTCTCTTGACTCTTAAAGCATGATATCATTGTCGATTCAGAGTTCGGTCTGTGCATTTCTTCCCAACAGCCATAGATGCTCTTTCCAAGGTACAAACACGGATAACCCGGGGCGCTATATCTTTGAGTCTTGATTATTCTGTTTTTGCTAATCGGTATATGAAAGAGGTCTTTCCTACTTAACCCTTTTCTTTTCTCAAAGCTCCTCATTCTATAAAACAACTCATCTTTCTGAACTTCCGTTATATAGAGGTCTGAATTACTCTTAAGCACATTCTTCAACTGGGTAAATGCCGTTGAATGACGACCTTGAAGATACGACTTCGCTATACGCATCATATAGTGACAGTTATATGTCACTCTGGCCCAAAAGACAATATCACCTATCACCTCTTTCGTTAATCCCATATACTCATCAAGACATGCTCCTAATACTTTCAGGAAGTTGTCATTGTATTTTCTCTGGTACTCCTCGCAACTATGAGATAGAATCCAAAGTATATGGTCATATAGCTCTTCGTCTATATTCTTAAGCATCATCTTTGTTATATCATAATTAAACTTATAGAAATATTTCTCCCCTTTTATTCTTCCTTCTTAGTGTCTTAACCTAAAAAAAGTTAACTCTTGTTTGTGAGTCAACTTTTTTCAGATTAAGACAGTTTTTGTCAGCTTATTTCAGGACAAGTCTTTCCTCCTCCTCAATCTCCCCGCCGCCACAAACGCAAGTCTCAGACTCACCTCTCCACTCCCCCCACACCCTTCCCACACCTCAACACCCTCTCCCCCATTCTCCTGGCACAAAACGACACTTTCTATTACAGTGCCGTCATCATTATACGTAGTGGAACGAACCTTTCCTTGAAGAACCACAAATGATTCATTCTTGTCCGCGTGTCGATGAATCGGCATATCTGTCCCACGCTCAACGGCATTTAGGAAACGCCGGCACCGCCCCCAAAACTCCAACAAGAACTCTCATTCGGGTCGATAAAACCCTCAGAACTTCCTCCACACCATCTTATTCACCACACCCACGTAGCTCTGGATAATCCGCACAACCTTCGTGGAGACATTTTCATCCACATAATCCGGGACAGGGATGCCGGGCAGGCCGTCGCGAATCAAAGAAATAGCCACGTCAACGCTTTGCGGAAGACCATTAGTGTCGATGTCAAAAGACACAAAGCGCCCCTAGTTCTGCTCTCTTCCCTATTAGGTTCAATTAATTATTATAAAAACCATAAGCTCCGCTCCCCACACAGAGAGGCCGCCCGCCGGGGGCGTGCGCCCACTCTGCCAAGGCCCTCAGCTAAATACAATAGTTTCATCTTTACCAACACTCTTGCACAAGGTTTCATAGTGAGCACAGTCCTTTGTTCGTAACGCTTTGAGTATTTCCCTCGCCGCAGTCACCACCTCCGGTACATCCATCACCCTCATACCGCGTGAAGCCCAAGCCAGATGTGAATACTCGTTCACCACCCGATTCACCTCACTGGGCACATGGTCGTCAAACAACCTGTCTAAATACATTTTCAACGGCTCATCCGCATTGGGATACCTGTTAAACAAGTAGCACTCCAGGAATTTGCGCATGTTGTTGCCTATATTGTAGTACAGCGTATATTTCTCTGCATACAGCGTCTGATCTTCCTCGCTGTTCAGCATGGCAATGTCATAAATCTGCTCAAAAAGGAAGTTGTACTCTGTCATGTATTTCTTCAGGTAGTAGGGCATCTCCTTGATTTCACACCTATAGTCTTCTGTAGTACCCTTGCCTAACTTAACCGTCACATAGTGGCAAATCTTGTTCGTACCCTTCGGCCCATTCATTTTGAAACGCTTGGTAAACCGCAAAAACTCAAGATTATGGGTACTCAGGAACAATTGCCCGAAACAAGTGGGCTTGATGAACACCAACTCAATCAGACTGTACATAAAAAAGATGTGGCTACTGTCAAGGCTGCTGATGGGATCATCTATGAACACCACCAAGTTTCCGGCATCAGGGCCGTTCAGCTCATCTGCCATCTGCGCGATGAAGTAACAGAAAGAGATTAGACTCTTTTCTCCCTCGCTCAAGTTCTTTGCAGGCACACCGCCTCGCTTCACCACAAAGCGTGTCCGTGGCTTCACTTCGCCACTCTCTTCATCCACCTCATCCTCTACCGTTTCCGGTTCCAGACTCAGGCTACCATTACCAAAGTGGTTATACAATAGTTCTGTCACCTTCAGTGCGGCCTTGCCCTCATCCTTCTTGTCTAGCTCCTTCTTCTTACGCCTTGCTTTCTTCTCTGCTATTTGGGCGGCCAAAGCATCAACGGCTGTTTTCATGGTGTCAAGCGCCACTTCCTCTTTTGCCAGCCATTCTTTGCTCGGTGCATAGTTGATATCAATACAGAAACTGCGCACATAGTCCAGGCGCAATTTATTTCTGGCCGTTTCCTTCTCACCATCCAATTTCAGGCCGTATGCATTGTTCTTTTCCACAAGTGCATTGAATGCCTCTTTGAATTCCTTGTATCCTGTTACTTCAACCTTCAGCACTTCCACATTCACCGGTTTGAAAATGTTGCCCAAACGCACCTCTATTGGAGCTATCAATTGCCCAATACCATTCTTATAGTTCTCCACGAATTCATTCCACAACGCTATTACCTTGGCATACTCTTCCTGATACGAAACATAGATATTCTCTTTCACAAAACCTTTGCTTCCCAAAAAGTCATCAAGGGCCTCGCCGCCTTTTTCCAACTTTTCTTTCAGCGTGGTGAGTTCTGATTTCAAATCCTCACTCTCTTTACTGAAATGGGCTTTCAGTGCCTCCCAACGTTCTGCTGTAATAGGGTTGCCACAGAAAGCACAACGCGTCCTCTCTTTTTGCAACTCACGGCCTTGGTCCACCCAGGCCTGAAGCAAGTCATTTTCCACCAATTCTTGAAGCACTTTGCTCAATGCGATGGTCTTGGGTGCCAGTTCCTTCACCTTCTCGACATACGCGGTCAAATGGGGTTCACCTTCCGGCAACGCCGTAATAGTGGGTTTTACACTTTCATCAATGGTCTTCTTCAGTTGCTCCTTCACTTCATCCGTAAGAACAGCAGTTTCATCTACCGTGTACTTTATGGTCACTTCGCCGGTATCTTCATCCACAACGTTGTTTGCTGTAACCACTTCATCAATATCATGCTGAATGTTATTGATGTTGTATGTAGCACCCTGCTTCACATAGTAGTTTTTGCGCTTAATGTCCGAATTGGCTTTATTTCTCAGCAGATTATCCAGATTGTTAGCTGTGTCGTCAAAGGCCTGCTTTTTGGCTTTGTACTCGTTAGCCTTTACTTCATAGGTATAGAGCAAGCCTTTCTTCTCTTCCACACTTCCAAGTTGCTCGTCAATCTCATCAATATCCCGTTGGGCTTCCACGTTATCGCTTCCCAGTAACGTAAACGGAATGATCTCGCCCTCTTCTTCATTTCGGAGCCAGCTTAAGTTTCTGCCCACATAATCTGAGTTATACACGCGCACGGGGTACGGACAATCATTCATATTGTCCTTCGTCACTGTTTTCACTGTGTCGTCTTCTGTGTGGAGTGTAAATTCGCCATCAAGATAGTTCTTATGGAGCTGCCCCAGTGAGATGCCGTCGAAGATTCTCGACAGCGTGGTTTTGCCAGAGTAGTTTCGACCGTATATGATGTTTACGCGGCCAAGTTCTGGTAAGCTTCCCCACGTAAAATCTTTATACAGTCCAAACTTCTTGATGTCGATCTTCGTAAACATAGATTGCTCCTTTCTTTAAACCACAACAGCTGCAAATGGATGCAACTGCCGTGATATGTTATTTGTTATTAATTTTACCTTGTTGTACACGCTTCACTAGCTCTTGCACCACATACTTAGCGAAATCCTTATCCAATCGCAAGCGGTCGCGTCTCCATTGCATCACAGCCAGATTCTGAGAGCCAGGGCGTATATCTTTTGTTGGGTGTAGTTGTAAATATGAAGCAATAAGCGTGTCCAATGTGACGTTAGCACTGAACCAGTTGGCGCCAAACTCGGGCGTAAGGTTCTTGCATATCACATAATATGGCCAGCGTTCATCTCGTTTGTTTGCAAACACGGTCTTCATTCCATGTTTACCAGTTGCTTCAAAAATGGAGATGACCTGGCGGCCACCAACGGCATATACAATCAGCACATCTCCTTCTTTAATACTTCCTACGCCTTGAGCCAGGGTAATGTCTTTTTCGTCCTCATCAAACTTCAGAGAAGACGGCACGTGCTGGTCAATGGTGCCGTATGGTTTCAGCCAAAACGTCGCTCCTTGTTGGACAACGACCTTGGGCTGCACCATATCGAGCAGATTCTTTTTCATTTTAGGCCTAGGGGCCTTTTTGACAGGATGTGCTTTCAACCACTTTTCCATCTCCCACAAGTCCTCTTTGTCAACGGTCATCTCCGTCTCAGAAAGGATCTGTTCACAGATGCTATTTATGACTGTACCGTCACTAATATAAACGCCCCATTCATGATTGTTCGCCATCCCATTTCCGGTGAGGTTGGCAGAAGTAACAATAGCTCCTAAATAATTGTTATTCTTCTTCCCTGCATATACCTTCCCGTGAAGTTTATTGTCAATCTTTACGGTCAAATCTACGGCATGTGTTTCAGCGATTGAGAACAGTTTTAGAAGCACAGGGATTTTGTTCAGCTGGTCGTAGTCCTGCTGCCTCATGGTCGTTACAACAATCATGGATTGTACGCCCGCGATAGCATCTTCGAAGGCTGATACAGCCTCGTCAGTGATAAACGGGCTAACGACAAAGACTTCATCACTCGCCTTCAAGATGTCTTTTACTTCCTGAAGGTGTTTGTCGTTAGTGTTTTCTATAATGCGATAATCCATGATGTTGTTATTTCAATCCGCGCAACGTCTTTCTACTTTACTATAATCTTAACCTTCGTGGATGTTTTATAGTACTCTATTGCTTGTTGTAATGAATCTATGGACTTATCAATAGAAGCTGCATATTGTCCAAAAACTTCTGAGTAACCATTCTTCAGGGCAAACCAGTTATTGTACAAGATGATCATCTTTCTCGCACACTCATACACTAGTTGGCAACATCTCACTTCAGGATATGCTTTTTTACAACCATCAACAGTATCATTGAGCGGCAATATCAATTGAGCATATAACTCTCCCATAGAATCCTTTTTCTCCCGCCGTTTCATAAATGATTCAACCGTTCCTTTCAGGGCGCTTACTACCTGAAAATCTTTCGTCGTTTCGGGCTTCACAGCATCAATCTCATGCTGAAACTCTCCCAGAAGTGAATTCCACTGTTCACGTAAATCATTAGCCTGATGATTGTAAGTATCATAGGCCTCTTTTACAAAAGATTCAACTGAGGCAAGGAAATCATATTGACTAACAAGGTTAAATGAATACTTTGCCCTTTTGTCTTCTACCTTCCTTTTGCAGCGGCTATTCATTACAAAAACAGAAACTACTTTCTCAGCAGACAATTCGCTTAGTTTGTCCGTCATGGATCTGGAGAAAGCATAGCGTTGAGGGTATAATGATTCTGTTTCAGATAGCCCTTTGCTAAGCTCTTTCAATGACTGGCCTTGGGTATTTACTGCTTCAAGGATGATGTCCGTCCATGCAAAAACGACATCTCTGTATGTTTTAGTACTCTTATACCTCTGGACATGATCATAAACCCACTTGGCTAGCAATCCCAAAACGAAGACAAGGATAGTAACGAAGGTAGGTATAAGAATGGCCGCCTCGGTATCGGTCATATTAAAAGGCCAAGATGATAAGGTTATCATACTACTATTAAATATTTAGGAAATAACTTCTAACAACAGTCAAGTCTACGATCTCTGTGTTTTCCGGCTAGGGTTTACTATTTTCTTTATGAAAAACTACCTTTTACCTTTGTTGCTAAAATTACAAAGAGAGTTACGTATTACACATCCAAAATCTTCATAACTCTATCAATAGAGAATTTTATATGGTACTTACGAGTCATTGCCGTATTGATAAAATCATTCAACCCCACGTAGCATTCTCCAGGAGCATATTCAAACCTAGCTATTTCATCCCCATTGTGATGGATCCCGTCAATATGGAAGATACCAAAATCTTGTTTATAGTCTACCATAAAACGGCGTGCTTCAAATAGAAGGGCATTACAAATACGCGTTAATTCGAAAGTTATATTTCTGATAAAATCGACATACGCGGTGTAGTCCGCCAGATCTTCATCATAGTTAGGATTCTTAGGATTATCTCTATAAAAGGTCCTAGTACAGCAGAAATCCCCTTTTTCTTTTGCATACAGGCCAAATACAGAAATAAAGTCCGCAATAAGCATGGAGAGTGTTATAAAGAGTTTATCAAACTGCTCGTAGCCTGCATACTTTGCACGTGAATCCAAATACGATGAGAGCGCCTCAAGGTTATCAAGCAACTTGGTTGGTATCTTGGGAATCGTTCCACCCGTCAGCATCTCCGTCCAACCAGAGAAATGATTGTACCAAAGCATATCAAACACTTTGTTACAATATTGAAGATAAATCCTTTTTGTTTTGTCTATTTCAGATGATTCCTGAACGGTAGGTTGAGAGGGCGGGAGTGACTTACAATACTCTAGAAAGTTCTTCTTATGTCGTCCCCAATCTACAGCCTTCTTTTTCAGATTATAGCGCGAAGAAAGGAAATCAAACAACTCATCAAGCACCGATTCTTGATCAATATGTCCCGCCTGACGTACGGCTTCCAACCATCCAAAATTGTCAAAATCTACGCCAGGCAATAATATAATCTTTTCTGTTTTGTTCAAGGCCCAAATTGCGCCCATTTCATTAAGGCAAATCTCGCTCTTCTTGTAATTTGGCGATATCATCAGGAAAGCTAGATTGCAGCCTGTTATGTGATCGTGAATCCACTCTCTCATTTTTTCACCATTCTCAATCCCTCGACCCTCTATAGATGTACAATAGATTCTTTCTGCCGGTATCCCTATGCCAAGAAGCAGTATCTCATCATGAAACTTCATCACAAGATCTCTGTCTTTTGATGAGTGACTAATAAATATACTTCCCTCCTCTGTTTCTTTCATTTTATCCTTCACAAAGGCATCTAAAATCATTTTCTTTGCAATCATCTCATCAGTTATAACCGCCGGACGAACGGGTCTCCACCATTTGCAATCTTCCGAGAGGGCACCTTCAGGAGGATAGTCCAAATTCGTATGCCTGAAGTCATAGTACTTAAGTCCTGGCACCTTACGGGTAAAAAGTTGTCCAGAGATGGGATTATTGCTGATTACTAGTTTCTCTAGGCCATTCAATGCATCAGTATCAATCTTTTCTATCTGGTTATGGTCCGCAATCAACTGCTTTACTGAAGAGCCCACGAGTTGTGACGGGAACTTCTTGATTTGATTATGCCCTACAGCTAACACACGCAGTTTTGGCAACTTAAATAAAGGTGCCGGCAGAACATCGAGTTCATTATATGTCAAATCAAGGACTTCAAGTTTCTTTAATTTGGCAATCTCTTTAGGAATCTTCTTGATAGCATTCCGACTAAGAACCAGTTTGGTAAGGTTGGTATATTGGAAGACGTACGACGGAATCTCTGCGAGGTCACGTCCAGAAAGGTTTAGTTTTCTTACCTGCTTGAAAGTCTTACCTTTTACGATTGTTTGCTTTTCCATTGAAAAACCTTAACTTTGCTTTGTCGGACTATGAAGGGTAGCGACATTAAATAAGATGATGCCCCGGACGAATGGGAAACCGTGCGGACAGGGCTATTGAACACAGGGACGGTTCGCGAGGACGGAAACCCCGGACTTGGGATGTAACTGGTGAGTCAAATCATCGCCTTCGGGCTCCTTGCACACGGTCATCGAAAGATGGCCGTATTTATTTATTCCCCCGCCTCCGGCCCAGCGTCGCTATCGCGCCGCAGAGCCTCCAGCACCGCCTGCCTAAGCCCCCGTATTGTTCTGTTTTCGTTGTTATTCTTATGCTCTCACGTAAAAATCAATCAATTGTTTTAAATCACTGATTGCATTGGGATCTAATTCCTGAAGATCCATAAGGGTATAAAGATCCTTTCCTAGTACCGATATCTGAAGATTATCAAGAGTGGCTCCCACCGAAAAAGGAGGCATTCGTCTAAGAATCCCCGAAGCTTTTAGATTGGCCATCATCACCATAAGTTCTGCTCGCTTATCATCCCCATTTACCAACACCTCATAATTCTTTTGTGGCATATCATTAAGCACAGCCAGCAAACACAATTCATCAAAGGACAACTTTTGCGCAATTCTTAACAAAAGGAATATGGAGCTTTCATCATACTTCGTCTGGTACAACGCATTCCCTAACAGTTTCCCATAGTGATGAGATTTCACAATCTGCGAGTCATCCATAGCGGCCCTAAGGACAGCCTCTGCTAATTCATCAATCTTCCCATACACTGAGCCCTGCGAAAAGAAAGCATCATTATATGGTTTCCCGTCGGCCTCATTCTTCTTAATACTTTCCACCAGCGAGTTATAGCACACGCCCATACGAGCACTCTCTATCTTGGCAAAACTCTTTCCCTGAAAAACTGTTAACACTCTACTAATCGTTCGCTGGACAACAGGGGTTATACTCCCAAAGAGCGTCGCCGTATCCGCTGAAATATCATAGCCCAATCCAACAGCGAGGGACAGTGCCGAGGTAATCAAAGCACTAACGTCTTCGATATATTCTTCTTTCATACAGTCTACATTATTGGCCTTATTATGCATTATTGGGAACAACCCTAAAAGTTTACACATACTGATTCACCCTCCTATACTCTTCACACAGAGCCAGCAACTTCTCAAACATCTCTACCCTCTCCGCTTTCAGTTCACCAGAACCATACTGTTTCTGTGTATGCCTTAGCCAGTTCCAAGCGTTACGTTCCTCTGGTGTATATTAGGCGGGCCTGCGCTTATTGCCTTCAATAAACGCTTTTACTTCATTATACCGAACCATCCAACGCTCTTCCTGTTTCATAAAAAATATCACAGATTAGTAATCCTTCGGTCTCCTTTGCGGCCAAAACACATAGGAATAGAACTGCCATACCACTTCTAATAATCTTTTCGCAGACAAGTGTGTCATGATTTCAGTCGCAACTTATACCTCACTCCAAAGTTCACCCACCGCATCGCCATCAGTTCAAACATGGCCTCAAGGCGATCTTCCCCAATTGAGGCTATAAACCCGGCGTTTAACGTCTCGGAGTCATGCTCCGCAATAGCCACGCTCCCGCTCAATCCTTAGCGCGCGGGGCCCCTCTCCGACAAATCGCCGCCTGCGGCAAAGGTCCCCTTCGGGGAATGTGGACCCGCGCTGTCGCGCGAAATGAGAACCGCCCTTCGGACAAATGGCAACTGTTTACACCTTCGTCTTCCACGCCAGCCTCACCTCATAGCCAAGGTTTTTGATAACTTGACAATTCTCTCTAAACACAGCCTTCGCCATAAAAGGGATCTTGGGTTTTCCATCTGCTTCATATTTCACCTTGCCGGTACATAGCAGCAGAAAAGTCACCGTGTAATCACCCACTTTGAATCCCGGCTCAACAGAAAAGTCATGCTCCTTTTTAGCGTCCGTCTGGACTTTCTTGATTTTCTCTTGTACTTTAGCTCTTATCTCAGTGTCAGCCAGACATTGTGCTGACAGCATACCCTGATTAAACAAATGCCCAAGCGGCTGAGAAGCAACACCGAATCTTTTCACATGGATAAGGTGTTTGTCATCTGTCAGCAAGTCACACACTTCAAACCTATCCCGATTCCCTGGGAAGACGAATTCCTCATCCATCACCAATAAGTGCTCTGTATTTTGATCTTCGTTATACTTTCCTTCCGCACAACCATCCCAATCAGTAATGTAGGGGAATTTTACCTTTTTCACTCCTTTATAGAAGCTATCCACCTGCTCTTTATAGCCTTTAGAGATGTCATAGAGAACTCCACTCGCCAGAATAATGCATATTCCCTTTTGCTCCATCTCGGCATACAGAAAATCAAAGAGTCGATGCACTAACGGTTTCTCACGATCTACAGCTTCTTTGATTGTAACGGTTGTGTTTTTAAGTTGTTTAATAGTCTTATAGGTATCCAATATGTCTGTCGTAAGCTCTTCATATTCGATCCCATCGACAGAAAATCCTATCACCAAATCCTTTTCTCCCAATAGATCAATCGGTAGATTCAGGTAAAGATTGTCTTCATTCCTATGGTTGTCAATGACCTTCTGGAGCAGTGCTTCT
>Ga0310696_10004758_pt1 | contig 16567 bp, 23 predicted proteins | sample AusTroGonzalo_MG_4_FD_203885 | JGI IMG/M metagenome (GOLD analysis project Ga0310696, IMG submission 203885) | Bovine rumen microbial communities from tropical cattle in Woodstock, Queensland, Australia - Gonzalo_02 (v2) (version 2) | ecosystem: Host-associated > Mammals > Digestive system >...
GAAGGCGACAAGGACTCGATGTGGGTTATCCAGTTCCAACGCTGCCAGTTCTACACTATGCTGGACAAGGCGAACCCGAATGCGCACACCGCAGCGAGCCTCTGCCTCAACGAGAACTGCGTCTTCAGGAGCTGCAAGTTCTTCGACGGCGCGACCATCCGCACCAAGAAACACATAGGCTTCTCCAACTGTAACGGCAGGGACGCGGTGTTCGTCGTGTCCGATGCCAGACCGTCGTCTTTCTATCTGGAAGGTCTCGGCTATAACGAACTGCTTCACCTGACGGTCAGGAACTTCCCCATCGTCGAGGTGGTGAAAGCGGACGGCTTGCCGAAGGATTTCTTTATCGCCGACTCTTGCAAGGTCACGTTCGCAGACTGCAAGATAACCGGCGTACTGAACGAAATGCTCTCATACAACAGGTTCTACATAAACGGTATGCACTCCGGCTACCACAGTAACGCTCTGTACTTCAAGGACTGCGAAATCTCCGAGCCGATTCACGTCGATAGCTCCATAGTACACTTCAACGCAATCGGCTCGAAGCTCGATAGCGTCCGCGTGACCAACAGCATAGTCAAGCTGCTCTACGCAGACGGGGCGTCCAACATTGTCAAGATGGATTGCAACAAGTGCATCTTCCAGAACCCGAACGACCTAAAGAACTATACGCACGAAAACCTCAACATGTTCCCGACCAAGTCGGTCGGCTACGGCGATTTCAACCCGCTGACCCTCTACAAGAAGGTGTATACATATCCCAAGCTCTATGCGTTCTTCAACGCCTACGGATTCAGCAGGGCGGAAATCATCGCCAAGCTCGAAGTGCCTCGTCACGCCGAACGCCACATCGACCTCACGTCTGGCAAGATCCGCGTCAGCGAGGCCGTCGTGACCCAGTTCTACGCCATCGACGACCACGGCAAACTCTCGGCGACGCCGTACGAGCCGGACTTCTTCACGACAATCCGCTCCCTCCACGACAAGAGCTTCAAGTACAAGGTCGGCAAGACAGTCAAGCCCAAGTACGGATTCGACAAGTCCGACAACGACTGCGGGTCCGGAATCCACGGCTTCCTCACCCCGGAAGAGGCCATCAACTACGGCAGATGACATATGTCCAAGAAGACGTACACAGAGAGGAAAGCCTTGGAACTGCTCTCGCTGCCGTGCCTCGGCTACCACACCTATTCGCCCGACGGGAACGAGTTCGACTGCGAATACCAAGCCGAATGCATCTGCGAGGACTGCATCTGCAACTTCGGCGAATGCCACGGCCACATCGACCCCAGAACCAACCACCACGTCTCCCAGAAGATCCTCGACAAGATGCGGGAAATCTACTCCCTGCCGTTCCGGCGGATGAAGGACAACCAGCTACCCCCGGAACTGTTCCGGAAGTACCTCGAAGACCTCAAATACTGGAAATATCCCACGCCGTACAAAGGGTAACCTATGTCCAAGAAGAAAATCAAGCTGTCCAAGAAGTCCAAGGAAGACCGCCCGGTCACCATCGACAACAACCTCCCCTTCGACCAGTTCATCGACAAGTACGCCAAGAAAGAAGACGTATACTTCAAGAACGTGACCGCGTCCGTCTCGGCTGTCTCCGATGCAGAGGCCAAGGCGAACTCCAGACCGGCCTTCGTCATAGAAAACCTCACCCTGAAGGTCAAGAACCTCTCCATCGGCCTCAAGGACAGGTACCTCCCGGACACGTTCGTCTTCAGGAACTGCACCTTCGTCACCACACCCGACTCCGACGCCTCCTTCATAACGGTCGAAGCCGAGAAGAAGGCCGAGTTCGAGAACTGCTCCTTCAAGGCAGCCGACCGGACCTGCTTCACCGTCGAACCCTTCGCCGACCTCAATATAACCAGTTCCGACGCCTTTACCATCCTCGTACAAGGACAGTCCGACTCCGACATCAGGATAGCAGACTGCGACATCGCCAATTTCCTAGTGATGTCCGCCGAAAACCTCCACTTCGTCTCCAAGCTCCCCTACACGGTCTCAATCGACAAGACCACCAGCGTATCGGTCTCCTACGTCTACGAATACCCCGAACACCCGGTCGGCTTCTCCCCGTCGCTCACAGTCAAGAACGGCACCAACGGCTCGTTCGCGGCTGTCCGCATCACCGACTCCAGCCTAGCCACCCGCAGAATCGTGTCCATACAAGACTCTGTCTACACTTTTTACGCCTCGCGTTCCCATATAGGTATTCTAGTCATAAGGGAGTCCCTGATAAGACAGCTCTGTACGACCGGTTCCACAGTGGATATGCTCAAGACCGTGGAATCCACACTACTGGAACCGTATAACCCTAACCTAGGAGAACTGCGCAACTCCGCCCTGACCAAGTCCCACGGTTTCCCCGACCGGCCTATGGTCCTGTATAAGAAGGCCAGAATACGCATCCTCAACGTGAACCCCTTCGCCAGTGACTTCAGCCGCACAGAAGAGGCCATAGTCAAGCTGTCCGTCCCAAGCTCTGCTCTGAGACACTACGACCCTATGTCGAAGAAGATAAGGGTCTCCGAGGCCGTAGTGGCCGGTTTCTACGATATGGAACATAAGGAGATAAAACTCTCGAAACTCCACCGACTACTGAAACGCTACCTAGTCACCTCCTTCAGGGACTACGACTTCAAATACTGGCTGAACAAGACAGTGAAGCCGATACAACCGTTCGCCGACACAGACGACACTTGCGCATCCGGAATCCACGGGTTCGTCGAATTCGACGACGCAGTATCGTATAACTGGCCGTAGCTATACAGGGTCGGCTAAGGGTTTTACCTTACCGGTTTGCTTCGGCATATCCTTGACTAGCTCGTCATATATTCCACGCTTTTTTGCCGCGTTGTATTCGCTGCTAAACCGCTTGCTGAACTCGGTACGGCTTGCACACTGGCCTATGCACTCCTTGATGCGTTCCAATGTGATGTCGGCTGACTTCGTATAGCTTCGGCTCAGTGGTTCCAGCAAGTCTTCCCACTGGTTCCGTCGAGCGACCCCGTATTCCGATGGATAGTCCTTCATAAACTGGGCATAGGTCCGGCACTTGCTCACGGCAAGCGATACATCGTCACGGGTCACCTCAATCCGGTTCTTGTGTCCCAATAGCGCAGAAACCTCGTGATATATACCATTGCGCTTGACTCTGGCATATAATGCCGTATCTTCTCTTAGCTCGGACAAGGTTTTGTACTTGTTAGTTACTTCTGCCAATAAGTCCGAACGGCGTTTCGAGCGTTTAGCTTCCCAGTCAACAGCCGGCCTACTTGGCTTGCGCTTGCGGACTTCGCTACCCGACTTCAAAATACCTTTTCCAGCTTTGTTGAGCCATTTAACGCTTCGATTCAGCCTAGCAGCGGCTTCTTGACGAGTCATCTCGCCTCTATTGACCAAATTGACCACTGTACCAAAACCGTCAGGTAATATCGACGGACGTTGTGCCGCTGTCCGGTCAAGGGAGTTCAGCAAGTGACAGATACCCTTGTTCTTCATATAGTTGTATTCCAATGGGTATAACCGCTTGAATTCATCATATTTATCACATTTAGCAATAATCTCTTCCAGATATTCTTTGCTGTATTTTACATAGCTGGTTTTCGGCAGACGCGCATGGACTTGGTCGTATAAGTTACGCTGGCAAACCACGGCATATAGACCCTTTCCGTGTAACCGCAACTCCTTGTAACTCTTATAGTTGGCGAATATCTCATTTAATATTTCCTCGTCGCTTCGTAAGTCCGCCGTCTTATATCCGCCAAGACTACCACCCGGATGACGGTTTAATACGATGCGGCCTTCAGATCGGTATTGCGAGATATAGTAGCGTTCCAGTTCAGCCGCCTCGTTGCTGTGTAGCCCAGATTTTACTTTTTCGACTATATATCGGTCACCGCTGTCGTCTAAATACGATTTTACTGGGCTAGTTGCCGCATTGCTCAATTCAGCGCGTATCCTAGCCTTAAAGTCCTTTGTGAGACCAATGTAAATCGCGTCCGACGGTAGGAATGTCCACCGGTATACACACCAAAGTGGCTGCTCTGTCTCGGACACCGAATACATAGGAAGACTTGACAGCATCCGTTCTAATCCGCGACGCTTTAGTGAAGTATACGCAGCTGGGTATATTGCCCTGAAGGTCAATCGGCTGTCACACTTGGCGATAAGGTCGGCCAACACAGTTTCCGTATATTTTAAAGGCGGGTGCTCTTTTATGTAGTCTGGGGCATGCGTCGGCAGCAATTCTTTCAAGTCTTCCCATCCATTCTTTTTCATCACTTGAAACGCCGTTGAATACCGTCGCTTAAACTCCTTGCCACTCTTGCACGTCTTGATAACATTTGATATCGTTTCGCGGGTCCATTTTTTCGAGGCCATTTGCACATTCTCCTATATGGTATGGGTACTACCCCCCAAAAGTTTTTTTGATTTTGATTTTTTAGAGGTTCATTTTCACGGCGGTGGGGTATCGGCGATCGATAATTTCTTATGACGGCATACCCCCCTAAGATATGCGAGTTCGGGTTTTAAATTAGTTTATGTTCCCATTTTTTATTTTATGTGACAATAAATAATATTTGTTTTTTTCGCCGTCAACCCCGGATGACCGCTCCCAGCAGCTATGACCCAGTCCGGGTTATCTCGAATCAAGGGAACTGGCCGGAACCGGTAGCAAGATGTCTCAGCCAGTCCCAACCAGTCCCGACTGCTCCCCGGACTCCTTGCTCCTCCCTGCTGGTATGCCACAGGCCGCGAGCGTAAACCACAAGCAGAAACTACTGCTCAAACGTGCCTTACGGCGAAATTAGCCTAGACTAACTTAGCCCCAGCTAACTGATGGGGGTGGATAGGTATGGGGTCAATGGTCAGCCGTGGGGGGTATGGGTCAGCGGTCGCCACCACGAGCCACGCAGTCCCACGATGGGGGAGCGGTGGGCAGATGTAACACCCTAGCACGAAAGAGCCTAGAGAACCCACTTACGGCGAAAATGGCTCGCAGAAAGTCTGCACCTACTGACTGGACCGGTCCGGGCTTCCCCCTACGGCGAATCTCTCGTATGTCGAAAGGCGGTTGCACAATACCAATGAGCCTAGAGGCGGTTACCCCACTGCCTAGGTTCAAATGGGTTTCCCCTAACCGACTATCCAAATGATGTAAGGCAATGGAGCCTTACGAAAGCTCAAAGGAGTTAAGCTTATGATGTTCAAGGTCAATGAAGACGCTATCGTGAAAAACACCTTCGCTCGTATGGAATACAGCGGTGACTATACGACCTATATGGTCAAGAAGGCTCGCGACTTGTCCAAGTTCCCCCAAGTGTGTGCCAAGATGGACGAAATGGGTCTGAACATTCCGACCGTTGGCGCACCGAACCCCTACCGCTCGGTCATCAAGGAACAGACCTATCCTATTCAGCTCGGTGGCTCTCTCTCTTACACCAAGATGCAAGAGAAGAAGCTCGACCGCAACGGCTTCGAGGGTGCTACCTACGAACCGAAGTACCGCAAGCCGCACAAGTTCCCCCTCTACAAGGAACTGATTTACCTCGGTATGGATATGCAGACCATTTACTTCACGGCCTATCCGACCCAAGACGGCAAGGAAAAGCCCAAGGCAAAATGGATTGTTGACGGCCACCCCACTTCAAAATATGTTTTGTTGCCGTGGGCAAAGTCCGATGACTTCAAGCTTTGGACTGAAGGTCTCGTAACAAAATCTGTTTTCAAGGACGGTGACGGCAACGCTATCCTTGACAAGGACGGCGAAGAAATTTCTTTGCGTGAGTTCATTGAAGTCAAGTTTGAAAACTGCAAGATTTTGGTGAACGGCACGGACATCAAGGAAAAATTCTTCTGTGAAGACAAGTTCTACACCGATGAAGAATTGGTCGCTATGCGTGACGCTTACATTGAAAAGACCGAAAAGGAATTTGAACGTAAGCACCGCGAATGGGAACTTTCCCAAAAGGGTTAATCAAGGGGGGTAAAACCCCCTTTTTCCGTTTTTAAATTTTTGAGCCTAAAACCTATGGTTTTGGGCTTTTTGTTTTTTGGTTTTATTTATCCGCTAAAGGTTAATTTTTAAGGCTCTAAAATGCGTTTTGGAGCCGTTTTTCGTGTTGGGGGTATATCCGCACCAATTTATAATTTTAAAGGCTACGGACGGCACAAATAGAGCCGTTTTAATTGTTTTCGTGTATTGTGGAGCCGTTTAAATGGTTCTATGGGCAAATATACGGATATAAATTTTAGACGCTCAGACGGCCTAGATTTTTATAACCGGGGCTTCCGGACTGACTGGATCGGTCCGGGTTTCCCCTCGTTGCGTATGCCTAGGGTGTAAGCGATGTTGCTTACAAGCAAGGAGTTAAGCAAATGTCCAAAGCAATTAAATTGTATATGCCGTCTATCCGTAAAATGTGCATTGCGCAGTGGGAGGCCGAAGGCCGTAAGGGTGCGTTTTTGCGAGTCTATGTTGACCAAAACGGCCAAATCTACTATGACACTATGACCGACCGATTCACCCTTGTGGGGTGGGTTATCGCCAAGGTCAAGGGAGCTTACAAGCTCTTGACCGCTGCCGAAAAGGAAAAGGCCGACCTTGCCAAGCTGTTCGCAGCTATGGCAAATGCATAACCAAGGAACCGCCAAAGCCGCCTTTAGGCGGCTTTCCTAGGGGCAAGGGAGAGAAGCCACTGACTGCCACGGCACGGGCTTCCCCCAGCCTCCTATCACACCTATGTAAGCGATAAGGCTTACGAAAGAAAACGGAGTTAAGCAATATGGCAAAAGAAAAGATTACGGCTGACCAAATCAACCAAAAGATTTACAAGGAACTGAGCGACAAGTTTATCGCCGCCTTGGAACAAGGTGAAATCCCTTGGAAAAAGCCTTGGATTTGTAGCGAAAGTGGCTACATCGGCTCGTCTGGAACTCCCTACAAGTTCCTCAACACTATCTTGTGCGCAATGAACGGCCACGAACCAGGCGAGTTCGTGACGGCCAAGGAACTTGAAAAGCGTGGCGGTCACTTCATTCCGAAGGCCGATGGTTCCAAGCAAGAACCGACCATCGTTGTCATTCGCAAGTACCCAGAGAAGTGGGTTGAAAAGAAGGACAAGGACGGCAATGTGGTCAAGGACAAGGACGGCAAGGTCATCAAGGAACGCAAGATTTGCAGCAACCGCTATTTCCTCAAGACTTTCAAGGTGTGGCGTGTGGGTACGCAAGTCGAATGTCCGACCAAGTACACCGAAAAATATGCGAAAAAGAATCACAATCCTATCGCAGAGGCCGAAAAAATTTCTCTTGACTACATCGCACGAGAAGGAATTAAATTTTCTCACGATATTCATAACCGCGCCTTCTACCGACCGAGCGCAGACCTTGTGAATGTGCCTCCGATGGATACTTTTCAAACGCAAGCTGGTTATTACGGAACCTTGTTCCACGAACTGGCTCACTCAACTGGAGCGGAAAATCGCCTTAAACGAGATATAAAAAATGTTTTTGGCGACCACCTTTACTCCAAAGAAGAGCTTGTCGCTGAAATCACTTCGGCTTGCATTATGCACGATAAGGGTTGGAACACGGCAGACACCGATAAAAATAATATCGCTTATCTGCAAAGTTGGGCAAAATCTTTGAAGAGTGACCCCCAACTTATTGAAAATGCGATGCACGAAGCTAAAAAGGCGGTGGAACTTATCTACCACGGCAAGAAAAAATAAAATTCAAAATTGGGGGGTGCATTGCACCCCCTTTCCCAAAGGGGGATTTATGGTACTTACTTGGAAAATTATTGTTTGTCTTGTGGTGGCTTTCTTGGTCACGATTAAGGTTTTTAAAAGTGGTTCGGCGGTATCTGTTTTAATAGGTTTTTTGGGCGTGTTCGCCTTGACTACTATCGCCTTGAATTCTTTAATTTCTCAATTTTAGATTTTTTGCTTAACTCCCTAGCGGTGGGAAACGCTCCCACCGCTTTTAAGTTTGCTTAACTCCCTAGGGGGAGCAAGGTGCTCCCCCTTACTTGCCTTTGCTTAACTCCAAGGGGTGCGGACGAGGTGTCTGCACCCCATTTTTCTGATCAGTCCGGGGATAGGACTGACTGTACGAGGCCGGGCTTCCCCTCGACGGTGATTACTCGTATGTAAGAAACAACTGCTCAACCAAAGGAGTTAAGACAATGGCAGATGTAATCGAAACCCTCATTCCGTGTGAAGCCATCGAAATCGATGAAAAGACCTACTTCGCCGCCCAGCGCAATGGGGCAACCCCCCTCGAAGCGGCCAAGCTCGCCACCATCAAGACGGAGGATAACCGCTAATGAAACCCATCAAGACCGCACTCATAGCGGTGGCCGTGGCCACCGCTTCCCTCTTCGCCCAAGACCTCCCCATTTGCGAGGAGTTCATCGGCGAGGCAAATATCCACTGCTTCCGCACCGAGGATAGAGCCATCGTCATTAGCCGCCACGCCGATGGTGGAATGACCTTCGAACTCTACACCAAGAGCGGCAAGGCGTACGTGGAAACGGACGGCGAGGGGGGTATCTTCGCCAACACATCTAACACCCAAATCAACCTTTACGAGGTTGACGAGGACAAAGAAGAAACTTTACAGCAAGTCATCGCCTATGTGGCGGACGAAATCAAGTGGTAATTTTTAACCAAAGGAGCAACCAAATGAAAAAATTTATCTTTATCGCCATCGCTTGCGTGTGCCTCACCGCTTGCGGAGAAAAGACCGCAGAAGCCGCCAAGAATGTAGGCAAGGCCACCGCCGACCTCGCCACCACCGCAGCCTCTGAAGCCGCAGAAGCGACCAAGGACGCCGCCACGGAAGCCGCCGCCAAGATTAAGGACGAGGCAAGCAAGGCAGCGGACAAGGCAGCCACCGCCGCCAAGGACAAGGCAGCCGAGGCAGCCGCAGCAGCCTCCAAGAAGCTCCACGAGGCCGCCGACAGCCTCCGCAAGTAGTAAGCACCAACCCCAAGCCGCCGAACTCCGAGGCGGCATTTTGGGGCGGTTCCCGGATAGGGGACTGACCAGATCCGTCCGGGCGTCCCCCGGTCGGCTATCCCACCTATACAAGCAAAGGAGTTAGCTATGTCAAACCGAGTAACGCAGAAGTACCTCCGCTCTTTGGAGCGAGATGGGTTAGCCACCAACATCAACCAATGGGACGAAGCCCAGCTGAACGAAATCCGCCACAAGGGTGTAGCCACCGTGAGCGTGTCCGTGGGCGTGAACGGCTTGAACGGTGCCGAACTCCAAGACGACGACGGCAAACGCTATGTAATCGTCGGACGGAACACGACCCTAGCGAGAATGGTCTAGGGACTGGCTGGGACTGGCTGGGTTTCCCCAAGCCTCCCATCACCTCTATACAAGAAACGACCTCAAAGGAGTTAAGCTATGGGTTTTACAGCAAACGAAATCAAGGATTGGGCGCACAACGCCGTCAGTATGATACCGCACGTAGAATGGTTCCACGGTTGGGAACTTACCTACCGCACGAACGCACTTAGCCTCGTCAAGGAAGATGTAGTCATCGTCTTGAGCGAGTCGATAATGAAGTTCTGCCGAGTGACCAGCTCGACCAAGCCGAGCGAAGCTCGACGCCGTATCGAAGAGCATATGACCATCGGCTTCGACGGCTCGGATATGCTCATCAACATCGACGGCGGTGAGGGTAGCGGCCTCCACACCTACACGGTTCCGCTCCGCTGCTGGGTCGATAAAGAGGACGAGGCAAGGGTGGCGAGCCAGCTCAAGTTCGACCTCAAATACAAGGTCGAAGCATACCACCCCAACCAAGGCGCAGAACACCTCCGAGAGTTCGGCAAGTTCGACAAGAAATGGCCGAGGTAGGACGGGTTTCCCCCTCCGTCCTATTCACTCTATACAAGAAAAGGAGTTAAGACGATGAAAAAAATTATTACGCCTCGTGAACCGATGCCCATAAAGATTTTGAACTGGTGCATCAAGAATGGAGTCTGCGATGTCTGCACCTACGACAACGGCAAGGAATCCCTCGACCGTCGCTGGGAGGTCGAATTCCGCACCGACAAGGTTATCAGCCTCGACGGTTTGGACTTCTGCAAGTGCTTTACGGATGGCCGTGAGGTCGTCGACAGCCTCATCAAGCAACTTGGGGCGACGACGGTCATCGGTATGACTGCCGAGGGAGCCTTGAACTATGCGCTCCACTATGGGACGGATTACAAGCTCCGTGACCGTTTCACCAAGTTCCTCGACCGTTACGGCTACAAGTGGCACTGCATCAGCAACTGCTATTACCTCGTCTACAAGGTCTAGGAACTGGCTGGGACTGGCTGGGTTTCCCCCAGCCTCCCATCGCCTCTATACAAGAACTGAACAACAAAGGAGTTAAGCTATGATGACCGTTTCCGAAGCCTACGAATGGGTATTGAACCATACGAAACCAGCGCACGAATGTTTTCAGCGTGGCGTCCGCGAATATATGATTGAAATGCTGAAAAAGCTCAAGGATGGCGACCACGAGGAAGTCAACGGCGAAACGCCTATCAATAAATTGACGTTGGCGCACCTTACGCACCACTGCGACGGCTCGAACATTTTGATAACCGAACGCAGCAAGGAAGCAAAGGAAATAGTCCGCCGTGCTTGCTATGGTGCTATGTTCCTAGTATCAAACGAGGATATAGCAAACCGCCTTTTCACGAAGGCCGAGAAGGCGAACGCTCGGATGTACGAAAACGCTATGGAAAGCCAGGTGGAGGCCGTTTGGGCGGCCATTGGCTTGCTCTCCGAACTGCGCTTAGTGTTGCGCTCCTAAGATTTGCTTAACTCCCAACCCCCTTCAAAGGGGGTGTTTCTTGGGGGAAGTCCGGTCCGGGACTGACCGGATCTGGCCGGGCTTCCCCTTCTTGCCTATCGTACCTATATCAGAAAGGAGTTAAGCGATATGTCAAACACAACCGAAACACAGAGACTTTACTACGGCTTCAGCAAGACCGAGCTTGCCTATCCGTCTAGGATTGACCGAGACAACTGGGACAACTATGTCATAACCATCAGCAACGGCACGGAGCTGCGTGAACATTGCCGAGCCATCGCCGAGGCCGAGAACGCCAACGCCGACTGTATCGAGCACGCTCTTGGCGAGCTGTTCAGCTGGCTGGGCGACGGCGACCACGAAGAGGTAGGCACGGTCGAAGAGGAAGGCTGGTACGAGCCGCCTCGCTACAACTACGCCGACCCAGCAGCCGCTTGCGATGCCGAAGGGGGTATCACCTCGGCGGTGGTCAATCTGACCTACCCAACGGCGGACACGGCTGGCGGCGCATACCACATCATCGACGAGGTCATCGGCTTTATGCTCGACGACGAGGTGATTGACAGCGAAGAGGAGATAGCTCTGCGCACTTGTCAAAAATTCATTTCTCGCTGGGTGGCCGAGAAAGTCCACGACTTTGACCGCCAAGATGTTCACGAGGAATAGTTTTTCTTAACTCCCAAAAGGGGGACTGGCTCGAACTCCGTCGGGCCTCCCCCAAGCTTTTATTTTTCTTATATCGAAAAGGAGACCTTATGGCTTTGTTAGCATACCACTTCAGAACACCGGACTACGACGACCCCAATATCGACAATATGCCCCAAGCGACGACAGCGTCCAACGAGAAGAATGCGTGGGACATCGTTCGACAGAAGGCAAGAGATTTTATTCAGAAGGTGATTCACGACACTCCGTCGAACATCGACGAACTCGACGACAGAATCGTTAAAGGCGGCTGCCACGACGAGAACGGCACGACGGTTAAGTACACCCACACGGCCAAGCTCGACGGACAGTTCGAATACAGCATCGAAGGCTGGTCGGTCGGTAACTTGGTGTGGCTCACGGTCGATATCCATCCGTTGGCACGTCGTTCGGCTCTCACCTTGAGAAGCGACGACGAACCGCTCTGCGGCCTCGCCATCTTCGAAGCTCGAATCTACGCATAACAAAGGAACCACTATGGCAAAAAACACCATCCGCATCGTCAAACCGTCCAAGAAGCGCATCTGCGGCTAAAGGAGCATCTATGTTCATCCAGTTTGGTAAAACCAAGTTGTTACGTACTGCTGGCTTTATTAGCGGCTTGCCCCTAGTACAGCCCATCGTCATCGCATCGCACAACAACGCCGATCTTTACGGGCGGTTCAAGAAGCGGAAATGACTGGTCCGGTCCGGGCTTCCCCGGACTGCCTATCGTTCCTATACAAGGAACGAAACAACAACAAGGAGTTAAGATATGTTGAGTTCAGACTTTATCGCATTTCACGAGCGTTGCAAGCGTAAGTTCGGAGACATCTTCCGTCAAGGCGCACGAGTCAAGCCGTTCCCCCACGATGTGTATGGTTGGAAGGCGGTGGCCATTGACCGAGAAGGGAACGTGATGGTCTTCAGCGGTGACCACGGCTCTAGCAATCCTGAAGGCATTGTCGGAGTCCTAAACGGCAAGGTACTCCATACCCACCACTCCAATGGCCGCTTTCAGAGCGGAGTCCGCACCATTAGCGAATCTCGCGACACCTACCCCGAAATCTGCGGCTTCAGCAGTCCTACGGAAATGGCCGAAGTGAAGTGCATCAACCTTAGTCAGTGCGAAATGGCTATGGAAATGCTCTCCGCATTGGTTCCCGAACAAGTAGCCAAGAACGAAGCCGAAGACAAGGCGGTTATTGAACTCCGTGAATTTTGCAAGAGCATTTTCAATGTGCGTGGGTTCTTGTCCGACTTGAAACGCAAGCACAAAAATTTGATTGATTGGTTTGCTAGGCTTGAAAACAAGGAAAATTCCACTTGGAACTCTAGCACGCCTTTGTGGTGCGGTTCTTATAGGGGGTGGCACTCCAATGTGGAAAATGTTTATTTTTGTGGCAACAAAGTTACGCAAGGCTACAAATTTATTTGCAGTGCGAACAAGGCGGAAGGCACGGAAGTCACCGAAAAGACTTTCTACAAGAAACTTCTGCCGAGCTTGGCCGAGAGAGCCGAGACCTTGAAAGACTTGGACAAGTGGCACACCTTTATTCAATTCTGTATGTGCCGTTATGGTGATTTCTCTATCACACGCGAGCCGAGCGGAGCGGTTCACTACTATATCAAGGGGTATTGTGAAACGGCTATCCCCAAGGACTACAAGTATAGCGGAGCCGCTTGGAGAGACGGCCTTCGCAAGGCGACCGAGACCGAAGAAAAGACCATTACCAAGTGGGTCAAGGTCTGCGGAAACTGCAAGCTTGACACGGCTATGGTGAATTGGTCTAAAAGGGTGTGGAGAGAACCCACCGAAGACGAACTGAACGCACTCCCTTAACTCCGCTAGGGGTGGTTCCCAAACCGATGGGAGCCACCCTTTTGGGGGGTGGGAAGCCGCTCAGGACTTACTGGACCGGACCGGGTTTCCCCCTACCGAGTATCTACCCTATACAAGAAACGAATCACCCATCACAAAGGAGTTAAGATATGGGAATGGTAACGCTTACTAAGGCTAACAAGAAGACGCTCGCCAAGCGTCAAAATATGGTCGCCAAGGCAGCCGAAAAGGCGGCAGCAAAGGCAGCCAAGGCAGCTGCAAAGGCAGCAGCAAAGGCGGCTCCCAAGGCCGAACCGCTCAAGGAACCGACCGTGGCCGAACTCAAGGTGTTCGCCGACTTGCTCAAGAGCGGCAAGAAAGCCTATCTGTTCGCCACCCCCAAGGTCACGCTTGAAGGCACCAAGCTCGGCTTGGCTTGGGCAAACGGCACCGCAATGGAGAATCCGATTGAAGCTCTGTGGAGTGTCAAGGCCATCGTCACCAAGTCGCCCACGGTTGAAACGGCTCCGACCGACGGCTACTACATCAAGACCAAGACGTGCGACGATGGTTCCGTGGTTGTGCAGTTCTTCAAGGCACCCGGAAAAACTTCCTTCTGCCATTCCACCCACACCACCACTATGGTTGACAAGGTGAAATGGATTAACGAAGGCAAGCCGTGTGGCTACCGCTACGGATTTGCTTTCAAGGGAGCTAGTTCCCACCGAATCACCACGGGCGAAGCCAAGGAAAGAATTTTGAACCACAAGTATGACGAATGCGATGTTGAAGGCGGTGTGCTGATGTTCCAAGAATATTCCGCAGCCGATATGGAATAAATTTTCTTAACTCCAAGTGGGGGAGTGGCGACACTCCCCCTTTTTTAAAGGATTTTACTATGGCTTTGAATGATGACCAAGACGAAAACATTACCTATTTGTCAACAAATAAATTTAAAATTGTTCAGCGAATCAAAGAACTAAAGGACACTCGCGACAAGTTGGTTTCTTTGTTCGGCAAAGACCCCTACCACAGCATTATTTTTAACCACCTTACGGACACCATAAACGCCTTGTTTGGGCAAGTCCAACTAATCAACACCCAAATAGATAGGGTAAGGGTAAAAGGCGGCTTAAAACCGCTCTATGACAAGTACGCCGAGCTTTACGGCAAGCGGACTGGCTAAGATCGACCGGGCGTCCCCCACCCGGATATTCTTTCTATACAAGAAACAAAGGAGTTAAAGATGGAAACAATCAAGCTTATCAAGATTATGGTGGACGCAAGAACCGGCTATCGTGCCAATATGTTCGACAAGGTGTACAGCGTTGTAACCGGTATTATGAACAAGGCGGTCTCGGACGCCGGCGACAAGTACCCGGACTACCGGTCAAAGTTCGCACACGTACCGTTCTACGACGAACACGATACCGAGAAGGTGTATGCGGACACTTGGCTTGTACCCAAGGAGTTCGCAACCGCTGCCATCGAAAAGGCGACCGCCCACGTTACGGCAAACTCGCGGTTCCTTGACAACCAATCCTATATCAAGGTGGTCGAAGTGGACTCCGTCGATTTGGAGCTTACCCAAGTGAGCGAAGCGGACAAGCTTGCTCAGAAGTACGTGGCTAGTTCCCCAGCACTGTTCAGCAAGGTTATCCACCGTATGGGCAACAGTACCTTTTTCGGCGACCGAGACGGCGAAAGACGGATGAAAAAATTTATGGATGTTCCCGACTATGCGGTGCGTAGTTATGGTTTTGTGTCGGTCTCTAGCGGTTCCAAGGTCATTAAATTTACTTTGCTTACCTACGTGTACAGCGGAGTGAGCCAAAAGGAACGGCAAAAATACATTGAATACGTCAAGGCGAACCCAGACGACGTAATAATTGCCGACAATTACGAGAGCGACCGCCGTATGCCGAAGGATATTCCGTTGGGCAATGTGAGCAAGGCGGAGTTCTTGGAAGCCTATTGGAAGGTCGCAGACGAACGCGAACGCCGTCGATAATGGCTGATCCGGTCCGGGTTTCCCCGGTCCGGCTATCTATCCTATACAAGAAACAAAGGAGCGATTATGGCAACACACACCCTTACCAACGAAAACGGAAAGTCGATTCTCGAAATCAACATCGAAGACGACGGCAAAACCGCAACCGCTATCTATAAGCAAGACGACCCGAATGTTTACGAGGAATCCACTTTCAAGGTGACACGAGCGACTAGCAACCCCCTAGACTTGCTGAAGGATATAGAAGACCAGATGGTGTTCACCGACCTCCCCCAATGGGTGCCGACTGGCTGGCAGTCTGCCTAACCGTGGCCGGGTTTCCCCGGTCCGGCTATCTATCCTATACAAGAAACAACCAACCACTCAAAAGGAGTTAAGAACTATGGCACAGAAACTGCTCACCAAATCCATTATCACGGCACTCGCAAAGACCCCCTACGGTTCTGAAGACGGCGTCGACCGCGACAACAAGAAGGTAATCGCTCGCTACTTCGGCGGCGCGGCCTTTGTCTGCTATGTCCTCGAAGACGACAGCTTCTTCAAGGAATACAAGACCGACGAAAAGACCGGCAAGACGGTTCCGACCAGTATCGAGGAATCGAACATCGAGGAGAATATGGTCGTGTTCTGCGCACAGTCGCTCGGCCACGGCCTCGAACTCGGCGGCGTCTCCCTCAAGGAAGTGTTCGAACTCCGCTTCCGTCCGTTCGGCCTCGGAGTTGAACGCGACAGCAGCGTGGAACCGTTCAAGTACACCCTTGGCGAACTTCGCAAAAGACAAGGCGAGGAATGGATGTAGCCCCATCCTCGCTGGGGAGGCGGTAGGGGTGCCGACCTCCCCATTTTTCTTTAAAGGAGCTTTTTATGGCACAGATGAAACTTGTCACACAGTTCAAACAAATGTTTTCTCGTTTCTGCAACGACGGTAAGCAAGCCGTGTTTGGGTATTGGCAGTGCTGCCGTGGCGGTTACGACAAGTGGTTTGAAATTTATTTCAGTCGTCACAATATCGGAGCCGTGTGCGACTGCGTGAACGGTAAATGTAATTGGTTCGGTAACATCAAGGAAATCGGAATCACCGAATCCGAGCTAGAGGAAATCAAGAAATTCATTACCGATCATTACCCTCACACCAAGTTCGTCGAGGAATGACCAGACCGGTCCGGGTCTCCCCGGACTGGATATCGCTCCTATACAAGAAACAACCAATA
>Ga0310696_10004759_pt1 | contig 16567 bp, 11 predicted proteins | sample AusTroGonzalo_MG_4_FD_203885 | JGI IMG/M metagenome (GOLD analysis project Ga0310696, IMG submission 203885) | Bovine rumen microbial communities from tropical cattle in Woodstock, Queensland, Australia - Gonzalo_02 (v2) (version 2) | ecosystem: Host-associated > Mammals > Digestive system >...
ACCTCGGCGTGATGTCGCGCCCCTCGCCGTCCGTCGTGCCATACTCATAGAAGTCATTCTGAATGGTTCGCATACCCTTCGGCTCAAAGCGCGTGGGCTGCAGCATCTCAGGCGTCTCCAGCGTCGTATAGAGCCACACACAACGGGGATGCTCTCGCCAGCCGCGGGCATAAAGAAACTCGGAGTCGTCATTGCGGATGGTGCAATGGCTGAACACATAGCCCCATGCCGTCTTTGACGTTCGTGGTGCGGCAATGATATCGCGACCGCCACCCTCTGTCCTGCGTTTCTCCGTCACCAGCAGGCAATGGTTGAAAAACACGTCGCCCGCCCCACAGATAAAGTCGATGGTGCCGTGAATCTCGGCAGCTTCAAAGTAAGAGCGGCCCTGTTCATTGTTACTATAATAGGTGTCCTGATACGACAACATCCTCACGCGCTTCATCATGGTCCTGTCGCCCTTGTCCTGCCAGCACACCGCCCTGCCTGCCGCGCCCGAGTGGTAATAGTCCAGCGCGTTCTTCAGCGTCAGGTCCTGCACATAGGTATCATGACCAAAGTTCAGCAGCGTAGCCGTCTGACTGATGCCCTCGTTCTCTATATCTGGGGCATTCACAATGATGGTGCCCTCTATGCTCTCGCCCACCAGCGCTATCTGATGGCCCGTGATGGCCGTCAGCGTGCGTTTGCCAAGGTCGTAAATGCCGTTAGGCACCAGGATAAACAGGCGCTTCGACATAGAGTCGGCATTCTGCACGTTGGCCTGCTCTATAGCTCGCAGCAGACTCTCGGCATTGCCAGCCTCCACCACTATCTGAGCCTCCGCAGAAGCGGCAAAGATAGTCATAAAACACAGAAGGATTTGTTTCAGATGCCTCATCACGGTTTGTTTATTGATGTTGCAAAGTTACGACAAAAAAGCGAGACACCACAACTTTTCCCTAAAAAATTTGCTCAATCCATAAAAAAGCACTACCTTTGCACACGGTTTGCGAAAAACCGCCTATAACAGCGGTCTCAAACACATTATCGGGATGTAGCGCAGTTGGTAGCGCACTACGTTCGGGACGTAGGGGTCGGGCGTTCGAGTCGCCTCATCCCGACAAGTACAAAGTTGGACAGCGAAGAAAGTGGTTGATTTTCAGCCACTTTCTTGTTTTTAAGCACAATTGTTATTGGATTTTTGGCGGTTTTTTGGCGGTTTAAATATTTTTATGATATGAGAGCAAAAAAGTGAGAGGTACAGGTTATGCGCCTCTCACATTTATTAGCTATCGATGCGTTATTCAATCCACTCAAAATGTTGATAGTCCTTGCGGTTGGTCCAGTCGCCGCCCCATTCGAAGCCGGCCTCGGTGAAGAGTTTGAAGCAGAGGTCATCGTGGGTGATCTTGTAGGGGAAGTCCCATGTGCGGTCGCAGTAGGGTTCTCCTGTGGCGGGCTCGATGAGCAGCGTGCCGTCGGCGAGGGTCTTGATGTAGGGGTTGTAGAGTGTGTTGATGTCCACGGCCAGACCACGGGCATGCTTCGACAGGTTGTTGGTGGCAGCGATGTTGCGGTAGCAGAAGCACGATGAGTTGTTGTCGCGCATCTGTGTCTCGTCGTCAGCATTATATACATCAGGCAGCAACATCCGCTGGATGGGGTACTTCGCATCGAACAGCTGGCGCAGAATGCGCACTAAGCGGTCGGCAATCAGCTGGTTGCACACCATCTCGCCTACGTGCATCTGATTGTCGTAGTCCCAGTGCAATGCCCGCACATGGCGCAGGTCGTTACGGCCGATGTAGGGATTCTCCTTGAAGGTTTTGCCCTGCATCCTCGCCCACACGCCGTCGGGAATCGGTTCGGCAGCGAAGCACTTGTCTATGCCGCCGAAGGCATCTACGTCCGCCTGGCTCACCGTGCGTCCTGCCTGCCATTCGGTGAGCGGCCTTGTGTCAACAGGGAACGAAAAGTCGGTCTTCACCACGCCGTCGCCATAGATGGTCTTGAAGTCATTCTTCATCGAGATGATGTGGTAGCCTGCCTCGCGCCATTTTGCCTCACGCTTGGCACCCTCCGCGAGGTTGGCATGGTCACGGGCATCATCGTCGGCCACCAGCATGAATGTGGCGGTCTTGTAGGTCTTATTACCCATGCAATAGTTGTGCATGGCACAGTCACCGCTACTGTTGCCAAACGAGAGGACGGGCACCTTGCCTATCTCCTGCGAGATCTGCAGCACCTTGTTCGTCTTCAGGTTCTTGATGATGAGCTCGTCGGTGCGCACGAGGTCTTCCTTCTGACTCATGGTATAATCCACTCCAGCCTCAGTGCCCTGACTCGAGGAAATAAGTTTCACGTCCATACCGATGACGCGGTTAGGCTCGATGCCGATGCTTTCCACCAACGCACGGCAGATGAAGCGGTCGGAGCCACTGACCACGTAGTAAGTAAAACCGTTGTCCTTCAGGTAATCGAACACCTCGAGCATGGGCTTGTAGAAGCTCTGGCCGTAGGTCATGCCGCTGAAGCCATTGGCAGGCTGCTGGGCATAGGCCTTGACGTAGGCGTCAAACTCGGCGAGCGTCATACCTGAGTAAGCCTTCGCTGCGGCGTATGCATGCTCCATATCGAAATGGTCGGGCAGTTTCTTGCCGTTTCTGACAAAGTCCCTAATCGCTTGGCCAGCCTCCATCACATCCTTCGGAGCCTCATAAGTGGCATCGTCCAATGCACGGTACTCCAGCAGATTGTACTCGAAATACGTCGGGTAGAGTTCGCCCACGAACGTGCCGTCCATGTCGAACGTGGCGATGCGATCCTCCGCCTTGATATAGTTTGGACTGTTCGGATTTGTCACGTCTTTCACGTAGTCTTGCAGTGCCGTCAGCGCCTCGCACTGGTTCCACAGCGTGAAGTACTCCTTCACTGGCTGAACGATAGTATTCTTGTCATCATCGTCCTTGCTGCACGATGTCAGCACCGTTGCGCCGCAGATGGTAAGGATGGCGGCTATCATCCATAGTTTCATTCTTTGCATATTCTAAGATCTTACATTCGTTTATTCGTTTATGAGGCACTGGCCGGTCATTTCCTTGGGCTGTTGCAAGCCCATGATGTGGAGGATGGAAGGAGCCACGTCGGCCAGGATGCCGCTGCGCACCGTCGCGTTCTTGTTCGCAGTTACGTAGATGAAGGGGACGGGATTCGTGGAGTGTGCCGTGTTGGGCGTGCCGTCGGCATTGATGGCATGGTCGGCGTTCCCGTGGTCGGCGGTGATGATGGTCTCGTAGCCCATCGCCTTGGCCGTCTCCACAACCTCGTTCAGGCACTGGTCAATCACCTTCACGGCTTGTTCGATGGCGGTATAGACGCCCGTGTGCCCCACCATGTCGGCGTTGGCAAAATTCACCACGATCCAGTCGTACTTGTCGGTTTTAAGAGCCTCGACGAGCTTGTCCTTCACCTCGAAGGCCGACATCTCTGGCTTCAGGTCGTAGGTTGCCACCTTGGGCGAGGCCACCAGGATGCGGTCTTCGTCTAGGAACGGCTCTTCACGCCCGCCGTTGATGAACGAGGTGACGTGGGCATATTTCTCAGTCTCGGCGATGTGCAGCTGCTTCAGCCCCACGCTGGCGATGTATTCACCGAGGGTATTCTCCAGGTTGTCCTTGGGGAAGAGGATATGTACACCCGTGAAAGTATCGTCGTAGGGCGTCATGCAATAGTGCTGCAGGTTGGGTATGGTCGTCATGCCCTGCTCCGGCATGTCCTGCTGCGTGAGCACCGTGGTCAGCTCCTTGGCGCGGTCGCTGCGGTAGTTGAAGAAGATGACCACGTCGCCCTCCCGGATGCGGCCATCGACCGTGCTGTTGACGAGTGGCTCCATGAACTCGTCGGTGTTCTTGTGCTCCTCGGTGTGGCTGTCGTAGCACGACTGTACGCCCGCTACCATGTCGGTCACCTCGCGCCCCTTGCCGCTGACGAGCAGGTCGTAGGCCAACTTGATGCGGTCCCAGTTCTTGTCGCGGTCCATGGCATAGAAGCGTCCGATGGCAGTGGCGATGGCACCTATGCCCGCCTCGTCAATGTGCTGCTGCACGTCAGCAATAAATCCCTTGCCTGCCCTCGGGTCCGTGTCGCGTCCGTCCATGAAACAATGCACGTAGCAGTTCTTGATGTCGTACATCTTGGCGATGTTGATGAACTTCAGCAGATGGTCCAGCGACGAGTGGACGCCTCCCGTGGAGGTCAGGCCCATCAGGTGCAGGTTCTTGCCGCTGTTACGGGCATAGCTGTACGCCGCCTTGATTTCCGGGTTCTCCAGGATGGAATTGTCGGCACAGGCGCGATTGATCTTCACCAGGTCCTGATAGACGATGCGCCCGGCACCGATGTTCAGGTGGCCCGTCTCCGAGTTACCCATCTGTCCGTCGGGCAGCCCCACGTACTCGCCCGAGGCCTGCAGCTCGGTGTGCGGATAGTTGGCCTTCAGGTAGTCCATGTAAGGCGTGGCTGTCCGTGCAATCACGTCCCCCATGCCCTTGTCGCCGATGCCCCAGCCGTCAAGGATGATCAGCAGTGCCTTCTTGGCGTGGCCGTCGCCTTTCGTCCCGCTGTTATTGTCGTCTGATGTACATGCCGTGAACACACTTGCGCCGCAGATAAGGACGGCGGCTTTTATCCATAGTTTTGCTTGTTTTATCATCGTTGTAATTCCTTTTGTTTCGTTGTAGCCAGTGCGAGAAATTCCCGAGTGAACTCGCCTTTCGCACCCGCACTGGCCTGTGGCTTATTCGTCCCAATCGTCCCAATCGTCGAAGCCGTCGAAGCCTCGGGCGCCGGCGGGTTTGTTTGGCTCATCAGGGTTTATCACGCTGCCTGCCAGCAACGTGGTCTTGTGCTGCAGCAGCACCACGCGCATCGAGGGTTTATCGTATTTCCTTTTCATATTGCTATTTTTTTTGAAGTTATCGCTTCGCTCGAAGTTAGCGAAGTTAACGAAGTTAACGACATTAGTTCTGCCGCTGACATCGCCCGCCAAAGTATCGTCGATAACTCCGAGCGTAGCGATAACTCCGTTAACTTCTTTAACTTCTTCATTTACTTAATCACTACTTTGCGTCCGTTATTCACGTAGATTCCCTTAGCCGTTGGCTTGCCGTCCAGCTTGCGGCCCTGCAGGTCATACCACCCTGCGGCGGTAGCAAATTCTTCACTCTTCACTCTTAACTCTTCACTTAACGAAGTTGTTTCCTCTCCGTCGAAGAATGTCATCTTGCGGGCGTAGGCTGGTGTCGAGCCGAACTTGCTCTCTACGCGAATGATCCAGCGGAAGGCGCCAACGCTGACCGTGCCGTCGTTACCAAGACTTATTCCACCGTCGATGTTTACGTAGTAGAAGGGATCCTGTGCCGTGGCCGTCGTGGGGGCGTATGTGGCATAGAAGTTATATATATCCTCCATCGTCTCCGTCTTGGCAATCACACCAGTTTTCATCGGCTTCAGCAAGTTATTGTCGGCGGTAAACACGTAGTCAGTGACTGCCACCTTGGGCTTGTAGACGTAGGGCATGCTGGCATGCAGCACATCATTCTCGCCTATCTGCTTCAGGAACACCCATATCTGGTCGGTGGCGTTGGTCTGTGGGTTCGGCGCGTTGGCTATCATGTTGATTTTGTAGAACGAGAATTTTTCCAAATCGTCAGCCGTGATGGTGTGGTCGAAGGGCACGAGCCACGAGTGATATTGGTCCACGCGGTCGGTGGTCTTGGTGTAGGTGGCGGAGGTAACAGGAAGGTCACCACCCCTGATGTAGGTATCGTTGTCGGCCAGCGCGATGGAACCGTTGTAATTATAGCCCCAGATTGTCTTGCCTGAAAGGACGGAGGCCAAGTCTGCGGTCGTATTGTCTACCGTCGTCTCGGTGCCAGCAATGATGAATTGCTTGCCGTCGGCAATGGTGATGCTTTCGAGCGTACAATCTTTTTTAACTTTGTTAAAGTTACTGCTATAGACGAAGTCGTTTGGGCTTGTCCAGTTAAGCGTCAGAGTGCCTCTGTAGTAAGTTGATTGCATACTACCATATACCTGACCAAGGCCAATGCCTTGTGCATTCTTACCAGCCATGGCTGTCACCTGGCCACCGTTGATGACAACGTCGCCGCATACGCCACAAACACCAGATTCCCAGTAATTGTAACCGCCGCCGATGCCAGCACCATAATCACCACCCTTGGCATTGACTATGCCACCATTGATGGTGATAGTACCGCCATCGGTATTATTCCTATCACCGCCGATGCCCGCAGCTCCATAGCCGCCCGTGGCATTGATGGTGCCACCGTTGATGACGAGTGTACCCACCTGAGCGGCTCCGATGCCAGACTTGTAGTCGTCACAGCCGCTAATGGTCAGTGCGCCCGGGCCTTCGATGGTCAGAATGTTGCCTTGGCTCAGTTCGATGCCTTTAGTGGCGGTAAGCGTCTTGCCTTCGCCGAGAGCGAGCGTCACATCGCCGCTGATGGTGATGCGCGACGTAAAGGTCACGTCCTCATTTACCGCATATACGCCAGCCGTCATTGTAGTCGTTTCGCTGGTGACGGGAGTTCCGTCTGTCACCGTGAACTGAATGGTTTTAGTGCCGGAATAGTTGCCGGTGGCTGTGATGGTTAAGGTATAATTGTCCTTCTCCTGTACGGTGGCAGGGCTGATGCTGACGATGTAGTCGGTGCCCTTGTTGAGCACCGTACTGCCGTAAGTGACGTTGGGCGTGACGTTAATGGCCGAACCTGTATAAAAGTATTGATTATTCACGCCGCTGACGCTGCAGGGAATATAATACGGCGTGGTGTTAACCGTTATCTGCTTGCAGATTTCGTTGTCGGGTACAGAGGTGTAGGGCGGCTGGGTGCCGTAAGAGCCGGCACTGGTGGTCTTGTAGCAGTTGCTGACGTTGACAGTGCCGTTGCCCTTCACGAGGTCAAGGCCATCGGTATTCTGGCCGTCGGCCATCACGTAGAGGCAGTTGGTGACCGTCCTGGTGCCGCTGTTGCCCCAGCCTATCAATGCGCCCTTGGCCGTGCCGCCGCCGGTCATCAGGCCGCTGAACGCGCAGCCGCTCATGCTGATGCTGCTGTTAAGTGCATGACCCAGAATGCCGCCGATGTGCGTACCGCCGCTGACGGTGGCCGACACCGTGCAGTTCTCGATGCTGCATGTGCCGTTCGAGAAACCCACGAGGGCGGCGGCATGCTGGGCGCCAGTGACGGTGCCCGCCACGGTAAGGTCCTTGATAGTGGCGCCGTTGATGTAGCAGAACAGTGCAGTGCCCGAGTTGCTGTTGTCCTCGATGTTGGCGTTAATGGTGTTGCCGCCGCCGAGGAACGTGCCGCAGAAGGCGTTCTGTTGTGTAGAGCCCGACACTGTGCCAACCTTCGTCGTGACGCTGATGTTGGCATCCAGCCGAACGTACTTGCCGCTGTAGTTCTTAGAGCCGCTGTTCACTTTATCGGCAAAGATGTTCCAGTCATCAGTGCTGCTAATGATATAGGGACTTTCTGAAGTGCCGAAGCCGTTGAGCGACGGATTGACAGTGAAATTGCCGGTATCTGTCGTCGTGCCCATGAACTGGAACTCCGAGAGTTGTAAATAGCCGTCGCCTCGGGTAGCCGACACGTCCAGACGGAAATACCGGTAGGCCGTCGTGTTGCCGCTGATGGCGAACTCCACGGGAGTATAGTTTGACGCAGGCATGGTCGCGTCATTTTCCACGGTGACCAGCGTCGTCCAGTCGTCCTCCGCATGAGCCTTCGCCTTGATGGTCCAGCTCTTTGGGTTGCGGCCAGAATACGATTGCGTGTCGCCACCCGTCGTCATGATGTAGCCCGTAGGCACGATAAGGCCGGAACTGTGGAACTCGACGTAGAACGGCGTGGTATTAGTACACCACTTGTTGTTGGTGTTCCCATCCACCAGTTTGTCATAGCCCCCGTCGCCCGTGTTCGAGCCACTGGTGGCAGTAAAACCTATGAACACACCATCGTCGATGACGGTCGTCACATCTGCCCATGCCCCCTGCACCATGGCGCAGAGCAGGGCAAGAATTAATAAAATCTTTTTTGTTTTCATTGTTGTTTTGTTTTAATTGTTATTTGATACATGAAATTTTGCTTCTTCGTAGCGGGCAGGGGAGTCGCGCTCGGCATCCCGTTAGGGTGACGCTTGCCTTAGCAAGAAGGTTTAGCTCGAAGGCCTCAATGGTGGAGACAAAATCGATGACCAGCTTCTACTAACGGACAAGGCGGACACTGAAACCGTAATACCGATCGTACTTGTACTGCGGATAGAGGAGGCCCGAACCGAAGCTGAGGTAGTACGCGTTGCCCGTGTCGTCAGGCGTAGCCGACCTGTAGCCGCCGCGCGATCCGACATAGTCCACATCTGTGCCATTGCGGCTGCCCGCAGCAGGCAAAAAGACGGCACCGTTTGCTTCCATCACTGCCCACTGAGCTGTTGTGTAGGTATTGTGAGAGAAATTGTCACTCTTCTGGTTGTAATAATGGCCTCCATCGTCTGCCAGGCCTTGCGTCGTGCTGGCAGTGAAAGAAGCACCTGTGGGAAGTGTCCAATCGTCAGGCAGAAGGATGGTACCATTCACTCCATTCACACTGCCTAAGCCAAACAGCGTGGCGGCATGGGTACGGGTGTAGAACAGATATACCCACTCATCCTTGGTCAGCGTGCGCCAAACGTTAGCCTTGTTGCCGCCGTTGGTGATAGCGTTGGTTCCCCAATCGACGAAGGTGCTGTAGTCATTGTTGTCTGTACTGACCTTATTGGGCGCAGCGCCAGTGCCCCAGCCGAAGAGGTCGCGATGGTTGTCAGACTGGGAGCTGCCGAAACATTCCCACTGATGATCAGCAAACTGCCACTTGCCCACATACTGCAGGTTGCCCTGCGAGAAATGCACCTTCTGTGAAGCACTGACTGAAAACTCGCCGGACAAAGCGCCTGGAGTAGCCTCGTCCTCGACCTTGGTTAGCGTGGAGGTTTCGGTGTAGAGCTTGTTGCCTCTCACGACCACCTCTTTGATGATCAGTGTGCCGTTATCGTATGACTCGATAATGCAGTTCTGGCGTTCCTCGTCGCGTCCCGAGAGTTTCCAGCGTGTAATCATGAGGTTGCCGTCAACGAAATACTCGTCGTATTCCGACTCCTCCTGCACCCACTGCCCGTCAATGAGATTGTATGCGATGTTCTTGCCATCGGCGAGGTATGCCTCGCAGAATGGCTGTGGGACGAATCCCGGCTCGTCGCTGGTGATGGTACCCTCCCAGCGGCCGATGATGATCTGAGAGTAGTCGTCGTGGACCTTGACGCAGTGCAGCTGGTAAGGACGCAGGGCGTCAATCACCTCGCCATTCTTCATGACGGTGTACTTGCAAGTGTAGCGCAGGTCGTCGCCGCTGACGGTGATGTTGGTCATCTCCTCCACCGTCGTGACGTCGCCCACCTGCATGGTCAGCGTAATTTTATCGCCGTCAATCTTCACCTCGGTCGGCTGCTTGCAGGCCCACAAGCCGTATTTCTGCTGCGACATGCTGGTGTAGGCTTTCAGCGTGGAGCCTTCCATGACATAGGTGGTAATCGACGATTCCTCAGTCTCGACCACTTCTCCGTCGGCTTCAACGTAAAGCCACTTGCCTACAAGTTGCTGCACGTTGAGCTCAGACTGTGCGGGATTGTCGTCGTTCGACGAACACGATGTCAGTACGCTTGCGCCGCTAATTGTCAGGATGGCGGCGAGCATCCAAGTAAGACCATTCTTCATTGCCCTTATTATTTTTATGTTAGTCTAAAGGAATTTCCGGATGCTGCACAGCCAGGGGCATGTCCTTCTGCGAGAGGTAGAACATGTAGAGGATGACGGGCACGGTGCCGGTGTTCTCGCCGTGGTGGATGGTGTTCACCATCTCGACGACGGGCTCACCCTCGTGTACCACCTTCTTCTTGCCGTCCTGTCCGATGATGGTCAGCTCGCCCTGCATCAGCACACCGTAGTTCATCACGGGGTGGTGGTGCCAGCCCAACTTCTGGCCCACGGGGAACACGTACTTCACCGCCACCAGCTCCGGGCGGCCCTGCAGGTAGTCGGGCAGCTCCACGCCGTCCCAGCTCTGCGAGGTGCGAATCAGCTCGGTGCTCTCCACCTTCGGCGCCGGATTGTCCTCCTGCGCATTCGCCTTCTCGCACGAACTCAGTGAGATACTTACTGTCATTGCGCCGCAAACGAGGATGGTGGCCATCATCCAAAGATACTTCTTCTTCATAATCATTGTTGTTTTAAGTAAATAATATTGTTTGTTATTTCCATTGTCTTGCTTAGGTCTCCTATCGGCGAGAAATCTTTCAATTTGTGGGATTTCTGCCCCGTCAGGGGCACTCCCTTATCCATGTCCTCCTCGCTCTCCAACTCCTGCAGCGTCTCCACGCGCCAGACGAGGAAGCCGATGATGACCAGCGTGAGCACCTGCGACAGATACTCGCGCATCATCTCGCCCATGTTCGACGTGTACAGACTGTAGATGGCGAAGAAGACGAGGGCGAAGGCCAGACTCTGCCACACCTCCTTGTGCGCAAGGTCGGAAAAGTTGTCGCGCAGCCACCGGCCGTACTGCCGCAGCGCGAAGATGTAATAGACGACGAAGACGGCGATGGTGCCCAACTGCCAGTAGTGGGGCAGCGTGTAGCCGTAGAACCAGTCGCGCCGCACGATGCCCATGACGCCGAACGTCACCACCGGCACCTGCACCAGCAGCCACAGCCAGATGGGGCGGCGACGGTCCTGCAGCATCGATAGCAGCACCGCCATGACGAGCGGCACCAACGTCGAGTGGTCGAGCAGGATGACCGTGATGGTGCGCACCAGATGGTCGTCGGTCATCCAAACCGTGCCGAGCACCAGCCACCACACGTGGCTCAGTGCCGCCGCCAGCAGGAACGCCGCCGTCCACCGACGGAGCACGAGGATCGACCCGACGTCGGGCGCCACGGCATTGCGCCGCCGGAAGAGCAGATACACCGCTGCCACCAGTGCCAGGCACCCCGCAACGACGTAGAGCGTCAGGAACAAGGGGTCGCGTAATCCTTCAAGTTCAAACATAATCTATAGTTTTTAGTTACCAATTTGCCTGTAAAGGTACTCAATATCCGTGAAGCTTGCAAGCCAAAAACCGCCGCGAGCGAAGATTTTGCACGAGCCGTCACCTTTTTTGTTTTAGCCGTCACTCGCGCGGGAAAATTGCACGAGCCGTCAGTCAAAATTGTTTTAGCCGTCAGTCAAAATTGCATTTCCCGAGAGTTAAAATTGCATATTTTTGGAACCCGGCGAGCCGAAATTGGGGAAAAAGTTGTACCTTTGCAGCCGAAAGGCTGCGAGAACGGGCTGCGCCTCAGAATAGAGCGAGCTCTCTGCGTTCGGCTTGCACCGTCCTTGCGGCGTATTATTATATAAGGATATGCTCGAACCAATATCTCCACAGGCAATGCTGTTCTTCACGCTCTACGGCGGGGCAGCGGCGACGGCTCTACTGCTGTGCCTCTACCTGCTGCTGAGCAAGGTGAACGTCATCGCGCCCGGCGTCACGCCGCCCGTGCCGCTGCGACGGTGGGCGGCAGCACTCTTCGGCGTGGTAGCCGTGGGTCATGGCTACTGGCTCCTGGCCTACGCCAATGGCTTCGAAGAGCATTCTCCGCTCCATGCGCTGCTCGCCGTGCTCGACGGCACGGGGCTGCTCATCACCCTCTTCGGCACGATGCTCTCCATGCTGCAGGACCGCCGCCGACCGCTATGGCCCTTCGCCGCCGCCACGGTGCCCATCGTGGTGCTCGGAGCGCTGCAGACGGCTCGGCCTGACGTCGATTTCGTGTCCCCCATCGTCGTCTATTTTCTTTCGCTCTACACCATCTTTACCGTATATATGACCATCGCCGTTAGACTGTACCGGCGGTGGCTGCGCGACCACTATGCCGACCTGGAGAACAAGGAGGTGTGGGTCAGCCTTACGCTGCTCATCGTGGTGCTGCTGCTCTTGATTAACTACGGGTTTGCCGACGACTACTCGACGTTCCTGCTTGTCCGCCTGACCGACTTCGCGCTCTTCGCCCTCCTGCTGTGGCGCGTGGAGACGCTGCCGACGCTGGACGAAGCCTTGGAACAGGAGGACGACGACCCCCTGCCGGAGCAGGACATTCTGCCGGAACCGGACTTCTTGCCCGGACTGGCGCAAGAAGCAGAAACAATTGCCCCCCCCAACTCCCGTCGGAGAAAGGCCGGGGATGACGTCTTGGCGCGTATCGGCCAACTGCTGGAAAAGGAATGTGTCGGCACGCAGCTCTACCTGAAGCAAGAGCTGACCCTGTCGCAACTCTCGTCAGCCGTCGGTGTCAACCGCAACTATCTTGGCCAGTATTTCGCCAGCCAGGGCACCACCTACTACAACTACATCCACGACCTCCGCATCCGCCACTTCATGCGTCTCTGCCGCGAGGCCGTTGCCGCCGGGCACTCCTTCAAAGCCCAGCAACTGGCCCTTGAGAGCGGCTTCCGTAGCTACAGCACCTTCGCCCCCGCCTTCAAGCAGCGCACGGGCAAGAGCGTCACCATCTGGGTCAGCGACTTGGAGGCGGGAGCTGGACATCAATAACGTCTCATCCGCTGCTGATGCTGCCGCTCCTGACGATGTGACTCCCAGGTACCGTCGGCTATGCGCATGGCATCATCGTATAGCGGCTTCAGATCCTCTTCTTTAGCCGTCCACTTAGTGTCAGTAAGTGCTATTGCCTTGGCTCCCTTAAAGGCATCCTCGACATATAGCTTGCGATCTTCGACCGTTTTTTCGTAACTCATAGCTTCCTGTAGGAAATCCTTCAGTTCCTTGGTAAATTCCTTAAGTCCGGCCTTCCACTGGTCAAGGATGATTTCAATTACCTTTCTGAAGTTCAGAGAGAGTAAGGCAAATACCAAATCCTTAACAGGCTTCAGTCGATTGACCATGTCTTGATAAGCCTTCTTCAAACTCTCGTTTTCTTCCTCCAAATATTCAATTCGTTCATCCTTGGTTACTTGCTGTCCCTTCTTATAGTTACCAGTCCACATAACTGGCTTACCATTCTTGAAATACGCCAATCTCTCTTTCTCAAGAGCTTTCTCATATTCTGCCTTGGCTTCAGCTTTAGCCTGGTCAACGGCTGCTTGCTGATCAGCCTTAGCTTTCTCGGCTTTAATCTTCTCTTGTTCTTTAAGATATTTGGCGTATTCCTCCCATGTGAGCTGTAGTCCATCTTTCTTTCCACCTTGCCAGAGAATCGGTTTTCCGTTTGGATAAGTGGCCATGGTAGCCTGCCGCATTTCTTCCTTATGTGCTGCGTCCTTTTCCTCGAAGGCCTTCCTTACTTCAGGAGTGAGGCTGGAACGGAACATCTTGTCGAACATAGAGCCATGCGTCATCTTCTCCAGTTTAGCCTCCTCTTCCTTGACTTTCCTTTCGGCATCCTTCTGAGCCTTTTTCGCCAGTTCTATGTTACGACGCTGCTGCTTCGTATAGTGTTTACGAAGAGCCTGTTCCTCCTCTGGAAGATTAGCGATTACATCGCCTCGGTCGAAGCCCCACTTCTTACCGACCTGGTTAAAATACTCATCATGGAGTTCAGACATCTTCTTACTACGTTCTTCTGATTTATCTCCAAAGTGAGTTGCAAAGCTGAGGACGCGTACTGTTCCACGCTCATTTTTGCGGTACTCCTTTTTCTTCTCATCAGACAGTTCCTCATACTTCTTATCCGAGATCTTTATAACATCACCAATATGTTTACCCTTGGTGTAGGTCACAGGATGACCCTCCGCATCAATCTTGATGTAGCCGGACACATTGCCACGCTGCTTCTTGATAGCGGTCGGCACAATATTGCAATGTATATGCGGCTCGGTCTCGTCGAGGTGAACTTCAAAGCCGATGATGTTCTCCTTGCCGTACCTCTTGCAGACAAAGTTATAGACATCGAGAGCCCATTCCTCGATGGCGGCAGTTCTGACAACATTCCAGTTATGCCACTCCTGCGGATTACGTTCATAGTTGACAGCCTGGTCGCCGAAAGCTATCTTCTGCATCTTGGCTGTGCTTCCTGAAAGGATAAGCTCGACATAAGAATGCTGCTTATTTGTTGCTCCTTCCTTGTATTCTTTGTAGTCAAGATTCTTTACCAAGTTTTGGTAACGATTATACAAGGAAACCTTCTGGCTTCCCAATTGTAGTACCCTGCCGTCGACAATCTCAAAGTTAAGATTGTGACGCGACCAGTCATAGTTGTTCAATGGCTCACGATTCTTGCGTCGGTAAGAAATCTCTGTCCATCCTCGCCTCTCGTTTTCGTTAGCATTGCCGGATGAGAGGCCTGTTCCTTTTCCGGCATGTGCAACACCTTTAGCCATTGTATTCCTAATTATAATGATTATTCTGTTTGCGGGTCCAGGGAGGTTCCTGGTCGGAGTTCTTAGAGGTCGAGACCTCTGAGCGGGGCGGTGCAGGGGGAGGGTCACTCCCTGCCGAGGTTCCATAGGGCGAGCAGCCCTTGGCGGGTTCTCAGGGTAGCATCCTGAGCGATAGGTGCAGGGAGGCAGCGCATCCTTGCCGGGGAATCCAATGGGGCTGGCCCCGTGGCCTAATTGGGATTTTGAGGAGTTGTCCCGAAGGGCAATTTCGAGAAAATCCCATATTAGGTTCTGTGATTTTTCTGAAAATCACCTTCACGCAGTTCCTGCTCATTCCTTCGGCTGTTGAATTACAGGATGTCATTGATGTCTTTCTGTTGGTGTGCCACTGCTCCATGCTTGTGTTCGTAACGGGCGATGCCGTCGCCAAGAAACTTCTCTACCACATCGCGGATGGAGAAGCCTTCGTTGTGTGCGATGGTCTTCACCTTATCCACAATCTCAACGGAACAGATTACTGAGAAATGCTGCCAGCTGTATGAGCTGTCACAGTCTTCGTAAGGAACTTGAGCTACCCCGCTTCTTTTGCCATGTGTAAGTTCTGAAGTCTCAGCCTCAAGATCCACAGCGGGATTTTTCTGTTTGGTTTCCATTGTCATCAAGTTTTATAATTGTTCTATGATTGCATCGAATGCATGTTCAACGGCAGCACGCTGATACTTGTCGAGCGGGGAGATGGTAGAGTAGCGCTTGATGACCACGCTCTGCTTGATACGGGGAACGACGCGGCCAATTTTGCCAAGAATTTTTATCGTCTCTTCGCGCTGCTTCAGCTCGTCTGAACGGTTCTCCGTAGAGTTGATTCTATTGGGCAGGAATACCAGTTTAATCTCCTTCACCTTCCTGACTATCTTAATGAAGATGCCTGTAGCATCAATGGTATCGAAATCGTAGGAGATGGGTACCACGGCCAGGTCTGCCATCATGTACAATAAATCCAGATTAGAGGCGTTCAGCGTTCCTGGCATGTCAACCAGAACGATGCCCTCCTGTGTCCTGAGCTTATCCATGTCATGTTGGAGGGCCTTTCGGTCGGTTGTTATCAAAGCGTCGATCGTCCAAGGCACACCGGCATCCGGGTTAGCACTCAATTCACGCTCCCTGTGGCGTAGCAGGGATGCCTGGATGTCGGCGTCGAGAACTGTAACGGGATAGCCCTTCTCGTGAAGATACTGCGCAAAGAGCGCACAACAGGAGGTCTTACCAACGCCTCCCTTGATGTTTGAAAATAAAATCATTTTGTTCATGTCTGTAATATGTTAAGTGTAAATACTATAAAAATTGTTCTTCTTGTTTCCTATGTATACAGTATATTCGTTGTGGTCTGTTTATACGGGACATACACTATTGCCATTGTCTTCGTTGAGTCCATTGTGTGCAGCAAATACATTGTGTGGTCTGTCCACTATGTATTGCTTCTGAAGAAATTGGGATTAATATCGAAAGCGTATTTCAATTCACCGTTCTTTCCAGTCTCAGTGTCATTATATCTTGTGATGATGCCTATATGCTTACACGCATCACAGGCCTGCTTGACTAACTTTGTGTATTGCGTTCTACGGCGATACTTGAATTCGGTAGGACAAAGCATCAGCAGTATCTTTGTAGCACCAATCTCAACATGATTATTCTTCACCGTTCCAAACTTCATCAGGAATCGCACCAATATCATGGTTGCCATCGTTGGCAACTTATAGTCGAAGAATTGGCTCATCAGTTCCGTATGGTTACAGCATCTGATGTGTCTGTCCCTGATTCTTCCGAAAAAGGCACGATGGAGTCGTATCCAGGAGAAAGCCTTGTGACGTTTGTCAACGACATCTATCCCGCAAGTAATCAGAGAGGTTTTCTCGACCCTCAAGAATGGTTTCCCTTCTTTGTCACGTTCATAGTAGGCTATAAAACCCCTTGAATTGACCATGTCCATGATGGCGTTCTGTATCTGGGTGAGCCGATTGCCATGCGATACACCAAAGATCTCGCGTGACAGCTCGCAACTGTTGGTATATACGATGCCATAGTCACCCGTAT
>Ga0310696_10004761_pt1 | contig 16566 bp, 10 predicted proteins | sample AusTroGonzalo_MG_4_FD_203885 | JGI IMG/M metagenome (GOLD analysis project Ga0310696, IMG submission 203885) | Bovine rumen microbial communities from tropical cattle in Woodstock, Queensland, Australia - Gonzalo_02 (v2) (version 2) | ecosystem: Host-associated > Mammals > Digestive system >...
AAGTAATAGACGTTGTTTTTCCAATTGCACTGATATATCCGCATGCCATATCCTTCCAGACCAGGAACTCTTTCATCCCGATGTTTCTCAGGCTCTGCTACCAAATTCTGTATCCACTTCGGCAGACTGTCTATTGAGGGAAACCTTTCTGTAGCACTACTGATTTTACTATCATAGAAATCATAGAGCATAGAAGGGTCTATATCTTCAGACACTTCATTGTTATTACTACATGCCGTATATCCAATAACTGCTGCAAACAGAAACACAAGACCAAATAATAATCTTTTTTTCTTCATATACATATGATTGAGAATTAATATTTATCTATAATTAAGTGTAGAAAAGCAACATAAGACTGCATCAACTGGCGATAATTTAACAAAGATTACCAATGGAAACGGATGCCGAGAGGGAGAGTAATCTGAAGCGGATGTTCTGTGCGATAGGATTTCAGGTCGCTGCCATCATCGAAGAAGTACTGGAGGTTAGGCTCTAAATAGAGGCCAAGATGGGGCGTGAGCTCGTATTGCAGGCCAAAGCAGAGAGATGTAGACCATTGGTTCTTGACTTTGAGAGGGGACTCTTTCTGGAAGGTATTGATACCATTGGAGATATGATTAACATCAACAGTGCTGTGTATCGGCAATTCCAGTATAGTCCCAGCTGATGAATAGAGGCTGAGGTGGGCTTTACTATACCACAGCCAGCCAAGACGAATGGGAACGCCAAGATAGCGAAGATGTTGTTTCTCTTGGATGAAGGCCTGAGTGCTACCAGTAGTAATCGTGGAATTCAGCTGGGTATAGCAGAGTCCTGTCTCAATGGAGAAACGCTTGGAGAGCTGGCGATTCAGCAGAATTTGCAGGGTGATGGGGCGCTGATGCTCATAGCGGGCCTCCATCCAACCTCCATTGTTGGCTGAGTTCTGCGCTGCTATATTCATGATGGAGCGGGTTTCTGCATCATCAGTAACAAACGGCGAATAGTTCAGATAGTTATTATAATCTATCCAATTGCTGAACATCTGTTCTGTTGGTATTTGCATATTGCTGGCAGCATTGAAGCTGCCCCTTCCGATACTGGCATCTGCCAGATAATCATCGCTGCGACCTATCAGGCCATTATAAGTCAGACTGATGTTCCACGAACATTCAGCCGCTGCGGACTTTATCGCAAGCTGGGTATTGGGGATTAATTGATGGGTAATGGTGGTATCTTTGGTTATTTCCATCTCTGGAGTCTGAGCAGTCTCTATAGTTGTTTCAGTTTGTTCCTCTGCCACCTGATAGGGAATGCTGTCTGGCAAAATGACAGCTTCAGTCCGATAGTAAATAGAGGGAGACAAGGGCTTTTTACCAATGGAGGTATAAACAGGTTTCTCATTATTTTTTTCCACGGGTGATGTAGGCTGAGGTCTTGGTTTACGTTTGCTAGCTACTGGCTGCTGTTGTTGGGGCTCTTGTTTGTGTAAGTATTTCCAAATAACCGTTGGGATAGCTATCAGCAACAGAATCAGCACCCACGACTGCTTGATCAGCATCTGCAACATCCGTTTGGCATGAAAGAGCTGTGAGGATGAGGTATGAGGGGCGATGCCAAGAAGATTGCTGATTTCCTGATGTGACAAACCCTCGAAGACGGAGAGTCGGAACACCTGCTGATAACCTTTGGGCAATTGGGATACAAGCGTTTGTATTTGATTATAGTCTAACGACAGAATTGTTTCCGCTGTAGTCTCACTCTCTTTCGCCATCTGTTCAAGAGCCATCTGCTCCTTCCCCAAATGTTCTCTGTAGTGATAGCCTACATTCTTGACGATGGAAGTCATCCATGCCTCCAGCTTGTCAGTATTCCTCAGTTGGTCGAGTGAGGTCAGGATGACTACAAAGGCATCATGCAGCAGGTCTTCTGCCACATCTTCCTCTTTCGCATATTGTCGGCAGATAGCAAGCAGTCTGGGCTTATATTGCTGATAAAGCAGATGCAAGGCGTGACTATCTCCCGCCTTGCACCTACTTATCAGTTCTGTGGAATCCATTTACAATTTCGTATTCACGATTTTGCCTGCTTGACGGAGGATGGTAACAAAGCGTTCCATCCCAGCAGCATTCTTTTCCATCAGCGCCTTAACGGTTTCATCACCCATAATGGTTCCTGGATAACCATAGCGGATATAGAAATGACTTTCTGATGCATCAAACTCGTCGCCAGGTCCAAAACAACTACATTGGAATGTGAGATCGCTGAAATAGCCTATACTGGAAAAGAATGAAACAGCACGGGCATCAAACAGCAGATGATCGCCATCATAAAAATAGACCCGATACTGACAACCAGCATCATAAAACAAATGCTTGTCGAAGACAACATTCTCAAACACCAGTTCGCCCGTCTCAGGATTATAGCTCTTGATATTGTTGAGTGAAAACAGGGGCATCTCTGCTTTGTATTGCAGAGATGCATCGGCACTCTGGCGAGCTACAGCGTAAAGCGTAAGGTCTCCATGTGTGATAACGCCATTGTCATCATTACAACCAACGCATACAGCTGCCATCATGAGCATCATGCCCAGCCATAAGTTTCTGCTTTTCTTCATACCTTATTTTATATGACGTCGCAAATTTAATTCTTTTCTACTTATATAGTGTCAGGAAAGCGGAAAAGACTGCATGGAGAGGCGGCTTTTTATGGTTTGTTAACGCAGGATCCGACATTTAACCTAAAGATAACATTCAAATAACTTAAAGTTTTTGTAGTTTATCGTACCTTTGCAGCGTCTAAAGGACAAAAAAAGTATTTAGTTTAGAGTTTATAGTTTTAGTTTAAAATTTATAGTGTTATGGAATCAATTATCACAGCAGCAACGGTACTGACAATGTACTTCAACGCAGTTAACAGCAACGACGCCAGCTATATGTATAATGGCGAGATGGAAGACGGTGTGGTCAACAAGATTGAGGTGTATGCCCAGAACGACAAGAAACAGATGGAGCAAAAGATGGAGTACTGCTACACCTATGACGAGCAGGGCCGTCTGCAGAACAAGGAGATGCTCTCTTGGAACGAGGCTACACAGCAGTGGAAGAAGAGCAGCCGCCTGACCTATAAATATTATAAAAACGGTTATAACGTGGAGGTAAGCTATTGGAACGCTGAGAAGCAGGCTTACGACCTGCCCACAGAGGTGACACTCTACCGCTCGCAGGCTCCCAACTTGACCACGGTGAAGACCTACAAGATGAATGAGGCTAAAGACAATATGTTCCTCAGCAGCAGTATGGTGGTGATGGAACCATTGGACAGCCGTCTGCTGGCACAGCAATAGAGTTTACAGTTTATAGTTTACAGTTTACAATCATAACGTTATGAAACTCAGAAAAATTTTTGTAGCAGTAGCACTGCTCACCACCGGAGTGGTATCGGCTCAGCAACAGATGCAGATGCCAGAAATTCCCGTAGACGACAGCGTACGTATCGGCAAACTCGACAACGGCCTGACCTACTACCTTCGTCACAACAACACCCCCGAAAAGAAGGCCAACTTCTACATCGCCCAGCGCGTGGGCTCTATCCAAGAGGATGACACCCAGCAGGGTCTGGCCCACTTCCTCGAGCACATGGCCTTTAACGGCTCGGAGCACTTCCCCACAGGCACGATGACCGAGTATCTGCAGTCGATCGGTGTGCAGTACGGCCGTAGCCTCAACGCCTACACCTCAATCGACCGTACGGTGTATTACATTGCCGACGTGAGCACAGAGCGCCAGAGTGCCCTCGACTCGTGCGTACTGGTATTGCGCGACTGGAGTAGCGGCATCACCGCCACCCCCGAGGAGATAGAGAAAGAGCGCGACGTGATACACAATGAGTACCGTATGCGCAACTCGCCCAGCCAGCGCATGATAGAAAGGGCGCTGCCCACGCTGTTCCAAGGTTCGAAGTACGGATTCCGTATGCCGATCGGCAAGATGGAGATCATCGACAACTTCAAACCCGAGGAGCTGATAGCCTATTATAAGAAATGGTATCGCCCAGACAACCAAGCCATTATCATCGTGGGCGACATCAATGTCGACTATACCGAGGCGCTGATCAAAAAGATGTTCGGTGACATTGTGGTGCCTGCTGATGCCGCGAAGGTCATCGACGAACCCGTGCCCGACAACGAGAAAGCCATCTATGTGGTTGAGAAGGACAAGGAGCAGCAGTATCCCATCCTCATGCTCTCGATGAAGCGTGACCCCGTGCCCGCAGAGCTGAAGAAGACCGCTGCCTATCTGGTGCAGGTCTATCTGAACTCAATGGTGTGCTCAATGCTGAATAGCCGTCTGTCGGAGATTGCAGAACAGCCCGAGTGTCCGTTTATCCAAGGGGTAGCCCAAGACGGCAACTACTTAGATATGTCGCGCACTAAGGATGCCTTCCAACTGATAGGCGTAGCCAAGGAGGGTAAGGACATCGAGACGCTGCAGGCCATCTACCGTGAGGCCAAGCGTGCCCGCGACTTCGGCTTCACCGCTACAGAGTATGCCCGTGCAAAAGCCGACTACCTGAGCGGACTGGAGAAAACCTATACCAACCGCGACAAGCGTAAGAACAATGTCTACTGCAGTGAATATGTGGAGAACTTCCTCGAGAATGACCCCATCCCCTCTATCGAGACCCTCTATCAGACGATGACGGCTCTGGCAGGTCAGTTGCCCGTAGAACTGGTAAACCAGTATGCCCAGCAGATTATCACTACGGACGACAAGAACCTCGTGGCCTTCTATATGGAGCAGGAGAAGGAGGGCAAGACCTACGTGAGCCCCAACGCCATGAAGACCGGTATTGAGGCCGTGCGCACGGAGACGCTCACCGCTTGGGTAGACAATGTAAAGCAGGAACCGCTCATCTCGCAGATGCCCGCCAAGGGAAAGATTGTGAAGGAAACAGAGAACAAAACTTTAGGTTATAAGGAACTGACCCTCTCGAACGGTGCCCGCGTAATCCTGAAGAAGACCGACTTCAAGGACGATCAGGTGATGATGCAGGCCGAGGCTAAGGGTGGAATGTCGCTCTTCGGTAAGGCTGACATCATGAATCTGCAGGCCACCGATGCTGCCGTGATGTACAGCGGTTTGGGTAACTTCTCAAAGTCAGAGCTCGAAAAGGCCCTCGCCGGCAAACAGGCTTCCGTAGGTATCAGAGTGGCTGAGGACCGTCAGTATATCTCCGGACAATCGACACCAAAGGATCTGGAGACAATGTTCCAGCTGTTCTACTTGACGATGACCAACATCAACAAGGACGAGAAATCGATGGCTGCATTTGTGAACCAGATGCAATTGGTATTGAAAAACAAGAGTCTGAACCACTCGCTGGTTTACCAGGACTCTGTAGAGAGCGTACGTAATTGTGGCAATAAACTCTTCAGAATTCCAGAGGTAGAGGATATCCAGCAGTTCGACTATGACCGTACGCTGCAGATATTGAAGCAGCTGTATGGCAACGGTGGACAGTTTATCTACACCATCATCGGTAACTTCGACGAGCAGCAGGTGCGTGAGTATCTGGAGCAGTATATCGCTGCCATGCCTCAGGGGCAGGCTGTCAAGGCCAAGGATATCCGCACATATTTCAAGGGTAACCCCGTATGCAACTTCAGCCGTAAGATGGAAACCCCGCAGGCTCAGACCACCGAGATCTGGATTAACGACAAGCTGCCTTACACTCAGGAGAATGTGGTGCTGATGCGTATTGCCTCACAGATTATGACCCGTATCTACGATCGTACCATCCGTGAGGAGGAGAGTGCTGCCTACAACGTAGGCGCCAGTGGTTCAATCAGCGTCAATGGCGACAAACCCGTATACATGTTCGCTGCCCAGGCTCCCACGAATCCTGACAAGCAGAAGATTGCCCGCGACCTGATGCTGAAATATCTGACAGAGGCCTCAGAGAAGATCGGCGACACAGACCTGAACACAGTGAAGGAGATTCTACTGAAACAGGCTGAGGACAACAACCGTGAGAATGGCCACTGGATGAATGTATTGACAGAGTGGACGGCTGAGGGTGTAGACCTGCAGACAAACTACGCCGAGACTGTGAAGGCTGTGACCAACCAGAAGGTGCAGAACTTCATCAAGCAGATGATCAGTGCCGGCAACCACGCATCAATCGTCATGATGCCAGAACAATAAAGGTGAATAGTTAAATCGGTAAATTCGGAAGGAATCGTGCTCACACGTAATATCACGTGTCGAGCACGATTTTTCGAATGAAAAGTGTAAAAATTGCTACCGAATGTAAAAATTATGCATTATGCATTACGAATTATGATTTTTTTTCGTATCTTCGCAGCGTTAAATCAACGTTTTTCAGATTATGACGCAAGAACAAAAATCCAACACAAAAATCATCCGCAATGAGAAATTCGGTGGCGAACGACCCCTGTTTGCCACCCACGACCTAAGATTGGAAAATGTAACCATTACCGATGGTGAATCGGGTATCAAACAATGTCAGAACATCGAGGCCTACGACTGTAAGTTCTATGGCAAATATCCATGGTGGCACGTCGACGGTGCAAAGATTGACAACTGTTACTTCGCCTTAGGCTCGCGTTCTGCCATCTGGTACACCAATGACCTGGTGATGACCAACTCACGTATCGATGGGCCAAAGTTTTTCCGAGAGATGAAGAACCTGACGCTCGAGAATGTGGAGATTACTGATGCCGACGAGACCTTCTGGAGAGTAGATGGCATCCGTATCAAGAACGTGAAACTGCATGGGGGTACTTACCCTTTTATGTTTTCACAAAACATCTTTATCGATGGGCTGGAGAGTGATTCGAAATATGTCTTCCAATACTGCAAGAATGTAGAGATTCACAATGCAAAGATCCTAACAAAGGACTCTTTTTGGGAGTGCGAGGATGTGACCATCTATGACTCTACGCTCGATGGGGAGTATCTGGCGTGGCACTCAAAAAATGTAAGGCTGGTGAACTGCCATCTGGCCGGTGAGCAGCTGCTTTGCTATACGGAGAACCTGGTACTTGAGAACTGCACCATCGACCCGATGTGCGACCGTATGTTTGAGTATTCTACAGTAGAAGCCGATATCCGTGGACATATCGAGAACATCAAGAATCCAACCTCTGGGCACATCGTTGCCGACAGCATCGGCAGCATCACCACCGATGAGAATGTGCGAGAGCCAAATAATTGTGTAATAGAAATAAGAAAATGAATTACAACTTTGATGAATTGGTAGACCGTCGTGGTACGGGGTGTGTTAAATGGGATGAACAGGCTGATCCTAATGCCATCCCCCTCTGGGTGGCTGATATGGACTTTAAGGCTGCTCCTGCTATCCAGGAGGCCATCCGGAAGCGTGCTGAACATGGGGTATTCGGATATGCTCTCGTAGGTGATGAGTACTATGAGGCTGTCATCTCGTGGTTTCAGCGTCGCCATAACTGGACCATTCACCGTGAAGAGATTCTCTATACCACAGGTGTTGTACCAGCGATGAGTGTCGCCATCAAAGCCCTTACCATGCCTGGCGAGAAAGTGCTGATTCTCTCACCTGACTACAACTGCTTCTTCTCCTCCGTTCGTAACAATGGCTGCGAGGTACTCGAGACCATTCTCCGTCGTACAGGTGATACCTTTGAGGTGGATTTCGAAGATTTCGAAGCAAAATGTGCTGATGAGAAGACTACAGTCTTCCTGCTTTGCAATCCTCACAACCCCTGTGGTCGTGTGTGGACCAAGGCTGAACTCGAGCACATGAACGATATCTGCATGAAACATGGTGTAAAGGTGGTAAGCGACGAGATCCACTGCGAACTCGTTATGCCTGGCTATCAGTTCCAACCATTTGCTGCTGTCAGCGAAGCATGTCGTCAGAACAGTGTTATCCTGAATTCGCCATCTAAGTCGTTTAATATCGCAGGTCTACAAACTGCCAATATCATCTGTGCCCAGCCAGAATGGCGTCGTCGCTTAGACCGTGCTATCAACATCAACGAGGTGTGTGATCTCAATCCTTTCGGTCCTGTGGCACTTATTGCCGCCTACAACGAGAGTGAAGATTGGATTGATGCCCTCAACGAATACCTTTGGGGCAACTATCAGGCGCTCTGCACCTTTGCAGCAGAGCATTTCCCTAAATGGAAAATCTGCCGCTTGGAAGGCACCTATCTCCTCTGGATTGACATCACCGCTACAGGAATTTCTTCGCAGGAATATTGTGACCACCTGCTTAACAAAGCGAAAGTCTGGGTGAATCCTGGCACGATGTATGGACCTGTTTCTGGTGAAGGTTATATCCGAATGAACATCGCCTGTCCCCGCTCCCGACTTCTTGAAGCATTGGAGCGAATCGCAAAGGTAGAACCATCAAGTAATCCCCCCGCATAGCGGAGGGATTTTTTATGTTTTATTTTGTTTTTCGCCCAAAAAGCACTACCTTTGCACCCAAAATAAGCGAAAGATGAAGAAATTATATATCGAAACATACGGCTGTCAGATGAATGTGGCAGACTCAGAGGTGGTGGCTTCGGTGATGCAGATGGCAGGCTACGAGACTACCGAGAACCTCGACGAAGCGAATGCCGTATTCCTGAACACCTGTTCAGTGAGAGACAATGCCGAGCAAAAGATCTATCACCGTTTGGAGGCTCTGGCTGCCATCCGTCGCAAACGTCCGCTGATCATCGGTGTCTTAGGATGTATGGCAGAGCGGGCACAACAGGATCTGCTGGAGAATCATCACTGCGACCTCGTGGCAGGACCTGATGCCTATCTGAGTCTGCCAGACCTGATTGCACAGGTAGAGACAGGCCATAAGGCCATGAATATTGAACTGTCGACGACAGAGACCTATAAAGACATCGTGCCCCAGCGCATCGGACTGGGCCATAAGATAGGCGGTTTTGTAAGTATCATGCGTGGTTGCAACAATTTCTGCCACTATTGTATCGTGCCCTATACCAGAGGACGTGAAAGAAGCCGCGATGTGGAGAGCATCCTCAAAGAAGTTCGCGATTTGAGAGACCGCGGATTTAAAGAAGTAACGCTCCTTGGACAAAATGTGAATTCGTATGCCCTTCCAGACAATCCGGAAGTACCAGACTTTCCTGCTTTGCTGCGTCGTGTGGCAGAGGAAGCTCCTGAGATGCGCATCCGCTTTACTACCAGTCACCCGAAGGATATGAGTGATGAGACACTGAAGGTCATTGCCGAGATGCCAAACGTGTGTAAGCATATCCATCTGCCCGTGCAGAGCGGTTCTGACCGTATCCTGAAACTGATGAACAGAAAATATACCCGTGAGTGGTATCTGGATCGTGTCGCAGCGATTCGCAGGATCATCCCCGACTGCGGACTCTCTACGGACATCTTCGTGGGTTATCACTCAGAAACAGAGGAGGATCACCAGATGAGCCTCGACCTGATGCGAGAGGTGGGTTATGATTCGGCGTTTATGTTTAAGTATTCTGAGCGTCCGGGCACTTTTGCCTCGAAGCATCTGCCCGACGATGTGCCAGAGGAAGAAAAGATCCGCAGGCTGAATGAACTCATCGCCCTACAGACGGAAATCTCTGCCCAGCAGAACAAGAAAGATGAAGGCAAAACCTTCGACGTGCTCGTGGAGGGATTCTCGAAACGTTCGAGGGAGCAGCTCTGCGGACGCACAGAACAGAATAAAATGGTGGTATTCCCCAAGGCGGGACATCATATCGGTGAAACAGTGCAGGTGAAGATCATAGGCTCCACCAGTGCCACCCTGCTCGGAAAGAGTTTATAGTTTAAAGTTTATAGTTTAGAGATGAAGGAGTTTTTAAACGTACTAAGACGGTTTGTACCGCCATATAAGAAATACCTGGTGCTGTCGGTGATATTTAATATCCTCTCGGCGATATTGAATATCTTCTCGTTTGCAGCACTGATACCGATCCTGCAGATTCTCTTCCAAACGAGCGATGCGGAGACAGCCACTTCGTTGATGGCTTGGGACTGGGGCAATATCCAGACGGTACTGATGAACAATATGAACTATTACGTGAATGGCCTCATCGCCGAATGGGGACAGACCACCACCCTGCTCTTCATCGGTTTGTTCCTCGCCGTGACCACTTTCCTGAAGACCGGTGCCTACTTTCTCTCTGCTGCCACCATCATCCCCATCCGAACAGGTGTGGTACGTGATATCCGTAATCAGGTGTATCAGAAGATCACCTCTCTACCACTCGGTTTCTTCTCTGAAGAACGCAAAGGCGATATTATTGCCCGTATGAGTGGTGATGTCCAGGAGATAGAAAACTCTATCATGTCATCGTTGGAGATGCTTTTCAAGAACCCCATCCTGATTGTGAGTTACTTTGCTGCCCTACTGTTCATCTCATGGCAACTGACGCTCTTCACCCTGACCATTGTACCCCTCATGGGATGGTTTATGGGCTGGGTAGGTCGTAAGCTGAAACAAGACTCCATCAAGGCTCAGGCCCTTTGGAGCGACACTATGAGTCAGGTGGAAGAAACGCTCGGTGGTCTGCGTATCATCAAAGCATTCTGTGCCGAGGGGAAGATGAATCGCCGCTTCGACCAGATTAATACTGCCTACCGCAACGATATCATGCGTGTGAACATCCGTCAGTCGTCGGCTCATCCTATGAGTGAGTTCTTAGGCACCATCATGATTGTGATTGTGCTGTGGTTTGGCGGTGTACTCGTACTTAATAACCACACACTTTCCGGTCCAATCTTCATCTATTACATGGTGATGCTCTACTCCATCATCAATCCGTTGAAGGATTTCTCAAAGGCTGGCTATAACATCCCCAAGGGTCTGGCTTCGATGGAACGTGTCGACAAGATTCTGATGGCAGAGAACACCATCAAAGAAGTGGCACGTCCAAAACGTCTGCCCAGCTTCGAGCACCAGATAGAGTTTAAGAATGTGTCGTTCAGATACGGGGAGCAGTGGATATTGAAGGATATCAACTTGACGATTCCGAAGGGAAAGACCATCGCCATCGTAGGACAAAGTGGTAGTGGAAAATCGACTCTCGTAGACCTAATTCCACGCTACTATGATGTGCAGGAGGGTGAGGTACTCATCGACGGCATCAACGTGAAGGATCTGGGTATACACGACCTCAGGCAACTCATCGGAAATGTAAATCAAGAGGCGATCCTCTTCAACGATTCTTTCCGAAACAACATCTCCTTTGGTGTGGACAATGCCACAGACGAACAGATAGAGGAGGCAGCACGTATTGCCAATGCCTACGATTTCATCATGGCTTCGGAGGCTTGCTTCGATACAAACATCGGAGACCGCGGTGGACGGCTCTCTGGTGGTCAGCGTCAGCGTGTGAGCATCGCACGAGCCATCCTGAAAAACCCGCCTATCCTTATTCTCGACGAGGCCACTTCGGCTCTCGACACAGAAAGCGAGCGACTAGTACAGGATGCACTCGAACGACTGATGAAGACCCGTACCACCGTGGCTATCGCCCATCGACTCTCTACCATCAAGAATGCCGACGAAATCTGTGTGCTGCATGAAGGACGCATTGTGGAACGTGGCACACACGATGAACTGTTGAATATCGACGGATATTATAAGAAGCTGCACGAAATGCAGCAAGTGTAAGGAATGGCTGCACGATTAAAATATCTATGTAGAGTCTATCTGTGGACGGTGGTGGTGTTTATCATCGCAAAGGTGGTATTCATGCTCTGCTGTCGCGAGGGACATACGTTCAGCATTGGCGACATCTGGGATGTCATCTGTCACGGTCTGACGCTCGACCTTTCCACAGCACTCTATTTCCTGATATTGCCCTTCCTTTTGGTGATGATCAGCCTCTGGTGGACACACAAAGCACTCAGCAAAATCAGCACCATCTACTTTATCATCATCTCTATTGCTTTTGCCCTGGCCTTCGTAGCCGATACCAGCCTCTATCCCTTCTGGAATTACAAGCTCGATGCCTCCTGCCTGCAATACCTCGAGACCCCCTCAGAAGCTACAGCCAGTGTATCAACGGGCTATCTCTTAGTGAGACTAGTGATTCTGGTCCTTCTGGGATATCTGGTATTTCGAGGCTATCCTAAATTGAAGACTGATCCATTGCCAAATAAGCATCGCATCGCAGGCCTCATCACTTCCCTGCTTTGCCTTCCCCTTATCTTCATCGGCATCCGCGGAGGCCTTCACGAATCCACCACAAACGTGGGACAGGTATATTACTCTCAGAACCAGTTCCTGAACCACTCGGCGGTGAATCCTGTTTTCAGTTTCCTGGCTTCATTCGAGAAGACCGCCAGTTACGTGCCCGATTATCAGTTCATGAGCGAGGCAGAAAGGGCAAAGACAATGGAAGGTCTTTATTTCACAGACAGTACAGCACCCGATACCCTCCTGAAGACCCTGCGCCCCAACATCATCGTGATACTTTTAGAAAGTTGCGGAGGCATATTTACCGAAGACATCGGAGGACGTAGCGATATCATGCCCCATCTGAACCGTCTGACAAAGGAGGGTGTCTATTTCGCCAATTTCTATGCCAACTCCTATCGCACAGACCGTGGCACGCTCTGCACATGGAGTGGCTATCCTTCATTTCCGCGTTCTTCGGTGATGAAGATGCCTGCCAAAACCCGATTATTACCAGGTATTGCACAATCGCTCAGACACGAGGGTTATCACACCTCCTACCTCTATGGCGGTGACATCAACTTCACCAATATGCGCAGCTACCTCGTGACGACAGGTTTCGAACAGCTGCATTGGATGAAAGACTACACCGCTCAGGAACAGAAGACCTCGGAATGGGGTGTACGCGACGATATCACCTTCACCACCCTTGCACAGATGGTAAAAGCCCAACAAGGTCCCTTTCTCATCGGCTACTCCACACTCAGCAGTCATGAACCTTGGGATGTGCCCACACACCGTCTGAATGATGAGATAGCCAATGCCTTCAACTATCTAGACGAATGCATCGGCAACTTTATCAACGACATGAAACAGACCCCACAATGGGACAATCTGCTGGTAATCATGCTGCCTGATCATGGGTTCTCACACTTCGGCGTAGGTGAGGAACACGAGATGCACGACCATGTGCCTATGCTCTGGTTAGGAGGAGCCCTGAAAGCCCCACGATGCATCACGCAGTTGTGTAACCAGACGGACCTCCCTGCCACACTCTTAGGACAATTAGGCATTCCCCACCATGATTTCCGTTTCAGTCGCGATGTGATGAGCCAAAGCTATCGCTACCCCTTCGCCGTACATACCTACAACAACGGCATCACGATGAAAGACAGCACAGGCTTTGCGGTATTCGACCTCAATGCCAACCGTATCATCGTAGATAAGAGCAGCAACAGCGAGGCACTCATCAAAAAGGGAAAGGCAATTTTGCAGACAGCAGCGAAGGATTTAAAGGAATTGACAATTGATAATTGACAATTATGATGAGGATGAAACGATTTGGATATCTGGCGCCATTGACAGCGATGCTATGCAATCTGGGCATTGCCTATATACTCTATTTCCTGGCAAGGATCATCTACCTGCTGGTAAATTATAGCTATTTCGAACAGGGTCTGAGTTTCTCTCACCTCATGGAGATGCTCGGCGGCGGATTGGTGTTCGACACCTCAGCCATCCTCGTGACCAACATCCCTTACATCGTTCTGATGCTCCTGCCCTGGCACAGGAAAGAGAACAACACCTACCAGCAGATTTGCAAGTGGGTCCTTATCGTTATCAATGGTCTGGCTCTTGCCATTAACCTCTGCGACAGCGTGTATTTCCGCTATACCATGCGTCGCACGACAACCACCGTTTTCAGCGAATTCTCAAACGAAGGAAACCTTGGTTTTATCTTCCTCACGGAGACCCTCCATCATTGGTATCTCGTCATCGTTTTCGCCCTCCTCATCTGGGGCGTGTTGAAACTGTATGTCAAGACTGGCCTGGAATGGAAGCGTCTGCATCCCTGGCCCTACGCCCTCACGGTATTTCTCTCATTGGCAGCCTTTGCCCCCTTCGTAGTGGCAGGTATCCGAGGAGGCTTTACCACTGCCGTAAGACCTATCACCATCTCCAATGCCAATCAATATGTAAACCGTCCTATCGAGGCAGCCCTCGTGCTAAATACGCCCTTCTCGCTCTATCGCACCATCGGAAAGGCGGTTTTTGTGGTGCCTGACTATTATCAGAATGAGCAGGAGATGGAGGCCATCTATAGCCCGGTGCATACCGGACTTTCCAGAATATCCGGAGAATCCAGAGATACCACCGCACCCGGATTCATTAAGAAAAACGTTGTCGTCCTCATCGTCGAGAGTTTCGGCCGCGAATACATCGGTGCTCTGAACAAAACCCTCGAAAACGGCCAATACCGCGGCTACACCCCCTACGTGGATTCTCTCATCGCGAAGAGTGTCACCTTCAGCCATACTTACTGCAACGGACGCAAGAGCATCGATGGCATGCCCAGCATTCTGTCGAGCATCCCGATGTTTGTGGAACCTTTCTTCCTCACCCCTGCCTCGATGAACCATGTAGGTGGCATTGCCTCCATCCTCGCAGCAGAAGGATATCAGACGGCTTTCTTCCACGGAGCCCAACGTGGCTCAATGGGATTCCAAGCATTCTCACGCGCCACAGGTTTCCAAGAGTATTACGGCCGTGAGGACTACGATGCAGATACCCGCTTCGGCGGTGACGAGGACTTCGACGGTATGTGGGCCATCTGGGATGAACCCTTCCTGCAATACTACGCCACAAAGATGTCGGAGATGAAGGAACCCTTTATGACAGCTGTCTTCACCGCCAGCAGTCATCACCCCTATGTCATCCCCGAGAAATACAAAGCCCAATATCCCGAGGAGGGTATCATCATCCACAAGTGCATCCGCTATACAGACATGGCTATCGGTAAGTTCTTTGAGAAAGCGAGCCGCGAGCCTTGGTTCAACAATACCATTTTTGTACTCACCAGCGACCACACCAATCTCTCCGATCATGCCTTCTACGAGACAGACCTCGGTGGTTTCTGCTCTCCCATCATCATCTATGAACCTGGCAACGCAGAACGTCAGCCGGAGATACAAGACAAAATTGCCCAGCAGATAGACATCCTACCCACCATCATGGGAATGCTGCACTACCCCATGCCCTATTTCGGCTTTGGCATCGATGTACTGAACACCCCAGCAGAAGACACGTGGGCCGTGAACTATCTGAATGGCATCTATCAATATGTGAAACAGGGACATGTGTTGCAGTTCGATGGTACACAGACAAAAGCCGTCTATGCACTGAGTGACTCGCTGATGAAACAGAATCTCATCGGCAAGGTGGCGCAGCAACCGCAGATGGAGCGTGAACTGAAAGCCATCATCCAACAGTATATGACCCGCATGACGCAAGACAGATTGACAGTCAATGGTGAATAATAGAAACAAAATATCAGGGCTGGGGGCAGTGATCGTCAATATCCTGCTTTTGTATGCAACCTATATGGTGACCAGGATCGCCTTCCTGCTGGAGAACTACAGCACTTACGAACATGTGTTCAGTTCGCCGAAGTTCTGGGATATCTTCTGGGGTGGGGTCTATTTCGACACCTCCGCCATCGCCTATACCAACGCCCTCTACATCCTCCTGGTGCTCTTCCCCCTGCATCTGAAAGAGAACGCCAAATGGCAACGATTCTGTAAGTGGCTCTATATCATCATCAACGGTCTGGGACTCGCCACGAACCTCGGCGATGCTGTGTATTTTCAATATACCGCCCGTCGTACTACCATTGCTTTCTTCAGCGAATTCGGCGCCGATGATAAGTTAGGCAGTATCGTAGGCTTGGAGTTCTTGCGCCACTGGTATCTGGTATTACTCTTCATCGCACTGATAGCCTTTCTATGGCGCTGCTGTCTCACCCCTACTTTCCGCACCCAGCCTCGCCGGCGCTATTACATCATCCAGACATTGGCGCTGCTTATCACAGCCTTCCTCTGCTGGGCAGGCATGCGCGGAGGCTTCTGGGACAACCGTCCTATCAAGATCAGCACCGCCAATCAGTTCATCGACCGTCCTAATGATGCGTCGCTCATCCTGAACACCCCCTTCTCACTCTTCCGCACCATCGGCAAGCATAGCTATCACAACCCCGGCTATTACCAGAGCGAGACAGAACTCGAAGCCATCTTCAGCCCGATTCACGATCCTATTCTGATTACTCCGACCAAGAAGAACATCGTCGTCATCTTCCTCGAAAGTTTCGGACGCGAATATATCGGTAGTCTGAACCAAGAGATCCTCCCCGGCTACAAGGGCTACACCCCCTTCCTCGACTCCCTGATGCAGCACGCCGTTAGTTTCCGCTATACCTTCGCCAATGGAAAAGCCAGCGTCGACGCGATGCCCTCAGCACTTTCAGGCCTCCCGATGTTCGTGGAATCCTTTGTTGCTGCTTCCCACGCCACGAATCATCTCAGTGGTATGGCAGCATGCCTCGACAGCTTAGGCTATGAAACGGCC
>Ga0310696_10004762_pt1 | contig 16563 bp, 13 predicted proteins | sample AusTroGonzalo_MG_4_FD_203885 | JGI IMG/M metagenome (GOLD analysis project Ga0310696, IMG submission 203885) | Bovine rumen microbial communities from tropical cattle in Woodstock, Queensland, Australia - Gonzalo_02 (v2) (version 2) | ecosystem: Host-associated > Mammals > Digestive system >...
AGGTGGAGTATGCCTCGGAGTTCCGCTATCGCAACCCCGTGGTGGGCAAGGATGATGTGGTCATCGCCATCAGCCAGAGCGGCGAGACGGCCGACACGCTGGCCGCCATCCAGCTGGCCAAGGAGCGCGGTGCCTTCATCTACGGCATCTGCAACGCTATCGGCTCGTCCATCCCCCGTGCCACCGACACCGGCACCTATATCCACGTAGGCCCTGAGATCGGTGTGGCATCGACGAAGGCCTTCACGGGTCAGGTCACCGTGCTCACGATGATTGCCCTCGCAATGGCCGAGGCCAAAGGCACCATCCGCCGCGACGAATACCTGAAGGTGGTGAAGGGCCTGAGCGAGATTCCCGACAAGATTCGTGAGGTGCTGAAGACCAACGACAAGGTGGCCGACCTCGCGCGTACATTTACTTATGCGCATAACTTCCTCTACCTGGGTCGCGGATTCAGCTATCCCGTAGCCCTTGAGGGCGCCCTGAAGCTGAAGGAGATCAGCTATATCCATGCCGAGGGCTACCCCGCCGCCGAGATGAAGCACGGCCCCATCGCCCTGATCGACAGCGACATGCCTGTGGTGGTCATCGCCACCCACGATGCCATGTATGAGAAGGTGCTGTCGAACATTCAGGAGATCAAGGCCCGCCAGGGACGTGTCATCGCGCTGGTGACCAAGGGCGACGACACCATCGCCCGCATCGCCGACGAGGTGATCGAGCTGCCCGAGGTGCTGGAGTGCCTGGAGCCCCTCGTTGCCACCATCCCCCTGCAGCTGCTGAGTTATCACGTCGCCGTGTGCAAGGGCAAGGATGTCGACCAGCCCCGCAACCTGGCAAAATCAGTCACCGTAGAATAAACTCACCTCACACCTCACACCTCATACCTCACACAACTAATACCATGAACTTCGTAACCATCGCCAACCTCACTCGCGAAAAGATTCTCTACATGATAGAGATGGCCAGCGAGTTTGAGCGCCATCCCAACCGTGAACTGCTGAAGGGCAAGGTAGTGGCCACGCTCTTCTTCGAGCCCAGCACCCGCACCCGCCTCAGCTTTGAGACCGCCGCCAACCGCCTCGGAGCCCGTGTCATCGGCTTTGCCGACCCGAAGGTGACCAGCGGCACCAAGGGCGAGACGCTGAAGGACACCATCCTCATGGTGGCCAACTATGCCGACGTCATCGTCATGCGCCACTTCATCGAGGGCGCTGCCGTGTATGCCTCGGAGATCTCGCCCGTGCCCATCGTCAATGCCGGCGACGGAGCCCATCAGCATCCCTCACAATGCATGCTCGACCTCTACAGCATCTACAAGACGCAGGGCACGCTGGAGAACCTCAACATCTACCTGGTAGGCGACCTGAAATACGGACGCACCGTCCACTCGCTCATCATGGCCATGCGCCACTTCAACCCCACCTTCCACTTCGTGGCACCGAAGGAGCTGGCCATGCCCAAGGAGTACAAGCTCTACTGCGACGAGCACGGCATCAAGTATCAGGAGCATACGGCGTTCAACGAGAAGGTGATTCAGGATGCCGACATTGTCTATATGACACGTGTGCAGAAGGAGCGTTTCTCCGACCTCATGGAATATGAACGGGTGAAGAATGTCTACATCCTCAACAACGACATGCTGCGCCTCTGCAAGCCCAATATGAAGATCCTGCATCCCCTACCCCGCGTCAACGAGATAGCCCAGGACGTGGACGACAATCCCCACGCCTACTACATCCAGCAGGCCGCCAACGGACTCTTTGCACGTGAGGCCATCTTTGCCGATGTGCTCGGCATCACCCTCGAACAGGTGAAGGCCGACACTACCATCATTTCATAATTCTTTGGCCTCATTAATCCCAGAACCCCCATGAACAAGAAAGAACGCCTCGTTGCCGCCATTGAGCACGGCACCGTCATCGACCATATCCCCGCTGCCAAGACCTATCAGGTGGCCAGCCTGCTCGGACTCTTCGACCTGAAGACACCCGTCACCATCGGCATCAACTACCCCTCGCAGAAAGTGGGCAACAAAGGCATCATCAAGGTCAGCGACAAGTTCTTCACCGACGACGAGATCTCACGCCTCTCCGTCGTTGCTCCCAACGTCATCCTCAGTATTATCCGCGACTATGAGGTGGTGGAGAAGAAGGCCGTCGAGACACCCAGCGAGATACACGGCATCGTGAAGTGCAACAACCCCAAGTGCATCACCAACAACGAGCCGATGGCCACCCACTTCCATGTGGAGAACAACATCCTCACCTGCCATTATTGTGAGCGCGAGCAGGACATCAGCCACGTCGAGCTGGTATAAAATTCCCGCAAACCTTTACGGAGATTTTCAAGAAAAAAAACGACGGAAATTAGGCAGGATGTGAAAAAGTGTGTACCTTTGCCACAACTTAGAAAACACAGTACACCTTAATCGCAAAAAAAATGCTGAAACCATTAAACAAACACTTCGCTCCGAAGAGCGTGATGCCTGAAAAGGTCATCCAGTTTGGTGAAGGAAACTTCCTCCGTGCTTTCGTGGATTGGATTATCTGGAACATGGATCAGAAGACCAACTTCAACGGTTCCGTCGTCGTCGTGCAGCCTATTGAGAAAGGCATGGTCGACTGGCTCAACGGCCAGGACTGCCTCTACCACGTCAACCTGCAGGGCCGCGAGAATGGCAAGGCCGTCAATACGCTGGAGCGCATCGACGTCATCAGCCGTGCCCTCAATCCTTATTCACAGAACGAGGCCTTCATGGCACTCGCCGACCAGCCCGAGATTCGCTTCGTCATCTCCAACACTACCGAGGCAGGCATTGCCTTCGACCCCGAGTGCAAACTCGACGACAAACCCGCCAGCAGCTATCCCGGCAAGCTCGTGCAGCTGCTCTACCGCCGCTATCAGACATTCAACGGCGACCCCACCAAGGGTCTCATCATTTTCCCCTGCGAGCTTATCTTCCTCAACGGCCATGTGCTGAAGGACTGCATCCGCAAGTACATCGACCTGTGGGAGCTGCCCGAGGGCTTCCGCCAGTGGTTTGAGAACTGCTGCGGCGTATATGCCACACTGGTCGACCGCATCGTGCCGGGCTTCCCCCGCAAGGAGATTGCACAGATTCAGGAGAAGGTGGGCTATCGCGACAACCTCGTCGTTCAGGCCGAGAACTTCCACCTCTGGGTAATCGAGGCACCGAAGGAAGTAGCCAACGAGTTCCCCGCCGACAAGGCCGGGCTTCACGTGCTCTTCGTGCCCTCCGAGGAGCCCTACCACAAGCGCAAGGTCACCCTGCTCAACGGCCCGCACACCGTGCTCAGCCCCGTGGCATACCTCAGCGGCGTCAACATTGTTCGCGATGCCTGCAACCATGAGGTCATCTCGAAATATATCCACAAGGTGCAGTTCGACGAGCTGATGCAGACACTCGACCTGCCGATGGAAGAGCTGGAGAAGTTCGCCGGCGACGTGCTGGAGCGCTTCGACAACCCCTTCGTCGACCATCAGGTGACCAGCATCATGCTGAACTCATTCCCGAAATTCCAGGCTCGCGACCTGCCCGGCGTGAAGACTTATCTGGAGCGCAAAGGCGAGCTGCCCAAGGGCCTCGTCTTCGGCCTCGCCGCCATCATCACCTACTACAAGGGCGGCAAGCGTGCCGACGGTGCAGAGATCACACCCAACGACGATGCCAAGATCATTGAGCTGCTGCAGAAGCTGTGGGCTACCGGCGACACGCAGAAGGTGGCCGACGGTGTCCTCGCTGCCGACTTCATCTGGCAGGAAGACCTCAACAAGGTGGCAGGCCTCAATGCCCTCGTCAAGCAATACCTCGACCTCATCCAGGATCGCGGCATGTTGGAGGCTGTGAAGACCATCCTATAGCAAACAAACGAACTACTTTTTCTATATGCCGGACTCCCGTGAACGCTTGCCGTTTCGTGGGGGTCCTTTTTCTTTCCTCTCTCCTCCCTCCTCTTTCCTCTCTCCTCTCTCCTCTCACCTCACACCTCTCACCACAAAAAAATCCCCTTCCCCGATGCCGTTCACGAAAAAATGTGTAAATTTGCGGCCAAAATAACGATTAACCATAAAAAACACCGAATGATGAAAAAGAGCATGATTAGCCTGGTGGTGATGCTGATGATGGTCTGCACCGCCAAGGCACAAAGCCTGGTAACCTACAAGGCTTACGGCAAGAACTGGGGACAGGAGAACGTCTCTATGGTGAACAAACCCAATGGCATTATCTACCGTCTGCGTGTAGACAAACAATGCACCGACCTGCCCGTTGTGCCTGAGGCACAGGGTCTGGAGCTGTTTATTTCAGAGCCTACAGACATGGGATGGCTTGCCCTCTACAGGAAACCGATGGGTGCGCGTGACTATAACTTCGTCGTGGTGCTCTATGACCACAGCAAGCAACCCACGGCCACCGTCAACCTCTGCGACATCAGCAACAATCGCTACTGCGAAGTGCAGGACGTCAGATGGGATACTGATACACATCACCTGCTGTTCAATATGGCCTGCCCCAGCTATGCCTCCGAGATCAACGGCAGGGGCAGCAAGCTCTACTGCTACGACGTGGCACAGCGCAGCATGGTGTGGGAGACCGGCTATCTAGTAAGCAACGACATCTTCATCCTCGACCGCGACTTTGTGTACTGCGCCTATGGCTTCACCAACGAGAAGGACTATCTCTACATGCTCGACAAGCGCACGGGCAAACAATACAGCAAGGTGCCCATGACCTCCAAGGTACATTACATGGAGAAACAGGTGAAGAACGGCAAGGAATATCTCTACGTTGTCGACTACAAAGACAACCTCTTCGCCTTCACCATCAACGGCAAGCCCGCACAGGCCCAGCCTGAGGTATTCACCGTGGTGTATGCCACCAGCGACGACGGTTTCCTCAACGTCCGTTCGCAGCCCTCGAACACCGGCGCCATCATAGGCAAGCTATGGACACAGATGCATGGCCTTGGCCACGGCGTGCTCAGGGAGAAAGGCGACAGATGGAGCAAGGTGAGCGTCGACGATGTCACCGGCTGGGTTTACAACGGCTATCTGGGCACACAAAACTGGTACGACGGCACGGGCCGTACCAAGCTGATTGCCAAGCGCGAGCAGACACCCATCTACGGCGAGAACTATGTTGGCGAGGGCGACTATCCCCTCTTTACTACCGTGAAGAAAGGCACACTCATTGCCGACCAATATGACGAGATTGAGGGCTACTACGTGCTGAAAACTGGTCACGACTACCTCTTCATCCGCAAGGGCGACGTGGAAATAGTGGCACAGTAATCCTTCCAATGGGACAAGAAAAAAAGAGACCGTAGCTGGTCTCTTTTTTCGTTATGCCCTCTTCGCTTTCTCCCAGGTGCCGCTGGTGCTGTGTGTCATCAGATAGCGCACGCCGAGGAAGACGTTGACGTTCATAAAGAGGAAATAGTAGGGCACGTAGAGCAGCTTGCTCTTCTTACCCTTCGAGGCCAGCACATAGCCGGCAAAAGCAGCGGCATAGAAGAGAATCTGCAGAATCCAGATGACGGTGTAGACCGTGCCACCCTTCATCAACACCAATGCAACATTCAGCGGGATGAGCGCCATAAGGGCTACCGGCGTGATGCTCCAACGCAGCACTCGGTGCGAGATAAACTGGAAGAATACCTTGGGATGGGTGAAGGGATTCATCAGCGAGCGCAGCCACCAGATGCTCTGCAGGCCTCCTGCGGCGATGCGACGCTTGCGCTTCGACTCCTCCTGCATGTCGGCCGAGCCGTATTCCATAGCATAGGCATCGCTGGTATAGGCAATGCGATGGCCGTCCTTGAGGATAAGCATCGACATCATAAAATCGTCGAGCAGGGCGTTAGACGGGGCCTCGCGGTAGTGCTCCATTCGCACGGCAAAGAGCTCACCGGCAGCACCCATCGCAGAGTAGAGCTCGCTGTCCCAGCGCTTCAGGGTGCTCTCATATTTCCAGTAGAGTCCCTCGCCCTCTGCTGCTGCCTGACCGTCTTGCCTTGCTGCCACACGTTTCTCGCCGGACACACAGCTGACGTTGGAACGCATCATTTGACGTACAATCTCGTTGATGGCATCAGCGTTGAGCATCGTATTGGCATCTGTGAATACCACTATCTCCGCCTTGTTCTCACGCAAGCCATGCTGCATGGCGGCGGCCTTGCCCTTGCGCTCAGGGCTGAAGACGAGTGTCACCTCCGGATAGGCTGCAAGCAGCTCGTTGCTGTCGTCGCTGCTGCCGTCGGTCACCCACATAATGCAGAAACGCTCACGTGGATAGCGCAGCTGGCGGATGTTCTCCATTTTCTCCTCGATGATGTCACGCTCGTTGTAAGCGCAGATCATCAGCGTCACGGTGGGCAGCTCGTCGTCGGCAGGCAGCTCGGGCAACGTCTCTTTCTTCATGAAGAGACGCTTCAGCCTGACCATCAGCCACAGCACCACGCCATAGCCCACATAGGTGTAGACCACCAGCGCGAGGCATGCCCAGAACAATATCTTCAATAGCACTAGCATTTTTTTAGCTACGATTGTTACGAATTTAACGAATCACGGTCTTCTTGCCGTTGATGATATACAAGCCTTTCTTCAGGAATGAGGAAGAAGAGGTGTGAGGGGTGAGGACACGACGTCCCTGAAGGTCGTAAACGTTTTGGTTTTCGTTTTGGTTTTGGTTTTCGTTCACCCCAACATTGTCAATACCGGTTATCTCCAGCTCTGTCATCGTGCCGAAGAATTGCAGGCGGAAATTGTCGAAGATGCACCAGTAGCGGGAAGGCATCGAGGTAGAACGCAGGCCAACGGAGACGGACGGGGAAGAAACAGTGGCAAAGAGGCTGTTCTCATAGAGACCCTTGGCGAAATACTTGCTGGCAGCCTCCATGTTGTCAGGCACAAAGTATCTGCCGCCCACCTGCTGCTCGGTGCCTCCCAGTCTCCTCGTCTGGGCACAGTCGGCAATATGGGCAATCTTCACGGTCTTGGTACCGATATAGAGCTGGGCGTTCACCTTGTTGTCGCCAGCAGCCCAGTCGTTGTAGGCATCGGTATAGGAGCCCGGGCGCTGGAAGCCCTGCATCTTCAGGCGATAGGTGCCCAAGGGCATCTGTGAGAAAGTCTGCTTCATGTTGAACGTCTTCTCATAGAACTCGCCGCAGGAATAGCTGATGGCGGGAGCCACTGACCATCCGTCGGCAGCATCCATGCCGGCGTTCTTGATGAGGAAAGTGAGGTCGAAAGGTTTCTCTGCATTGGTGGGAGTGGCAGCGTTGAGGAAAGCCTGTGCAGCCAGCCATGCCTCATTGGAGAGTGGTGTCAGCTCCGACGGAGAGGTAGCTGCTGCCAAGGTCTGCTCGATGCTGCTGATAGCATTGGCGAATGTCTGGTCTGCCTCTGAGGGCGTGCAAGTATGAGGCACGTCGGCCAGCGCCTTGATGGGTGCCAGGGTGTTGTTTACCTCAGCCTTCAGCTGCATCACGGCACCATCCTCAAACGTCTTGATCTCGTCGGAGGTGAGGATGAGCCAGCGCTGTTTCGTGGCGTTGTTGCTCAGGTCGAAGGTCTGCTGGGCCGTTGCGCCGTTGACGTTAGCAGCCAGGCACTTGGGACTCCAGTCACCCGAGGGATGGATGAGCCAGTAGCCACGCTGTACACTCGTGCCGCTGCCCACATCGACGCGTCCCTTCATCAGGTGGAAGTTGTCGTTGGCAGTCAGCGTGGTGCGGGCCTTTGTCTTGAAGCCGCTCTCAAAGGTCATATACTGGCCGGTGGCGGCGTTGCGCAGCTGATAATACTGGTTGTTGGGCGTGAAGGTGATGTACCAGGCGGCGCTGTCGTTTTGCACGGCCTGCTCAGTTGTCATCTCCTTCCATCTCAGGCTGCCCGATGGAATAGCGATGAGGAAGGCGGAATAGAGACCGCGGTCGGCATCCTCGTTCTTGATATAGTATTTGATGGTGTCCTCCTGATTGAAGACATAGCATGGCTCGGCGAAGGTGTTGGAACGGTGCTGCAAGCCGTCCTCGCCCAATGCCTGCCCAATCATCGCGTTGGCATAGTAGGTCTCCAGCCTGCCGTCGTCTTCGTGAGCGCCGTTGACGCCATAGGGCCACATGTGGATGTCATCGCCATGCAGATAGGAGTCGGTGGTGTTGTCCCAGAAGTCGAGGAATGCCGACACACGCTCACCCAACCAGTCACCTCTTCCGGAGCCTGAACGCATGATATCGCCACACCACTGGGTGGAATAGTTGATGACACCCAGGCCATGCTGCATCTCATGCATCAGCGTGCCAGTACGCTGATAGCTGCTGCTGGCACCCATGTTGATCCAAGGCTGGTCTTGGTAGGAGCAGTCGGCTGTCGGCGTACCAGCGCTATAGCCGATGTCGAATTTCTTCTTGATACTGGTCAGGTCGCTGAAAATCTGGCAGGCCTGTGTGGCTGCATTGTTGATGCGATTGTTGGCTGCCTGGTCACCGCCGTTGTTGTACCAATAGGTCACCTCACCCTTAGGAAGGGTATAGAACTTAATAACGTCGCCATAGCCGATGCAACCGTCCTTGGCCACCGCGTAAGCCCGCATATAATACAATGTGGCAGGCTCCAGGTCCTGTAGGCAGTAGATGGTGCCGTTATTGCTAAGAGTCTTCGAACTGCGGATGTCGTCGTAGGTGGGATTAGCATTGGTGGCACAGCAAAAGCCACGCGACTGAATCGCCACATCATTGTTGGACTTGGCACTCTTGATACGACCAAAAGCCATCGTGGCACCACGGGCATAGCGGCTGTCAGTCACTACGGTAGGCTCATTCTGTGCAGTCACGTTGCAAACCGTTAACCAAAATCCAACAGCCAATAACAAGAAAGAATATCGCATAACCTTTTAACTTTTAACCGTTTCACTTATAACTATCACTTCACTCTTCTTCGATTTTCGGGTATTTCCTGAACCATCCGTCCCAGCGCAGGCGCATCACGCCGAAAAGTGCCTCTGAAAAGATGCCGCCCGACATCTTGCTCGTTCCCTCACGGCGGTTGACGAAGATGACAGGCACCTCAAACACTTTGAATCCAATCTTATAGGCGGTGTACTTCATCTCTATCTGGAAGGCATAGCCCTTAAAGCGGATTTTGTCTAATTCGATTGTCTTCAGCACACGGCGCTTGTAGCAGACGAAGCCCGCCGTGGTGTCACGCACCTTGATGCCTGTGATGATGCGCACATACTTCGAGGCGAAATAGCTCATCAACACTCGTCCCATCGGCCAGTTCACCACGTTGACGCCGCTGACATAGCGCGAACCTACAGACACGTCGTTTCCCTCGTCGTGACAGGCGGCATAGAGGCGCGGCAAGTCATTAGGATCATGGCTGAAGTCGGCGTCCATCTCAAATATATAGTCGTAATCGTGTTCCAACGACCATTTGAAACCAGCGATATAGGCCGTGCCCAAGCCTAGCTTGCCACTGCGTTCCACGAGGAAAAGGCGGTCGGCAAACTCCTCAGCCATCAGGCCTTTTACTATCTGTGCGGTACCGTCGGGCGAGCCGTCGTCGATAATCAGAATATGGAAACACTTCTCCAAACCGAAGACGGCCCGGATGATCTTCTCGATGTTCTCCTTCTCATTGTAAGTAGGGATGATAACAATGCTGTCGCTCTTGTTCATTGTTTCAGGTGCATTTAACGATGCAAAGATAATGATTTTTTGCCGATAGACAAAGAAAGATTCTTTTTTTTTCGCTATTTAAATTTTATTTATGTACCTTTGCAGCCAACTTGAGAAGAATTCTCAAATCTCATATCACATTTCTCAAATCAATATGAAACAGAAAACTCTGAAAGGCAGCTTCACCCTTTGCGGAAAAGGCCTTCATACCGGATTGAGCCTCACTGTTACTTTCAATCCTGCTCCTGAGAATCATGGTTATAAGATTCAGCGCATCGACCTCGAAGGGATGCCTACCATCGACGCTGTAGCCGAGAATGTGGTCGACACACAGCGCGGCACCGTCCTCGGCAAGGGCGACGTACGTATCAGCACCGTGGAGCACGGTCTCAGCGCCCTCTACGCTCTGGGCATCGACAACTGCCTCATACAGGTCAGCGGCCCTGAGTTCCCCATCCTCGACGGCTCTGCTATTCAGTTTGTGCAGAAGATTCAGGAGGTAGGCATCGAAGAGCAGAACGCCCCCAAGGACTGGTACGTTATACGCAAGAAGATAGAGGTGAAGGACGAGGAGAACGGCTCGTGCATCACCATCCTGCCCGACGACGAGTTCTCGCTCACCACGATGTGCAGCTTCGAGTCGAAGTTCATCAACAGCCAGTTTGCCACCCTCGACGATATCCACAAGTATGCTGAGGAGATAGCTCCTGCACGTACCTTTGTCTTCGTGCGCGACCTCGAGCCGCTGCTGCAGGCCAACCTCATCAAGGGCGGCGATCTCGACAACGCCATCGTCATTTACGAGCGTCAGACCACACAGGAGCGTCTCGACATGCTGGCCGACATGCTGCATGTTGAGCACCGCAACGCTACCGACCTGGGCTATGTGCAGCACAAGCCGCTGGTGTGGGAGAACGAGTGCACCCGCCACAAGCTGCTCGACGTCATCGGAGACATGGCCCTCATCGGCCGACCCATCAAGGGACGCATCGTTGCCACACGTCCAGGCCACACCATCAATAATAGGTTCGCGCGTGAGATGCGCAAGGAGATCCGCAAGCACGAGATACAGGCTCCCTTCTATGATCCTAATGACACACCCGTGATGGACGTCAACCGCATCCGCGAGCTCCTACCCCACCGCTATCCCATGCAGCTCGTCGACAAGGTCATCGAGATTGGCCCCAATAGCATTGTCGGTGTGAAGAACATCACAGCAAACGAGCCTTTCTTCACCGGCCACTTCCCTCAGGAACCCGTTATGCCTGGCGTCCTGCAGGTAGAAGCTATGGCACAGGTAGGTGGTCTGCTGGTGTTGAACAGCGTAGAAGAGCCCGAGCGCTGGAGTACCTACTTCATGAAGATTGACGGTGTGAAGTTCCGCCAGAAGGTTGTTCCTGGCGATACATTACTGTTTAAGGTCGAGATGCTAGCTCCCATACGTCACGGCATCTCAACGATGCATGGCTATGTCTTCGTAGGCGATCATGTCGTCAGCGAGGCCACCTTCACCGCACAAATCGTAAAAAATAAATAACTCCCTCTCTAAGCATACAAGATAATCCCCAGGACACCTCGACATCCTGGGGATTTTTTTCTTGACGCCCCTATTCTTCAGGAGTATATAGCAAAACGTGAAGGGGCCGGTTATTTCTGGGCCTCACGCAGGCGGATGCGGGTGAGCACCTGCTTGGTGTTGTAGGTGAAGTCGCCACCCATGATCCACGAGTAGTAGCCCGGATCGGTGTGCAGCACCTCGGCCACGGTCTTACCCTTGTACTTGCCGAAGTTGAAGTATTCGGTCATGACGGGCTTCCCGTCCTTGTCAACAACGGTTTGGCCCTTGGCATCCTTGGCCTCGCCCCAGACAATGCGGCCGGCGAAGTCCACATTATTACTATCGCGCGAGAAGTCGCTCAGCATCTGCACATCATTCTGCAAGGTACGCCCCTCAGGATCTTCGCCCAATGAGCGCTGATGATCCTCTGTGTAGTAGTCGAGCTCGGCCTGCAATACACGCCATGTGGCCTCTGTATCCTCGTCGGCACGGTGGGCAACGAAGTCGTCTTCCATCCTGCGGCCGCAGTAGAACTTGTAGGCGGCGGCCAGGTTGCGGCGTTCCATCTTGCGGAAGATGGTCATCGCATCAATAAGACGGCACTTGGAGAAATCGAAGTCGATGCCGGCACGCAGGAACTCCTCTGCCAGCAGGGGAATGTCGAAATGATTGGAGTTATAGCCGGCAAAGTCGCAGCCCTTGAAGGTGTCGTTGAGTTGCGAAGCCAGCTGCTTGAAGGTGGGCTGATCCTTGACGTCCTCATTCGTAATGCCTGTCAGCTGAGTGATGATCGGCAGAATGTAGCACTCAGGATTGATGAGGTAGTTGCGTCGCTCCTCCTCACCGTTAGGAAACACTTTGATATAGGAAATCTGTATGATTCGGTCCTTTACCAAATCAAGGCCGGTCGTCTCCAAATCGAAGACGACCAGCGGCTTTGTAAGATTCAGTTTCATGAATTCTTAATTGTCAATTATCAATTCTAAAGTCAATCGTTGATAAGCATGGGCATCATCAGCATGAGCACATCCTGATTGGCAGGCTGCTCCGACGGCAGCACCAATCCGGCGCGGCTGGGGTCGGCCAGCTGGATGACCACCTCCTGGCACTCGAAGTTGCTGAGAATCTCGATGAATGAGGAGCCCTTGAAGCCGATGCTCATAGGCATACCGTTGTAATCGCACGACATCTTCTCCGTAGCCGTCTTCGAGAAGTCGTAGTCCTCGGCGTCGAGCTGCAGGATACCGTTCTCCACATGGAAGCGGATGAGGTTGCTGCTGTCGTTGCTGAATGGCTGCACGCGGCGCAGGGCTGAGAGCAGGCCGATGCGGTCGACGGTGAGCTGGTTAGGATTGCTCTGCGGAATGACACTGTTGTAGTTGGGATAGCGACCCTCGATGAGACGGCAAACAATGACGCCCTCCTCGAAGCTGATTTCGGCATTGCGGTCGTCGAAGCGAATCACCACGTCGCCCCCCTGCTTGCCCAGCACGCCCTTCAGCAGCGAGGCAGGTTTCTTGGGCAGGATGAACGAAGCGGGCTGCTCGCTCTTGATGTTCAGTATTTTGTTGCGCACGAGCTTGTGTCCGTCGCTGGCCACCACAGCAAGGCAGTCAGGAGTGAGGTCAAAATAGATTCCGTTCATCACGGGGCGCAGCTCATCCTGAGCCGTGGCGAAGAGCGAGCGGTTGATATTGTCGGCCATCACCTGCGTAGGAATGCTGATGGTAGTGGCTCCGTCGCCAATCTGCTGGGGCTGCGGGAACTCGTCGGCATTCTCGACGGGCAGCGAGAACATACCGTTCTGATAGCTGATCTTCGCGATGTTGGCCTGCTGGTCAACGTCGAAGGTGATAGGCTGCTCGCTGATGCCCTTCACGGCCTCGAGCAAGTCGTGGTTGCCTACGCAGAAGCGTCCGTCGCCGTCGGTGTCGTTCAGCTCCATCGTTGTCTGCATCACCACTTCGCTATCGCTGGCTGTCAGACGCAGCTTTCCCTCAACCACCTCAAAGAGGAAATCGCCCAGGATGGGCAGCGAATTCTTACTGTTGATAACTCTTCCCAGTGCCGACAAACGTGCGGCCAGGGCAGTGCTTGATACGGTGAATCTCATAATTATTTTCTCATTTTAATTGTGTTCATTCATTTCGGACTACAAAAATACAAAATTTCTCAGTCAAAACAAAAATATTCAGAAAAAAATTGCTCGTTTCAACTATTTTTAGTAATTTCGCAAGCGAATTTTGAAAAACAAATCTTTTAATACAACAGACACAATGGATTTATCAGGAAAAATCATTGCCATTCTTCCGGCAAGCAGCGGCACCTCCAGCCGCACAGGCAACACATGGATGAGCCAGGACTACGTCATCGAGGTGCCCGGCCAGTATCCGCGCCGCATGGTCTTCCGCGTTTTCGGCGAAGACCGCATCAAGCAGTTTAATATTCAGGCAGGTGAGGATGTCACCGTGCAGTTCGATATCGATGCCCATGAGTATCAGGGCCGTTGGTTCAACGATATCCGCGCCTTCAACATCATCCGCGGCCAGGTAGCTCAGAGCGTGCCCGCCGCCACCACCATTGCCGGCGCCGCTCCTGCCGCCGCCAGTCCCTTCCCGCCGCAGCAGCCCGCTGCCGATGCAGCTCCCTTCCCTCCCGTCCAGGAGTCTGCCGGTGAGGGCGCTACTGACGATCTGCCCTTCTAAGTAGGCGCTCATCAGTTAATACCCATTGAAAAGCATATCATCCTCATCGGTGATATGCTTTTTTGTATTCATGAAAAAGCCTCCTATAATGGGGGCTTTGATGATTATTTGCGGCGTTTGATTTTCCATCCCAGGGCCGCGATGAAAATGGTCATCAGCGGACTGAGGATGTTGAAGAAACAATAGGGCAGATAGGCAATGGTGGGAACGCCGAGGACGGTGCTCTGCGTCATGCCGCAGGTGTTCCAGGGAACGAGGACGCTGGTGACGGTGGCGGAGTCCTCAGCCGTACGGCTCAGCAGTCGCGGCTCGTAGCCCTGCTTCTCATAGACGTTCTGAAACATGTTGGCTGTCAGCACGATGCTGATGAACTGGTCGCCTGTGGTGACATTGAGGAAGAGTCCCGTGCTGGCCGTGGAAGCCACGAGCCCTACCCTGCTCTTCACCCAGCTGATGACCACGCGTGTGATGCTCTCGATCATCCCGCTGGCCACCATCACGGCGCCGAAGCACATGGCACAGATGATGAGCCAGATGGTGTTGAGCATACCCGTCATGCCGCCTGTCGACACCAGCTCGTTCAGCTCGACAGACCCTGCCTCTATAGCCGTCGCCCCATAGTAGGTGACGGCTAACCCTTTTGTCAAGGCAGCCGCTGAACCGAGCGAAGGGTCGGCGGCTATCTGTGTGAGGATATGCGGTTGCAGGACGAGCGCCGTGACGCCTGCCATCAGCGCCGAGAGAAAGAGGACGATGAGCGAGGGCAGCCGGCGGGCGATGAGGATGGCCGTCAGCACAGGCACCAGGAGTGTCCACAAGGAGATGTTGAACGTCTTGGAAAGGCCCTCGGTATACTGGTTCACATGCACCACGCTGTCGCCACCCATTCCCAGGCCTATCACGGCAAAGATAATGAGGGTGAGGACGAAGGCAGGCATCGTGGTGAACATCATGTAGCGGATATGCGTGAAGAGGTCGACGCCCGTAGCCGACGAGGCGAGGATGGTGGTATCGCTCAGGGGCGACATCTTATCGCCGAAATAAGCACCCGAGATGATGGCACCTGCCGCCACAGCCTCGTTGATGCCCAATGCATGGCTGATGCCCAGGAGGGCCACGCCGATGGTGGCGATGGTGGTCCATGAGCTGCCCGACAGCAACGACACCAGCGCACAGATGACACAGGCGCTGACGAGGAAGAACTGGGGCGACAGCAGCTGTACGCCGTAATAGATGAGCGTGGGCACCACGCCGCTCACCATCCACGAGCCCGACAGCATGCCTACTGCCAGCAGGATGAGCACGGTGACGGCCACTCCACCTAGCGTCTTCGTCATCTGCTGCTCGAAGGCTTTCCAAGGCACATGATAGAAGACCATCGAGATGAACACGCACACGGCCAGTCCCATGAGCAGCGCCACCTGACTGCCGCCGCTGAGCGAATCGCTGCCAAACAATGTGATGACAACGGCCAGCAGGCAAATGAGTACCGCCAACGGGATGATGGCTATGAGCGGATGAGGGAGGCGTTTCATTTTCGTCTTCGTTTTCGTCTTCGCTTGCAAAGGTACACTTTTTTTCTTGATTCTTTTGCTTTTACTTCATTTTTTCGTAATTTTGCAGCCTGAAAGCATGGAAAAGCTGGAAAGGAACACAGGACTGGTGCTGGAAGGCGGCGGAATGCGCGGCGTCTTCACTTGTGGCGTACTCGATGCGTTTATGAAATACGGCATCAGCTTTCCCTATGTGGTGGCCGTTTCGGCAGGAGCCTGCAACGGCATGAGCTACATGAGCCAGCAGCCGCGCAGAGCCCGCTATTCCAACATCGATATGCTGCGCAAATTCGGCTACATCTCGCTGAAAAACCTGATTGTGAAGGGCAGCATCTTCGACCCGAACCTGCTCTATGAGCGCTTCCCCAACGACATCCTGCCCTTCGACTACGAGGCCTATGAAAAGAACCCCTCCCTGTTCGAGATGGTGTGCACCAACTGTCAGACGGGGCTGGCCGAATACCTGAGCGAGAAGACCGACCGTCGCCGCATGATGGCTATCGTCAAGGCCAGCAGCTCCCTACCCTACGTGGCACAGATTACCGACGTAGACGGCAAGCCGATGCTCGACGGCGGCATTGTCGACTCCATCCCTGTGGAACACGCTGTCACGGCAGGCCATCCCTTCAACGTGGTGGTGATGACACGCAATCGCGGCTATCGTTCCAAGGAGGTGGACCATAAGATTCCGCGCTTCATCTATGGCGACTATCCACGTCTGCGAGTGGCGCTGAGCCGACGGGTGGAAGTCTACAACCGTCAGCTGGAGCTGGTGGAACGCATGGAGGACTGGGGCGAGGTGGTGGTCATCCGTCCGCAGCGCCCGATGGAGGTAGACCGCATCTGCCGCGACCCTGAGAAGCTGGAGCGTCTCTACGAAGAGGGCTACCGTGAAGGAGAGAAATTCTGTGAGAGATATAAGAATTGAAAAAATGAAGCATCCATCCATTGCTTGTTGTTCATTGTTCATGTTGCTGGCAGCCTGCTCTGGTCAGCAGAAGAAGAGCGATGCAGAGCCTGTGGTGGCAGCTGACAGCACG
>Ga0310696_10004765_pt1 | contig 16560 bp, 18 predicted proteins | sample AusTroGonzalo_MG_4_FD_203885 | JGI IMG/M metagenome (GOLD analysis project Ga0310696, IMG submission 203885) | Bovine rumen microbial communities from tropical cattle in Woodstock, Queensland, Australia - Gonzalo_02 (v2) (version 2) | ecosystem: Host-associated > Mammals > Digestive system >...
AGCATGACACCGCATGAATGGTACGAGTGGTCATCAGATACAAGTGAACTGTCACTCAAAGGTGGTGTTCTTGAAACAATTATGGGCCAGTATTTCCGCAAGTGGCTGGACAGTGAAGGTCTTATAAAGGAAAACACACGCGTTGCTGACAATGTGCGCATTTATTCCAACTCAAAGCAGAGAACAATTGCAACCGCACGTTTCTTCTCAGCAGGTCTTTTCCCCAATGCAAATGTGGAAGTTGAATACCATCTGGCCAAAGACGCGATGGACCCTGTTTTCACTCCTCAGCTGCTGTTTGAATCAGAATCCTACTTCTCGGCAGTCAGGACTCAAGTCTCGAATCTCTTCACAGAAACCATCGGATCCCTTTCAGACAACTATGCTCTGATGAGCTTTGTCATCGATACAGACCATGAATTCAAAACCGACGACTTTGAACTGATTCTGAAAAACGGAGCTGAACCCGGTATGACAGGTTCTCTGAAACTTGCCTGCCAGATAAGCGATGCCCTTGTGCTTCAGTACTTTGAGGAAAAAGATGAGGTCAAGGCAGCCTTCGGAAAGAAGCTCTCAACAGAGGAGTGGGAGACACTGTCCGAGATCAAGGATGTCTATGGCGATGTTCTCTTCACAGCACCCCTCGTTTCAGTTGTTGTTGCACATCCTCTTCTGATGGAACTTGAGTCAGAGATGGAAGCAGATGACAGAGTATTCAGCTTCCTCTGCGGTCACGATTCAAACGTCGGAAGCGTTCTCTCCGCACTCCAGGTAAAGGACTACAGCGTAGACGGTTCGATTGAAAAAAAGACGCCCATCGGCTGCAAACTTGTGTTTTCACAGTGGAGCAGTGAAGACGGAAGCCTTTACTGGTCGGTAGATCTTGTTTACCAGACAACAGAACAGCTGAGAGAAGACACAATCCTCGATCTTAAGACCAACCCCGGCATCTACCACCTTGAATTTGAGGACATGCAGGCCAACGCAGACGGCCTTTATTCAGACAATGCAATGATGGACCGCTTTGAAAGTGCCATTTCAAGGTTTGACGAGGTCAAAGCCAGTTATAAATAACTAAGCGGTTAGTTTTTACTATCACTGCAAAATGAATAATAATCACTATTTAAACCTCCTGTATCCCGGTGTAAAACAGAATCAGGTACAGGAGGCTGCTTATGATTTTTCTTAAGGAAAACGGTAAACATTTCTTCCTGGAAGAGCTTTTCCCGGAAGAGTTCAGAGAGCTGGTCAATTACGACATGGAAGATGATGCGGAGTAACTGACAGTCAGACAGATCCCTTGTAGAGCAGGAAACTACAAGGGAGTTTTTTTGCCTCCGGCGATATTGTCAAATAAAAAAAACAGTAACCGATTCTCAGTATATTTGTTAAAGTAGAAATATGAATACAATGAAGAAAATATCAGCTGTTCTGTTGGTCGTATCAGCACTGCTGCTCGCATCCTGTGGTGGAGATTCAGGAAGTAGTGGAGGTTCAACTCCATCTACAAAGCCTCTTGATGTTGAACTGACCACATCCAAAGACAAACTGTTCACTATTGAGGACTACAATATCGATGTCTATGAAGCTCCTCTGAATGTAACATTCACTGCAAGCAGAAACGCAGATATAGAAGTAACAATCTGGTATACCGATGGTACTTCAAGTGAGCCTGTAGTAGAAAAGTACTCTTCCAGGAAGTCAGTAGAAATATCTTTGGACAGAGACTGTAATGTCTATTACACAGCTGTGGCAACGGATGACAAAATGAGCAACGGAGCAGGAATCTCTGTTGCATTCAACAAACTAAAAAAACCTTCGTTGAGCGTTGAAGGAACAGCTGTAACAACTGACCAGATAGAAGTTGCAGGAAACCAGTATCTGACAATTGAATCATGGTTCCCATACGGCGGTTTTCCAAGCCTTGTGTACACAACAGATGGTTCTGATCCCAAGACAAGTTCTACCGCAAAGACTGAAGGAGTCGGTTCTGCATGGATTTCTTATCAGGAAGAAATGACAGAACTCAAAGCCTACATGAAAATGGATGACTGGAAAGATTCGGATGTTCTGGATGTTAAACTGAATCAGAGAGTGACACCGACTCCTTCTGTTACCGAAGCTGAAGAGGGCGTAATTACTGTCATGTACAATGATATGATCACTTTGGCAGGTGCAAACGGTCAAATATGGTATACAACAGATGTAACACTTCCTAAAGAATCTATTGATCCCAGCGTACCGGGAGGCTCTTGGGAAGAAAGTAAGACCCGTTGGGTTGAAGCAATGGGTTTAAACACTCCGGCTCTGAATTCAGGTAACACCGAGGTTCTGTTTGTTGCAAAGGAAGAGGGTTCCAAGTATTCAGATGCTGTTAAATATACAGTGGAAAACAAACTTCCTGCCCCCGAACTATACGACCGCACAGAGGACAAAGTAAACAATACTCAGACTCTCAGATTCTATAAGAGGTCGGATATCCCAGAAATTCAATTCAACTGTAATAAAGACTATTCAACGGTTGGCAGTTTCTATGTGATTACAGTTCCTACAGGAAGCGAAGTCAGAGCGTACTTCACGAAAACCAATTTCACAAAATCTCAGACAACTAAAGTTTATGCTGCAAATAAACTCACAACTCCGGTTCCAACAGTAACTTATGTGGATTCACAGCATAAGTATAAAAAACTTGAGCTGACATCGCCGGAAGGCGGAACAATCAAATACATCCTCGACGGAGTTGAATACACCTATAGCGGTTATATTGAAGTAAGAGAGACCACAACAATCACTTATTGGGCAGAAAAGGCAAAATTCGAGAGCTCTGACCAGGGAAGCAGAAAGATTACTGTTGACTACAATGTTGGAGATATCGGTCCTGCCGGTGGAATAATTGTTTTTGCCGGAAGTTACAGTTCATCACGAGGATACGACTATATGGAACTTGCCAGAGTAGGCTCTTCCAATGAGATTTATGGCTACTACGCCGCCAAGTCAGGTGATGAAGCTAAGAAGGTTGGTGCTACAGATACATGGGGCAAAGTCAATACTGAACTGCTTATCAGCAAGATGAGTAATGGGCATGCTTTCACCGATATGGTCAATGAATTGTTTAAGAAACAGATAGTATCAGGAATGACAGACAAATTTGCGGCTAAGACTGCCGGAAACTATTCACTTCCGGTAACCATACATGGCAGAAGCAGTAAAGTGACTTACGATGACTGGTATCTGCCGTCCATTGATGAGTTATCCACTATTCTGACTTTGCAGAGGAAAGGAACAATAAGTTCTTCCATTATTCAAGAGGGTGAGTATTTCTGGTCTTCAAGTGAATCTTCTGCAGGTGCTGCATGGTATGCATTTATCGATTCAAAATTTGGAGTCAGAACATCTGATCTTCCTATCAAAGGAAACAAGTGTGCAATTCTGTATGTCAGATACTTCTATTAATTGACACATAAAAAAAGAAATCTCCCTTGCGGAATAACTCTGCAAGGGAGTTTTTTTTGCCTTCCGGCAATATTATCAGCTATGTTTCTTATGACACATTCCGCTTAATGCACAGTGGGCGCAGCCACCGCAACAGGGCGATGTACCTTTCTTCTTGTCTTTAACAAGCTTTCTGATAATCAGAACAACAATACCTGCCAGAATGATGGTCAGAACAATTGTTCCTGTACTCATATCAGTTCTCCTTTGCCTTCTTGATGAACAGCATGTAGATAATCATTGCAAGTGATGCAAGTGCAAACAGAAGTCCGATTACATTCACATGACCTGTAAACAGCTTTCCGAACTGGTTGATCATCAGGGCGATTACATAGGCAAAGCCGCACTGATAACCGATTGCAAACCATGTCCACTTTGTGTTGTTCATCTCACGCTTGATTGCACCGATTGCTGCAAAACACGGGGCGCAGAGCAGGTTGAATACCAAAAATGAGTAACCTGTGATTCCGTTGAATGCAACAGCCAGAGACTGCCATACAGTTGAATCTCCGCCACCATAGAGGATACCCATTGTTCCTACAATGTTTTCCTTTGCAACAAGACCTGTGATAGAAGCAACTGCAGCCTGCCAGTTTCCCCATCCGAGCGGGGCGAAAATCCAGGCAATCAGGTTTCCGATCCATGCAAGGATAGAAAGGTCAAGTTCGTCTTCTGCAAGCATACGGAAACCATCTGAAGTGAATCCGAAGTAGCTTGTGAACCAGACAAGGATTGTTGAAAGGAGGATTATCGTTCCGGCCTTCCTGATGAATGACCAGCCGCGTTCCCACATTGATCTGAGAACATTTCCAAGGGTAGGCCAGTGGTAGGCGGGAAGCTCCATGACAAACGGAGCAGGTTCACCTGCAAACATCCTGGTTTTCTTGAGCATGATGCCGGAAACAACAATTGCTGCCATTCCGATAAAGTATGCAGATGTTGATACCCACGGTGACTTTCCGAAGATGGCACCTGCAATCATTGCGATGAACGGAACCTTTGCTCCACAGGGGATGAAGGTTGTTGTCATGATTGTCATACGGCGGTCACGCTCATTTTCAATTGTTCTGCTTGCCATGATTCCGGGAACTCCGCATCCTACACCGATGAGCATCGGAATAAATGATTTTCCGGAAAGGCCGAATTTTCTGAACACCCTGTCAAGAACAAAGGCAATACGTGCCATGTAACCGCAGGCTTCCAGGAAGGCCAGCATCAGGAACAGAACCAGCATCTGGGGAACAAAGCCAAGAACTGCACCTACACCTGCCACAATACCGTTAAGAACCAGACCCTTGAGCCATTCATCAGCACCGATTGCATCCAGAGCAGATTCAAATATTGCAGGAATACCTGGTATCCATACACCGTAATCAGCAGGATCAGGCTCTTCACCGATTCTGTCCAGAGTCTGCAAAGCTTCTCTGTAATCATCCAAAGTGGCACTTTCGTATGAAACTTCCAGAGTTTCTTCATCCTCAACTGCATACTCGAAATCGCCGGCAGGCGCCTTTCCGTTTTTCTCAACGTAGGCATCGTAGCCGTCAACAATCAAAGAGGCATCCGAGTACTCCTCGGCCAGTTCTGTATAACCACCGTCAATTCCGAACAGGTGGAAACCATCGCCGAAAATGTTGTCATTTGTGAAATCAGTTGCAGGAGCACCTACGGCCACCATTGCAATCCAGTAGACTGCAAACATGACAAGGGCAAAGATGGGGAGACCCAGCCACCTGTTGGTTACAATTCTGTCAATCTTATCAGAAGTTGAGGAACCGCCTTTTCTCTTCTTTTTGTAGACGGCCTTGATAACCTCTGCAATGTAGATATAACGCTCATTTGTGATAATGCTCTCGGAATCATCATCCAGCTCTTTTTCAGCTGCCTGAATGTCTCTTTCAATATGGGAGAGGGTCTCAAGTGAAATATTGAGTTGTTTCAGAACCTTTTCATCTCTTTCAAAAACCTTGATTGCATACCATCTCTGCTGCTCTTCAGGAAGGTTGTGTACAACAGCTTCTTCAATGTGTGCAAGTGCGTGCTCAACAGGACCTGAGAATGTGTGCATCGGAGGCTTTCTGGTCTGGTTAGCAGCATTAATTGCATGTTCCGCTGCCTCCATGACACCTGTTCCCTTGAGTGCTGAAACCTCAACTACCTTGCAGCCAAGCTGGCGAGAAAGCTCTTCAGAGTTGATTGAATCACCGTTTTTCTTCACAACGTCCATCATGTTAACTGCAAGAACAACAGGAATTCCAAGCTCTACAAGCTGTGTTGTCAGATAGAGGTTCCTTTCAAGGTTTGTACCGTCGATGATGTTAAGAATGGCATCCGGTCTTTCACCGATCAGGTAGTTTCTTGCAACAACTTCTTCAAGAGTGTAGGGGGAAAGAGAGTAGATTCCGGGAAGGTCTGTGATTGTCACACCTTCATGGTTCTTCAGTTTACCTTCCTTCTTTTCAACAGTGACGCCGGGCCAGTTTCCAACAAACTGATTTGAACCGGTAAGGGCGTTGAACAGTGTTGTTTTTCCGCTGTTGGGGTTACCTGCAAGGGCAATTCTGATACTCATAAAGCTACCTCCACCATCTGTGCGTCGGCCTTTCGGATCGACAGTTCATAGTCCCTGACTGTAAGTTCAATAGGATCTCCAAGAGGGGCAACTTTACGTACATAAACAGTTGTGTTCTTTGTGATTCCCATGTCCATGATTCTGCGTTTGACAGCACCTTCTCCGTGAAGTTTCACAACCACGGCGGACTCTCCAACCTTTACATCCCTAAGCGTTTTCATACCATGATTCTCCTTGCAAGTTCACTGCTCACAGCGACCCTGCTTTCCTTGACCTTGACGATAAGATTCCCATTCAGAGTGTTAATCACACTGACTTCACCCCCGATGTTGAATCCCAGGTCCTCCAGATGCCTTTTGACATCCGGGCTTCCTCCAATCTTCCTGATTATTCTGGCTTCGCCGATTTCTGAAAGATTAAGTGGCATCATCGTGATCTCCTTTTATGAGTTAGCATGTGCTAACTGCATCTTTATTATGGTTAGCCATTGCTAACTTGTCAACCGGCTTTTGTAAAACGTTGAAAAATCTGCAATTTTATGGGAATCTATCTGTATGCAGGAATCAGGTGAAATGTACCTTGAGACAATCTATGTCCTCTCACAGAAATCGGACGAAGTCCGTGCCATCGACGTTGGTGAACAGCTTGGCTATTCCAAACCGTCTGTGAGCAGGGGAATGAGCCTTCTGAAGGCCGATGGTCTTGCAGTCACCGACGAGCGCGGTTTTATCAAACTAACTCCCGAAGGGGAGGAAAAGGCTAAGCAAATCTATGAACGCCACCAGATTCTTTCCAGAATTCTTGAAGACCTGGGCGTAAGCGAAAAGACAGCTGCGGAAGATGCCTGCCGCATAGAGCACTACATAAGCGAAGAAACCTTCAATGCCATCAAGGCACATATCAAGAAGTACGGCACAAAAAAATAAAACCCTTGCAGTTATATCCCGCAAGGGTTTTCAGTCTAATCTCAACTGTTGATCAATTACTTCTCAAGAAACTTGTAAACACAAGCTGCAAGAGCAGAACCGGCCATGGGACCTACGATGAAGACCCAGAGGCACTTCATGGGATCTGCGTTGCCGCTGAACATAGCAACAAGAGCGGGTCCGAAGCTTCTTGCGGGGTTGACTGAAGTTCCTGTAAGGCCGATGCCCAGGATGTGGACTACAACAAGTGTAAGACCGATTACAAGACCTGCAAATGAACCATGCTTTGCCTTCTTGCTTGTAACACCGAGAATGGCAATCACAAAGATGAATGTAAGAACAACTTCAACCAGAAGACCTGCAAATGCATTGCCGTTTACTCCGGCAAGGCCGTTTGATCCAAGTCCGCCTGTCTTGTCAGTGACATGACCTGCACCGAAGATTCCTGACAGAACCAAAGCTCCGCAGAATGCGCCAATGCACTGTGAAACAACGTAGCTGACAAAATCCTTTCTTTTTTCTCTTTTTTTCTGTTTTTCTTTGTCATTCGTAGATGGAGTTGACTTAATCTCTTAATGTACAAGGAAATATTGTTTGCAGTGAACTGCTAACTATTTTGCTAACTATAACCTTTTTTGAGATTGGGGTAAAAAGAAATCCTTCCAGTAAGTTTTTTTACTAGAAGGATTTGTAAGTTGAGCGGACAGGGGATCGAACCCTGGACTCTGCTGTCGCCATTCGCTCCGATTCATTTATTTGTTTATATTATAAGACTTTATGTGTGTTTTGTCATTCAAAAATATAACTCATAAAAATCTGTTATCTTTTCTAAGACTGCACTCTTTAAGTGCGTTTTGGTGAGTATTTCAGGGCATTATCCGGGGTTTTTCATCGCTTAAGATGCCGATTTACGCATTTTCAAACAGAGAAAACGCAGATTCCGGCAATTCGAAAAAAATACTCACTGAAAATTCACCTAGGATTAATCAGTCAGTATTTCAGACAATTGATCCTATCATTCAAAACCTTGATACGCTTTATCAGTTCATCGAAAGGCAACGATTCTCCGAATATCATCGATTCCTGCATCGATCTGTAGTCTTCCGCCCATTGTTTCATTACTGTATCAGGAGGGATGATGTCGATGGTCTGAGGCATGAGAGTGTTGTAGTCGAACCCTTTCAGACCGATGAATCTGCGTCTGTGATCGACAATGCTCAGATACAGGTCTCTGTCATGAATGGCCTTCCCGACACCAGTATCCATCATCTTCTCGATGTCATAGAGATGTCTGCTCATACGTTCAGTCCTGACGGAGCCTTCTTTGTGAAATTCCTCATGGAGGAGAAAAATCTTTTCCAGAAAAGTACGCTGTGCCGGTGCAGTTTTGACATCGATTCTGTCATCAGGAATCTTTTCAGCATCAGGGAGAATCTCGGAGACAAAACTCCGTATGGCCCGAACCACTGTAGGTTCAAATATACTGCGTGCTCCGGCCTCGATGACAACTCTGGGTTTCACATATTTGTCAATGTCACTTGAGAAGACACTCTCATAACGGACATATATCTTTTCAGGATCCGTCGTACTGACAGGAGTAACCTCCACATCAACATCGAACAATTCATTCGGAATACCGGAAGCTGTAAGCCCAGTCTCGACGGCAGACTTCAAATCTGTTCGGACGAAAGAACACGAGGCACGTCTGAGTTTGTCGCTTATCTGTGTTCTTGTGAGCTCGCCAGAGAGCCCCAAGAACCTGCGGTCTATTGCAATGTCTATGTCTTCCGAAAACCTCTCAATCAGACCCCATCCTTTACTCAGAGATGTTCCTCCCTTGAAGGACATATTGTCCCTGAATTGGGAGGAGAATAGAGCGCGTATAACCTGAACAACCCACCAGTCTTTCTCTGCAGCTTCGGCTCTGATTTTCTTTGACGCACCCACAAAAGTGAAGACGTCTTTTTTCTCTTGTCTTGTAAGATCAGTCAGCATTTTTCACACCTCTTTTAAGCGCCCTTGATATCCATTCGGGTGCCAATCTCAGATCGGATTCGAAGACCTTGCCGTCTACAGAGGCACAGAGATTTCTAAGCCTCACAATCTCATCTTCTGTGATATTTTCTTCTTTGATTTCACGCATGGCAGAAACCGCTGTCTGAACGACCGGACTGTTGTATGCAAAGTTCCTTGCCGCCGCAGCTTTGAACTTAATCGTGCGTCCGTCATTGAGCTTGATAACCCTTGCTGTTCCGTCAGTTCCGAACACAGCAACAGAGGGTACCTGCGTAGTCAATCCGGCTTTGTAAAGCGCATAACTTCCAACAGGAATAATCCGTGCTTTCTCGGATTTTGCAATGGCATTTGCTACATCATCAATGTCGGGAGGGACAGCTGATTTCAGAACCTTTGAGTACCTTGGAATGTAAAAGACTCCGGGAGCAATTCTTGCAATCAGATTGCTTTCAACCATGCGTGCAAGATAGACTCTGAGCACCGCTTTGTCTTCAATCTCGAGATCATCAGACAAGAACACAGAACCTGTCTCAAAACGGTTTATTTCACGAACGAGTTTCTGGAAGTTTGAATCTTCTTTCACGGCTTTCATATGTTACAATTTTATGATAAAAACATAACATGTCAAGAATTTCTGTAAGGTTTGCAGAGAGGCCATTTCTGAGGCAGTATGAAATCAGCGAAAAACGACCCTCCACAAGATAAAAAGAGCAGCGTGCGTACAAACATGCTAAATAGTGTTGTAAATTGTTTGTGTAAAAAGAATAATAATGAAGACAAACAAAAACCATGTACGTCCAAATCCGAATATAACACCCTATAAATGATTGTATCTACAGGAAATAAGTGTACGCACATACCTATTTTTTTGATAAAAGCGGTGTACGCACACAAAAATGGCCCGGCGGCGCCGATTTCACTCAAGAAAACGGATAGTCTTCTCTGTTTTCAAGCATCTTGTCTTTCGTATCATTCGGTGTGTAGTCAAAGTCCATGTCAACGGAAAGCCTCGGGAGGTTCAGAATTGCCAGGTTGATTGCTGTTCCGCCTTTAAGGGCAAGATGTTCACTGAGTAAACAATCTTTATTAATGAATCTCAGAATGTCAGTCAGCCGAATCACCTTTTCAAAGGTGTCACGTACAAATCCATATTGTTTTGCGGTTCTTCCGAGTTCTGCTTTATCAAACCTTCTCATCGGTCAAGTCCTTCATATATTCGTAGGTCTTCTCTGATACTATCAACTGCCAATCGGAATCATATTTTCCGTTACGTGCATCGTAAGAAACATAGCGATGACTTTTTCCTGATTCCTGCTTGCAGAGATCAATGAAATCACCTGAAATGCCAAGATGCTCTTTGAACATTGAAAGGAAGAATCCCGTCTTCTGCCAAAGAAACTGATTGCCATACAGAGTGATGTAATCCTTCAATTTCTTTTCATCAAGCTTGGGACAGACCTTCAGGATCTCAAGCAATTCTTCTGTTCCGGCTATCCTGTCTATGCTTTTTATGCTGTCTATGACTGTACGTTCAAGTGATGTTACTCTGATTCCGCCTCCGAACTCAGGAGTATCTATTTGATCCAGGAAACCTGTCTTGATGCAATGGAATGAATAACCATCAAATGAGAAATCACGGAATAGGGTTTGCGATGAGACGTAGACATCATAATAAATCTGATTCATTACACCATAGTACTCAAAGGCCGTATGGTGAGAAACGCAGGAAGTTGGAGTAATGGTACTTGCAATCTGAAAACGGTTGGCAACCGGTGAATTTGTCTCTCCGCTGATGCATGTGTACATGTTGTTTCGGATCTTGATTGCCAATCCTTTTCGTACAAGAGCCTTTACAGCTGAACGTGCAGATTCGTAGTTGCTGTAATATTGCAGAACATCATCTATGGAGAATACAGGATGTTTCATCATCTCAAAATAGATATTCATATTAAAATCTCGCCAATATGGTCTAAATATAAACCATTTTGATTCAAATGTAAACATTTTGGCCAAATTCACAAGTTCACAATCTGTTTGGCAACATCCATGACTGTGTTCAAATCAGATGGGACAAGATGCAGATAGTGCCTGGTCATTTCCTGACTCTCATGGCCGACAGTCGCTCTGACCAGTTCTCCGTTCACTCCGTTCGCTACAAGCCTTGTGTTGAAGAAATGCCTGAAGGAGTGGAAAGAGAGACCTTCTTTCTTCCAGTCAATTCCGTTAGCTTCAAGGACCTTATGAAGACGCATGCTGATGAACTGAAAGTCTATGGGTTTTTCACCATTGAGACTGAAAATCAGTTTATTCGGTTTCTTGAAGTAGGGAAGGCTTGTTTGTAAGGAAATAAAGCAGGGAGAAACCACTCTAAGCTATATAACAGCTAAAAGTAAATGTTTTCTTGTTGAGTAAGAATTCTTGAAAGGTAAAATAGTGACAGCATAGCCACCTCTTTGATTGAGTTTGCTTACAAAAATATTCTTGACAAAATGATAATCCACTCTTACCATAATGTTAGATTTGAGGAGGAATGCCATGAGTAGCATCGGAGGTAGAATTGCAGAATTACTTGAACAATCCAAGTATACACAAAAGGAATTGGCAGGTATGGTTGGCGTAACTGAAGCAGCAATGACAAGATACTTAAAGGATGAACGTACTCCGAGAGCAGAGGTTATTGCAAATTTGGCTACTGCACTGAATACAACATCGGATTACTTAATAAATGGAGTTGAAGATCATGAGGGCTTTTCTGAAATACAGCGCTTAGTAGCAAGAAATGCTTCTGGTATGACAGATGAACAGAAAATGGAGCTCATTAGGATTATTTTGAACAAATGATGACAGAATCAGATGAATACTTGGATAAAATTATTCTTCCTTCCTCTTTGTATAGAGAAATAGAACATAGGGTAGTGGATATGTTCTATCAAAACAGTATTCATTCAGTTCCTATTGATCCATTTGAAATTGCAAAAAACGAAGGTTTTGAATTAGTTCCATTTTCAGAGTTAAGAAAAGATCTGAAAGAAACAGTAAAAAACGATGAATATGATGGTATGAGTTTTCATTATGCACCAGCAAATAAATTCATTATCTTCTACGATGACAGTCAGTCTTTTCCTAGACAACGTTTTACTCTGTTTCATGAATTTGGACATATCTATATGGGGCATAAAGAAGAAAGTGCATTAGCAAATAAGATTGCAAACTATTTTGCTGCATATGCAATTGCACCACTTCCATTAATTTTGAAATACAAATGTAACAGTATCCCTGACATCCAAAATACCTTCCATACATCTACTGAGACAGCAGGTTATCGTTTTGATTCTTACTCCAAGTGGCTGATGTATAAACGAATAACACCAAATGACGAACGATTACTGAAATTATTTAACTCTGAGGAGGTTACTATCTGAGAATTATTAAAGCAGTTTCGCCTTATGTGTTTAGCAGGCATGTAGGTGAAAGGACAGACGGTATACAGGACATATTTGGTATTCCACGTGGAAATAATACCAGATTTCCTGTTTCTTTTCGGCATGTGTTTTTAAGGACACAGGGAATTTGATATATGAGACATACAAAAGCTCCATATGTTAGGGATGTGTATCTTGGCTATTTGATACAAGGTGCAAGACGCACATCAAAAGAAGGTTATCCAATAATTGAACCCTGGATGGTGGCAGAAAAACCGCCAAAGGACATAGTTCAATGGGATAAGCGCAGTACAGTAAAGGATAAGTCACAATTTGCAATATCGTTTTACTGTAAAGACCAGTACTTCTCTTCATTACAATGTAATCCAAAGAAGTACACGAACGAAATTAAAGAATATGAATGTGTTGTTGGAATGGATGCAAGTCCATTTGACAACATGCCGCCGGTAGTCCAGAAGAGTCAAATCTATGATAACCTGGCAATCACTTACTACTATGGGAGACAAGGAATCCCTGTAATTCCAAATATTCGTGTTGGAACTGATTGTACGATTGATTCCTTGGATGCTTATCCGCGTAACACGTTGATTGCTATTGGAAGCAACGGTTTTACTCGTGAGCTCTTTAACAGAGAAATCTTTAGAGAACAGGTCAAAATCATCGTAGATAACTTACATCCAACAGGTATTGTTGTTTACGGGCCTGCATCTGATGCAATTTTTTCTGTTGCAAAAGCAGCTTCTATACCTGTTTTTCAGTATGACGCCTTTATGACAAGGCGTTACAAGAAGAGAAAATCTGGAGGTGAATTATGAAAGGATATGATTCATCTTTTGGAGGGTATAATACTGCTGGATCGAGAGATGTTAAAGTAGTTTCATCAGTTTCAACAACCATGGCTCACTCTATTCCGGAAACATCCGTACCGAATTCTGTCAAAATTAAGTATGACAAGAAAGGGAATAAAAGTTCGGAGAGATACTATGGCACTGACGGTAAAGCGTATCTTGATATAGACTATACTGATCATGGAAATAAAACTTCACATCCTGTTGTGCCCCATCAGCATAATATTAGCTGGGAAGATGGAAAAATGAAAAGAGGTGTAGGTAAGGAGATAAACAAATGACAAAACAGAAATTTCAAGAATTAATAGACGGCGGTCGTGAGATTGAATTTGAATACTCAGGAAAACGTTTTTCAATTACATACTATGAGCCGAATGGAAGTTTGGTTATTTCCTTTTGTGAGTTTTACAAGGAAATAACCGATGTAGAAACTTTTGAACAGCTTTGTAATATTGAACGCTACGGCGTAAAGGTCATAGATATGGTTGAATCCATATCGGATGATGATATTGATGTATTTTGAGAGATTGTTGATTTCTACAAAAAAAAACGCATTGATAATTGTTAGCAGCAATTATCAATGCGGGTAGGACATATTTGGTATCCCACGTGGTATATTCATTGTAATTGACATAGATTTGTTTGTCATTACTAATCTATAACAAATCATAACTTTCCATCTGTACATTGGATTATGCAATCATATGGAATAGATATCGATTCCCTCATTTGAATCTTACCCCAGTCATTCATTGTTCCATTATAGATTATTGTTTTTAGCGCATCGCAATTATAGAAAGGTTCATATCTGAAAGTGTCAACAGACTTTGGTATAGAAATCACTGATAAAAGAGTACAGTCAGCAAATGCGAATCTATCAATAGTTTTCACAGTACTTGGGATAATTAAGGAAGTGATTTTTTTACATTTTGCAAAAGCTAAAAGAGGAATATTGGTTATTCCAGATGGTATTTCTACTTGTCCAGATAAAATAATGCCATCTACGTAAAGATTTGTTGCATAATTCATAGGATTTGCTTCAGAGTGATTACTTGAATACTCAAACGAAATATTCAACCATGAAGAAAGATCAGCAACGAATACATTTTTAAGGCTCCTACAACCTCTGAATGCACTCAATTCTATTCTTCTAACAGAATTAGGAATAATTAAATCAACTAATCCTGAACAATCTCTAAAAGCTTCAGAACCAATACTAGTAACAGAGTCGGGAATTTCAAAACTGGTAATACTACTACAGGATTCAAAAGATCCTTTTTCTATTCGTTCTATGGAAGAATTTGACGAAAAAACAATTTTGGAAAGACTTGAACATCCAGAAAAAGCATAGGCTCCTATACTGGTAACAGACTCTGGGATAGTAATACTTTCTAGACTTCCCCAGTAGATAAAAAGACTAGGTGCTATTGTTTTTACTCCATCTGGAATTATAAAGCTTTTAACACTGTAGTTTTGTCCAAAATAACAATTGTCCTGTTCAAATTGATCAATTACATAGTCTCTAATGATGGGAGGTACTCCATCGCAATTGATAGTAAATGATTCTGTGTTGTTTCCAGTGCCAGCAATACATTTTAATGAATTGTTAGTTAACAGAAGACAATATAATGTAAGAATTCCATTGTCAAAGCGATTCATTGAATCTCTTCTGGAACCAGAATACTCCCAGATAGAACCTGTTTCATCTTTAACTTTAAGAATCCCGTAAGAAACTTCTTTTGGCTTATTGCTAATTGAATCAATTACACTGAGAAGAACCACTGGCTCACCATTGTGATTTCCTGTTTCAAATATTAACTTAGTATTTCCGTCAAGATACTCTACATACGACTCAGTTGTTTCATCTCCGAAGTCATCTAACCAGTAATGTAATGACCATTTTTCATTCTGCTCAGCAAAACAGAAAAGGCATATCACGAACAGACAAAGAATAACACTAATAGTTTTTTTCATAGACTCTTCATTTCTTCCTCATTTAGATTCAACTTCCTTTCATAAACAGAAACTTATAAAAAAGTTGTTATGAACCACCTTCCTTCCTTTGATTCGGACAGACTAATATATAGTATCATGGCAATCTTGTGCGATATAGATTTAGATATCGTAAAATATATCAATTTGTAATATATTTTTTTCTTCAGCAATGAATCTACGATGATATCTAGGGAAAAGGTTGATTATTGCATGAACGATAATGTGCTTAAAATCAAACGTCGGGGCGAGGATGGTTATAAACTCATCTCAGTCCGGATAAAGGAAGAGACGCTTGAATCATTAGACAAACTAGCTTCCGAAACAAATTATTCCAGAAACGAACTAATTAACATGCTTTTAAGCCACAGTGTTGAGCATGTTCAGATTGAGAAATAACTATTCTTCAAGTCCATTACATCCACATTGTCTTTATTTATTGTAATGATTGTGATTCTTGTAGAAAAAAAATAACCAATAAAGGTGTTTGAGCCTTGCTTGTGGGGCGAAAAGAGGGTCTTTCTTATGTCAAAAAAATCATAATATGACTTAATCTTTTACTATACAATGAAATATTGTTTGCAGTGTACTGCTAACTATTTTGCTAACTATAACCATTTTTGGGATTAGAGTAAAAAGAAGTCCTTCCAGTAAGTCTTTCTACTAGAAGGATTTGTGTTTTGAGCGGACAGGGGATCGCCTTTGCCTCCCGGAGGTCCGGCAAACGCCGCCTCCGCTGGCCGTTCTTGCGCCAGCTCAGAACGTCCTTAACGCTACGTTTCGCTCCCCTGAATGACCCTATCAAACACTAAAGGCACCTGTTTCAAGGTGCCTTCATGTTTGAGCGGACAGGGGATCGAACCCTGGACCCGCAGATTAAGAGTAGCCAAATGGCTCGTATCTCTTGGTAGTAAAACGACTTATTTTGTCACTTTTTACTGAAATATCACTTTACTTCTACTGTGTTTAATAGTATCACACTGTATTTCTGTGTGTCTGCAAGAAGTTGTATGAATCATGCAATTTTTGATAACTAATTGCTGACTATTTTGCTGACTATAACCTATTGAGAAAGAGGAAAACAACAATTACGAAAACTGTGTCATTTAGTTTTGGACTCATCAATCATTGCTGCAACAGCATTCCCGATAGCTTTTGCAAAGAGAGGAGGAACAGCGTTGCCAACCTGCTGATACTGTTTATCCTTTGTTCCTTTAAAAATGAAAGAATCTGGGAATGACTGCAACCTTGCGGCTTCTCGAACGCTGATT
>Ga0310696_10004766_pt1 | contig 16556 bp, 15 predicted proteins | sample AusTroGonzalo_MG_4_FD_203885 | JGI IMG/M metagenome (GOLD analysis project Ga0310696, IMG submission 203885) | Bovine rumen microbial communities from tropical cattle in Woodstock, Queensland, Australia - Gonzalo_02 (v2) (version 2) | ecosystem: Host-associated > Mammals > Digestive system >...
GCCTCGTCGAGCATTTGAAGATATGTATCGCGGTTATCCGATTTGAACGGAAGCCAGACCAAGCTGTTATCTATAAAGTAAGCATAAACGGCGTAAAACGCTTTTGCCTCCAAATCCGAGGACTCTTCGAACAACTTTGCCGCCGAACGCGTTTGCAACGCGCCCTTGACGGGATGACCCGTTTCCAAAAGAACATACCCGATTTCATAATTGCGGAGAGCGTCCCAAAGCCCTTCGAGCTTACAAGATTTCAAATTCTTAGCAGCCGCTTTTATCGAGGCCGTATCGCCCTTGTCATCGTAAAGGCTTACGCGAATGATGCCTTGAAAAAGGCAGCCCACGCCATCGTTTTCGAGACGGAGCTTACGCGCCAAATTGAACGCCTCGACATAGTCAAGTTCCATCGTCTTTTGCGTAATCTGTTCTGCGAGCGCATTTTGCGACGGTGAAAGCGTAAAAGATGGCCCATCGGCAAGAGCCAGGCCGCATACCCAAAAACACAATATGGTTATTCTCGAGAACATTGATTCCAATTTACAAACTTTTGATGTCGCGCACCACACGCAAGCTTCAATGCCATTTTCTATATTCCCCGTCATGGATAGAGCACGCCGCCGCAAATTTGGACAGAATTTTTTGGATGTCGAAACCGCCACCGCCATCGCAGGCGATTTGCCCGCAGACGCAGGCGAATACGTTCTTGAAATTGGGCCTGGTCACGGCGCCCTCACGGAACATTTGCTCAACCGCGGGCTAGAACTCACCGCCGTAGAAATCGACGAGCAGTGCGTCGAAGTCTTGAAAGAGAAATTCAAGGACTACAAGAACTTCAACATTGTCAACATCGACTTTTTGAAATTCGACTTGCAATCATTCTTGGATGCACACGAAAGGCCGTGGGTTACCGGCAACCTGCCATACAACGTAAGTACAGCAATTATCGCAGGACTCATGCCGCGATTGCATTTGACAAAAGGCTTCATGGGAATGGTGCAGCTCGAAGTTGCCGAGCGCATTTGCGCAGAACCTTGCTCCAGCAATTACGGGAGCCTTTCCGTGCTCGTTTCTGCATTTGCGGACACGCAGATTTTGCGCAAGATCGGGCCGGAGCATTTTACGCCAAAGCCGAATGTCGATAGCGCCACGATGCTTTTGACACCGCGCAAAGACGCCCTCCAGGCGCCTGACGGATTTTTTGATTTTGTCCGTACCGCATTCACGCAAAAACGAAAGACTCTCGCGAACTCTTTCGGACGTAATTACGACAAGAAGAAAATCCAGGCGACAATCGAACTTTTGGATTGGCCCACGACCGTCCGCGCCGAAGAACTCAGCCCCGAACAGTTTTTGAATTTCTATAAAGCGTTTAAAGACGACTTACTTTAAAGTCATTCTGCACTTATTGCGGAATCGGCATTAAACGTCATTCTGACGCCGTAGGCGGAAGAATCTAGTAAAGGTTCAAAACATAATTCATTGTACAAATGAAAATCAAAATCCTTATCGACAACATCAGCGGTTACGTTCGCGACATTCGCAGCACTTGCGATTCTCGCACATCCGAAGTTTCACAAAAGCATCTGAAAGGCGAATGGGGACTTTGTGTCTACACGGAATTTAACGGCAAGCGCATTCTGCTCGACACGGGAGCCTCCGCACAATTCGCAAAGAACGCCGCCTACATGGGCATCGACATTTCCAAAATCGATGCAGGCGTCTTGAGCCACGCTCATTACGACCACGCGAACGGCATGCAGGAATTTTTCAACAAGAACGACCACGCTAAATTCTACTTGCGCGACGCTGCCTGCGAAAACTGTTACCACACGCACAAAATTTTCAAGTTCTTTACATACCAAGAATACATCGGCATCCGCAAAGGGACTCTCAAGAAAAATGCAGACCGCATTGTATTCGCAAAAGGCGACTGCGAAATTTTCCCAGGAGTTACGCTCGTCGGTCACAAGACTCCGAACCTCGACGAAATTGGCAAACGCGCCCACATGAGCGTCAAGGAAAACGGCAAGTACCGCCCCGACAGTTTCGACCATGAACAAAGTCTGGTCTTCGATACGCCCAAGGGACTGTTCATCATGAACAGCTGCAGCCACGGCGGCGCCGACAACATCGTCAAGGAAATCGAAGCGACATTCCCCGGCAAACAAATCTACGCCATTCTCGGCGGATTCCACCTTTTCCGCACATCCGACGACCGCGTGAAAGCATTCGCCGAACGCCTCCGAGATTTGAACATTCAAAAAATCTACACAGGCCACTGCACGGGCCAACGCGCCTACGAAATTCTACACGATGTACTTGGCGGCAAAGTCGAACAAATGCACACCGGCATGGAAATTGAAGTGTAGCCCATACAAAAAAAACAACCAAAAAGATTGATTATTCCAAGCAAAGGCTAATCCATTCTTTTATTTATTCTAATTTATCATTTAAAACAGATTTCCATTAACAAGGTATTACTTATGAAAAAACTTTTTGTAGTTCTACTCATCCTCTGCGTTACCACACTTTCTTTTGCACAAGAAAAAAAACATACTCTCACTTTTAAAAGAGGTTTTTTCACAAACGACTACCTCATTGACGGGCAAGAAGTCAGTTGTTCTGATTTCGAATACGAACTCACACGTGATTACGAAGCCATTAGCAAATGGGATACAGGCAATATGATGAAATATGTCTCATGGGGTATAGCATTTGGCGGTGGATTTCTTATAGGATATGGAATAGCCCAAGGCTCACAATACGGAGCAGACCATAGTTACAAGTTTAAATTAATGGCCGGTGGAGTACTCATTGTGGCGGCATTCATCGTTGAACGTATCGGCAACTCTAAAAAAGATGACGCCGTTGAGCTTTACAACAAAAAAATTGGCAAAATTGCAGGGAACGAATCTGTCAATCTGAGTCTCGTTCCTACTGAACAAGGCGGCATCGCTCTAGCATTCAATTTCTAAAACAAAAGCCCCTTACGGGGCCTATAAGATTCTACACGATGTACTTGGCGGCAAAGTCGAACAAATGCACACCGGCATGGAAATTGAAGTGTAAAAAAATCACTGGATTCTAGCCCATAGAGCTTAACTCTACTAAGGTGCAAAGCCCCAAGTATCGTATATCGGACTTTCAGTCCTCAGAATGACGGTTTCCATTACACTGGATCGTTTGTGAGCAACAAGTTCTTGATATTAATCAAGAACGGTTGCGAGAGTGAGCGCATATTACACTTCACCTTTAACTTTAGCGCGAACGGTCTATAACTGCTTAGAGTAGTCGCGTTCGCCAAAGAGCGCCGTCCCCACGCGGATCATCGTAGAGCCTTCTTCAATCGCGACATCCAAATCAAGTGTCATGCCCATCGAAAGTTGATCGAACTTGGCAAATGCTCCACCTTTCGCAAGGAATTTGTCGCGCAGCCCACGCAAGAATGCAAAGCATTCGCGGCTGTCTTCGGCTACACCCGTATTCTTGCCAATCGTCATGAGACCGCGGAAACGCAAATGCGGGAAATTTTCGCTTTTGCCATCGACTGCGGCACCCGCGCGCTTTTCTAAATCTTCAAGGAAAGCTTCAGCTTCATGCACATCAAGGCCGCTCTTCGTTTCTTCTTCGCCCGCATTCACCTGGAACAAAATATCGAGAATTTTTCCCTGACCATTTGCAGCCGCCGCACAGACCTTTTCAAGCTTTTCCACCGCTTCGATGCTCGCGATAGAATGGATGCAGTCGGCCACAAGCGCCGCCTTCTTGAGCTTGTTACTTTGCACAGGACCAATCACATGGCAACGCACGCGGCTTCCGTCCTTTGCCGTGCGCGGCTCGGAAAATTTGAGTTCCGCCTCTTGCACGCGATTTTCGCCAAAGTCCGTAGCACCAAGCGCAATTGCATTTTCCACGGCTTCTGCCGGGTGGAACTTGCTCACCCACACAAGCTTAACCGATTCACGGCTGCGGCCCGCATTCTTGCAAGCCTCGTCAATCCTTGCTTCGAGAGCTGCAAGGTGCTCGCGCATTTCATCAAGAGTGAATTCCATAATAGCAGTAAACAGTGGTTAGTGGTTAGATATAAGATTGCGCCTGCAGCGCTTTGAGGTTAATAGATTAATAACGAGCCAAAAGATAATAAATCAACAAGAAGCTATAAATTAATTATACCAAGTAGCATTATACCAAAAGGTATAATTTTTACTCAACTGGACACATAACTAAATGTCCAAGCCAATATCCAAATTTTATAAGAATCAAATACCCAATCACCAATATTACCAATTCTATTTTTCTTTTAGGACCTTTCCAACTACAATAAATCAAAAGTTCGGTATTTAAAAAAGCAAGTCCCATATAAAAGATGGGCAACACAAAAGTCATGAACATAAAAATTAAAGACATCCCTAATGACATAACTATGTAGAATGCATTATAAACTATCCATATTTTCATAACCATACGCTTCATTATTAGCGACTTTCCTACGATACCAAGGCAGTGGCAAATAAAGCAATGCCATCGTCACAAGCATGCAAAGGACAATGCTTATTTTTTGAATAACATTTATTACAGGATGTTCACACCGACAATTATTCATAATTGCTTTTTCATGTCTAATATAAAAAATCTATTCACCAGTTAATATATTACTTTTCTCAAAAAGATTTTTATAAATTATAAAGTACCAGTTTCAATGTACTGGATTTTACTATATCTTTTCTTATATCCTTTGCTATATCGTTTGCTAGATGAACCAGCGTACCGATTCAATTCAAACAACCACATAGCCTAAAGGAAATGAAAATATATCTTGACAACTGCTGCTACAACCGGCCATACGACGACCAAAGCCATTTGACCATTTCTATTGAAGCACAAGCGAAATTGCAAATACAAGCTCTCGTAAAAGCACAAAAATTGCAATTGGCATCATCATTTATTCTCGATTACGAAAATTCTTGTAATCCATACACAGACAGAAAATCCGCTATAACAAAATTTTTGAATGAAAATGTATTGGATTATGTAGGAAGCGACAAATCAGATTTAATCGCTACAAATGCCAAGAAAATCATGGCAACAGGGGTAAAAATGAAGGACGCTTGCCATATTGCCTGTGCGGAATTAATGAATTGTGATTATCTTTTAAGTACAGACAAGCGGATGCTTAAATACCAAAGCAATTTAACAAAATTGCTCAATCCCATAGAGTTCCTTAACCTAATAAGCGGAGGTGCTGAATATGATAACTGAAATCACTCCACCAGCAACAATCGAACTGCTTTCCAGAGGAATGGAATGTCTCATTCGTGAACTTGGGGTCGTTGACACAGAGTATTTCATCGCAGCAGTCCAAAGAGAACGATTCGACTACACTAAATGGCAACGTGAACATTTCGATAAAATGGATCTGCAAAATTTCGTTGACAAGGCCGCAGCCTACGCCAAAGAAAAAGGCAAATAGTCATACACATTAATAAAACCATTTAGTATAATACTAAATGGTTTTACTTTTCAATCGCTTATAAATAGAAAATCCTTGAATCCTTCCCCTTTACAGGGTCAGGATGACAAATCAAGGATAACTGGACTTGTGGGACTTTTTAATTACGCTTTCTTCGTAGATTTTTTCGCGGGCTTCTTCGCAACAGGTTTTGCGGCAGTCTTGACAACTTTTGCGTCAGCATTTTTCGCTTCGGATGGTTCGGCAAGCTCACCAACCTTCGCGGTATTCCCGTCTTTCGTCTGACCCGTCTTCGGCATTTTGAACAAAATCTTCACGAGTTCGTCAATATGCTTGTGCGTGAAAATCTTGAGGCCCTTCTTTGCCGGTTCCGGAAGTTCCGCCACGTCCTTCTTGTTGCCTTCGGGCAAGTGGAGCGTTTTAACGCCAGCGGCAAGCGCGGCAAGAGCCTTTTCGTTGAGACCGCCTATCGGGAGGCAGGCGCCCGTAAGGCTCACTTCGCCCGTAAACGCAATGTCCGGTGAAATCGGCTGCTTTGTAAACGCACTCAAGAGGCAGAGCGTGAGCGCGATACCTGCAGAGGGTCCGTCCTTCGGCACGGCACCTTCCGGCACATGGATGTGGATGTCCGTCTTTTTGACAATCGCGGGATCGATGCCAAATCGCTGCAAGCGTTCACGGACAAGCGAAACGGCAATCTGTGCGGATTCCTTCATCACGTCGCCAAGCTTACCTGTCAAAATGAGCTGTCCCTTGCCGCTCAAGAGCATACATTCGATAGGCAGAATTTCGCCACCGACACTTGTCCATGCAAGGCCAGTCACGACGCCAGGGCGACCCGGTTCCGGCAGCTGGTTGTCAAGAAAACGCGGAGCCCCGAGATACTCGTGGAGAACTTTCTCTGTCATTTCCGGTTTGAATTTCTTGCCCATCACAATGTCTTTCGCACGATGGCGTACCGCATTTTCGAGCACGCGTTCAAGTTCACGTACGCCCGCTTCCCGCGTCCAGCCACGCATCACATACGAAATAACTTCATCCGTAAAGCTTACCTGTTCGTCAAGTTTCACGCCGGTACGTTCGCAAATGCGCGGTAGCAAATACTTGCTTGCAATCTGCAACTTTTCGTGCGGGTAGTAGCCCGGCAAGCGTACGATTTCTAGGCGGTCGCGCAAGGCTTCGGGGATTTCGCCTTCGGAGTTTGCCGTTGCGATGAACAGCACGCGGCTAAGGTCAAGCCCCACTTCCATAAAGTGGTCGGTAAAGTCGTGGTTCTGTTCCGGGTCCAAGACTTCGAGCATGGCACTTGCAGGGTCGCCTCTGAAGTCGCTCGCCATCTTGTCGATTTCATCGAGCAAAATCACGGGGTTCATGCACTTCGCACGGCGCAACGCATGGATGAATCGCCCAGGCATCGCACCGATGTATGTGCGGCGATGACCGCGGATTTCAGCTTCGTCACGCACGCCACCGAGCGTAATGCGTACAAAATTTCGCTGCATGGCATTTGCGATCGATTCCACAAGCGTCGTCTTACCCACGCCCGGAGGGCCAACGAGGCAGAGAATCGGAGCGCGGCGTTCCGTACCGGTAAGTTTCAGCACGGCTACGTATTCCATGATGCGTTCCTTGACCTTGTCTAGGCCAAAGTGCTTGGAATCGAGTTCCGACTTCACCTTCTTCATGTTGAGAACGGTGTCGGTATAGACTCCATAAGGAATGGAGAGGAACCAGTCCACATAATTGCGGCTCACCGCATATTCCGGGGACGTCGGTTGCATCATGCGCATGCGGTTGATTTCTTCTTCTAGCTTGTCCTGAATCGCCTGGCTAAACTTTTTCGCCTTGATTTTCTTGAGCAGCTGGTCGGGCTCCGAAGAACCTCCATTTTCGCCATCCAGTTCATCCTGAAGTTGACGGATCTGTTCAGAAATAAACCATTCCTTCTGCTGCTGCGCCATCTTCTGGCGAACATTCTGCTGCACACGGATAAGCACGTTTTCGTTGTCCTGCGCCAGCTGCATCAGGCTAATCAAACGTTCCGCAAGTGCGTCAATCGACTCCACTTCCAAAAGCGCCTGCTTTTCGGAAAGCGAAACCTGCAAGAACGGGACCATCCCGTAAAACGCGTTGATGTGGCTATCCATCGTAAACAGCGCTTCGACCATGCCCTCGGCGATGTTCCGGTGCATCGCATAGTCACGGAACATGTTCAGCACGTCTTCAAACTTATCGCACTTGTCTTCGGGCTTGATAAAGTTTTCCCTCGGGGAGACCGTCACCTGCAAAAATCCATCGCGCAAAATGATCGAACGCAGATCCACCACGGAGTCCCCCTCAAGGACAACCTTCACGCAACCATTCGGGAACGGCGTCACGTTCACCACGCGCGCAATCACGCCCACTGTATAGAGATCGAGCATCGGATTGTCAAGCGACTCCTGCTCCACATTTTTCTGGGCGACCAAGATAATTTCGTTATTGTGGTTCTCGGCAAATTCAAGGGCACGCAACGACATTTCGCGGCCCACCAAAATGCGCCTCGTCGTGAGCGGAAAAACAACAGCATCCCTCAAAGGGAGCAACGGATAGGTTTTATTAAAATCAAAAGCCATGTTATAAAATTAGTAAACCTCGCAAAACTGCGAGGTAATGTGGTTGTCTAGGCGACGTCTGTCTTAGATTTCTTTGCGTTCCCGCCACCCGAAGATGGTTTTGAATAAAGACTATCCTTCACCATCTCGACGGTCATAGTGAATTTTTTCTCGCCAGAGCCCGGCATCTTGAACATTGCCTGTTGCAACACGCGTTCCATCACGGACCTAAGCCCACGTGCACCCGTCTTGCGGGTCATGGTCTCGCGGACAATTTCCTTGAGGGCATCGTCTTCGAACTCAAGCTTGATGTTGTCCATGGCGAACAAGCTCTTGTACTGCTTCACGAGAGCGTTCTTCGGCTGCGTCAAGATGTTCATGAGCGCGGTTTCGTCGAGTTCTTCGAGTGCAACGGCAATCGGCAAACGTCCGACAATTTCCGGGATGAGGCCGAACTTGATCAAGTCTTCCGGTTCAAGCTGCTTGAAGAGTTCACTCAAGCTGTTCTCGCTCGCCGTGTGGATTTCGGCGCCAAAGCCCATGCCGCCCTGGTTCACGCGCTGGGAAATAATCTTGTCCAAGGTTTCGAAGGCGCCACCGCAAATGAAGAGGATGTTCTTCGTGTTCACCTGCACAAGCGGCTGTTCGGGATGCTTGCGGCCACCCTTCGGAGGAACAGACGCGACGGTGCCTTCCAGGAGCTTCAAGAGGCCCTGCTGCACACCTTCGCCACTCACGTCGCGAGTGATGGAGGGATTCGCGGTCTTACGTGCAATCTTGTCGATTTCGTCGATAAAGATGATGCCGCGTTCGGCCTTCGCCACGTCGTAATCGGCTGCCTGCAAGAGTCGCACGATGATGCTATCGACATCTTCGCCCACGTAGCCTGCTTCAGTGAGTACCGTCGCATCGGCAATCGTGAACGGCACGTCCAGAAAACGGGCCATCGTCTGCGCGAGGAGCGTCTTGCCGGAACCGGTCGGACCGACCAGGAGCAAGTTCGACTTTTCGACATCGACATCGTCCTTGGACTTGTGCGTCTGCTTGTAACGCAAGCGCTTGTAATGGTTGTAAACCGCCACAGAAAGCGCCATCTTCGCACGGTCCTGCCCAATGACAAAATCGTCCAAGTGCGCCTTGATTTCAGTCGGGAGCGGAAGCGGCTTTGTGGAAATTTCCTTCGCTTCCTTTTCCTGTTTCGTACGGGCCAGGTCTTCTTCCAGGATACGGCTACACATACGTATGCAATCGCTGCAAATATACGCACCTGCACCGGTAATCATCTTTTCGACCTGTTCCGCCGGCTTTCCGCAAAAACTGCAACTCACCGCCGGGTGGTTTTTGCCACTACGATACATTAAACACCCTCTTTACGCGGCACAAAAATTTCATCGATGACGCCAAATGCCTTGGCCTCTTCCGGGCTCATGTAAAAGTCGCGATCCGTCTTTTCACGGACTTCCTCGACCGCCCTGCCAGTGTGCTTTGCGACAATTTCGGTAAGGGTATCCTTGGTACGGATAATTTCCTTGGCGGTAATCTGAATATCCGTAGATTGTCCGGTAGCGGCGCCCGACGGCTGGTGCAACATGATGCGGGAATGCGGGAGCGCATAGCGCTTGCCCTTGGTGCCTGCAGCAAGGAGCACGGCGGCCATCGAAGCACAACTGCCAATGCAGATCGTAGCGATATTCGGGCGTACGTGCTGCATAGTATCGTAAATGGCAAGCCCTGCCGACACGTAACCGCCCGGGCTGTTTATGTACAGCGTGATATCCTTTTCCGGATTCTCGTATTCCAGGAAAATCAACTGGGCCATGACGTTGTTCGCCACTTCGTCGTTGATCGGCGTGCCCAAAAAGATGATGCGTTCCTTGAGAAGTCTGGAATAGATATCATAAGCGCGTTCGCCGCGCCCGGTAGTTTCAATGACGGTAGGGATGAGCATTTATTCCTCTTATTACTTTGTTTCTTCTGCTGCAGCGCGGATACCGACGATGAAGTCAGCAGCCAACTGGAAGCGAAGTTCGTCACGGAGCTGGTTGATACGGCCAGTCTGACGGAAGTGTGCCTTGAGGCCATCGAATTCCACGTGGTAGGCCTTGGCGAGAGCCTGGAGGCGTTCATCGACGAGAGCCTGTGTCGGCTTGATCTTTTCCTTCGTGGCGACGAATTCGAGAATGCGGTGCTTCTTGATTTCGCGGATGGCTTCGGCAGAAAGTTCGTTTATCTGTTCTTCGGTCGGTTCAACGACATCCTTTTCGCTCTGGGCGTTGCGGTTGAGCGTCCACTTGATGAGGTCGTAGATACGGGCCTTCGGCACTTCGAACGGGTTCGCTTCGATGAGCTTGTCGATAGCTTCGTTCACGGCCTTGTTCTTTGCAGTGTCCTTCTTTTGGGCGGCAAGGCTTTCGGCGAGGTTGTTCCTCAAGTCGGCTTCGTCCTTCACGCCAATCTGCTTGCAGAATTCTTCATCCAAAGTCGGCGGAACGATTTCGCGGACGTCCTTGATTTCGACGTTGAACTGGGCTGTCTTGCCACGGTAACGTTCGTCCTTGTGGTCATCCGGATACTTGAAGTTGATTTCCTTCTTGTCGCCGGCCTTCGTGCCCATGAGGCCTTCGTCGAATCCCGGAGAAGCGGATTCGCCGAGGAGAGAACGGAATTCCTTGTTTTCCGGAAGTTCCTGCTTTTCACCGTCGATAACAACTTCGATATAGTCGCCAACAACAACGTCACCCTTCTTCGCTTCGCGGTCAACGTGAACGTCCTTGCTCCACATCTGCATGAGGCGGTCGAATTCGGCCTGGACTTCTTCTTCGTGGACGGCAGTTGCCGGAACGGTGATGCCCGTGTCCGCATAGCCCTGGATGTCGATTTCCGGATCGACTTCGACTTCGACCTTCAGTGTGATGTCCGCCTTTTCGTCATCCTTGAAATCCGTGACGACCATCTTGCCCACCGGAACAATGTTCGCCTTCTTGAGCGTGTCCTGAACGATTGTATTCACGACATCATCGACTGCTTCGTGACGGATGGAGGGTCCGAACTGCTTCAGAATCATGGACTTCGGCACCTGGCCCTGGCGGAAGCCCTTCAAAGCGACCTGTTTCTTGTACTGAGAAAGCTTCTTTTCGAACGGAACCTTGAGATCCCCCTGCGGGATTGAAATTTCAAGGGTGCGCACGGTGGCGCTTGTTTCTTTGATTTCAGCGGACATATATACTCCGATAGACGGTTGTTAAAAAGGTGATAAAAAAAAGAACTGCGAGGGGTGGGAGTCGAACCCACACACCGAAGTACCAGATCCTAAGTCTGGCGCGTCTGCCAATTCCGCCACTCTCGCGATTTCAAGACCAAAGATACAAAATGTTAAAGACATAAGGAGCAGAAACATCTATTTTATGGCACATTGCAAGCATTAAAGAACATAAAAATCGGTGTTTTCATATCCTTGGTCAACATCCTTATCCAAGGCGTTTCGGTTATTGTTCAAAATCTTATCGCTAACAATCTTGGAATTGTGAAATTCGGCTCGTTCGGAATTCTACAAAGCGATTTCACCATCTTCAACGCAATCGCCGATTTCGGCATGGCAACACTCATTTTAGCCTATTTCGGCAAACGCGCCACGCAAGGTCGGTTGTTCATCAGCGTCTTGCAACTCAGGCTTTTCATGACCGCCTTGACAGCAGTCGCCATGATCGCGTTCGCATTTACCGTCCGCAGGAATAGCGGCATCTTCGAAGGCGAACTGGTGCTTGCGCTCGGACTTCTTTTCCAGCACGCCTACTTTGACTGGTATTTCATTTGCGGAAACTTCTGGAAAAAGCTCCTGATTTCAAAAGTTCTCCATACAATTTCCTACACCACGATCATGGGATTCGTCCTCTGGGTTCTCAAAGTGGATTCCATCCCGGCCATCGCGCTTGCCATGGTCATTGCAGCCCTTCCCGCTTTTGGCTTTGGCGTAGGTCAGGCATTCACATTAAAGCTCTTCCGCATTGGGCAGCATACACTCCGTTTCTTCAAGCTTATGTTCAAGTCGGCATGCCCTTACGCTCTTTCCAGCATCGCAAGCTTCGCCTACCTGCCCGTGGGCCTTTACACCGCAGCGCACTTTGCAACACCGGAATTTCTGGGAGCCTACAATTTTTCACATAAGCTTGTCATTCTCGCCTCCGGACTCATGGTTCATTTCATCTCGTCAAGCCTCATAACCTTGCACCAGACCGACAGCCGAACCCTTAGCCTGCGCGACCAAGCCGTTTTCACCCTTTTCATAATTGGCGCAACAACTCCATTCTGGCTTTTCCCGCAATACACGCTCCGCATCATTTTCTTTGCGGCCCCCTGGACAGAGGATGTGCTTGCGACCAGCTGTAATTGCCTGCGCATTCTCGCATGTTCCCTGATTCTGCAGGCAACCCGCATGGGAATGATATCAACGTTGCTCAAGGAAAAACGTACCTGGCTCTACAGCGCCATGATTACCGTCGGCGGAATCATCAATATCGCCATTTGCATTGGAGGCGCCAAAGTTTTAAGCGCACGCTACATTCCCGTCCTCACCCTCACGGGTGATTTATGCCTGAGCCTCTTCCTGCTCGTTTATTTTGTCAAGAACCACAGGCTCCGCTAAATCGTTTTTCTTAATTTGCGGCCTTGCGTTACCCATGCATATCGTCGACACGACAAAAATGACCATGCCCCAAATGCAGTAAATACCCTGCTTGTACCCTGCCGTAAAGAACCACCAGCCGACAAAGTAAATGAAGTAAGTGTACATCAGGATTTGCCGTGGAGTAAAAGGCCTGCACAAGCGCAAATGGAGTACAGTGAGTCCCAGTCCGCACAAGAACGGCAGAAGCACGACTCCCAACAAATGAAAATCCTTATAGACTTCCCAAAGATAGTTTACCGTGTTGAAACCGGTTACCTTCTGGATTCTATCGTTGAAGGCGTCATCCCAACGGAAACTGGTCTTGAAAGAACGAGACAATCTCGCATATTCAAAAATTCCGCTGAAGAAATCGATGCCATACGTATGCGGATGGATGACCCGATCGTTCGGCGGATTCAACACGTAATCCAGGTTCCAGTAATTGTTCGCCAAATACTTGTACGGCAACTCGATGACCACATCCAAAGCCTTTCCTTCGACAGACCCGCCCCCGTACTGGTCGCGAAGACTGCCAATCGAAATAAACGCAATAATTGCCAAAACCAAAAGGGAGGCGATCACTATCGGCGAAATTCGTTTGTACAAATAATTCACAAAAATCAAGAAAAAGCCGACATTGAAGAAAAGGGACGTCCTGTTCGGGTAAGCCATCAAGTTTATGATGATCGTCACGAACACCATCACGAATGCGACATGCCGCACCCACGCCACGTTGTTGAATTTCTTGAATGACGCGACTCCGAAAAGCAGCACGCACAAAGGACCGCTATTAAACAACAGCGAAAAATACCCGTAATCTATGTACTTGGTCATCCACTTGGCCGGATTAGGCGTAAAGATGATAAGAGTCCCGACTTTATGGAGAATACCGTAAACGCCCACCAAAAAAACGAGGAACACGACAAAGGACAAAAGCAAATGGTAAACCCAGTTATACTGTCTAGGGCAAACTGCAGGGTGAACTTGTACCGAAAGGGATTTCGATTTTGCACAAAGTCTTGCAACAATGCAGCCCCCTGCAAAAGAAAGCATTCCCAAAAGCCATACGCCCCAAGTGTACAGATGAAAATCCGACATTGCCCGATCGAGCTGGAAATACGATATGGCAAGCGTAATGCATTGCGTAAAGCAATAGACATTCAAGGGGCTAAAGAAATCCTTCTTGAACCACCACGACTGGAATAGACAAAAAATGACTACCAGGAATAGGGCGGAACTGACCGGATATTCACTCACCCATGTAAACACAAACTAGACCTTGCTTTTTTTGAAGAAGCCTTTAAACGTATTCCATTCACGAGCTACTGTCGATTCTCGTTTTCCTTCGGCTTCCAGGTAATCGCGCATATTGCAGATAATTGTTGCAAGAATAGCAGCTACGACAAACACGAATATCAAAGTAATGGCCCTGAGCGGGTAAATTTTCTTGTCGTTTTCCCAAGGCGGTTCAAGCACGTGCAAATTCGTGAGCATCTTCGCTTCTTCCAGGCGCATCTGTTCGCTCTGTTGGCGCAATAGTTTGTACATAGTCTCCTGGATACGGATTTCAGCTTCACGCCTCAAGTACTCCGCATAAAGTTCAGGGGACTTCTTGAGTTCAATCATGCCAATGTCGCTGTGCTTGCCCTTGAGCGTTCCGCCCAATGCGGAATTCATTCCCTTGATGCGCTTTGAAAGTTCCTGATAGCGCCTGCTGTTTTCGCCGCGGTCAAGCTTTTCGAAGTTCATCTCCATGTTCACTTCTTCACGCATGGCCTGCAGCTCGCTCAAGTACTTGATGGTAGCCTCGAGCTGCACATTCGGTTCATACATGTTGTTCTTCACCTGGAAATCGACAAAGGCGTCAAGCACGGAATCAAGCACATGTTCGCAGGAATCGAGCCTCATCTGGAAATATTCCCTGGACTGGCGGGCCTGTTTCGTCTTGAACGCGTTAAACGCGGAATCCGCCTTCTCGAGTATAAACGACACGACCTCCACAGCAAGCTTGGGATCGGTATCCTCATAATAGAGGCAGAACATATCTTCCTTATTGTAAGTCAGACCGAAATTCTTGCGGAACTTCTTCAGCAAGTCCGCATGGAACTTCCCCTTGAACTTGTAGTGCTTTGCAAGGTTGAACTTATCAATGACCTGGTTATGCAGTTCCCAGGACCCGAGAATGGTCCACACGGCATTCGCATCCTCGTTATCCATGGAAATTCCAAGAAGCGAACTCATGCCCGCTCCGCCCATCAGGCCATTGAGCGCCCCTGACATGGATTGCGTAGATGCCGGCGGCGTGACAATCGCGGAAGCGGCATACTTGGGTTCAATGACCCACATGACCAAAATAAAAGCAATCAAAGTCGGAATAAACACGAACACGGAAAAGAACTTGAAGTGCTTCAAGTCGCTGTTCAAAACCCGCAGGCAAAATTCGATGAAACCAATAGATTCTTGCTTTTCCATAGACTACTTGTAGTTAACGTAAATAATGAACGCAGATGAAATCACGCTCAGGAGAGAGGCCATGAACAAGGTAAAGTCCTTGAACGACTCGTAATGGCTCTTCGGAATTTCGATGAAATCTCCCGGCAAAATCGGGTCCGTCGCCACGTTTATGCGAGAAGCTTTAGGCTTGTCGCCGCGCCAGACCTTGACCTGGTTCCAGGAACCCGTTATCGTGTTCACACCGCCCGACGTGATATAGTCAATCGCATGCCATGTCGGCATATAGGGATAACGCCCTATGTAGTTCACGGCACCGCCCAGGTAAACGAACAATTCCTTGATAAAGAACTCTACTTCCGTATTGGGCGCTACAACCGTATTCTTCATTTCCGCAAGCGTAATCCAGCGCGGATCCTTGTCCGGTTCGCGTATGCACACGGACTTGTACCCCTGGTTATGCATCCTGTTCGCACCGGCAAGCTCAAAGTAGTCCTGAAGAGTCCGATCCGCACGGTAAGCGACACTTGTCCTATATCCAGGGAATATCATGGAGATGTTGTCACCCATCGGGACAAACGGGACGTAAATGTTGTCGCCCTGTTGCAACATGACATCGTTTTCGAAATTACCGTTCGTCGTCATTTCGTTGTAATTCACGTGAATCGTATCCTTGCCACGGATCACCTGAATGTCTTCCTGATTCGCATTCGGAAGCAGCCCGCCAATAACGCGGATAAAGAACGTGAGTCTATTTTGCGGGTCAATGACATGCTGGCCAACTGCAGCCACGGCTCCCATAATATTTACGCGGAACTTCTTGAGGGCCGCAAGCTGCACAAAGCAATATTCTCGCTTATAGCGTTTGGAGACCAAATCGAGGATAAGTCTTTGGGCCTCACCAAAAGTTTTTCCGCCGACGTTCACGGAGCCGCATTCCTCAACAGCCACGCTCCCGTCCGGATATACCTGAACAGCCAGATACTTGTCTTCGAGCATCAAGTCCAAAAAGTCGCCCGGACCAATGACGTAATTGGTATCCACAGCCTTTTCCATAAACATTGGCGAAAGCGCCGCAGCACCACGTTGAGACGGACCGTCTCCAAGTACTAGGCCTTTTGTACTACCCGAATTACCAAACATGGAATCTGCGGCAAAGGCATACACACACACCAAAAGGATACAGACAAAAAAAGAACGCATATTGTTTTTCTGCAATAGAAAAAAGGATAATTAGGTCATACAATAATACAAAAAATGCGGGAATAAGTTTTTAGTTATTGGTCATTAGTCATTAGTTATTGGTCATTAAAATGCAAAAAAGGGACACGGCATAAAAACCATGTCCCTTTTTAAAAGCGGTTGACCGTTTTCGATCTTA
>Ga0310696_10004767_pt1 | contig 16546 bp, 13 predicted proteins | sample AusTroGonzalo_MG_4_FD_203885 | JGI IMG/M metagenome (GOLD analysis project Ga0310696, IMG submission 203885) | Bovine rumen microbial communities from tropical cattle in Woodstock, Queensland, Australia - Gonzalo_02 (v2) (version 2) | ecosystem: Host-associated > Mammals > Digestive system >...
TGAAGAGGTTCGTATGAGCCTCGATAATCTCCAGATGCTGGAGTGTGATATCCTTATAACGCTTGGCCTCATAGTCGCTATTGATCTCTTGTAAGCGTTTGTCGAGCAACGAAGCGAACTGTTGCAGATCTGTCGGACGTTTAGAGAACTCGATGAGCCACTGATGGCGACATTTCGCCTTTTCGTCCATAAACACAGGTGCAGCCGTATATTCGAGCACCTCGGCACCAGTCTGTTCACAAGCATAAGCCAATCCCTGTTCGGCATTGTCAACTATCAGTTCCTCTCCAAAAGCATTGATAAAGTGCTTTGTACGACCACTGATGATAAACTTATAGGGATTCGTCGAAGTAAACTGAATCGTGTCGCCGATTTCATAACGCCAAAGTCCGCATGAGGTGGAAATGACCATCGCATAGTTTTTGCCTGTCTCCACAGCCCAAAGAGGTACTGGCTCACCACCATCCATCGGGATAAATTCGTAGAATACCCCATAGTCGAGCATCAACAGCATCGATTTGTCTGACGGATCATCCTGAATGCCGAAGAAACCCTCACTGGCGTTGTAGGTCTCCATGTAATGCATACGGGGTGAGGTAATCAGTCGTTTATATTGTTCACGATAAGGCGTAAAGGCTACACCACCATGGAAAAAGACCTCGATGTTTGGCCATACCTCTTCCAGATGTGTCTTTCCCGTCATTTCCATCATACAGGTCAGTACGGAGAGCATCCATGAAGGGACACCAGAGATATTGGTTACATTCTTCGTCATAGCCTCTTTTGCTATTTGTTCTCGCTTTATCTCGAAATCGGAGAGTAGAGCTGTCTGTTTCTTTGGTACACGAACGAAATTGACTAAGGGGTTGATGTTTTCGATAAGAATAGCACTGAGATCACCCACTAGGGAATCTTTCAGATTATAGTTCGGTGCATGACTACCACCAAGGATAAGACCTTTACCGTCAAACATTCTTGATTTCGGGTTGTTTCTCAGATAGATGGCCACAGAGTCACGACCTCCCGCATAGTGGATTTTATTTAATCCTTCAGGACTGACAGGGATAAACTTTGACTTATCGTTGGTCGTACCACTTGATTTGGCATACCATTTCACTTGTCCTGGCCAGAGGATATCTGTTTCACCTTGGCGCATACGGTCAATATCACCCTTCAGTTCCTCATACGTATTCACAGGTACTTGAGTGATAAAGTCTTCATAATCCTTGATGCCTTGAAAGGCGTGATGTCGTCCGTATTCAGTATCTTTGGCTGTGTTTATCAGGTGGGTAAGCACAGACCTTTGTAGTGCCTCGCCTTCGTTTTGGTGCTTCTCCAAGGCACGCTGGCGTGGTACGAATAACTTTCCAACTAATTGAGTCAGACTCATTTTCTTTACGTAATTTTGGTGCAAAATTACGCTAAACTTTCGTAATAGGGGAAAAAATTACGATTTTTTTGTATAATAAGGTATAACTTAGCTGTATTCTTGTCTAAAGCATGGCGAGAGCCTTGTTTTCTGCTGCCTCCATGATCTCTCGCTCGCCAGGACCTTTATCGTTGATGCCACAGAGGTGCAGGATACCATGGATGATGACTCGATGGAGTTCCTCGTCATACGGATGACCGAACTTGTCGGCATTGGTGAAAACGGTGTCGAGAGAGATGACGATATCACCACTAATGGTATTCTTCTCCGTATAGTCGAATGTAATGATGTCGGTATAGTAATCGTGCCCCAGATACTCCATGTTTACCTCCAGGATCTTGTCGTCGTTGACAAATAAATAGCCGATTTCACCGATCTTTTTGCCATACGTCTCTGCTACACGATGAATCCAATTTGATGTCTCGCGCTTCTTAATAATTGGGAATTTCACCCCTTCTGCCTCGTATGTAATCATCTACTATTATTTCTTTTTTGGAAGGTAATCGCTGACATCTACCCCGAAATGTGCCAGTTCACGCAGGGCGCTCGATGAAACGCTGGCCAACTCGGGCTCTGTATAAAGCAGTATAGTCTCTATGCCCCCAATCTTGCGATTAAAGTCGGCCTGCCACTGCTCGTATTCAAAATCGCTCACGGAGCGCACGCCTTTAACGATGAAATGGGCATTTTCTGCCTTGGCAAAGTCCATTGCCAATCCGTGGTAGGGCTTTACTTCTATGCGCTCATCGCCAGCATAGAGGTCACGAATAGCCTTCATCCGTTCCTCAGCAGAGGGCATATCAGGTTTATGCACATTGTCGCCCACGACGCCAATGACCAAACGGTCGAACAATGGCAAAGCTCGACGCACGATGGAATCGTGTCCAATGGTAAAGGGATTGAAACTTCCCACGAATATTCCTGTCCTCATCAGTCAAAGAGATTAGGTTCCATAATGTTCCCAGTATAGGGGTTACGACCGAAATGACGATAAGCCAACTCTGTGACCATACGACCGCGAGGTGTGCGCTTGATGAAGCCTTCCATGATAAGGAAGGGTTCATAGACCTCCTCAACCGTACCCGCATCTTCGCCAACAGCAGTTGCAATAGTAGTGATACCCACAGGGCCACCCTTAAACTTGTCGATGATGGTTAACAGTATCTTATTGTCGATTTCATCGAGACCATACTGGTCGATGTTCAGAGCCGTAAGGGCTATCTTTGTAATCTTAGTGTCGATACGACCGTCACCTTTCACCTGAGCAAAGTCGCGTACTCTTCGCAACAGAGCATTAGCAATACGAGGCGTTCCACGAGAACGTCTGGCTATCTCAAGAGATGCGTCTTCTGTGATAGGCACACCAAGGATGCCAGCAGACCGTTCGATGATAGTTTGCAGTGTTTCTGGCTCGTAATACTCCAAGTGCATGTTGATGCCAAAACGGGCACGCAGTGGTGCCGTCAGCAAACCACTGCGGGTTGTGGCTCCCACGAGTGTAAATGGATTCAAATCAATCTGGATACTTCGGGCTGAAGGTCCTTTGTCGATCATGATGTCGATGCGGTAATCCTCCATGGCTGAATAGAGATATTCCTCTACGACGGGAGACAGACGATGGATCTCATCGATGAAAAGTACATCATTCCTCTCCAATGAAGTAAGGATACCTGCCAAATCACCAGGTTTGTCGAGCACAGGACCACTGGTAATCTTGAATCCCACACCGAGCTCGTTGGCGATGATATTGCTGAGCGTTGTCTTACCCAGTCCTGGAGGACCGTGTAACAACGTATGGTCGAGAGGCTCACCACGATATTTTGCGGCCTCAACGAACACCTCCAGATTCTCCACGATCTTCTTTTGACCGCTGAAATCCCTGAAGCTTAGTGGGCGCAGAGCATTCTCAAAGTCTTTCTCACCTTGTGAAAGCCGTTCTTCGCGTATGTCAAAATCTTCATCCATCATACTCTTTTTCGCTATCGCTTGCAAAAGTACAAAATTAATTTGTAATTATATGCCCTGAAACGAAAAAACTGAAAAGATATGTTGAGGAGAGTGCTTGTCCGTTCATCTGATGCCTCCTCCGTGACCGCCTCCTGAGAAACCGCCGCCACCTCCCCATGAGGAATGGCCACCTCTACCAGAAGCACGCGCTCGTGCTGCTCTGGTTTGGGCTTCTCGCTCAGCTTTGTTCATAGCTGCACGAGTCGTACTGGAGTGCATGGTGGAATAGATGGTTGGCAGTGTCATATTGTCGGCCATCTGATTGGCCACCTGATCCATGTTGAAGTATTCAGGATTGATCTTCTTCATGTCTTTGATCACCTGATCTGCAATACCAAATAGTGTGGCGTAGATCATATAGTCCTTCCAGAGTGATACCTCTTGTACATGGCGTTCATCAAGCAGAGAGAACTCCTTGAGAAACTTCTTCAAACCAAACAACTGCCGTACCTCGTCAAGGCGATGCTTGTAGTTCGAGATGCCCGTCCTCGCATGGAGTATCTGAATGAATGAGTCGGTATAACCCTGATTGTAGGTGTCTTTCATCCACGACTTTAATTCCTTGGGCTCCAGGATAGTATCGTTGCCAGCAGCTTTTTTGAAGATATTGTGTACTTGGCGTAACAGAATGGGTTGATCACCAATGTCCTTCATTTCGTGAATTACAAAGTTACTCTCCGTCTTTCCCTTTTCGTTCAACCTTTGTTCTATACTGATGCCTCCCAAATCGATGAGTTTCAGGATACAGGCAGAGAGTAGGTTGTTGTAATCGGCATCAAAGTATTTATATGCATTGATTATCTTGTTGGCTTCCTGAAGGTCGCCACCGAGAGGGATGTCGCGATACCACATCAGATCCTTCTTCACTTTCTTTCGCGCGTACCATATATATAATATATACCAAATGCCAGCAGCGATGGGAACGATGAAGATTCCAAAGATCAGAAAGAAGAGGATAAGCGTATCTTCCCATGTCCAGTCATCACTTTCTGAGTAATTATAGTCACTACCCTCGAAGGCCGTCTCCCTGACTTGTTCGAAAGAACCTTCCCTTACATCTTCTGGCTCGAACATCTCCTTGTTGAATCGTGCCATGACAATCATGGCACTGCGATTCTCAAACGGCTCGCTGCTCTCTGCTACAATCTGATAGTTCATTAAGCTGATTTCACCGTTATAGTGGAACCCCCAGATAGCGGTGTTCTCGCTGGTGAATTGCAGGGTGTCCTCTGGGACGATAGTCAACTTGACATGATCGGGGAGGGGTGAGATGCCATCAGCTACAAACATGAAGTTGAAACCATCAGCATCATCATAGCTTTTCACCAAACGAGTAATGGTGTAACTCGTTGTATAAGTGCGCTCTCCTGTATCACCAATACCCCAACAGAGTTCATAACCATTATGTTTGTTGACGATACCGCATTTTTCTGCTTTCCAACTGCGACTCTTGTCGATATCCCAACTACCAATGTTAGTGTAAGTAGTGCTCGTCTCGTCGCTTACCTCCAAATCGCGCACCTCACTACCATTCAAGTTGCCAATAGGAATGTAACACTCCGTACCCTCCGAATCGATACTCATCATACGGGTTTCAGTGATACGGGCATCACCATTCTTCGACAACACCACCAAGATGTTGAGGTCGTGGAGCTGAGGTCGCGCAAAAAGACAAGTTGCCGATGCGAGTAGCACCAGCAACGTCGTCAGTCTATTTCTTGAATGCTTCATCCAAATCAGGATAGTTTCTCTTTTTCTCATCATCTACTTTCAGGTAGTCCTTCTGGTCGAAATGGAGCAAGGAGGCAACAATGCTTGATGGCCACTGGCGCACCATGCGATTCATCTTCGTAGCTGTGTCGTTGTAGATCATACGCGACATGCGGACATTCTCCTCATACTCTTTCTGACCTTTCTGTGCATTGATATACAACTCGTCGGCCTTTAATTCCGGATACCTTTCAAAGACCACGTTCAGTCTGCCCATCAACTGACTTAGCAAATCCGACTGCTGGTTGATGTCGGCTGGTGTCTTGATGCCACCACCGCGAGCCTGAACGGCCTGAATAATAGTTTCCGACTCATGCTTGGCAAAATGGGCTGCCGTCTTAGCTAAGGCAACGACAGCATCAAAACGTGAATTCAACTGAACCTCAATCTGACTGAGGGCGTTCTTACACAATTCGTCCAGATTCACCAGTTCTCGCTGGGTGGAGATGAAATAACCAATGACGATAACCGCCAAAACGATAATAACAATTAATGTAATGCTCATAATTTTAATGAATTTAGTTCTTTGGGGACAAAGGTACAACTTTTTTATGAAATGTGCTTGTTTTTTTGTTTTATTATCATTTTATATTTTTTTTAGAAATAAAAGAGATTATGTTTTCTGGAAATTTTGTACCTTTGCAACCGATTCGAGTTTTCCAAAACGGACAACTTTTCGAAATCAAAAAACAAAAAAGTTTCCCAAAACGGACAACTTTGACCTTTTGAAAGGGCATAAACATTAACAAACAATACAATGGAAATTAAAAACTTTACCATCACCAAACGAGACGGTTCGAAAGACCAGTTCTCTCTCGACAAGATCATGAATGCTATCGTGAAGGCATTCGACAGTGTGGATTGCCCTGCCGACTTAGGCACCATTTCCAAGATCCTCAGTCACCTTGATATCCACGATGATATCACGGTGGAAAACATCCAGAACCAAGTAGAAGAGGCGCTGATGCGCGAAGGCTTCTACCAGGTTGCTAAATCATTTATGCTCTATCGTCAGGCTCATACCGAAGATCGTGAGACACTCGCCAAGCTTCAGTTCTTGTCGGAATATTGCGAGTCGGTCAACGCTGCTACAGGTTCGAAGTACGATGCTAACGCCAATGTGGAGCACAAGAACATCGCTACGTTGATTGGTGAGTTGCCCAAGTCAAACTTTATCCGTTTGAATCGCCGTCTGTTGACTGACCGTATCAAAAAGATGTACGGTAAGGAACTGGCCGATGAATATATTAACAAACTGACTCACCACTTTATATATAAGAACGATGAGACATCGCTGGCTAACTATTGTGCCTCTATCACGATGTATCCTTGGCTCATTGGTGGAACAGTGGCCATTGGAGGTAACTCAACGGCTCCCACCAACCTGAAGTCGTTCGCAGGTGGTTTCGTTAACATGGTGTTCATGGTCAGTTCTATGCTGAGTGGTGCTTGTGCAACGCCCGAGTTCCTGATGTACATGAACTATTTCATTGGTAAGGAGTACGGACCAGACTATTGGAAGCGCTCTAACGATCAGGCTGACCTCTCGCTGAAGAAGCGTACCATCGATAAGGTGATTACCGATTATTTCGAGCAGATTGTCTATACCCTGAACCAGCCCACTGGTGCCCGTAACTATCAGGCAGTATTCTGGAACATCGCTTACTACGACAAGTACTACTTCGAGTCGATCTTTGGCGACTTCTATTTCCCCGATGGTACGAAGCCCGATTGGGAAAGTCTTTCTTGGTTACAGAAGCGCTTTATGAAGTGGTTCAACAAGGAGCGCACGAAGACTCTGCTAACCTTCCCCGTTGAGACTATGGCTCTGTTGACTGACGAGAATGGCGATTGCAAGGATCCTGAGTGGGGCGAGTTCACAGCTGAAATGTATAGCGAGGGTCACTCGTTCTTCACCTACATGAGTAACAATGCCGACTCTCTGAGCTCTTGCTGCCGTCTGCGCAATGAGATCACCGACAATGGCTTCAGCTATACCCTTGGTGCTGGTGGTGTATCAACTGGCTCAAAGAGTGTGCTCACTATCAACCTGAACCGTTGCATTCAGTTTGCTGTGAACCACGAGCTCGATTATCTCGACTATCTGGGTAGTGTGATCGATCTTTGCCACAAGGTTCAGTTGGCTTACAACGAAAACCTGAAGGAACTTCAAGAGCATGGTATGCTGCCTCTGTTCGATGCCGGTTATATCAATATCGGTCGTCAGTATCTTACCATTGGTATCAATGGTTTGGTGGAGGCTGCTGAGTTCATGGGTCTGAAGATTACGCCAAACGACGACTATCTGCACTTCGTACAGGGCATCCTCGGACTTATCGAGCAGTACAACAAGAAGTATCGTACGAAGGATGTGATGTTCAACTGCGAGATGATTCCTGCAGAGAATGTGGGTGTGAAGCATGCCAAGTGGGATCGTGAGGATGGTTACTTCGTACCTCGTGATTGCTACAACAGCTATTTCTATGTGGTTGAGGACGACTCGCTGACCATCATCGACAAGTTCAAGCTGCACGGCGCTCCCTACATCGAGCACCTCACTGGTGGCTCTGCCCTCCACATGAACCTCGAGGAGCACCTCTCGAAGGATCAGTACATGCAGTTGCTGAAGGTGGCTGCCAAGGAAGGTTGTAACTACTTCACCTTCAACATCCCCAACACCGTCTGCAACGACTGCGGCCATATCGACAAGCGCTATCTGAAGGAGTGCCCCCACTGCCATTCCAAGAATGTCGATTACATGACGCGTATCATCGGCTATCTGAAGCGCGTTTCCAACTTCTCTCAGGCCCGTCAGGAAGAGGCCGCCCGCCGTTATTACGCCCTGGCAGACTAATCTGAAACCATGCTGAAGTACGTCAATACAGGCATAGTATTTCAGGAGATACCCGACGAAGTGACACTGGCAATTAACATCAGTAATTGCCCGTGTCATTGTCCTGGGTGTCATAGCCATTACCTCTGGGAGGACATAGGCCTCCCCCTTAACTCCGATGCTATCGATGCCTTCGTGGATAAATACGGTGATGATATCACCTGTATCTCCTTCATGGGTGGCGACAACGATCCGAAGGGCGTGAACCTTCTGGCCCAGTATATCCATGAGGAGCACCCACAGTTCAAGGTGGCCTGGTATAGCGGCAAGACCGTTATCTCATCTGCCATCAACAAGCACGACTTCGACTACATCAAGATAGGCCCCTATATCCGCCACCTCGGCCCCTTGAAGAAGTCCACCACCAACCAGCGCCTCTATCGCCAGAACGCCCAAGGTGAGTTTGAAGATATTACTTCTCGTTTCTGGAAGAAGTGAGTAAAAAGTAAAACAACTTGTTTTACTGTCGAAGGAGGCATCTTTTTCACCCGTTCAGACGTCATCTTTGAAGGTAAAACAAGTTGTTTTACTTTTAGAGACGATACGCCTTTCAGAAGTAACGGGCTTGCTTGTTATTTTTCCAAAGCATCCCAGCGCTGTTGATACTCGGCCTCTTTCTGACGCACTTCCTGAAGGGCTTTCTTACGACGAGCCCGTTTTTCAGCTTTTTTACCGATAGTGATGTCATAAAGCCAAAGGGCAAGCGCAAGTACATCAGGGCCAGCGGGGATCACTTGTGGCAACTTGTCGCGCTCTACCTGTTGGGGCGAGGGTTTCATCATCTCTGCCATCCGCTTGTCAAACCGCCGTTCACCATAGATTACCACTTCCCTCAAGGTGTTCATCTTCGGCAACAAGAAGATGGTGTCGCCCTTCAGTTCCGATGTGAGGACATAACGTCTCTCGTATTGCGGATGATAGAACGATATCCTGCCAAATCCCTCCTTGAGCGAGAAAGTTCCGTCCCAGATAGTCCTCGTGTCCTGATTGTCGTCGGTATGGATCTGAACATCGCGGAGGGGAACCCGCGACTCCATATCTGCTACCACAAATTGTTGGGCCCCAGCACTGGCTGAGGTGATAAACGACAATACAATCAGGAGGCTTTTCATACAGGATGGTTGATATTCTGGCAGCAAAGATAAGTATAAAAGTGCGACGGCAGGCGTGGTTTAACACATCCACCGTCAATTCTAACATCTTTAACCTTCGGCAATGTAATTAAATTTATCAAACGATAACCTATTTTATATAACTTGTCGTCCGGTTTCCTTGTGTTCTAAAAAAATAATAACTACCTTTGCAAAAAAATCATGGGTGAGGGGTGATGATTTCCCTGGCTCATCTGTATATATAGTAAAAAGCAAGCGAGACAAAGATGTCAGACAGAGAACAACAATTCAAGGAACTCTTCCTTTCGGAGTACGGCAGGATGTACAAGGCAGCCTACATCCTGTTGGGCGACGAAGACGAGGCGAAGGACGCGGTACAAGACGTCTTTGCCAAGTTGTGGACAGGTACCAGCCCACTGAGGGAGGAGAGCCAGAGAACGTATCTTCTGACTTGCGTCCGTAATTGCTGCCTCAACATCATCGCACACCGCCAGACGGAACAGGTAGCCATGCAACTGATGATTCCTGAAGCCATCGACAATGGCACTCATGACGAGGAGCTGATTCAAACCATCGAGCATTACATTGATGAAAGACTCACCCCTCAGACCAGTCGCATTATCAAGATGCACTTCGATGAGGATCAGTCGTATAAGGAGATCTCAAACTCTCTGGGTATCAGTCTTTCGGCCGTCAACAAGCACATTGTACAGGGGTTGAGGAAACTACGTTCAACTTTTAAAAACAGGGAAGTATGAAGAAAGAAGAGCAAATCAGGATGCTCTTGCATCCTGAGAAATACACAGATGAGCAGCTCGACCAGATGTTGGATGAGGCTAACGCACCGTTGCCTGATGCCAACGAGGTATGGGCGAAGTTCAAGGCAGAGCATGTCTCACCCCAACGACGCACAAAGGGATGGATGCAGATCGCCGCTACGATCGTGGGTGTGCTGATGTTGTCGGGCATCACATACGCAGCCATCAGCCATTTCATCATCGTTGACGAGAAACCGAAAGTAGCTGTGACGGAGCGTAAGCCCGACGTGAAGAGGGTGGAGCAGACCTACGGTGTGGAGATGGCACCCACGAAGAAGGAGCCCGTCATATTTAATAATGTGGAACTCCAGCAGATCATGCAGTATGTGGCCGATGGCTACGACGTGAAGGTGGAGTTTAAGAACAAGGCCGCCCGTAGTATCCGCTTCTATCTGCAATGGGAGGCTGAAGACACGCTTCAGGAGATTATCGACAAAATCAACCACTTCGAGAAAGTGCATCTGACACTCAACGAAGAAACCATCACCATTGAATAAGCCAACACCATGAAACGGATATATATACTCTTATTGTGCCTTGTTGTGATCAGTGCAAAGGCACAGCAGCTGTCGCACAGTTTCCAGAACGCTTCGCTCAGCGAGGCCCTGATCTGGATAGACAATGCCCAGGACAATTACAAGCTCAACTTTATCTTCGACGAGTTGGAGGACTTTACCGTTACTACCCGTTTGGAGAACGCCTCCGTCAGGGATGCGGTCCGTCAGGTGTGTGGATTCTATCCTATGAATCTCATTTTCGACCATCAGGACATCTATATAGAGTGTACCCAGAAAGAGGACACGAAGGTGATCGGACGTGTGGTCGATGAGAGTGGCAATCCCATCGAGTTTGCCAATATCTCCCTGCATGGTGAGGGCTTCATCAATGGCGGCGTGAGCAATGAGAACGGTGACTTTGTGATTCCCTGTAAGGAAAAGAAGATCACACTGAAGGTGACATACATAGGCTATAAGACGGTGACTCGTGAGATCAGTGTAGGTCATATCGGCACCATTACTCTTCAGCCAGAGACCTATATGGTAAAAGGCGTAGAGATCAAAGGCGAGATACCGCAGTACAAGCCGACAACGGGGGGTATGACTGTCGATGTGCAGCACTCGCTTCTACACGACATCGGCAATGCCGACGACTTGCTGTCGATGATTCCGATGGTGCAGGGCAAGGACGGTAAGTTTGAAGTGTTGGCCAAGGGCGAGCCCGAGATCTATATTAATAATAAAAAGGTACGCGACATGGGCGACCTGAAGCAGTTGAAGTCTTCCGACATCAAGAGCGTCGATGTGATTACTGCCCCAGGTGCGAAATACAATGCCGAGGTGAATGCAGTCATCCTTATCAAGACCCTGAAGCCCCAGGGCGACGGTTTCAGTCTGATGGCTACCAGTGAGACGCGGAAAAACAACAAGTGGAGTACCTACGATGACCTGACGCTGAAGTACCGCACTGGTGGATTGGAGGCTTTTGCTACAGTAGCACTCGACAATGGTCACTACAGCAATGACCAGGATATCGAAGAGGAACTGCATATCAGTAAAGACCTGTTTATTGCTTCTGCGGAATTACCTGTCAGGAGTTCATGGACGCAGATTCATTATCAGGCAGGTCTGAGTTACGACTTCAACACTGACCATTCCATCGGACTGAGTTTCTCGTCGCAGAAAGTTTTCTATGAAGCCTTAAAGTCAGACATGAAGCAGCATTATCTGAAGAACGGAGCCTTTGACGGTGACGTTCGTCTGACAACAGATATCCGCGAACAAAACAAGCCTGTATGGGAATTGAATGCCTACTATGTGGGTAAGGCGGGCAAACTGGGTATCGACCTGAACGCCACAGTCTTGCGACGTGAATCCGAGAATCTTAATAACCAGGCAGAACAGAGCCAGGAATACGGCAACCGCACCATCACCACCCTGACCAATGAAGACCGTAGAATGGTAGCAGGTAAACTGGTGCTGACCTATCCCATCTGGAAAGGTGAATTGAGTGCAGGATCAGAGGCTACGAGTACAGAGAGTCATGGTCACAACCTGAATCAGGAGAACATCATACCAGAGTCTGACACAGAGATGAAGGAAAAGAATATTGCCGGCTTTGCCGAATACGAGTTGCAGTTAGGCCAATGGCACCTGAATGCCGGCTTGCGCTTTGAGCATGTATCTGCGGATTACACCTCGTTTGGTGTCAGACAGGAGGAGCCCAGTCGCACCTATAACGACTGGTTCCCCAACCTCTCGGCAGCCTGGCAGAAGGGCAAGTGGGGTGCACAACTGAGTTACAGCAAGCGTATCACCCGTCCACCATATCAGATGCTGACTTCGATGATTGTGTACGACAGCCGTATGTTCTATGAAGGCGGAAACCCACTCTTGCGCCCCTCGGTACGTCAGAGTATCGACTTCAGTCTCACCTATTCGTGGCTGAACTTCACCACAGGCTTTACTCGCGAGAACGATTTCTTCACCCATATAGGTCAAGTGTATGATGAGGTAAATGAGATTGGTATTTTCAGACCAGCCAACTTCGATCATCAGGATCGTGTCTATGCCACCCTCGTTGCATCGCCCAAATTTGGTTTCTGGCAGCCACAGGCCACCCTGCACTACTATCAGCAGATGTTCGATGCAGAGGGATACGGTGCACCAGAGAAACTGAATAAGCCGGAGTTCAGCTTTAATCTGAACAGTTGGTTTGAGTTTAGCCAAACGATGAAGGCACTGATACAGGTTAACTATACAGGTGCCAACCACTGGGGATTCATGTATCGTGGCGACAGTTTCATGGTGAGTGCCCGACTTCAGAAGTCGTTCCTGAAAGGGCGCCTGATGACTACCTTGTATGCCAACGATATATTCCGCACGGCCAAGAGCAAGGTGACCACCTACTATGCCATTGGCAAAACAGCGCAGGATATCTACGGTTTTACACAGTGTGTAGGCCTTACTCTGAGTTATAATTTCAATGTCAGCAACTCGAAATATAAGGGTACTGGCGCAGGTAACGAAGAGAGAAACAGACTTTAATCGGGAATTTCGTCGAAAGACGTACCCCATCTCGTCGAAATTGATTTTGAACGGGATGGGGTTTTTCATACCTTTGCACCAGAAAATTAATTCAACGCGCAACAAATAATAAAAAAGCAAAGATATGAAACAGTTCAAAACTTTTATCGCAGCAGTAGTGATGATGACGATGTCATCGACAGTGATGGCCCAGACCACCGTGAAGGGCGTGTTAATGGATGAGACCTTAGGCGAGAGCGAGCCTTTCGCCACCGTCCGTGTGTTTAAGGCAGGTAAGACGGACAAGCCCGTCGCCATGTTCCTCACCGACGAGGAGGGTAAATTCTCCGAGGAAGTGAAGGGTAAGGGTAAGTTCGATATCGTGTTCAGCAGCATCGGTAAAGAAGACCTGAAGATGACTGTCACCCTCGGTCAGGAGAATCCCCTGAACCTCGATACCTTATATATCAAGGAAAGTGCCACCATGCTGAAGGGTGTGGAGATTGTCGCCCAGAAGCCTTTGGTAAAGATGGAGGTCGATAAGATGAGCTACAACGTGGCTGAAGACGAGGACTCGAAGTCAAACACCGTGCTCGACATGCTCCGCAAGGTGCCTATGGTAACGGTCGATGGTCAGGACAATATCTCCGTCAACGGTTCATCCAACTTCAAGGTGTATGTGGATGGTATGCCCAACGTGATGTTCTCTTCCAACCCCTCGATGGTGTTCAAGAGCATGCCCGCCACTGCCGTGAAAAGCATTGAAGTGATGACCAACCCTGGTGCCAAGTACGATGCAGAGGGTGCCTCTGGTGTGCTGAACATCGTGATGAACAAACAGAACCCGCAGGCTGCTCAGAGCTTGAATGGCTATAACGGAACACTCCGTGCCTCAGCAGGTAACAAGCAGTTGGGTGCCAGTGCCTTCGTCAATGGTCAGCAGAATAAACTCTCTTACAGCGTTAACGTGATGACCTCTTACAACAAGCCAGGTACCACCACCACCGAGATGGAACAGATTCAGGTAGGACAGGCAGGTAGCAGTCAGTTGATGACTTCAGAGAACAATGTGAAGACCCCGTTTACGATGGGAAGTCTCTCACTGGGCTATCAGATCGACCAGATGAGTGCCCTGAACCTCACGGCACAGGTAAACAACATGTCGATGAAGAGCACAGGAACTTCACTGACCTCTATGGGTGGCAATACTTACGGTGATGGCTTCAGTTACGGCAGTACTACCGATATGAAGAACTCACGCACCTCATTTAACGGAAGCCTCGACTATCAGCGCTTCTTCAACAAGGAGCATACCCAGTCGCTGGCCCTTACCTACCAGTTGAGCTACAGCCCCGCCAAGACGGAGTCAACTAACAACTTCGGCACCAACTCGAATTATATCGACCTGACAGACCGTTACTCTGAGAATAAGGACAAGACGTTGAGCCACATCTTCCAGCTCGACTATACGATGCCCCTCGGCACAGGCCAGACCTTAAGCCTCGGCGGTAAGTTCCAGCTCCACGATGCCACTTCCGACTCGAAGTACTATCTGCAGAATGTCTATGACCCCTCCAGCAGCAGCGAATATGAGTATAAGAACTCGATCCTCGCAGGTTATGGCGAGTATGCCGGCAACTTCGGCAAGTTTGGTGCCAAGGCAGGTCTGCGCTATGAATACACCTGGCAGGATGTGGAATACCACCTCGGCAACGGTGAGGACTTCAAGACCAACTACGGTAGCCTCGTTCCAACTGCCAGTCTTCAGTACAACCTCGGTATGGGCAGCAACCTCGGTCTGACTTATAACATGCGCATCTCTCGCCCTGGTATCTCTTACCTGAACCCCTATGTCGATAAGACCAACCCCATCGCCCTTACCTATGGTAACCCCGACCTCGACGTAGAGAAGAACCATAACCTTTCATTGGTCTATAATATGTTTACATCGAAACTGATGGTGAACCTGAACCTGCACCACAACTTCGTCGATAACGCCATCTCGCAGTACAGCTTCTATGATAGCGACAATCTGCTGAACACCACTTACGGCAATGTGGTAAAGCGTCACCAGACAGGTCTGAGCGCTTACGTGAACTACCTGCTGACGAAGGACACCCGTATCTTCCTTAATGGTGGTGTAAACTATACAGACCTGCGTAGCGATGCCCTTGGACAGAGCAATAGCGGTTGGACAGTTAACGCCATGATCGGTCTGCAGCAGACATTGCCTCTCGACTTCAAGTTCAGTGCCTTCGCCATTACCTCTTCTAAGAACTACACCTTGCAGGGTTGGAGCGGTGGTTTCAACATGCTCACTGCCAGTCTCTCGAAGTCACTGCTGAAAGACAAACTTACCTTGGGTGTACAGGGTATCCTCGGCCTCAATGGAGGTGGCAAACTCAACATCGAGAGCTACAGTGAGGGTAAGGACTTCACCTCACATACCAATATCAAGGTGCCCATCTACGGCGTAACCTTCACCGTTAGCTACACCTTCGGTAACTCAAAGACAATGGCCAAGCAGCATGTGAGCCGTGTGCAGAACGACTTCATCGAGCAGCAGTCACAGGGTGAGATGCTCAACAGCGTAGGCTCTGGTAATGCAAGCAACAGCGGTGCAAGCAATGGCTCAAGCAACAGCTCTATGGGTGGCACAAGCATTGGTAACGTACCCCAAATGAAGAATAAGAAAAAATAAACACTTGCGAAATCACATTAGTTAGGAGAATTTTTTATAACTTTGCAGCATGAAAGTAAATATCACTCGACAAGACATTACATTCTATGGTCTGCAAGTAGCAGGTTGGCTGGCATTCCTGATGGTGCCAGCCATCTCTGCTTTCATTGCCACTCAGAGTTGGTCGGGCGCCATGAGGGCTTTCGATGTCAATGCCAGGATCCACTGGACGTCGGCTGCCATCTATTTTGTCAATGCCCTTATCCTCGTTCCCTGGGGATATTATCGTAATCGCCGATGGCTGTTTTGGCTGGGTAATGCTCTGATACTTGCATCACTGATTTACATATTCTTCTATAATTTCAATCCGCAGTCATTCATCGAACGTATCCCTGATGAGCGTTATCGTCAGTATGCTCTTGCAAACTTTTATGCTTCTTCACTGGTTGCCATCCTCATGAGTGCTTTCCTTGCCGGGATTGCCCTTCTGGTGCACCATGTGCGTCGTTCTATGGAGGTGAAGCGCCAATTGAAAGAAGAACAGCAGAAGCGTACGGAAGCCGAACTTGAATGGTTGAAGAACCAGTTGAATCCGCATTTCCTTTTCAATACGCTGAATAATATCTCGTCGCTTGTACAGATCGATGCAGACAAAGCTCAGGATGCTATCGCTCAACTCAGCGACTTGCTGCGCTATGCCATGTACGAGTCGCGCCATGAAACGGTGCCTATCCAGGGTGAAGTGGAGTTTATGCGAAACTATATCTCGCTGATGGAGCTCCGATGCAATGACAAGACGGAGGTCACCACTACC